>Ga0335072_10001856_pt1 | contig 33584 bp, 37 predicted proteins | sample Lox_Sample_21_FD_206725 | JGI IMG/M metagenome (GOLD analysis project Ga0335072, IMG submission 206725) | Soil microbial communities from Loxahatchee National Wildlife Refuge, Florida, United States - Lox_Sample_2.1 | ecosystem: Environmental > Terrestrial > Soil > Wetlands | place: USA... | reverse complement strand
GCATAGCTTTTCGTTTGGTCTCTTGATGAGCACGGTCGTATGCCTCTCTATACAAGTACGCGCTCTAAACTACTTCCAGCAGAGATGTCTGTCGTTCACCCCAGAATTATACGTCGAGAATAGCACCCGTCAAGTGCTCGAGTATGTCCCCGCTGGAACGAACCTGACATTTCCGTATAACGACCCCACTTGTAACCGGCCAAATCAAGTGGTTTCCACAAATCTATGTCGGGTCGCTCTCTCGATACCGACCTCAACCCGCTCAAGCATCACGTTCGAAATATGGCTCCCAGCTATCTGGAGCGGTCGATTTTTGGCAACCGGCAATGGAGGCGTAGACGGTTGTACGTATGCCTCGAGAATATGGTGCATGATTTGGACACGTTTGGCTTGTTGAGAGCCTTCTAACGGGTCATCACAGGTATCAAGTACGAGGATCTAGCATACACGACTTCCTACGGCTTTGCCTCTGTTGGGTCAAACAATGGTCACAATGGCACTACAGGCGTTGCCTTCTATCATAATCCGGACATCGTCACCGACTTTGCCTGGAGGTCGTACGTAGCTGCAGTTTCTTTCCTCCACTTTTGTCCCTGTCACTGTATACCATCATAGCACAGGGCACTGATACTTTTTCACAACGAAAGGCTACATACCAGTGTGCTTGTGGGCAAGAATCTAACCGACATATTCTATCGCACGCCCCATAGTAAGTCCTACTACTTAGGCTGTTCGCTTGGTGGGCGTCAAGGTATCAAAGCAGCAGAGATGTTTCCCGATGACTTTGACGGAATAGTGGCTGGCTCTCCAGCCCTTGACTTCAACAATCTCGCTTCTTGGAGAGCAAGTTTCTTCCCCATCACTGGGCCTATTAATTCAACCAACTTCATCGCAGCTTCAACGTGGACGAATTTGATTCACAACGAGATCTTGAATCAGTGCGATGGTATTGACGGAGTCATCGATGGCATCATCGAGGATCCTGATTTGTGCAACTTCACACCCGACACATTGTTGTGCAACTACACGACGCCGCCAGACTGCCTTACACCTGTACAGGTTGAGATGGTCCGCAAGATTTTCAGTCCTCTGTATGGAGAAGACGGGAAACTCATATATCCTGCGATGCAACCTGGCAGTGAAGACATGGCTATCGACAAACTTTACGCTGGGGAACCGTTTAGCTACTCCGAGGTATGTTATTTGTCCGTTCTCTCTTACGCCCGCAAGTTAATCTTGACGTTATCAGGACTGGTTCAGATACGTTGTGTACAGCAACCCCATGTGGGATCCTTCTACTTTCACGGTTCAAGACGCCGCCGTAGCCGAAGCACTCAACCCGTCGAACATTAGGACATGGCCAAACGACCTCTCCGCATTCCGCAACACCTCAGGCAAGATCTTTGCCTTTCATGGCGGTCAAGATAATCAAATCACAAGCTTCGATACGGAAAGATTCTATCACCACCTTTCAACCGGTATGCAAGCTTCCTCAGCCGAGTTGGACGAGTTCTTCCGCTTCTTCCGCATCTCGGGCATGTTCCATTGTAATTCGGGACCCGGAGCCTGGGTGATTGGCCAAGGCGGAGGAGCTTCTGCTGTTGGTGTGTTGTTTGAAGGGGCGAGCAATGTGCTGGCGGCACTGGTAGACTGGGTTGAGTATGGGATAGCGCCAGAGACAATAGAAGGCACGAAGTTCGTGGACGACGATGTGGCGATGGGACCGGAATTTCAACGCCGGCATTGCAGGTCAGACAGCTACATTCTGAGGGGAATTGTATATGCTTGCTAACATGGGCATTAGGTACCCTTTTCGAAACACGTACATTGGCGGTGACCATACGTTGCCCAGCAGCTGGGAATGCAGGCGATCATAACATTGCGATAACACACCTTGGGATACCCAACCATGGCTAGGTCGCGAAGGTTTGGGTACCGAATGTGGATGTCTTGAAATGGTCTTGTCGCACTTGCCGAATACTACAATGTCCAACCCGCCCGATTGCAAGCGTGCATTAGGTGGAGACGAGTGAAAGTCTACTTCGTTGGTGGATCAGATTAATACCTGAATCAGCTAGAGCGTGGCGTTTATAAAGTTGAGCCTTGCAACCGGACTGGTTGGACATTGTACAGCGTCATTAGCTTCTGCTAGCAGGAGGAATGTCATGAAACAGGGTCACTGTTAGGTGATCCCGCGAGATACAATACGTTCAGCGCGCTTCATAGTTCAGGAGTTCGGAGTCAAGTGATCCTTCCCGTTAGGCCACCCGCCTCCACCCTCATCATGCTCCCACCCGGAGGCTGTAGGACTGCCCTTGAGTTAAGCTTGCCAGTACTACTCTGAATATGTCGTGCTTGAACTATTGGGATATTTGATCTAGCGTTTGTGAAGAACCGGAACCATTAGCTGCTTTTGAGGACACCACCGCCAAGCTCGAACAATCGAGCCGAGAGGTCTTGATCTGACTATCAACAGCCACTGAGACTTCTTATCCTCCATACACAATGGTTTCTCCTCGACTCATCGACAAGCTGCCCAGTGTCTCTCCGCCTCACATACAGGCTTTGGTTCTGGGTATGTCAAGGACGGGCACAATGTCAATGATGACCGCGCTTGATCAACTTGGCTACAAGACACTCCACGCGTCCAATGTCCACGAAACGCCCGGAGGGTGGACGTACTGGAATGAGGCCATCGATGCCAAGTTCTACGGAAAAGGTAAACCGTACGCGAAGCCCGAGTTCGACAAACTACTCAAAAATTACACTGCCATCAGCGACATGCCGGCCATTCTGTTCGTCGATGAACTTTTGGCGGCGTATCCGGACGCGAAAGTCGTTCTAACGAACCGCAATGTCGACGACTGGATCTTGTCTATGAACAAGTCGGTCTACGTTGTCCTTAAGGAGAGGCTGAATAGGTTTCATGAAGCCTTTGATCCTCGAGGCTTCGGAGCTTGTTTCGTCTGCATAAGGCGAGTCGTCACCATTTGGGCCGGGGGCAATATGGATGATCGTGCGAAGCTTCGCCGGGGATACTTGGACCACTATGCACACGTCAGGTCTGTGGTACCAAAGCTGAGGCTACTCGAGTTTGAATCCAAGGATGGGTGGGAGCCGCTTTGCAAGTTTCTGGGTAAGGACGTACCAGCGGGGCCATACCCTCGTGTCAATGATGCAGACGCTACAGTGAAGTTGCTGAGGAAAGTCTCCAGAATCTATTTGGCGATCCTTGTGGCAAAGGTTATGGCGGTAGCCATAGCAGCAGGCGCTGTTGTGGGCGGAATCTGGTGGTATCAACCGTCTACACGGCTTTGAGGTCCAGGGCTATGATGATGGGTTGACAATCGATCTAGGCCAAGGCTAGGGTCGAACCGTACGTTGTATATGTGTCAGCGGTGGGCCTTGTCAGTCTTTCCATGCCCAGGCATAGCACCGTAGCACCTTTCATGCGAGATAACAAGCAATGATACCCTTTCAGACCCTCTAATCTCCACTTGAGATACCTTGAATAGCCTAACTTGCTAAGCATGGGCCTCCAAGACCTCCACCATCGTCGCAGCTGTGGGCTGTACTTGAGACTTATTTCCGCAGAATGGAAGATCAGCAGTATATTTCACTGCATCTCGTCCTCCTTCACCGGAGTGTGAAAGTTCGACTTCACAGCCGCCCCTTCTCAGCATCAGTTCATTCCTTGGCCATTCGTGAGGCCATGGACATAAGCTGGTTCAACGAGTTCTAAGGTTGTTTCTTGGTTACCCTCTGAAATGGCTGGGCCGGAGGACCAGTGGAACTTTAGCACCGTGCAGGACGACAAGTCGGCAACCTTCTCTGGCGCGAAGCGGGACCATGCAGAGGAAACCGTCCCTCGCGAGATCGCGAACTGCATATGTTTGCCGATTTCGTAGTACGTTATGGCGGCTGGAGATCCCGGTTAACTGTCAGGGGCGTACTGTTTGGCAGTACCACTTGGTGAACGCAGCACTGAGTTGAGCAGTCTCTTTCGATTCATCGTGACTTCGTTGGCAGTTTACAGATAATGCGCGGAAAGGTGGCGAAGGCGCCTTGATCCAAATACCGTACGTGTAGGCCTTGGTTTCTCTTGTGCACAATATCCTAGGCTATCAATTCGGGAATTCCCTCTGCCCAAGCTCTTATGGACGAAACTTCAAGTGTGCTACCCTATACTTAAGTGATTTCACCGAGGCCGATGCCTTCTAGATGCAAATCTATGCGATCTACGACTTTGCAATGGGACGCACAATTCTGCTTCCCTGCGCCAAATATGCCATATTGAGCAAATAGAAGGTAAGTATGGCCAAGGTGGTCAAATTCATGCGCCCATGAGGGAAGGCCTCCTGTTCTTCGCCAAGGGGCTCTTCCGAACTCCCTCTGACTTTGAGCGAGGATGTCCAAATTCTGATTTGCACCTATTTGGGCCAGTGCAACTTCAACGTAGACGTCTCCGACCAATGCACGTTGATCAGGTTTGATGCCTAAGGTGTCTGTGACAAGTCCGAGGAGGCTGTAGATCTTGTCTCGAGGGTCTGTCGCGCATCTGAAGCCGTACCTCGGGGACAAATGCAAGTCCTTGGTTCAAGATGTAAATTCTTCTCGATCTCTAAATGTCTCTTCTTCATCACGTGGAAGGTGTGTAGCCTGATTCATCTTTCTATTTGGTGAGCAGTCGGCGGAATTATACCCAAATTTCTGTTTCAGCTCGCGGTCCCAAACATCTCGCCCAGCACTTATGGATGTCTGCTTAGTTCGCTAGGTAATCAGACATCCAGCAAGGCACAGTCGGAAAGTCGAATGGTTTCAGTTACGCGTCCAGAATCTCCTCGCCAGTCTCCCAAACGTTATCCGCAGCCAGAAGTATAGAAAGGCCACTGGCCAAACGATGGTTGTCACAACCCTGCCCAGAATATACCCTAGCCCAATTTCGGCCGCAATGACATCTATCAACGCCATCAAAAACCCCAGAGGCGCATCGTCTCTGAACATGGTTGTCTTATTTGTGAACGTAAGGGTCTGGATTTTCGCCACCCTAGGGAACATATGCTTCTCGTAATTAGAGACTTCCATATCAAGGTCGTCTCCACCGGATTTCTGACTCTTGCAGATCGCCGCCGAGAGCTCCAGCGCGTCTTTCATCGCCTTATTCACACCTTCGCCTGCGAATGGTGTCATAAGAGCTGCAGCGTCGCCGATTAGGGATAGGCCCTTCTTGTGCTCCCACGTGTGTCCCACGGGAAGCTCATAAAGTGCCCAAGGTACGTTGTAACCCGGATCGCTACACTTTACCAGATCCAGGAGATCTGGGGCCCAGTCAGAATATCTTCTCAGGATCTCCGCCTTTGCTCCATCCACGCCATGCTGCGAGATAACATCTTGTGGGTAACTCGCATCTCCAACCATCCAACATCCGACCCTAATCCTCTCATTTCCCAATCGCTGCGCCATCAATGCTTTACCATCCGAGATTGCGAAATAGCTCCCTCGACCCACCATGGCAGAAAGTTTTGGATAATCTTGATTTGGGTTTGAGAATCTCAGCTCAAAGCCAGATATCCCGGAGTATGCCGGCCTCACATCTGTCAACATTGGCCGTACTTTGGACCAAGCCCCGTCAGCTCCCACAATGAGATCGAACGGGCCCTGCCTCTTTTGTCCGTCAAATTCCAACGTCCCATCCTCAGATACAGATCTGAGCTTCCACCCCCACCTGACCAGTTCCTTTGGCACACTTGCAAGCAAGATCTCTTTGAGCATCTCGCGATCAATCTCCGGCCTAGACATGTCGTTCGTCTTCTCCTTCGTGCCTCCAGCCATGTCAATAACCCGCGTCGCATTTTTGTCAGCTATGACTATCGCCTCGCCGTCGTAGCGCGCATACTTTTCGAACTCGCCAAGTAGCCCGGCGGCATGGAGAGCGGCGAGGCCAGTATCGCTATGCAGGTCTAGTGTGCCACCCACTTGTTTGCGTGCTGTGGGAGAAGCGTCCTTTTCAAAGATAGTCACTGATAATGCAACACCGGAGACGTGTAGTAGACGCGCGAGCGTGAGGCCAGCGGGCCCGGCACCAATGATGGCGATCCGAGGTGGTTGTGACATCTAAATTTCTTTGGAATTAAGCCTTCCACCTAATTTGAGCAGCTTTTGCTGTAAAAAGCGAGGAACAAGGGGGACTTATATCCTTGGTCTATCTTGATTTTTCCCAACACCGCAGCTCAAGCTGCAGGACTAAGGAGTCAAAGGAATGGACAAAGTCAAATCCATCTGCGGGCTGCGATAAGCTTTCGGTCCCGGACCAGATTCGGTTGTCCCGAGTGCCAAGCCCCGACTCGGGGGTACGGAGTAGAATCCGCAATCTACCCCTGCTTCGAATGGCAGCATGGCCCGGTACTCTACGTCGCTAGAGCCTGTTTGGCCTGCTGCAACCCCTTTTCCATGGAGCTCGAGTGCACCAGCCCCCGGTCGTGGCAAGCACGTTTTATCCTGACTGGCCAATCCGATCTCCAGCGGCAGTCTTGCTTGCTCGACTAGGAACGTCCCGCAGACCAGCTATGGAAGATGTGTTCCTATCGACAATCAGGATTCTTCCTTCTTCACGCAAGTTACATCGCGACTTTGGAGCTGGCATTCTCTACAAAACTCCTATCATAAGGTTGAGGTTGCTCTTGTTCCAGTGAAGCCCCTGAGATTTTGGCTAATTTCATCGATCTGCAGATCTGGAGCCTTGAGACGACAAATCTTTAGAACATCACACTGGAAATTTCGGCGCCTTTGCTCAGACGTGATTCAGCATACGCAGACTGGTCGCGTTGCCTCGTGCGCTCTTCCATGCTCTGGATGAGATGGCAGGTTATGCTTGTGATTCAGGTCTAACCTAGATCCAATGTGGGTTCTAAATGGTTCCACAACCGCATTACGATCGAGTACATTCCAGTACCTCCTTGCAACGCCGCATCCACATGAATGGGTGGAACCATGTCACTTGTTGGCAGCCGCACAAGGCTAGCTCTTTCAGTCTTCCAGCAAACGTCTTCTCCCACCTTGCACAACTAACCCCAGCCACCAACATTCAAGCTCTGCCTGTCCGTGTTCGCAATCCCCGAAAGAAACAATCATAACCTGCTCATCCCGGATTTTCTCCAACAACTTGGGAGCATGGTCCAATGTTGCGGACACTGCGTATCGGCAAATTGGTCGCCGATGCCATGAAGATCCGTCGCTGCTCCAAGCAGGATCGTTGACGATCCCTGCGGTTCTTCGCCCATCTCAGCCTCCTTCTTGCATCCGAGTTCTCTCTCTGTCAGACCCATCTCAACGTTCATCAAGCTGGCTGAGTCTTCGGCCGGAGCCGAGACTATTGTTGAGGCGTGGAAATCTCCTTACATCTGCGGTTAGCTGAGGACGGCATCCGTCTTCGAGGATGGGTTTGGGGGTCTGGAAGGATATTGCTCACATACCGTTGCAACCAATAAGCGCCGTGTAAGTGTAATACGACAATCTTCGACTTTTTATGCTCCGAAGAGCCTCGGTCACTGCTGTTTGCAGGGACATATCGACCGCTGGCGAAGTTGTGGAACAGTCGATGTGTCATTCACTCAGGTGAGTATCCCTCCCGATTCGTTGATCTTAGACGTGCCTTGTGATGCGAATAAACCCTGTCACCGGGAAACAATAGGTGGCGAAATGTCCTTTTTGTGTTTGTAGAGATCCGAGCAGGTCGGTGGGCCGGCTTCTTGTCATCATAGCTTCATTCGCCCGCTGCCTCTTCACCGGCTCTATACCGGTGAAGCATTGCGTTTTCATCTTCATCGGGTTTGATCCTCTTCACCGAGTAGGCCGGTGTATAAGCTCATGTCCACACGCCCGATCAGGCATAGCTTTGAAGGGCCTCAGGCTGGAGTCGTATGTACTTGATTGTACCGGACAGGTCATTTGAAGCGGAGATCTCGGCAGAGTAGCACCACCCGGTGTATCGGGGAGAAGTAACTTGGTTCAACATACACGTAGACGCAGTCAGGAAACTTGGCAGTTGGTGAGGCGGTTTGGCCCCTTGGAAAGGTTGCCTAGGCACTAGTTCAGGAGTCTTTTTCTCACAGAGAGACAATACTATCTGATCGGTCCAATTGAAATCAACATCTTCCTCAAGCAGCGTGATCTTCATTCGCTAATCTTAGACGTCATATCCGCTCGCAAGTAGTAAGGCTAACAGCGAGGCTGACGGCAAGGCTTTGTGGAATGTGATAGGTTGGCAGGTAAAGTCGATATGCGTTTCAGCCTCCAAGTTGGTGACATGCCACCCATATTTGAGAGAAACAAGGACCGGTGTGCCGACCTTTCCTGTTCGCTGAGTGATCATGTTGACAGCCAGTCGCCTTGCTTTCGCCCGGTGAACTAACCTCCTGCATTGCCCCAATCACAACGAGGCTATTTATGACCAGTTGTACACCAGCGCTTGGTTCACCGGTCACGTGCCATGTCTGATTACGTAAGGTTGGGGCGCCCGCATTTGGCCTTGTTTTCATTGAGCATGAGCAATGAAGACGATTTGGGGCTGTGCATCGAGTTAGGTTACTGCCACTGGTATCGTGGCCAACCTACACAACCTGAAGATGCTTCTGAGACGATGTAACCTGCAACAAAGCTGAGATGAGAGGTAGAACTCTGCCAGCTTGGAATCTCTCCTTTGACAGTCAATCAGACCCCACACGATCGAACGAAGCTTGCGGGGAAAATCTCATCAACCAATCCGTAATTGTATCAATAGGCTCTCTTAGAATTGATTCTCAACCTCCAATAGCATTTCAGCCCGTGACAGCAAGTGGAGCGGGCCTTTCTACCTCATCTCAAACACCAATCCGTGAGATGCTCCAAGGGAGAGTGGGACTCAAAAATCTCAGGGGAAAAGTTCCAAGGTTCTCCTAGAGAAGATGAAGATGCAACGGCAGTGCAGACCTGCGCTCGGTGCACACTTGCCCAGTGCTAGTGCTCCTTGAACGGAGGATGGATTCTCATCAGCGTAAAAGAGGTACAAGGTCGTAAGTTCGATTTACACGGTGGGTGATGGCTTCCAGTCCATGTCATAGAGCTGAGATAGAAAGTAGTATTCGTTTTCGAAAAGCCCACTTTCTCTGACCTTTTCGAATGTTGATTCTGGAAGATGCGAGGGTACATTAGCGCTTTGACTTCAGCAAAGACGGTTGTGGAGATACTCACTTCTCGCCTGCACTTGTTCAGCAGTCTCTTTCACAAATTGAACCTGCTCTGCGTTGAGTTCGGCCATCGCAACATTACTCGGCAGGTCCCAGTCCAGCGCGAATGGCCGACTGGCCTTGTTCAGATAGTGGAAATAAGCCAGCATGGTCTTTGCGCCGTTATGCAGCTCCGCTATAAGCCGTGTATCTCTGAAGCGAGACTAAGAACCACTCAGCTGATTCGTAATTGAGAACGCGTCCATCATTTCGGAAGAACACAAACCTGCATTCCTTGCTTCTTAGCCTTCTTACCATCCGCGTCTGTGAGTAAGGCACAACTGTGCAGCAGCAAAAATATGCAAAGATATATCGTGAACCAGGATCTTGGTTTGTTTGCCTGAACAAGAGTCTGGAGTCGATCAAGTACTGCCTGTTTCAATGGATAGAGGATCGTTGTCCACAGGACGATTTGAATCTGAGCAGTCATCACAGGCGGTAACAAGACGTTCCCGAAATTTGAACAGGCTTTATCTTCCATCTGAGGTGTCATACCCAGCGTCTCTTCCCCACAGATACGTTCGGACCTAGAGGCTGTGCGGACAGCAACCCAGAGTCGCAACACTAACCGCAGCAGGTGTCTCTCGGACTCGTCCTACCACGTGAAGTGAATCAGTACATGAGCACCCGACTCTATGTCCGGACTTACTTGTGCAAATACCGAATATCTGAATGCCATTGAGTACGTGTTCCAAAGCAGCTTGTTAGTCTCGTCTATCTCAGATTCGATGGCTGTGGCGATGTTGTTGTCAACGTATTGCATATATTCTACTCCTGCCTGTTGCATATTCACGATAGCGTATGGAGGACATTCGTAATACTTTGTGACTCCACCAGTCACCCAGCTTCTTGCTAGAGCATCTCCATCCACCTGAACGAACTCTCTTACTTGAAGCTTGTATGATGCGCCGCCTAAGTCTTGGGTGACCTCGATCGTCTTGATCTCCGGCGATCGCCATTCGCTAATTTCAACTATCTTCATGCTCCGCCATCTCCGACTCCAAGTGAAACGAGGATGTTCTTCTTGACGATAGAGACTCGCATCCGAGATTTTGTAGCGGAGACATGGGAGCCTCGATAATGTTAGACCAGAGATGTTAAGGCACGTTTGGCATGGCCCTCTGGGATCTCCCTGATTGATAACACACTAGATCACCCGCAGTTAGGAACCGTTGTCCGTAAGGGGAGGTCGGCTTCACTTACTCGAACTCGCTGCATCCGGCATCGAAGACAGGCGCCTATTTTCCTGGTCTGGCCTGTTTCCAGTCGCTCTTGTGGGTTGCGAAAAGGCCCTCGAACAGGATTTTTTCCTTTTGGACTTCTGTCCGAGTTTCGCGCTTTCCTTGGCGCTCGACTGGCCTGTCTGTGCATGCGATTTTGTGAGGCTTGGCCCGACGAGGGAACAGCCAATAAGTCAATGAAGTTATTCGCATCAAAGCCTTGATTGAGATGAGCGGCTTGTCCTAGACTCCCTTGCGGGCCGGTTGGAATAGCTGTCAGACCAGAAGTACTATCTAGAATGGCCAACGACCCTGGGTCGGTGCTTCCAACTGGGTGCTCCGCCTGGGTTAGTAAAGAGTTTGGGAGGCTTTGAGCCAATTCGGGGCCGAAGTAGCCAGGCTGAAAGAAATCGATGTCACAAGCAAAATCAGGAAAAGGGTTGAGGTTCTCAGCAACTGACTTTTCGGAATTTGGGGTGTCTTGGCCAGAATTCGGGGTATCTTGGCTTCCAGCGCTTCCAAATGAGCCACGAGAGTGCCGTTGAGTTGCAAGCATAGCATTTGAGAAGGGAAAGGTCTGCTCAGGGACTGGCAGTGCCGTGCTCGTTGACGCTATTGTGTCAACTCCGAATATGGGATCGACCTGAAAATTTGGCATCCCGATCCCACCTGGAAACCCAAGCGGCAAGGTTGTGTTCGAGATATCCGTCTCCGGGTTTGAAGACGCGAATTGCCCATTGTCCAGTGAGAGCAGCTGCTCGAGTTCAAGCGCCTGACCCAGATTGCTCTGATCGTCGAAAATGAGAGGTTCCGGCTCCGGTATCTCATGATTTGAGTTTGCATGAGAAGGATCCCGCGGAGAGAGCAATTGCTCAACTGGAACCCCAAGTATGGACGCAGCTTGTCGGAGGACTGATTGCTCGGCGGTTGAATACGTTCTGCTTTGGGGGGGGCCGCTCTTGATTCTCTTAGTGCGTGCCATGCTTGGGGATAAATCTTCGCAGAACGTGCGTTTCCGCGTCGAAGGCTAATGTCCGGTCATTCAAAGAGTTCATCTACATTTGGAACGTTTCCTAAATACCATAGCTTTTGAATGTGTTGCGTCTTTTTCGCCGTTTGGCTATGCAGAAAGCGGTGAAACGAGTGGGGGTGGGTGGCGGCAAGCTTGGGGTGAGAATATCGTCAAAACGTCAAATATGTGGAATTTTCCGGAACTCCAAAAATCAACTTTTCGCCCCGCCTTCTCAAGAAAAGAAAATATCCATGTTTACTATGCATAGGAAGCTCAGACAAGGTATTTAGCATCTAATGTAGGTCAATACCACAAATTTTGTGAGAGTTTTGGGCTGAGGGAGGATTGAAAATGGATTTCAAAGTCTTCCACAAACTTTTGACAAATAGCTGCATGCATAACTTATCCTTCACAGAAACACTTGAACGACTCCTTGATGGGGATCCTTATCAGATCATTAGTGTTTCATGACAGGGAGCCTGAGGCTGCAAGGCTGCAGGCTGTCAGGTTCTAATGCGTCAGCGGTACTCTGTACACCGGTCGCAAACCACCCCCGCTCGCACAGCACCCCCGCTCATGAACGCCACACCGGTCGAGCTCGGTGTGCGTTCGCGGAGAAAACCAGTGATCATCTGAGGAAGGCAAAGCTTCGCACTTCCACACCGGCCGGGGCCAGTCCTCAAAGCAGCGCTATTCATTTCGTTTTCAGCAATTCTCATCGACTCCAAGCCTACCAATCCCGCCCAACGTTCTACCCACTGACAGCTGTCTCATGGTCTCTGTCCTATATCTATATATGCCCTGGTCACCATAGGAAGACTTGACCAAGCCTCTTGATTCTACAACCTTGGAAACTGCCGCTGCTCACCAGTTTCTGCGAGGCTGTCCTCAGGGGCTGCGGGTTTGGCCGATACCTCCAGATCTTGGCCTACCACCCTCCAGGTGGTCCCATGAGCTCGTTCTTAGCCAGTCTTCTTTCTCTTACTACTAAGCAGCCCCGGAGACGGCCCAAGCTACCTTTCTCCCAAGCCCGATATTCGGCCACGTGTCGAGCGGGTTCGGCGTTCTGCCACCCTTGCTGTCTAAGGGAAGTGTAAAGATTGCCAATGAATGGGATGAAATCAGACCTACTGGTCGAAAAGTTTGGATCTTATAACCTTGCTTCAACCATTCTCCAATTGGGTCCGCCATCATTCCATTTTGAGGAATCAACATAGTCCTTCTCTCTCTTATTCTGGACAACTGCAAGTCGCTCTTCGTCAGTTCGTGTCACTCTGTTTCGCTGCACCAGTGGTTCTCACTTGACGATCTGGTCGGCAATGAACTTCTTCAGGATGCATGATACTGGACGCTGGGGGAGCTCCTTCCATATCCAAACAGCAAACACTAACACCTCATGCGCGGATCAAGGCGAGTACCCCGGCTGATTGCAAAGGGTTGATTTCGTGAGGCCAATGTCAATTGAGGACACTCAACTCACATTACGCTCACAAATGACATTGACTAGGGCATAAACCAATGATTCAAGCAGGAAAACGCTTATCTCCCTTCCCTTGGCACTGTCCCATATCAACAGGGCGGCACAGCTCTTCAGTACACAGCCAATGAAAGCTGCTGATAAATATTTTGCCGGGTTCTAGAGTCACAGAACTGCGGGGTTCCAAGATTAGAAAAAGGAAGTCCCCCACGTTATGAGACGGCATAATCCTCTTGATACCCAGCGGATCCATCATTCAAAGCCCCAATTTCGTCGTTTCTTGCATCGATCCCGTTCAAAGTTACGGTTCCCAAAGATGAGCGGCCAAACTGCGAATATTCCCAGGCCAAGTGCCATTCACTCTCCTGTGCCTCAGTTGGCAGAATTGGGCAATGGCAGACCTGCTCTGCTTGGAGGCCCTATGGTCTGGGAAGGGAAATGGTTCTCCGAGGATGAAAATCGGTACATCTTCACACTCTCGGACATCGACCTTCTCGAGATTGAGGCAGCACTAGCGAAGTTCAAAGGTGAGAACTGGTTATTGATCTTGCGAATTAATCACAGCTTGATCCATTGACATTGAACAGCGTCGGGGCTGATTCTTGGCGCCCTGACTCCGGAGACCTATCCCTTGCCTCAGTTAGGCCCAAAGCTTCGTCTGCTAAGCCAACGGCTTCACCATGGAGCCGGTTTCTTCATCATTCGCGGCCTTAATCCGAAAAGATACGACAAGATTGACAATACCATCATTCACGTTGGCATCTCCTCATATATCGGCAACAAGCGTGGTATCCAGCACGAAGGAGGGCCAGCCATGTGTCAGTTCGCGTTCTTTGTCAAGCACCCCTTTCCTCTATCTCCGAGGGTCAGCGGCTGAGTTTGGTAATACTGAGCAGCTCACATTTTTGACTACTCTTCTGAAATCAAAGAGAGGGAGGCAGGTAACAACGGTTACCTTGGGCATGCCAACAGAAACACGGCGTTGGTACAACATCAACCTGCACTCCTCTTTTGTCGTGGACACGACTGACTTGCTTACCTTAGCCATTCCATACCGATGAGGGGCACGTAATTGCCCTCTACTGCTTGCAATCAGCTTGCAAGGGTGGAAGGTCATCGCTCGCTTCTTCCTGGGCCATTCTCAACCGCCTTGCTGCTGAGAGGCCCGACGTTATCGAGACTTTGACCGAAGACTGGGTGTGGGATTCGTACGTACTCCTCAAAGCAATCAAAACCCCATCCTAACGAGATCGGGAGGCAGCTTGCGTAAAGACGTCCTAAGTTTCAAACGGCCTCTGTTGAGTTGGTTTGATGGGAAACTCCTCTGCAGCTTCAGAGTCAGGCCCTTCCTCGGTTCTCCGGGCTATCCACGCAACCCGGCTCTGGAACCGCTATCCGCCCGCCAACTCGAAGCTCTCCAAGTCGTCGCAGATATCGCCAACGATGTGGCCTTCGCATTCGACTTCAAGACAGGCGACCTTCAATATATCCATAACCTGAGCATCCTGCACGCGCGCGAAGCTTTCGAAACGGTCGACTCGGACAAAACTCGGAGACATCTGCTCCGGCTCATTCTCAAAGACGATGAGCTTGCCTGGAAAGTGCCGCCTTCCCTTGCACCCCTAGTGGAAGATATGTACGAGCATCGGGCTGAGGATGAAATCTTCCCGTGGTCTGCAGAACCACTTGCATATGTGGCGGTTCCGTGAGAAGTGGGGAAAGGAGGAGGAATGAGCGGCGGCGTTATCAGAGTAGCGAGCTACCGGGTTTTTGAGTAGTCGGCTCGGATTACGTTTCTTTGCCTAGCGAACTTGTTAAGGACTCTGTGCCTTGCGATGATGGATGCGTGTGAATTGGCAAATTGTCAATCCCAACTTGCACTAACGATGAACAGGCGCAACTCTTCTTCAGTGACATCGTCAATGGAAAAACACTTCAACCTTGCATCAATTGTCATCTATAGCCACGTGGTTGTGCAAACAATCAAAGGCTGCATGCTATCGACCATCTAGTTCCGCCCAACTCATCCGGGCTGAAAGCGGCTATCCTCTATATATTTGCACTCAAGTTCTAGATTTTTTCGTCCTCGAGAACCTTTGGGTAGAACATGGTGATTGACAGCCTTAACTCCGCATCGCCGCTGCCTGTCTAGAGATGAACGACAAGATGAGCAAGATCATGAACCAGAGTCAATTAAATTGACCTCAACCTTTCAGTCGATTGTATGAGTTGAGCGCTCGTAGTGTTCCTGTCCTCTGTGCATTCTGGTAGGGTATCTTACCAATATGAGGGAAAGTTGATGAGTCATTCTGATGATACGCTGCCAAAGATGATCGTCGCCTTATCAAATATAGTCGTTTCCGATTCATCAGAACTGTTTGCTCGGTGCCGACCATCATCCTCAGCATAGTCGACGGCGATATCTGTCGCCATGAAGATACCCCCATCCTCGGTCGAACTCGAGTCGGAGCCACCATCTCCGCCCTTCTCATGGTACGCCTGCAAGAACGTGCCAGTGAGGTTGTGATCAAATGCAATATCGAGTGCCACACGAGGTAGCACAGTGAATTCCTTCTTAATAGAAGGGTATGATGTGCGACATGCGTTTCACTTAACGGACACCATCGCGGACCTTCCTCAAGAAAGCTGTAAGGGCGGGTCGCGAGGGTGGGAGGCATGCGACGATGAGGATGATCCATTGTTCCATCATAGCCGCTACGATTAGGGGTACGATGCTGCATGAGATGCCGGCGATGTTGTTCAGGACGTACAATTGAGAGGTCTTGATGGAGGCGCAGGCGGCAGCGAGGACCCCGAAGACCATAGGGACGCAAGAGCCGATCTTCGTGCGGGAAGCGGATTTGGAGTTCCAGACCATCTTGATTGCACAGAGGGCGAGAGCGACGTCGCTCACGGCCGCGTAGGCTAGAGTTATGCGCCAGTGATCGGTCTTCACTCTGCTTGGCAAGTGCGTCAATTGCTCACTTCCTTGGAAGTAAGCAAAGCCCTCGACGTCCGACGGAACGAACGTGTAACTGCGTGGTCGAAGAATGCATTGTGGCCACTGAAATCTTCTTGGTAGCCAAGTCTTGGGTCAAATCTAAAGTCGTCCAGCCTTGTCTCGGAAGCAAAAGGCGTCAAGTTTCGATCAAAGGCCATGGACCAGAAGAGATCATCCAAGGTCTGACGAGACGAAGATTTCGTCATGCTTCTTTCTGGAATTCGTTTACCCTGACCCCTCCCTACTTGGGATATGCAGGCTCCACACTCGTCTACTCTGTTTGGAGGCCCTTGTTTTAGGCTGTTGAAGAGAGCCTGTTTTAGACTGACTGGAGGGAGCCCATTTTGAGACGTTCGGAGTGAGTCTGTATCCAGCTACCTCTCATTACCCACCACTGGTGCAGGAATTGACACTCTGCCCAAGCTACAGCGCCATGCCTGTATGCGGTACTCCGTTGAGGTTGATTTCTAATTTCTTTGACATTCTGCTCTTCTCCCTTTGTTGAAACACGTCATGTGTATCTTCCGTTCGATAAAATCCTAGAATCCTTACTAATTCTGCCTTTGTGAACTCCTCGGGGTAGCTATTCGAATCCGCCGGTCCTGATCTTATGACGGCAATATCGCCATATATTGTCCGGCCACAACATAAACTAGCCGCCTCGTTCTTCGCGGATGTCTTCGCGGTGGATGAGTGTCCAGGCCCATAGGCGTAGTAGTACCAGGTGTCGCTGCCCTTGTGATCGTAGAATTTGCCAACCTCATCTACCGTGGTCCAGCCTAATCTCCTCTTCAGCTCGGCTCTCTCGCCCATCTCGGTGCCGTAGTCATTTAAGGGGAAGGATTCGACATGCGCGGCAAAGTCGGTGGTGGAATTCGACGTGGAGGAAGAGGTAGCACGGATGAGATAGCAATTGCTCTTTTGAGTAGACGCGCAGCGGACTTTGTGGTATTTCCAATCACGCTTTTGGCACGTTTTGCTGCAATAACGGGATGCTGGAATGGCGCAGCCAGTGCAGACAAGAGTGCCAGTGTTAGTGCAGGAAGAAGCCGAGCAGGTCGCAGTGGAGGACATTGTTGCTGGTAATGAAGAAGATTTAGGGGTTGGAAATAATCCCCATTGAAGAGTGGGGAAGAAAGCTACGCGTCGGGTTTGTGAATTGGGTGGGAATTTGCGTCGAGGTACGAAATGGGTCTAGAGGTTACCCGTTTGGGCGAGGGCTATTCCACTTTGAGAGTCTTTGCTGTGTCATTTTCCCTCTCCAAAATCATTGATAATCTTCTAGATGAGCCTCATGTCTATCTTTGGTGCGACGTTTCCTCGCTAGGGATGGAGGTCAATGTTCGTCGCCCTGCTTGGGCTGAGATGATACTCATTTCACGGTCCTTTATGTTTCGAACAACGCATAATCGTTTTGGGGCACCTAAATCGTCTAGCTCTTACCTGTTGTCTCTCATATCGCTGTAGAGATCCACAGTGAAGAATCTTTCAACCCGTTTAGGTTAACTATGTACACAAAATGAAGCGTCTGCCAGTCTATCGTCACGCTGTATTTCATCGAACAATCATATCCTCTCTTCTCGGCCCTGTCCCAATCCATTTCACCGGCACGCCAACCTCGTCCTCGATATAATTCACATACTCTCTCGCTCTGTCCGGTAGCTCGTCCCACTTCTGACATCCTGTGGTTTTGGTCTGCCATCCCTCAAATGTCTTGTACACAATTTCCATCTGCGAGCTCTCCATAATATCTAGATCCGCCGGAAATGTCTCCAAATCTTGCCCGTTGACTGTGTATGCTGTTGCAACCTTGATTTCTTTAAAGCCGTCCAACACGTCGAGCTTTGTGAGGTTCAGTTGAGTGTAGCAATTCACCTGCGTGGAGTACTTGATGAGGACCAGATCAAGCCAGCCGCAACGCCGTTTTCGGCCAGTTGTCACACCAAACTCTCTGCCTACGCTTTGCAACTCGTTTCCAAAAACCGTGTCTTTCCTGTTGTACTCTCGTGGACTCTCTTCGCAGAGCTCTGTGGGGAATGGACCCAATCCTACACGAGTGGTGTATGCTTTCACAACGCCAACGATGGCCGAGCCAGGCGTTGCAAAAGCGAACGGGGACAGGCCTGGAAGGCCGGTGAAGGCGCCCGCCATCCCAGTGTTGGAGGATGTGACGAATGGATATGTGCCGTGATCGATGTCAAGAGCCAAAGCGTTCGCGCCTTCTATGAGGGTGTTGTGTGTTTTCAGATTGCCATTGGATTGTGCGGAAGTCGCGGTGGAGGCTCGGTTTGAGGCAACAGAAGCAAGTAAGGGAGCAGCGGCAATGACAAAAGGCCGGAGGGCTTCGCGATATTGCTAGAGTGAACGGTGTTAGCGAGCCTAAAACGTGCTTCATCTGTGCATGTCATCTGTTCACTTACTTTCATTTTTGCGACCTCGTCCTCCAAGCTGTATCCCTCAAGTGCATCATCACCATATGTCTTCCTGTACGCACTCTCCAGGTTCCGAAGTCTTTGCTCCCACCGGCTTCCCTCGTTGCATAACATCCAAAACGTTACCCCGTTTCTGGCGACTTTAGCACTGTAGCATGGCCCAATGCCTTTCCTTGTAGTCCCAATTTTGCCCTTTCCGCCATCAACCCTCCCACTGGCATCCTCCACTGCACCGTCCACCTTGGCATGCAGGTCAAAACAGACATGCGCCCTGTCACTGATGAAGATTCTGTCTCGCACTCCTTGTAGTCCTTTCCCTTCTAGCCCATCTAACTCTTTGAAGAAGCTCGGGATGTGCACGACGCAGCCGGTGCCAATCAGGTTGACTTTGCATGAGGGGTTGATGAGGCCGGAGGGAAGAATATGGAAGTCGTAGGTGACACCGTTCGCGACGATGGTGTGGCCTGCGTTGTTGCCGCCTGCTGCGCGGCAGCAGAGTGAGGCATTTTGAGCGAGGATATCAACAAGCTTGCCTTTTCCTTCGTCGCCCCATTGGGAGCCAAGTACGAGGGTTGTGGGCATTTTCGGCACGGCGGAAGGGAAGTTGTGTGGTCTGGTAGGTCGTGAACGGATTTTTAAGCCATGTTGGTTTTGTGAAAGGCCGGTAAATCCCACAATAATTTTTGCAAAAATATCAGGCCTGCCGGTTCAACTTTTTGTGTTGGTGGGGGAAGTTTTTAGAGGGGCACTCTGACACTATTGGAGAACTTCTTATCTTAGGGCGGAGGAAATAGGGCGATATCGGATGCACTATTGCATGTACCTGCATGGGACGTACCAATTAATAAGGACATGTGAATTACGCCTTGCGGGTTAGCGCGCCTACTTATGCATGGCCCCTCCTCGTCTCCTGAACGACTTTATAGACCCGTCGTTGACCATTCTCTCTTCCATCTTTCCTCAATCTCCCTCCCCTTCTCATCACGATCGCCGATCGCAATCCCTCCCTCCCTGCACGACCGTCGCGCAACCGATACGCGCCGTCGTTTTACTGCCCCTGCCTCCTCACCGATGGCAACCCAATCGGTCGATCTATCTGCAAGATCAGGCGCCACTTGGATCGGCAAGCATGGATGGAGGAAGGGGTGGGCTCTTTGCGCTCCAAAACAGTTGTGGAGGATACAAAGAAGTGCATAATTGACGGGCAGCCCCGGTCTCGTTCACCGTTGTTACAGTCAAAGCGGGTATGAAAAGCGTCTTCGCCCCTCTCAAAATCGCAGGCTTCTTTTTACCTATGTAAACTCAACAACGGCCCTTCTGCAATTTCTGAACGGCACCGTTCAGCACCTATCTGCCCTCTCATTTTTGCACCCAGAAACCGCCCAAACCCCTCTCTCCGCCTAGTCCACGAGTAACGTTCAACAATAGATGAGATTCCCGGTGAGTAGAAAGCCATATTGAGCGATGATTGGATGTGGCTAATCGCCGGCCTGAAGAGTCGCCCACCAATAATTTCTTCAACACCTAGGTTCCTGGCATCGTATTACCTAACTCTCCGACCCGATCCCCTCTCGATTAGCTGCTTATTCCCTTCGAGCTCCCAGCAAGAGGGATGGATATGGGAATGTTGCGATGCCGTTTAGGCTTGGATCTCCAGAAAATCCGATCCTCATCGACGAAGATGACAAAGGACACTAAATCTGAACTCCGGTCTGCGCAGTACATCATCCTTAGTGAGGATTGAGATGACATTCCAATTGAATCGATCGAAGTGGCCCGCGGAACGTTATACAGCACGGATACCACCTTGGCGGACAGGATAGAACCTTGCGGCGACCTTTCAATGCATCAGGAGGGAATAATTTAGTGGAAACATGGCGCTTTTTATATTGTCCGCAACTCTTACCAAGGGAGACTTCAGATCTAGGGGTGGGCAGAGGTTCTAGGACCCAATGGAGCCCTTTTCTCTATGCTTATCAAAAGAGCACCGGGCCGAAAATGCCTTCAGCGCATTCTTTGGTAAAAAGCAACATAAGAGGCGTTCTCGAGCTCGCTCCGCTTGTGATGTTGACGATCCTGGGCGAAGCTTTCGACTCTTTGAGGAGAGGCGTAAACGCACTAGCCCATGATGAGTGACCTGGTTGCGTTGGTGTTGAAGGTAAGACCCATTTGCTCGTGTAGTGTATGGTCCGGGGGCACTACGGCTGCATTGTTGACGAGAATATCCAGTCTACCGTGATCCCGCCGGACCTTCGTTGCTGCGTTCTCGATAGTATCGTCTTTGGTGACGTCTAGTAGGAGCATATCTACGCTGCCCGGCAGGTTCCAAGAATGCAGCCCTTGAAGCGCCGCGTAACCTTTCTGGGCAGATCGTGCTCCCATTAGAACGTGATACGAGCCCTTTGCCATAAGCTGAGCCGTGAGCTCGAAGCCAAATACCGGCGCTGCCTTCATGACAGATCAGTAAGGCGCGCACAGAGGACTAGCAGACTGACCTACCACCGGTAATCAAAACGAGCTTTTTCGCCACCGCCGCCATTGTGACATAGAAAATGTTGATGGGATGTTGTCTTGATCAGCTTGCGTGTCTCTCTCCTTAAACGTCCAGGTTTAGCAGGTGAGTTCGCCTCAGAGTTGGTGAGCACCGTCAACTTTACTTAGGCAACCGACCTGAAAGAATCAAAGACAGTGACGTGTGATAGATTAGAGTCTCAGCTGCTACTTGTACACCATTATGAAAGCAAGATTGGCAGACCACGATATCAGATTTTGGGGAGCGGGAATCGCAATCAGAGTCCGGCAAGATAGCCAGCTTCGGTTTCACTATTGCGAATTACAATGTTGTCTAGCAAAAAAAGGGCTTAAGCAATATCGCCTCCAGGAAGGCTACGCAAATATGTCAACAAATTGGACATCGCTCTCTTCACGCCTGATCATGCTTGTCCTGGCAACGCTCGCACAAACTTTTGAGTCCCAATGTCCCTCCTTCCGGTTACAGAACTGTAGCAGCCTCAGGGCACGGTCACGCGTCGTGGCTTCGCAACAGTGCATTGCAGTGATGAATAATGGGCAGACAACACCTGGTGCGACCGAAAATGTCGGTCTGCAAGACACCAGTGGCTTGAATAGCGCCTTCTTACTTGGAATACTGGTCAGAAGGTCGGAGCTCGAGGACAAGCTCCTCGAGTCAAGTCTTGGCTCTGACGCCCCGATCACGGGCAAGTTACGGGCTTGTATGCAGAGAAGTCCCTGGGACAATTCCTTCAAGCTCATTCCATGATGGGAGACTGCTGGAATCTCTTCCTTCAGTGCCAATGGAGAAGGTTTCGATGCTGGTGTCCAGATCTGGGCTAGGAAACACTCTGCAAGTGCCACAATGTAGTGAAACTCTGCGCTGAATGGCTCGAAACTCATCTCCCCATTCACCAAATCAATGTGAAGGATTGTTCTAAGGAATAGCCGGTGAATCTGGAGTACTAGAATTCCCAAGAGATCGTGCTTTGAGGCTTGGTTCCTCAAACTGGGTAAGGTCATCTGCAGATACCGATCAAAGACAATACACCACTCTTCGTACCTCCACACAGTCTCGTATATGCGATGTGGAGGTCCCTTCGAGCAAGATGCTGGGCACTGGGTTGTTTGCGCGCGGTCTCGCTTCTTCAAAGTCCTCAAAATTTGATTGAAGAGCGGTTCGAATGTATGCCATGCGTCATCAATGGTACGCAAGTCTGGCGGCATACCGAGCCGGTGCGCAATCATCACTGTGGCTTCTGTCCCGAATGCTGGGTTTCCCAGCTCCAAGGTCTCTGTGTCGAGTTGGAGGAATGTCGCATGTAGGAGAGCCGCTGGCGTCCCTGTGGCCATCGACCGTTCAGAGGCCTTATCACGCTCATCAAGCATCTTCAATCCGCCTATCCTGTGGGCGAAGGCAGACTCGGGATGGCCAGTCAGTCTCTCGAATGCTCCGAGTAAGACGGAGACAAGCAAAGGCACGTCTTCATATGTCGAGTCAGAGGTCGTGCCGTATGCCACCAGTCGCACTGCTTTGCCATATTGGACTAGAGCGAAGCGTTCACTGACGGTGCTTGGGTCATATCCATACTGCATGTGCTCGCAAATAGAGCTCAATGCTACAACCGCATGACGTACAGCAGGCTCGCAGAGGCTCAGTTGGAGCAAATGGTAAGACCATAGATCAGACGTGATATAATGGCCTGCAAGCTCATGCGCAAGGCGTCCGGAGTAAAAGTCAAGCGCTCTTTGCTCCTCCTGGGGAACGCCAGGTAGAGAGCTAGGCTGTCGCTGCGCTGTATACACAACGATTTTGTGCAGATCGTTATTCCGCGCTCCCCACTTACAAGACCGGCCACCTCGGAGACATCTTTGACAAGAAGGTCTCTCCTCTGAGCACTTCACGTGCCTTGCCCTGCAAGTAAGGCACCCTGCTCGTGTCCTGCCTGTGTTCGCTTGCGGCAGCATATTCGACGGCATGCATGAGACTATTGGAATGGCTTTAGCTGATGCGCTGCTTTGTGTCAAGACGCTCCGATGCTCGTGATGACGAGAAGGGAGAGGACGAGGGTTGTAAAGAGGCCGAGGAGACTAATGGCTTGCTAGGGGTTTCCAAAACAGGCTAGCTTAGTCGACCCTGCTATTTTAGCTTGATATTGCTCGTCGTAGTCATCTCTCGAAGAGGTGGAGCTCTGCTACCAATTTCGATGCTCTTGCCTTGCTTTAGTTAGCGTAGGCGAGCTCTCGATTCACCCTTCTTTCTCTTCATCCGTACGGATCAAGCTCCGGTCCCATTGCTTGCGAAAGCCTGCAAATTGACTCATTGATCAGTCTGCACAGGGTTCTCCAACAGCATGTCGCTGCAAGGCTGCTAAAGGCGAGGCTTATCGCCGTTATGGACCATTTCAACCAGCGGGCGCCAGAACATATAAACCTGTTGGCGCTCAATGCTTCTTTCACCTCTACTCTTCGTGACATCCCACACTTCTTCACTACAACGAATACATACAGTCTTGACTCCATTCCTGCGTTTTTTCTAGCCTGTCACTTCTATCGCCTCTGGTTCTATTATCCAACAAGGACCGCAGTATGTTTGACCTCGCCCCAAAGCCAGAAAGCCACCTTGGCTACTATAGGCTGCTTGGGCCCAACTGTGGACTCCGAGTTTCGCCAATATGCTTGGGTGCAATGGGATTCGGCACGGCAATGTATGCACAAGGTCCCGTACTGCGTTGCTGACTCCAGTACTGACGCTAACAGGGAGAAGATGATGGGCGCCTGTGACAAGAACACCACCTTCGAGATACTCGATCGCTACAAATCACTTGGCGGCAATTTCATAGACCTAGCCAACAACTATCAGGCGGGGCAATCCGAGACATGGGTTGGCGAATGGCTGGCAGGAAGAAACTGTCGCGGTTGGATCCCCAAATAACCCGTCTCGGTCCAGCGAGGACTACGGCCATACTCGAGATAGGTGCTAATGGACCCTTAGACGAGATGGTTCTAGCGACCAAATACTCCTTCGGATTGCATGCCTTCCACGACAAAAGTAAGATGAGCAAAGTGATCCAAGCCAACTACGGAGGGAACAGCGCAAAGAGCATGAGGATCTCCCTGGAAGCAAGTCTCAAGAAGCTGCAGACGACCTACGTCGATATCCTCTATGTCCATTTCTGGACCTACGACACTCCCGTCGAGGAAGTCATGTCGCATCTCAACGACCTCGTGTCGTCCGGGAAGGTGCTCTACCTCGGCATCTCCGACACTCCAGCATGGATCGTCTCAAAAGCCAACGCTTACGCTCGTGCTCACGGCTGGAGGCCGTTTGTCGTCTATCAGGGTCGATGGTCTGCCGCTGAACGTTCGTTCGAGCGCGAGATCCTCCCTATGTGCAGGTCTGAGGGCATGGCAATCGTTCCGTGGGGTGCGCTCGGAGGCGGAGCATTCAAGACCGAAGAGCAGTGGAAGCAGGAGGACAGACGCAAGGCTCTGCCTCCTACAGAAGCACAGCTGAAGGTCGGGAAGGTTTTGGAGTCTATCGCTTCTAAAAGGGACACTGTCATGACATCTGTTGCACTCGCCTATGTGCTACACAAAGCGCCATACGTCTTCCCAGTCTGTGGTGGACGATCTATCAAGCATCTGGACCAGAACATCGAAGCACTTGGTCTGCAGCTGTCAAGGGATGAGATTGTCCAGATTGACGATGCGGTGCCCTTTGACAAAGGATTCCCTCATAGCTTTATGGCACCCCAAGTGACACATGATGAGATTGAAGGACCAGACGACTTGATGGTGACGAGAATGGACGTCGTCATCGACATGGTGAAGAAGGAGCAGCCGATCCGAGCTGGTGTGCATTCGAATGTCTGAAATGCCAAATATTCATACATGGTAAGTCCAGGAGGCCACTAGAACAAATGTCTCTGATGTTGAAGCCGCATGGGGTTCTGCAACATATGCTAAGGTCGGATTGATACTTGACATCAGGCGTTTCATTCGTTGTCCAACCTTAGGCTCCTTACTTGATTCGATCTGTCTAGTGCGTTGTAGTGCAGTCTTGCTTGTTCATACACTAGCTCACTGACGCAGAATACCTTTGCCTCTGCCCTGTCCAATCCTCTGCTCGAAGCTTTTGATAACAGATGCAACTTCTCGGTGGGAAGTCCTACTCCAAGTTCATAGTACACAACTGCGAGACCTCCATTGATCAGGTAACCGTCGCTTCCGCCACTACCACTGCCTGCTCTCTTAGCCATCCTCTCTGCCCTCCTCACAGCATCGTCATGCTTCTTGATCAGACGAGCACGTCTGTAAACCCTTTTCAGCCGCAAGTGGCGCTCAACGACATCATTCTGCAACAGTCCTGGTGGCGTCACCCTTGGAGCTTTCCTGTCGCATACTTCCTATTTTCTCAAACACTTAATTAGCCCTAATGAAACCCCATCGCTCATCGTTATTGCATTTTGGCAGCCTCTCTAATTCTGCCTCGAGCTCTTTGGCTTGGTCCACATTGAAGTACTTCCCCTACCATTCTAGCAGTATCGAATAAATCGGGGCGTTCTGTGGCCAACCCCGAGGCGGCATGCCCTTCAATCCCGCGGCAATTTCTAACAAGGGAACCGTAACCGCCACTAAACTGCCATTCAATACCGGAAAGTAAGCTCTGGCCGAGCTGGCACTGGCCTTGCCAGGGCTGAACGAGAAAATATGGGCCACGGTGGTACTGCGCTTTGCTCACGAATGAAGCATACGCCGTATGTAGTCTCGTACAGCGATGTAGGCTTGGCGAGGTACATGGTACGACCCCATAGCGACAACCAGCGCAGGGCGTATGAACAGCACAACCGGAAAAGTCGCGTTTTGCACCGCTGCCGTACCCGCACCCATCGTTGCTTCACGGATCGTGACTTGTCAACAGTACAGTGTGCTCCACGGAAGTAGGAATACCTTTGGCTGGTAATGGCTCGGGTAAGTAGCTTTCTTCTCTACTCACTCTCCTCAAAATCGGGAACAATTTTCAAGCATCTGAAGAGCTGTGTGCAAACGGAGTCCAATAAGAAGTTAAGAACACTAATGGCAGTCCTCGAAACTTAGCCTAGTATCTCAAGACATCCCCGACCTCTTGCACAAGTGTATTCTCCTGGTCCATTGCGATGACCTGTGTGAGTTCCGTATGCGAACCAACCAAGAGCTGATCCTTTTGCTCCATTGTATCGTACCTCAATTCCCAAGCCAGTGTACACTGTTGATTGTTGTCGTCCTTCGGGATCTTGCGAGCTCTAACATAGAGTTCTTTCACCTTGTTTCTTGAACTGATACCAACCAGCTTCAAGGATATGCTTGAACCGGGTAATGAACATGACTGTAAGTTTGGTCGTTATGTAGAGGTTGGGCGACTTCTAGAAGAGTTCACGTTAGCTCTATCGACTCACTGGCAAGGTTTCTTCATACGGCTTGCATGAGCTTCGGTTATTGTGGACATCGCGGTGGGAGACATGTCTTGATGAGATTGTATGACCGACTACCGCTGGAGAGAGGATGATGAGAGAATGGAATATCCGAGTCTGGAGAGAATACTCTTAGGCCTTATGAAGGCCGAGAAAGTTATGTACGTTCAGATGGACTTCTCGCGGAAGTGGCGAATCTGGGGGTGAGAGGTTGCAGACAGTCTTGGTTATCGAAAGCATAAGATCGCTGAAGTTTGATCGCAGTCATCTAATTGCCACATCGACCAATGGAAAAGTGAATGTGCTGGGGAGGTGGCAGGTAGCTAAGGGTTCAATAATTGATTTTGCACTGGAACAATCTATGAGCTGTAAAGGACTTCGGCATTAAGTCTTGTCCTCTTGAGACTGAGCTTTCTCAGTATCGCCTACTTCAGTCAGCACTCTCACAATTGGTCTTCATCTTCAGGGTCGGGCTCGACATCTTCGGCCTCACTGCCCAGCTCTTGCTCGACAAGATCGGCGTCTACTTCTCCATCAGCGTAGTCACCCTCTTCTTCGCTGCTGGTACCGCTCCCCTCACTCTCGCCTTCGCTTCCCGGATCGTAATCTTCTTCCAGCTCGTCTTCTTCATCTTCTTCTTCTTGCATTTGTTGTTCTGCTTTTTGCAACTCTCCAGGTTCGTCTCCGTTCTCCGTTTTATCTGGATCTGCCCCCTTTTTCCCGTTGATAGTATGCCTCTTGGCCTTTCTAGCTTCGGCCATGCTCGCATCTTGCAGCTCGTGCGTCTTTATGTATGCGTCAATGCCCGCAAACTGAGCTTGATCAATCATCGAGAACTCGACTTCTTTCTCCTCCGGCGTCGGATACAGTGTTGAATAGGCTATGTTCAGATTGAAAGTACGTTGCAAGACAGACGTGTAGGATACAGATTTGATGTCGTCCAAGGGGAAGAACTGAAGAGGCTTTTTGAAACCGAAAAAGATGCCGTTGGAAAGGAAGAAGAGGTAGCCTGTGAATGAGTCAGGATAAGGCAAGTTCGAAGTATTGGCTCTTTCCATACCATCCTTGCTACCCTTGAACGCCTTGACATGATACGCCTTTTCACCCTTCCGATGTGGTTCTGGGGTTGCGCTAACAAACTCAGCTTCCTCTGGATAGGTAACCTTCGTCTTGTTCTCGCACATGATGTATTCCAGCGCCGCTTCAACGATGCGGTCAGACTCGCCAATCGTGTTCCGCATATCCGAGTCGTGGATTTGAATCTGTAACGGAGCACCGTCGTTGACTGTCCAGAGGAGAGGTTCAGCAGTGGATCCCTCTTTGGGAGCTTTGTCGCCCATGCCGCAGCCCACGGTCGGCATGAGACAGAAATTGTACTGTTTCTGAGCCTTCTCAGGTACGGGAAGTCTGAGCAGATGTTCTGGAACGTGTTAGCTATGTTCTCCCCGAGAATCGCCATCATCACCAAAGCTGCTGCTCACGCCCTCGTATTCGATAGTGTCTGTGGCAACATTCCTGGCCCGGATTGTGAAGATGTCAAACGAAGTATTTTTGCCCCGTGCGATTTCCAAATTGAGCTTTTTTCGTAGCGGTATCTGGAAAGACATATCCTTTGCTACAAATATCACTGTGTTGTCTTGGTTCTTGATAGGCCCTAAGTTGGAAGCAAGGCCATTCATCGTAGATTCATGTTCAATCTTCCTCTTCTTCGAAAAAGGCTCGCCGCTTGCCTGCGCAGTTCCATTGGGCGTCGTCCCGTGCCGTAGCTGTTCAGTGTGCCTTGCAATATCCTCAAAAAGCGAGGCATGCTGGGGTGTAGCATCTACACCTTGGGGATCAGCCTATGAGCATGAGAAAGAGAGGGGAGCTGGCAAAGCTACCGATGGCATCGAACACTCTCTTCCTTAATTTGGCGTCGTCCTGGAATGCATCCTCAATGAGTTCTCGATTAATTGCGACCTGCATCGTCTCAATACAATCTTAGATACCTGGCAGAAACAGAGGGTTTGACATTCGGTGTCCTAAGGAGTTTGTTGGACTAATTTGTATGCTAAGCGCCAGGAAACGCGCAACGCGACAAAAACTCCCCAATGACTGATGATGCAATCACTTGCCGGCGAGCTGGCATCGAGCAAAGAGTTATTGGAACAAGTTATGGAAATCACGAAGTTGATGAGAACTCCACTATAAAGTCTCTGTTTTGAAACATATAAGCTCCGCTGATATGGAGTATGCAGAATGCTCTATTGTATGTTTGCAGAGCCCGATCTTGACTGGAGCCATCCTACGCCTTTCTGATGCCACAACTAGATTTCATCATTCAAAAGCCTGACTTCTTCACCAAGTTTAAAAGCCGGTAGCCCAATGTATGGACAGCCATCACAGCTGGATTTCATCATTCAAAAGCCTGACCTCTTCACCAGGTTTAAAAGCCGGTAGCCCAATGTACGGACAGCCATCACACCTGAAGGCATCACCCAAAGCACCTATAAGAAGTCAATTTTATTTTCACATCGCTAAAAGCAGTACTTACAATTACCGCAGCTCCCCACTTTGCCCTTCACTGTGAAATCGATTTCGGTCAGATCGTCGGCTTGGAGCTTGAGTGCACTGAGTGCTCGGTCGGCATTGGCTCGTTTCGCTTTATCCTCAGCTTCGAACTTCTGTGCTAAACCGCATGTACAGTCCTTGCAAGCTCGACGTCGCTTGGCTTTGGGCTGGCATTCGGTAGCTGTGGAGGAAATCAGTACAGAGTCAGGTAAAATGTAAAGGATACTCACGGATTTTGATATGTCTCTTGAGATCATTTTCATCCAATAGCGTGTCTTCGTCGATAAGTTCATCGTCAGAATCGACCTCCGGTTGACTAAGATCATCTGAAAAGTCCACAAAGCCCACTCCAGCGGGAGCGTTATTCGCCAGGTCCCCACTCTTCCATTTGCTGTTCAGCGGCAAAGATATAGAGTCGCCATTGGTGGGATTCAGACCTCCAGCTGCCTGCGCAACCCCTTTTGTTTTACCAAGCTTCAGCGGAACCGAAACGTGAGCTCCATAGTCAGGCTTGCAAAAGCCTTTCCCATCTTCATAAACCAATCCTGCGAGAATAACTTCGTTGCGTTCTGGCCCTGCGCTGCCTCCTAATTGCTCATCTTGACTTCGCAGTCGACCACCTGGTCTGAGAGTTTTGACTAGAAGGGCGAGCATATCTCTGCTAAGTAGATTCTGGCTCTCCTTCCTCGTGCCATCCGCATCTGTCAGGACGAGTATAAGGTCGTAGGTAGATTCAGGCAGGGAGACGAGGCCCAGGGACAGTCGGTCAAGCATTTGCATGTCTGTGGCATTGCGGTCGTGTGATTCGATGACATTGTTGAGTTTCTCTGGGTGTGAAGACAAGGAGGGTGGTGAAAGAAGTAGAGTCCGTTGTGGTTGGAGAGTGGATTTTGCAGGCAACGTGAAGTCGGAAGCAGTGTCGACGGTTACAGATGGTGACATTGTTCACGTATTAGGGAGACAAGACCGACGAGACGTGTGTATAATGGGTATGCGATGGGCTGTCGAGTCCTCGCATGGAATTAAAGCGAAAGTGCAGGAGCAACATCTTCGAGAAAGCTTGAGGACAAGGCCGACAACGGCCGATGATGCCACTAGTGCAAATCCAGGCAGTTGTATTTCTAAGCTATCATTGGGGATGTCCCCTGTGAATGACCTGAGGCCTCGGAACTGCCAAATAGCCCAAATTTTACACGTCGTCAGGCCACACAGCAGTAAGACGACCGATCGGAGGAAAAGGTTCCAATGCGATCCACCATCTACGGAAGCTAGCCACCTTTCTCAGGCCACTGTTCACCTAGCATGGTACCACGTCTGCCTGATTCGTTCACAGCAGCAGCAATAATTAGAAGGGAGGTTCTCAAGGTAAATCTTCTCTGTTGAAATCTTGACGAGACTATCCTGTAGATGTGATATGGACAGGATGTACAGTACTTTTTGCTAAGTCGATCTGCAGGTTGGGGTCGACTCGGAGAACCTGGCGTCGCTTGTGGCACGGCCGCCCAGAAGCACGCTTTGGACCAATCACTGCCCGACGGAAGTGATACTACTGTCATCTCCACCAACGTGGTCTTTAACCTGTCCAAGTCACCATTATCTACTGGTGGCGGAGATGCGGTACCTGAAAAGGAGGGACAGTTTGCAACGGGGTGTTAACTCGTTAAAGCACAACTAGGCTGAATTGTGGGGAACTTGGAACTGGAATTGGGGCTTCCCCGCAGAGTAAAGAAGGCGCTGGAACCTAAAAGGTGGACCTCTCGCATGGAAGCACATGACCATAAGCACCAATTGAACGGCGTGACTAGCCTACTCAAGCAACATTCCTTTGGCTTCCGTGCTGTGTCGTGTGTCGTGACCAACAAAACCACATCTCAAGCTCCCAAAACCCATCAATACATAAAGAGAGCTGGAATTGCACTGGTCCAATACTGGTGTTCTGCAGGTTAGCTCCCGTGTTGCCTTCTTCGGGGCTTCTTTTGTTTGTCTTCACTTCCGTCATTGGAGCAAGCTACGAATTGGCCCCAGCGTCCCCTAACTGACATCCATCATCTCAGCCACCTTCACTCACAACAAACAATACCTGCCTTACCCGCTTACAAGCTCTCTTCGATATCTCACGGTCGCATCAATTCATTCTTATCACATACAACAATCTATCCATCAGCAGTAAGTTGTTCATTCCCCATGTCATCCTCAAACACCCCTCTTGCGTTCGCTTGGGGCGAAGGAATGCTAGACGCTTCCAACCTCGGCTCTCCCAGAAGCTGTGGCTTCTCAAGCTCGACATATACCCATTTATCGTCTCCTCAGCTGACTCATTTCTCATATCAGTGACTCGCACCGAGAAGCACAACGATCGCAACCACAGCGGCCTCGCCGATGGTACTGCAACTCCTGAAGACCACCTCCCACGCTACTTTGCCAAATCTGGTCACGTTGGCGAAGATCCAAAGAAGGTTAAGAAGGAAGGTGGTGGTAAAGGTAACTGGTAGGTCGAGTTCGACCCCATCACATAAAGCCTTAACGCATGCTGACAGCTCCGATAGGGGTCGAGATGGCGAGGAGTCCCAAGACTATGGCTACAATTTCACCAACCAGCGTCGTCGATCCAACAGTAGCAACCAGGTTCTAGGTGACTTCAAATCCAAGTTCGAAGCCGTCGACCAGGACCCTGTCTTCGAGGAAGAGCTTCATGGACCAATTCAAGATGATCTCGATGAAGGCTCCACACTCTCAAAAGAAAGCACAGACACTAGCACAATTGGTGGCAGCGTAGAGGAAGAGGAAATTCTCAAGAAGAATTAGGCTACCGAAAATGCAACGCTAATGAGATCAGGGCTATCTCTAAATGGCGCTCGGCGGTTGCTTGTATACTATCCAGTATCACATCTCGTGCCCTGTGATCACGGAAATGGGAGGGGTGATGGAACAATTACCTGATGGATAGCAACGATGGAAGGGTGCGATTCCCTAAGCTTGTATTCAACGGGAAATTCAGTTTCATAGCTTTGGCAGTATTCGAAATATAAAGTGCCTCAGGACCACAACTCCTGACCTAAATTCCCAAATCTTCAATAGTAACGCTTAGTCTCATAGCATCACGGAGTTTGTTGAAGTGACTTTGACGGTCACCACAATCTGCTTGACTAGCACGGTTTTCAACCACCTAAGTAGACATATATGCCAAGAATCGATTGCACTCGTTGGTTTGGAAGACCTGAACAAAAGTTTGGCGGGAAGGCGCGCCGTGATCCTTGGCGCGAACTTTGCTTCCGCGGCCTGACTTTAGCTAGCGTCAGGAACAACAAATAGCGAGACATTCAAGCATCATCATGTGGAAAACCTACATGATTACAAGCGAGTTCTGATCAACCTCGAGGAGTGCCTTGGCGTGTATCGCCAGAATGTTTTCCCCTAATGCTGCGCCAGCGCCGCACACCCACTCCCTGCGCCCGAAACGAGCACGCCACGCAGGCTCTGACGACTCCATCAAACTACCAAGAGCAAAGAAACAGAGGTCAGCACTGCGGAGAGACACGTTCGAGCCTCTCGCAGATGCGGGCTTCGGTGAAGGTGCAACGGCAAAGGGTGATGGTCCGTCGATGAATGGCCATGCCAGGGAGGAAGAGAGTCACGCGCCTACAGCTCCCGAACCGGAAAGGCAGCTCACGCTTAGGGGTGGGAAGAAGGCCGACAAAAGATCGGAGAGAGCTCATGGAGCGCTTACACTGGTAGGACTACGCCATCTTTTGTCCATCACTCAAACTGACGTGCTCATCGCAGTCAAGCAACGATTTTTATACGGTTGCGCAGCTACCAGCTCTCCCTGACCAACTGCGAAAACACATTACAGGTTGGCCAACATCCTGCCCCAGGTCCACTCAACTTTTGACAATTTCTAGTACCTCATCGCAGCGTCCTCTCCACTGAGTATGGCTACGCCCTAGCTTTAACTCACTCTGATGCTCTAATTTGGCCTTACAACTCATCCTCATCGTCACCCGCCTCAAGAGATATCCTTTCCTTCAAACTGCCCTCCTCTCTGACATCGGAGCGCGACCCACTTCCCATTGCTGCATTCGCTGCGCGATCTGCTGGAGGCGAGCCAGGTCTAGTGGTAGTTACGCCAGCCAAGGGGAAGATCACATATTGGGAATCAATTACAAATGCCTCGTCTTTCGTCCCTGGCCAAACATCAAGCGGTATCCAAGGCTCTATCCCTGGAATGCTGGCAGGGGAGACCATCTCCGAAATTATCAACGCCGAGCCCGCTGGATTCATTCTCACATTCAGTCACGGCAGAGTTGCGCACCTGACAACGAGGGATCAGATGGGCCGACCGGGAATTGGCATTCAATTTATGCGAAGGCAAAATTTGGGGAACAACGGCTTGTTCGGTAGCATACGCAATGTGTTTGGCGGAGATCGAAGAAAAGGTGTCGCCATGGTTAGGACCGGACAGTCTACCAAGGGCCAGAGGGATATCATCGTCGCAACTGAAGATGGCAGCTTTGAGTTCTGGAATGTCAACCTGGGCTTGGGTAACACGATGACACGAGAAGTCAGCATCAAAGAGGATGTATTGGAGGGACTGAAGCACAATCTGCCAGATGAAGCTCAAAGCGGCTCGCAGTTCAAAGTCTTGGATTTCGACGTTGGTACCTC
>Ga0335072_10001855_pt1 | contig 33589 bp, 30 predicted proteins | sample Lox_Sample_21_FD_206725 | JGI IMG/M metagenome (GOLD analysis project Ga0335072, IMG submission 206725) | Soil microbial communities from Loxahatchee National Wildlife Refuge, Florida, United States - Lox_Sample_2.1 | ecosystem: Environmental > Terrestrial > Soil > Wetlands | place: USA... | reverse complement strand
CCGACTCTCAAGCCTTCACGTCGAAATTGGGTCCTCTCATGCAGCACATCCGAAGAGATCTGGCAGTATTGGATAAATCCGATCATGGTCCAGCAGATATCAACCTGGTCACTCAGACGCTGAAAGTGCTGGTCATCCTTGCGTGGAATCGGAATTTCTCTATATTGCTCAGCAATGAGATTCAAGGGTTCATTCTTGATCGAGCCATTCACGTCTTGGAAGAACATAAAGCCTCAAAGGGCGTCATACTGCACTACCTGCATCTTCTAGCTACACAAGACTTCCGCCATAGCATTGTAGCGTCCGGCGGCCGTGTTGGACGTCTTCTGGATGCTCTGAAAGGTCTGACACAGCACGTCAAGGGTAACGGGATCGTCTCTGAACGGCTCATGGTGTATCAACGACTTCTTGAACAAGCAAGGTCACACATGAAGACGAAGCCTCTGTCATGGATACACGAGCTTTTCGATGGACTTACCAGCCTTCACAAGGAGACAAGAACGAAAGCTATGGAGTTAGGCACAAAGGCTGTGGCTGTCTTTCCATCCTCATCAACAGTATCCCATGCTCTTCGAACTGTTCTTGACGAGAAAGTGGAAGACGGTAAGACGGCCGGCGCCTTTGCGTGTAGGCGATTGGAGAAGATGCTGGCCAGCAAAGATGACAATCTCATTGTTCCACAGATATGGGCTATCATATTATCTCTCATGAAAGGCATGGAAGGGGGAATCGACAAGTGGAACGGTCTCAAGGACTGGCTCAAAGTCATGCAAAGGTGCTTCAACAGCAGCAATTCCGCAGTTCGTGCTCAAGCAAATATAGCTTGGAGCCGCTTCGTCTACGTGGTTTGTCCAAGCGAGGTGACAGCATCACTCCTTAGCATGCTCATCAAGCCTATTGCAGCTCAGATGGAGCGAAAGGGGATGGAAAGGGAGGATCGAAGTTCTCGAGCAACCGCCTTTTCTGCTTACTGCAATCTACTTTACTACTCTTTCCGACCCTCGGCTTCCCATAAGCAATATGATCGCGTGTGGGATGAGTATGTTGTCAAGGTCCTGACATCTTCCTTTCTCGAAAGGAATCCTGCAGCTGCAGATCGTACTTGTCGGATATTTATGGCGTTCTTCTGGAATGATAATTCGCGAAGCAAGCTTTGGAGAGAGATACGAGCCCAAGAGAATGCCCTGATGGAACCTGAGGAGCTACCTACAATTGACTGCAAATGGCTCCGATCCAAGAGCTCGTCCATCTTGGACATTTTCAAGCCGCTCTTGCAAAACAGCTCCTGGGGCTCCGAAGATCGACCTGACCAATCTTTTGTGGCAACCGCGTGGAAACACTTCTCCAAAGCATTGGGAGCCGCCTGTCGCAAGGAAATGAAGCCATCGACTGAGACAATGCAAGCTCTGACCAATACCCTTGCCTTTTTAAACGCGGCATGGCAAACAGGGCCGTCCGCACTCAACGCCGTCGAAGCGAACGTCAAAGACGTCTTCATGATTCGCTTTCGTTTCCTATGCATGACCATGTTGACGGAGATCGGCGCCATTCCACTCATTGAGGGAAATCTGACAGCTGAAACCCTAAAAGGGCACGTCAGAATAGGCGATGATGAAGAATCTGCGCCAATCATCCAATTCTTGCGCATGTTAAGCTCTGTCAGTAAGAGCTCTATACCGAACCAGACCTACTGCGACTTTGTCAAGGAGATACTGCAGCTTCCTCATAAGGCTCGTACACCAACAAGGCTACGTATTCGTCTCTTCCGCCAGAGTGCTGTTTCCGTACTTGCCACAAATCCGCAGACTTCGACGGAGACAGCACGAGCGTACATATGGCAGGCTATTGCCTTAGCTGTGCAAGAGGAGTTCAATTCTTCAGATGTCCATGTCCACTTGGAGCCTGAGATGGACAATGTGCTGGAGGATGTTGTCAAGATTCTCGGGATTGGTCTCGCTTATTCTTCTACCAGCGCTATGATCTGGTGCAGTTTGCTTAACAGTCTAGTTCATTTCGCAAAGCATGGCGAGCCACAGAGGACAGCCAACATTTCCGCAATAGCTACTTCTCTTACAAGCTATATCGACAAGGTGGAGTCAGAGAGCCCAATGGTGGAAAGCGTTGAGCTCATCCAATGCGTTGTACCCTATATTGAGTTGACTGTGGCAAAAATTTCTCCGCGGCATTCGAAGGGAAAGCTAAGAACGAAGACGACTACCATTATGTCGCCATTATTTAACAAGCTTCTCTTAGTCCTCAACGACAACTTGGAAAAGGCCTATAAAACCTTGTCTTCTGAGAGGCTGCAAGGTATATCTGCGACAGTCGAAGCCACTTGCCAATGTTTGAGGTTCTGTGCGCCGGCGGTATTGATTTCCTGTCTCAAAACCTTGGAGTCATCGCTTTCCCTTTGGCTGCAGGACAAGCAACGCCTGCTCACACTAACGACCGCTGTCGGAACTGTCAAACTAAATGCTGTGAGTTGTACCTTGTACGCGTTTAGTTCTAGATAACTAACTTTAGAAAGGGACGAAAGATGTGCTCTCTCCTTATTGACATTTTCGGAAAAATTTCTGAACGCGGCGAAGACCTGGAGCAAGTCGGCAGTCTTCTTGCCGCTGGATTCCGGAGCACTCACAAACTTACCATTAATCAGATGATTGAAATGTGGAATACTTCCTTCGGGTCAAAGAAGCAACTGGCGTACCCGGAAGTATTGAAAGCTGCTCTCGAGCGACTGCGACCTTTCGTGGAACTTGAGCTTCCTAGCCTTGGATTTGATGCAGACAACGTGGACATGGTAGATGTTCCTACCTTTATAAACAGTCAGGAGGAGGAATCTCAGGACAGGCCCAATTTAATGGAACTAAGCAATGGTGAACCGAGAACCATTGAGACGTGTGCAGCCGTCTCGCCATCTCCCCGAAAAGCCAGAACGACTACCTCTCCAATCCTAACTCCTCAAGTTGCACGACAGGCTCGGGAAAGAACACCAGTGGCCGTTCCCTCTAAGTCAAAGCCACGACATGACGATTCTCAAATCCAATACATCGCAATCGAGTCGTCTCCACTGGAGGACATCGACAATGAATCGCAGTACCTCACTGACAGGCAGAAACAAGTCCGAGCCCGACAACAAGCTGAGCCAGCAGTTGTCTTCCCGGATCTAAGGTCTAGTCCCTTACCAGGCAAGGGGCAGTTAAAAGCACTGCGACACCAGAAATTGAGCCTTGATCTCAAACGGACGGATCTCATCAAAGACAATGAGCCTGCAACACCTACTTTGCCAATACCTCCGAATGGGGACGGGGACGATGTAATGGCCTCATCTCCTACTCCAAGATCTAAACGACCAGCGCTTCGCCTAGACGATATCGAGGTGCCATCGTCTCCCCCATCGATGCCGGGAGTTGCAGAACATGATGCCATCGGGGAAATCGGGTCGGTGTCTGTGTTTGCTTTTGCTGTACAGAAGGATGGATCTGTCATGAAAAGTGATGCTTCGTTATCACCTGCTGATCCCAATCAAGTGAACAAGGCTCCGCGAGATCAGACAGATGACGTTTCCATTGCCGTTGAGGAGCAGCCTATAGAGCTCGATACACAGGGGAATGACGAGGAAACCAACAGCGGGGCGTTGCAGAATGATGGCCTTGGTCAGCATGTTCCCCAGCTAAGCTCACTTCTCTCTGCTGAACACAATAATGCTGATTCGGCCGTGCCGTCGAAACTTCTCACCACTGCCGCAGCCTCTAAGACGACTGTCTTGAATCCAAACGACGATGTCGAAGCCCTCTCGGAGAGCGAAGACGTGGTTAATGATGTTGTGATAGAGACCATCGAAGCTGTGCGCAAAGGCACTTTGATTCTGCCACCAATCCCACCAGAACCCGAGAGGGTGCCCCGTGAAATGGACAGAAGTTTCACTCCCCAGAATGACATCGCTCGCCCTCAAGATGAAACGTGCGATGGACCCGAAGGTTCAAAAGAAGAGAACTCGCTGGACATCGATATGACGGCAATGAGCCCGCCTGTAACTGCGGCTGCCAACATGGTTGATGACGAGAAGCGGATGGACAAAGATCTGAGGCTGCCGAGAGATCACTCCAACAGCCCTGCCACAGATGCTCAGTTTATCTCGGAGAATCAAGTACCTGGCTCTGTAGCTTTGTGCAATTCTAGTGTCAGAGTTCAGAACTTGCCCCCAGCTATCCCCGACTCACATTCTGACAGCGACGAAGTCGACATGCTCAGTGCCTCTCAGCTTTCGCAGGATCTGGATTGGCATGTTTCACTTGAAGAGTGCGCTTCTCATACGGAGCGGTCTCTCGAAGCTGAAGAGCAGCGTCAGGCTCGGAAAAGGAAAAGATCTATTGAGTATTCTGCAGGGGCAAAGAGGAGAAAAGGCACTAGTTCTCCGACACATCAAGGGTATGCGCCCCTCACTGAGCCATCAGGGACGCCTCATCAAGGAAAGGGGACCGAGGAGATCTTTGACTGCATCGTCGTAGATACGACACCTCGGTCTTCACGGGCAGCCAGTCAATCATCTCGGCCGTCTCAAGATGCTGCACATACGCAGAATGGCAATAAGAAGCGAGGTCGCAAACGGAAGCAGCCTGGCAACTTGCCTTTGGGTCAGGACTTGCCACTAGCAGCATCGCATCCATCGCCCCAATCCGAAGAAGTTGTCGAAGTGGAGGATAGGGCCTCCAAGCAAGAGTGGCCCTCTTCTTACGGGGGTGCTCTCTTTGTGCCCCTGGTGCCTAGGGAAATTTTTAGCCCACAAGTGTCACCTAAAGTCATTCGCAAAGACAACGTCCAAAGCAACAGCATGGTAGTAGAAGGGGCCGCGATCGTCTCACCGCCGTCACTCGACTCACAGGTTATAGCTGACAATCTTTCGGCTTCTGTATTAACAGAAGGCCCCGCAATTGCTTGGGCAGGGGCTGAAGATGATCTTGCCATAATTTCTGACCCCACAAAGATTCTTCAGACCGATGACTCGCTGGATACTCACTCGCCGTTGGATAAGGAAGGGGTGGAGTCCAGTCCAAGCATGGCGAATCAGTTTACCGCACAACAAGTTCGTCTACTATCTGATAGCAGTCGAGTGCAGAGCCCGCCAACGATCACAGATTGTCCACCTAAAGCATGCATCTGTGCCGTTGATTTAGGGACCGAAGCAGCTGCAGAAATGAACATCGTCGTCTCGTTGCAGCAGGTACTGAAACTTCTCAAGTCAGCCAGCATGGGAAGGCCAGCTCTCAGACAGGTAGACGATTTGCTCTTTGAAATCAGGACTGAGGCTCAGCATGCCGCTGAGAGACAGATTGCGAAACCGGGAAACTAATATCCTATAGCCGAAAATAAACATACAAGCATATGAACAAGTAGATATCTGCATTGCCGAGTAGCGCTGTCTGAAGCAATCAACTCTCAGCATTCATGCAATCCCTCGCCGGCCATCAGGGAACGCTAATTAGCGTCCTTCGTTCTGCGCATCTTTTTGGTGTCGTACCCATAAATACTCGAACTTCCAGGTAAAAGCATTTAAGCTTGTCTAAGCCAAGACACTAATTAGCGTAGTATGGGCTGGCGAAGGGGATATTGCGCCGCATCCACGTCTCCCTTCCCAGCGGCTTTCCGGTTCGGGAAAGCTTTGCAAGCTAGCCTGATTGCTACAGTTCAACCTTTCAATTCACGAGGCGACGCACAAAGTCGACGGGCGTACCCTGTCAACATACGTACGTGTCAGCAGGCGAGAATTTGTATCCGCTACCCTTTCAAGTCCCCAAACACAGCATGGAGCGCAAAAACAAGCCGGCCGCAATCCCGGTATCACCCTCCCTTCCTCAGCCCTTGGTTGAGATCTCAAGCAACAACATCCTCACGGCGACCCTACCATCCCTCGATTCTGTCACTGTACACCTCTACGGTGCTACTATCATCTCCTGGAAGACGTCGAATGACGAAGAGCAGCTCTTTCTGTCAGAAAAGGCAATCCTAGACGGCTCGAAAGCGATTCGCGGCGGCATTCCAGTCGTGTTTCCAGTTTTCGGCCCGCCACCAAAAGACCATGCTACAGGTGCACTACCTCAGCATGGATTCGCTAGGACAAGCTATTGGGAGTACTTGGGAAAGAGCACGTCAGAGAGCAGTTCATCAAAGGCGGATGAGTCTGTCAAACTGGACTTTGGGCTGAGTACAACAATGTTAGACGATAAGGCTCGGAACGCATGGCCGTATGACTTTGGACTCGTCTACAGCGTCACTCTCGGAAAGGGAACCCTGGAGACTGGCATGCATGTGCAGAATAAGGGGGACAAGAGCTTTGATTTCCACTGCTTATTTCACACCTACCTCAGAATCAAGGTACCCGCAGAGCACTCTAGAGTCAAGGTGCCGAAGCTGACACCATAATCCTGCAGGACATCTCGAAAACCTCAATTCATGGTCTCAAATCCTCACCATACATCGACAAAGTCCTTGGAGCCAAATCTTTCACCGAAGAGTCCTCCGCGCTCACCCTTACATCCGAAACCGATCGTGTCTACACTCCACCTACACAAGAGGACGGCTCTGCTGTACCCCTCACCATTACCGAAGATGACAAGCCAAAGTTCCGAATCACGCGTGACGGGTTACCCAACGTTACCGTCTGGAATCTGTGGAACGAGAAGGCGGCGGCCATGGGTGAGTTCCCCCTGCACCGTATCATAGTGACTGCCTCCCCGTTTCACTTTTCATGCAACTGCTATGCTTGAGTCAACATTTACTGATCTTGGGAAATGAGCAGGCGACTTTGCGCCCAAAGACGGATGGAAAAATATGATTTGCGTGGAGCCGGGCGTAGTTGGCTCGTGGATAAAGCTTGAAGCTGGCGACGCTTGGGAGGGCAGCCAGATTATCACAGCGGAGGCGAAGTTGTAGACTACAAAAGGGACAGCATTGCAGCCATGCTATTCGGGAACGCGACCATACGAGGCCCGAGGCTGTTATGAGGTCAACGGTTAACGATTGCAAGAGCTCAGATTCAGAGTTTCACCGAGGTAGACTAGGGATGGGGCAACTCTTCCGAATTGTTCATTGCGCCCGTAGGCGCAGAATGTCATGAAAATCTTCCAAGTCTTCTGTGCCATGAGTCCCGGTCGTATCAGTAGGAAATACAGTTTTCATCGCAGCAGGCATGCTTTTCGAGCGACAGCAATTTTTTCCTTTCAAAGGACACTCTGAACCATCTTCTAGCTTTCCCCCTCGAGAGTGACATGTTCCTCCCCCCGGAGTTACGAGTAAATCGGCGTATCTCCCCGTTCAGGCAGGTCAAAGTCCTCGCTGTTCTCACCCTCCGCCTCGCGCGAGCCGGGTACACTGTCTCCCCTCAGCTCGGCTTTGCTCACTTACCATCACGCACTTCCATCCGCTTGATCAATTGAGTCACCCTCTCCGAACCCCTTCTAGGCCCCTCGCGAGCGCAGCCGAAATGGGCTCCCACAGAGATGGTATACTTGAATTGCACGGCACACGAAGGCAATCCATCTGCCCCTCGACCATTCAATCTGCAGTGATCATCCAGTCGACGGCCGACGGCCGCCTGCCAGAGCCCAGCAGCAGCTCGACGATCCGGCCGTAGCCTCCCACCGATGCCACCTGCAGCGCGCTGCCGTACACCCCATTTAGCGCGTTAACGTCGGCGCCCTGGCCCAGCAGCAGCTCGACAATCCCATAGTGGCCTGCCGCCCATGCTAACATCAGCGCGCTGCTGCTCCTACCGTGCGCGTTGACGTCAGCGCCCTGGGCCAGCAGCTGCTTGATAATCCCGCCGTAGCCTCTCGCCGATGCGAACTTCAGCGCGCTGTTGTAACGCCCACCGTGCGCGTTGACGTCGGCGCCCTGGGCCAGCAGCAGCTTGACAATCCCATAGTGGCCTCCTGCCGATGCCGCCTGCAGCGCGCTGCCGTATTCCCCACCTTGCGCGTTAATGTCGGCGCCCTGGGCCAGCAGCAGCTTGACAATCCCGTCGTGGCCTTTCGCCGATGCTACCTGCAGCGCGCTGCCGTAATACCCACCTTGTGCGTTAATGTCGGCGCCCTGGGCCAGCAGCAGCTTGACAATCCTGTCGTGGCCTCCCACCAATGCCGCCTGCAGCGTGCTGCCGTAAAACCTACCTTGCGCGTTAATGTCGGCACCTTGGCTTAGTAGCAGCTCGACAATCTGGTCGTGGCCTCCTGCCGATGCCGCCAGCAGCGCGCTGCCGTAACGCCCACCTTGCACGTTGACGTCGGCGCCCTGGGCAAGCAGCAGCTCGACAATCCCGTCGTGGCCTTCCACCGATGCCGCCTGCAGCGCGCTGCCGTACAACTCACCGTGCGCGTTAATGTCGGCACCCTGGCTCAGCAGCAGCTCGACAGTCCCGTCGTGGCCTCCCGCTGATGCCGCCTGCAGCGGCCTGCCGTAATACTCACCGTGCGCGTTAATGTCGGCACCTTGGCTCAGCAGCAGCTCGACAATCCCATCGTGGCCTCTCGCCGATGCCGCCAGCAGCGCGCTGCCGTAACGCCCACCTTGCACGTTGACGTCGGCGCCCTGGGCTAGCAGCAGCCCGACAATCTGGTCGTGGCCTTCCGCCGATGCCGCCTGGAGCGCGCTGCCGTAGCCTCCTCCGTGGGTGTTGACTTCCGCCCCCGTAGCCTTGATCAATAGATCTACTATTTTGGTAAAACCACACAGTGATGCGTAGTAAAGTGGGCTTGGGACTTCGCTAATGGCTCTTGTAATATCTGTGCCCTTGTAAGAGAAGTCGACGTCGTGTATTCGAACTGAATTAAGGTGAGCACTTCCCGGAAGCAAGAAGAGCTCCATAATCAGTCGATTTAGTCCTTCAGTCCCTTGTCCCGCTGCTTGAGCATGACGGGTCCAGAATTTCGCCGAATACCGAGCCAGCTTTGATTTTCTGATTGTTTTCTCACAAAATAATACTGGATCTTGAAATTGAAGAAGGTAGACGAGGCAGCACTGCCCGATCAAATCATTAGAAGCCGCATATTGAATGCTGTACCGCTCTGCACGGTTCCTCTGAATCCGGTCTGAAACAAGATACTCTTTAACCGAGTAGTGGGCAAAAACAACTTTTTTCTGAGTAGGCTTCGAGCAGCCTCTCTTCCCAGAGTCAGCGATATTGTCGGAGTAAGTAGTATCATCCTCTGAATCAACGGAGTCAGCTTCGTCGTCTTCGAAATCAGAGCCATTCTCTGCGGCTAGGGTGATAAGACTGGAACATATCTTCAACACATCTAAGGGATCCTCAAGAATTTGATCAGGATCAAACCCGTGATTGCCCTTGACATTGATAGCAACTACTTCTGCGATCTCGTCTGCTCGGAGTGGCCGGGCAGAGAACGCCAACCATTGTAGAATGCGGAGTGCATATTCGGAGTGGTCGTTGTCGATAGCGAGAAGGATACGATCGTAAGTTTCATCTAATGTCGCTGGAAGCGCTGCCAAAGATTTCCTTAGCTGGGAACGAGTAAGACAGTTTATGAGCGAGTCTAGCTGACAAACAGCCCATCGAAACCTACTTATAGCTCTTCGTTATCATTGCCTAATGCCGATGGAGGATATAAACCTACATTCCACATGCCTTTTCCATTAATGCCGCCTCAATCTCTTGACGTATTCCGCGGTCTTTTTGCCATCTCTTCAGGTTCTTATCGAGAGACAACCTATGGTCAATGTAGGCTCTAATGTCTTTGTCTACCGTTTCGGCCTGAAGATCGATTGCATTCCGTGCATCTACAAGCGTTTCGAGTGAAATTTCGATATCTCGCTCTCTCCGACTCGTGACTAGGATGTGCAATTTCTTGACCTGCCATCCTGCTACAGTCTCAAGGATATCCATGAGCTCGGCTCGATTCGCACACTCATCCAGAGCGTCTAGAATAATGTACGACTGCGAGGATTCCAGGGCCATTTGCCGTAGCACTTCTAAAAGTTCGTCTAGTGTTGGCTTTTGTTTTCTATTCTCGCAGGAAGAGAAGAGCGTCTCCAAGCTCGTAGGTAGCTTAACACATTGCTGAGCAAGCTGAGAGATCAATGACCGTGCCATCAACTCCGGGACTTGCTTCTGCGGGTCAGTGAAGTCGAAGTAGAAGTACGCAACTATCTTTCCAGGGTCATCGGCACAATGTTGGAAGACACTTTCGAGTATGGTCGAGCTAAGAATGGTTTTGCCACATCCTGGAATCCCATACAGACAAAGGAATGAAGCCGTATCCGTCTTCCACTTAGCATATTGTTTGCTCTCGAGAAACCAGACACCGGTACTGGCTTGACGTTGTTTGAGTGCTTTCTTGTAGTTCAGGGACGGATCTGGTGCAGACAGCCATCGATAGATCTCAGCTAGCTTTCCATCTAAGCCCAGAGATAAGTAGAGATACAATCCATAGCTTCGGAAAGGCAATACCTGTCAGAGGTTGAAGGCCGCTGTATATCACGATCTCCCATCAGCTAAAAGTCGACCGAGTCATTATTCGTATGTACTGACAAATATATGTTTCCATAGACGTATTGATTGCCTGCTTGATTTGAGACCGGTGCTCGGTTTTCAATGTGGGTCATTCTCGCAGATAAACCACACTCTCTCCAACACGATAGGCATGAAGAGGGATAGTATGCGCCAATATACAAGAAGTGGTGATTGAAGAACAGCGAACGTGTCGAGAAGTCGAGGTCACCAGCGAGAATCAGCGGCTTTACGCCAGCTTGCGTAGTCCCCGAGTTCTACTACCGCCACACGCACTTTCCATACGGTTCTAGCTAATATCTAGCTTTGGCGATCGTAGGCAACCTAGTGCGTGTACTAATGTGTTTTCCTTAATCTCAACAAGGCTGCGCCCATCATTACGCGGGGTAGGAGTCATTAGCTCCGGAGCGGGAAACCTGGGCAGGGTGGCTGTCCAGAATTTGGGCTTTTGGCCGCCGCCACCTCACCCTCTTCAGCCATGTCTATGCTCGAGCGGGAAGCTGTATCATTACCTTTCACTGATGAACATCAACGAGCAGCTTATGAAAGTTGACGCCGTTTGGAGCGAAGAGTGGGCGTACTGAACCAAGGGGAACAACGGTCCCATGACTGCCCGCTTTCGTCACCTGGTGGGCAGCAGTGTGGTCCTTTTGAGCTTCCTATCGATACATGATTTCATGCGGAGGTATCTCTTATAAGCGTCCAATTTGATATACATTTCCCTTATCAATACATCCTAACGTTTTTGTCACAGGTGCCCTTTTGTCCAATTTGTTACACATCCCAATTTCGAGTCCCTGCTTCGTTATCCACCGCCGCCGTATGAGTATGAGAGCACCATTCGTAACCCGCAATTCGCTCGTTGATCAATTTGGTACACATGATTCCCACTGTCCCGTCTCTTGCTTCCATCGCTGCTGATCGCTTTATCCATTTCTCAGTCATTGTTACTCTTACCCTCGGTCCCTTCGACAAATTCCAACACACCCTCGACAACCTGATCTGTCATCCCTGGCAAGGTCACGTCTGGCAGATACTTGCTGTGGCTCTTTCTTCTTGTTGCAGTCGCGTCCCAGAACACGTGCGTTTGCTGCATGAGCTCGTCCGTTAGCCCAGGCGAGTGCGGGGACTGCGCATCGGACATTCGCCTGGTGGTGGACACCATAAAGTCATGGGCCGTCTTTGCCGTATCGTCGGAGATGCCAGTGGTAGAGGGGGCGGCAGAGTCGGCGGTTTGTAGAGGATGCAAGGCATTGCGGCCCAACTCTTTGGTCATTTTACCCGAGATTTCTTGTCTGGCCTCCATTTTTGTATCTTCTCTGTGCCTGGTATGGAGCGGCCTTTTGATAGATTCTAGACTAATTGACTGAGGATTAGAGATGAGTGTTGGTTATGTTGGAGGGGAATTGGTCTTGTCGTGCGACGCCCGGATTTCCATGTGGTTGTTTTGTAGCGGGGAAGCCAAGTCAGGCGATCGTCACTCATCTACGTACGGCGGGGTACGGTGGGGAAGTCCCGATAGCACTTTTCCGCAGGCTTTCTGCGCGGTATTGGTGCAGATAACAACGCCGTTGCATGTTTGCACAATTGTGTTAAGGGCCAGGGTACATTCCGCCCATTTGATTTGACGATACCATGCACAGGCCTTATTTTTGGTGGGAGGTCGTCACCCCAAAAGAGCATTCGATCCAGCTCGAGGATAGCTTTTTTGTGCTAACACCTGCAAGAAGCCTCAACCATCCTACTATGACACAGTGGCAAAAGGGAGCATAACATCGCCGAGGCCAGATAAACTTATTCACGAGAAATTTGGACAAAACTTCACAACCTCCCCGTCTCGATCTGATCAGCAGAGGCCTCCTGACTTGTTACACGAATGATATCATATGAACGAACACCTTCTCCAGCCTTGAAGACTCTCCGCAGAGACTCTCGCAAAATCCCCGCCAGAGAGAAATATTAGCCCATGTGCCTGGATTGTCAGTAAAAGTGTGATAAGAAGGTACACAAGATTGAAGTTGAACAAACCATTGACGCAACCGACGATGAGAGGCGTGGTCGTCGTTGGAGGGCGAGCAAGGGTGGGGTGCTCAGAAATGCCAGTATTCAGTTGACTCGGACAGCTTGCAGGCACGACCAAGTGAAATTCGGCGAGCACTCATAGCTCGACCGAGGCAAACGTTACGGCTAGGTCCATTCCCGCACTCCATAGAGGGGGGCCGAAACGACAACAACTACAGATAATGAGGATATTGGGGTCAACCAAGTGAATGAAAAATGGCGATTCACAGCGAAAAGCCGATGATGGTAAGAAAGGCAACAATACAAATTGGTCAATTGGTGGATACACTACGGGCATGCATATTTGGGGCGCGGGGACATGGCGTTGCGGAACGCGCGACAACCAAAAATGGATGGAAAAAGCGAGCGATGGCCATGAATAATCTTCAGTCGATGGGTACAGCCACTGCGGGACGCGCACAAGGCGACACAGGACAGAAGGACAAAAGGCTTGCTTTGGAGCGTTTCTCAACATCATCTGTCAGCGCCAATGCGTCGGCCAGGTTGGACATGCTCCTATGGCAAATACCTCCGGCCAAGATATGTGATAGGTTTGCAGGCAGGTGAAGCCCTGAAGGAAGAATCTACTTTGCTATGACAGTAGTGGGGCATCAAAAATGATCTCGGGATTAGGGTACGAATGTTTAGAAACTATGGTAGAGTCGACTAATGGTAAACTAGGGAGGAATAATTATGGTTTGTAGAGGGAAATCCGGATTCGAAGAAACAGGGAAGCCAGTTCGCCCAAAATTTTCGCTTAGCGGGATCTAAGCAGACGGAAGGAAATAGTTCCATAATCCACCAGGCCAGGTTGGGGGTTGGATGGAGTGGGCGGTTCGTATCCTGCACAGAGTATTCTTGGACCCTGCCATACCAACAACACCAATCTCCTTAAGCCCACATCCAACTACCACGGCAACTTCCAACTCACTGGGTCTTGAAGTTCATTGGCCCTTGCCTGGCCCTGAGCTTTCCGCCATAAAATTGCAAAAACACAATCATACTGAATACCACAGCCACAACTGCGCTTTGGATCCCGTATTCCTTCTGCTCCCCCTCGGCCAATGCCCAATTTATCTGCACATAGCCCACGACGAAGCCGCCCCAGGTACGTGCAGCGTTAAGCCATGCCGCGACCTCTCCAGAGCCTTCTGGATAGGCATCAAGACAGTAGGCGTACAGGCCGGTTGTGAGGACGATAATGGAGAAGTTATGCAAAAACCAGCCAACGGCAAGGACCATGTAGTGCCAGTGCTTGGTGAGGGAAGAGCCGATGAGGTTCATGCCGATAATGTAGAGGGGCGTCACGAACCAGATAATGATGAGACGGGCTTCTGGGACAATAACGCCGCCGTGGCGGCGCATGTACATGTGGCCAATGAGATCGTGTAGCCAGTGGCCGCCAACTTGTCCGATGAAGGCACCGAGTACGGGGGCGACGTAAATGGCAGCCAACTGGTTGTAATTGAAGTGATATTCCGGGACGATGAAAACGGAGACTGTGATGTTGTTACCGATGACCCAGGCGAAGGTGAAGAAGTAGTAGACAGAGGCGATGAGGACAGGCAATTTGGAGATGGCGACTAAGGGGCGTTTGGCGGCGCCGAAGAAGGTGTTGGGGATGAGGTGAGTGCGGCGCTGTTCGATGCCTAGGAGGCGGAGGAAGCGGGACTTGGGCTGCGGAACAGGCGCGCCGGTATGACGGGGATAGAAAGTTTCGTCGAGGAAGAGGACGGTTAGGATGAGCGCGACGGCATCGATGAGGGTGACGATCCAGAAAGCCCAGCGCCAGCTGATCGATTGGACGATCAAGGCAGCGAACAGGGGGCCGACGAAGGGGGAGAGGATGAGCGCGGTGGACCAGATGTTGATCTTGCGCGGGTGCTCATGGAAAAAGTACATGTCTTTGATGAACATAAGACCGCCCCCGGCGGCGACGACGGAGAAAAACCCGTTGAGGATGCGGGCGGCCATGAAGCTCTTGAAGCTGGTCGCGGCAGAGCACCAGGCGGCCGTGCCCAATGAGATACATTGGAAGAATAGCAGGACAGGCAGACGGCCGAAGTAGGCCGACCACCAGACGACGAAGAGACCACCAACACCGAGCATAAACACGTTACCCGTTGTAGCATGGTTGATGGTATTTGGTGGCAAATGCCATTCACTATAGAAGCAGGTTAGCAGTAGCGCTAGGTAATGCGTGGCCAGTAGATTTGGAGTACAACAAACAAGGGGTGATGGGGGGCCTTGTGGATAAGGTGGTCGAACTGGGAGGGACCTGGTATCCATCACCCAATTTTGGTTCAAGTCGGGATTTTTTGGGGGGGAGGATCCTGCGTTGCGAACGTGGCAGAAAGGGATTCACTCACGTCACTTGTGGTAGAAGAGTGATTGCTCCCGTTGCACTCCCATAGTCTCCCATGGCACCAGCAATGCAGATGACAAGTAACGTTACGTGCTTCCGCCAGGCTGGCCAATTTAGCGGATCTCTGGGGTCGTCGGATGGTTGGGGGATCAGCACGGTTTTGCCATCCTTTGCAGTTTTGAGTTTTGCATCTGCGCTGAGACCCAGCTGCTGTCTGAGAGTGGCCTCATCAAGCACGTAGCCCTGAGTTTCGCCGATGTGATCAAGGTCGAGGTTATCCGTGGTCTTCTCTCCGCCGTTGTTGACACCGGCCTCTAGAGAGCTGTGGTCCGACACTACCTGTGCTTCTGCAACCTTGGTCTCCTCCATATTGGTTGAGATTGTTAGTAGAACAGGATAGAGCTGAAGGGTCAAAAGCGACTACACAATAGCAAAGAAAAAAAGGTCTACGCGGGGAGTGTGGGCGTTTTATCCTTTATGTATTTCGTGTGACTTAGTTCACCGCCTGAGACAGAACCAGTTATTCCCGCCCACTCGATGTCCGTTGCGCAGGGGATAGGCGCGCAAACTATTGAAGGCTTTTCTCCCCGACAGGGTTGAGCATCAGGAAAGTTTGATCATGGTCCGCCAGGGGGTCCCAAGCAAATTTGTGGATGCGGCTGGATGGGGACCCGGACGACATGCGAAAGGTAAAACCCCCCTGTCGACGGGCACAGGCTAGACAAAGATGTGACGATGCTAATTGGTCAAAGTGGCTTTTGGATTGCAGAATGGGGATTCGGGCGGAGCTGGAAATCAGACTAGCTGTTCAGCTTCAACGAGTCTGAGCTCAAGCCGCCAAATTTGGGAGAAAAAGGATGAGCATCTGCTCGAGTCAAAAAAATGCGTGGCGCTCGGATCACATTTCGTTTGTTTGACGAGCAAGCCACCGGCCCCCTGCCCCAAGGGTTTCCTTCCAAACAGCAATCATCATACGTGTCTCCTGCAGTACGTTGTGCCTTTGCTCATCGCCAGCTTCCCTCACAAGGGAGGTTGCCGGTGGCTCCTACAGTATGTATCTATGTTGTTCGGGTGTACGTCGGGGTGCGGAGTGGCTGAGTGCAGGTGAGCAAATCCTGAATCCTGGCCGCGTTGAGCCCCATGTCAATTTTCGGACTTTGGTTCCAGAGGCTGCCCCAGAGCCTCCGGTATTAAAATGGCCCGCCAAGCAGATGACAAGATTGTTCGGACTCTTGACGGGTTAGACTCTTGATCACATACAACAAAAGCACAAAGCCCCAAATCTCGGATGGAGCACCCGTTGTGTTTTTGATTTGATTAACATGAGATTATAGTGCACTATGTACAGTATTGAGATCTAGGCCATGACTCGGAAAGTCGATGGGTTCCTGCCACCAACCATCATGTCACATAGCAGAATCCCCCGACAATCAAATCCGAACGCTCAATATACCTCATTCCCCTCTTCCATTCACTTCCATTCACTCCCATTCACTTCCCTCTGCAGTGACAACGCGATCCAGATGAGGCGGAACACTCCCCCGCAATAACTATACCAATCCCAAATATCAAGTATGAACAAGGCCCAGCCCCGCCTGAAAATGACAAAATAATCCCGCTGTAAGCGCTCCACTGTTGTACAAGAAACCTCCCTGAAATGAATGCTTGCTGGCGCCCAAGTGTATAAAAGAACGTACGAAGCCTTGATTGGATTCGTATGGGCCGGGTATCATGGAACAACTCAAACTCCGCCCAAAAAGCGAAATACTAATTAGCATAACCCACACCGATACGGAAAAAGCTGCTCTATTCCAGCCTATTGACTCTCGGCTTAAACGGAAAAAGCGTTTGAGTCGAGTGGAGTTGTAGCTGGCCTAACGCACGAGTGCCGACTCAGTCCACATGATCTTGATAGTCGTCTGACTCAGCCCATGAACAGCATTGAGCTCTCTCTTCGCTTGGCCTTGAGCGTTAGCGCATTCTGCGGCGTCATCATCATGTTCAGGGACCCGTACTCCGCCTGAGATGACAGCGGCTGCGGTTGTATCGGCGGAGAGCGCTGCTGTCCCTGCAATCGTCCGTAAGGATTCGAGGGGTACTGTCTAGCGTCGTAAGACGGTTGTATAGGAGTGAATCCCACGTCCTCAGGAGACTCTGCACGCTGCGTGGTCGCGGTTGATTGCGCAGGAAACGGGCTCGGTGCATGTCCTTTCCCAAACGAGGTTTGACTGTACGCGGGTGTCGGCAGGTCTGAGAACATCTGATGCCTTGGCGATCGAATGTCAACGGGGGCGAGAGTATTCGACATGTTCACCTCGACACTGCGAGTTTGCCCTTCTGACGGCACTCCAGCATCGAAAACGGCGTCAAAGTCATTGAGAAAATGTGCAAAAACGGGAGCTGGGATGTTAAGCGTCGGGGCAAAGACAATCCCGACATTACGCACACTCATTTTGTTCTGGTCGGAATTGTTGACAACTTCGAGCAGATACTGCGACAATGCCCGTAGCAGTGAGAAGTTGGGGGCAGGCAACCGATGCACCAGTGTGTTGAATGCCGCGATCTTGTCATTCTTGTCGTTGACTTCCGTAATAGGCAAGAACTCAAGGTGGAGCTCCCGGGTCAACACCGTCGTCGGAAGCTCGCGGAGGTACAGCTTGAATAGAGAAGCCACTGCATGCACGTCATAATACTGACTGTCCGCCACGAGGTTGACATCTCCTTCGGTATTGAATCGCTCCTTCAGCGCCTTTATAACTACGCTCGACCCGCTCAGTCGGAAGATGCCCTCCTCACTTGCTGCATTCTTCGCACGCAAGTACTCCAAGCATCGGTATACGACAGCCGGTAGATTGATGTCAACGTCAGTTGGAGGACATAATTCCACAGCTTCCGCAAGTGGAAGACCGAAAACTGCTCGAACTGGAGCTTGCCGCTCAGTAGATGTCGTCTGCTGTGCTTGATTCAGATTGAGATCTTGTTCCTGCGCCGAGAGATCAGTCGAAGATTTCTGCCTGAAATTCCAGAGGCCTCGTTTCTTGTGGTAGTTGTCTTTGAAGGAAGAGGCTACGGCTGGTTTATTGCCCCAAGCTTCTGCATCTTGGATGATACCGCCATTCGTCGGGCTGGAGATGGCCTTGGATGACATAGATCCTTGTTGGTGGTCATTCTCCAAGTTGTTCACGCTGTGTGGTGTGGTGGTAGAAGATGTGCTAGTCGGCGAAGGCGTATCATTCGGCCGGTCCATGACCGCCGTTCTCTTGAGTGGGGGGGGCCCGTGGGCTGTGTCCGCATAGTTGATGCTCTTGAGAGCATTGGTTCCAGGATTGTCCGCCATGGTTTCGTCTTTTCCAGAGCCCGTCATGCTCGACGCGTATTGTTTTACTTTCGCTTCGAGTCTGGCTGCGCGGCTCTTCTCATTGTCGGCGCGCGTAGTCGGACCCTTTGCAGACGACTCGTCTTCGGATAGATCATCCACGTAATGCAAAAGTGCAGTCACCCATTCATCTCTTTCCCGATCGCTTTCTGCACAGAGGATGTGTCTGACTAAGCTGCTCGAGTCCTTGCGCTTGGGCTCAAGGATGAGGAAAGCATGCCTGTACTGGCCCTCCGTTTCATCGCCACTTTGGGCAGGCGACTCGGAAGACGACTGCTTGCCGATCTGAGCGTTTTGTAGCTTGATGCTGCCCAAGTGCGCTCCTCCTGGAGATTCAAAATACCGGAGATCAGGGCCATGCAGCACGAAGAACCTTTCTTTCCATCCACCAAAATTCTTCCCACGTTTAGTCAGATAGCCTTCCTTTCGTGGCCTGCCATCCGGGCCGGTGGTTAAGGTCGACCTACCATTGGCCGAGCCTGCCGATGCACTGCCTTCTCCATTGCCTGGCTCAATCACATCGGTCGAAAGAAAAGAACAGATGACTAGCGCTGCCTTCTCGTTCATGGGCGTATCTAGCAAATCGCTAAAGTACGAATTCAACGCGACTCTTCGTGCATCAACTGTGGCAGGCGAATGGCCGGAGAATAATTTGCGGTCCGGCAGTCTTGCTGTGGTCTTGCCAACGGCTTGGAACTGGTGATCGAGCTGTGTCAGCGCCATAATTACCTTCTCAGCTCGCCACAACTCTCTGCCATCGAATCGAGAATACACAGAAAGCTTGAATACCGGGGCTTCTTCGTGAGGCTTCAAGCTTAAATAGCTCATGCGAGAAGGACGAAGTCGTGGCGAAGTAACTTTGACAAGGACAGAGGGGAGAGCGTTCGGCGGCAGAAGTAAGTTGGGATAATTCAAGTCCACGTATCCACGGAATACCTGCGGTGGCTTGTCTGAGCTTGTGGGTGACATTTCCGCATTGTTCTGATCTCTCGGAGCCGAAGCAGTATTACTTTGGCTTAGAGAACCCGTATCAGCGGTCGTTGTTGTTGACATTGTCGTCCCTGTAGGAGCAGGGAAAGCAGTGGAAGAAACAGGCGGGGGGATAGGCTGCCGGGGCGCTCGTGGTGAAAGCGGCATGCCGGGAGACATTATTCTTGGAGACAAAGGAAGTGAGTTGATGACTCCGGCATTGTCCTTGGGCATACGAGGCAAGGGCGAGCCAAGAGGTCGGTCGATTGGTCGTGGACTCATCGGCAAGCCAGGACTCCTCAGAGGGGCAGTAAGGTGTCGTTGAGATATCATTGAGGAGTCTTGACTTCCGATCTGTGCTACAGAATAGGGAGGAGGAGGAGGAGGAGGAGGAGGAGGAGGAATCAGCCGATCATTTGTCTGGGCAAAAGTAGGTTGAACCGTGGTTGGTCTCGGGCTTAACGGAAGGCCACTGACAGGGACAGGCGGGACCGTCAGCACTGTCTCGGACACAGAAGACTTTTGATCTGCCTGCGCTGACTTTCCCCTTTTCGACCTGCTACGAGCTTCTGATTCTTGCTTGGCAGCAAGTTCACGCTCACGGTCATCTTCCTCTCTTGTTTTCCTCCGCCCACGCTCTTCACCTGTATCTAGATGATCTTCGTATTCGGAATCCGAATGTTCTTCTGCTTGGAAGCTTTGCGAAAGCATCATACTACCCCTCTTTGACTGATTTAGATTAAGGGGAGCCGGCTTCGTTCTCTTCGTGCTTGAGAAGGACTTTTCCGACTTCTCTAGCAGAGGCGACGGCTCTATGAGTTTAACAGCCGGGGCCTTGGGATTTGTTTGTAGACCGCCAATTCCGGCACCTCTTCCGGAAACCTCGTGACTACTAACAGGTGAGGTGACTGGGCTTTCTTTTTGACGGTTGGCAGAAGCGGCTGCGGAATTTGCATTCGATGCATCGGTGAAACGTACTTCCGGTATATTTTGATGCAATGAGCCAGTATTCTCAGAAGCGCTTGCGTTTGATAGATCGCCCGAGGAGATATTGCCAGGTTGTTGTTGTTGCTGTTGCGTATGTAGTGGCGGAGGTAGCATCGCTAAATCCATCGGGGAGCTTCGTGGATTAGTCGCCGGGCTCTTTTCCGGCGTTCTCATTGCCAGCCCATAGTCAATCCGAGAATCTTTGTCACTCCCATTTCCTAGGCTACGTTCATGGGTTGCATTTTCACCAGTTGCAGGGGATTCACCAGGCACAGATGGCGCCTGCGTTTGTAGCTCCTTCAACTTCTTCTTGTATTTCTCTTTGTCCTTGCTGAGCTGCTCAAGGTCTTTGTTAAGACCTAGTAGTAAAGATCTCTGCTTTTCAACCAGCTTCCATAGCTGAGCGTTCTGTGCTGCCGCATGTTGCTTTTCGTTAAGCAGGTAGGCGATCAGATTTTCGGGGGAACCTGCAGTTGCAATGAGAGTCTTGATCTCTGCACCTGTTACTTGGCTCGCATTCGTCGAAGTCTTTGATGGATTGTTTGTTGTGGAAGAGACGTTTGAGATGGCCGAGTCGATAGAGGAATTGCGAGGCATGTTGAGGCCAGAAGGCGCCATTTCACTTTTCATGGAAGACGAAATTGATACAGGTGAATCTGGAGGTGATTGACCGATCTGCTCTCGGTACGAACTGCTTCCCATCCGTGCAACCGGCTTCATTATGTCACCGTTGGATGATATGCCATTTGACATATTCGAACTTTGTATTTGACCATTTCCCCGGTATCCTGCTCTATCGGGGTGTGTACTTTCACCACCGCCATCAAAGTGCGTTTCTTGGTCATGGGTGGTCTCTGATGTGTCTGTATTTGACTGAGGTGGCATGCTTGATGCTTCTGCGTTTGGAGCAGATTGAGGAAAGAAGCTGGCCTGGAGAGGGCTTGGTTTTGCTTTGCGGAACGGCTGCACATCTGAGCGCGAGGCTAGATAATCGCGGGGAATGACGGTGTTGCTCAGTGGGGACTGGGCAGTTTGTCCTCTTGAATTGGCTCTAGATGATTGAACACCCAGCGCTGCAGTCGGAGAGGTTCCTGGAGGTGCTGGGGGTCGACTTGTGCCTTGGATCGCCGAACCTTCTTGTCGCTGATGATGCGACATTACGGAAATAGCGGACTTGCATGAAGAGCTGCCCGCTTAGACGCCCGTCACGCTTCACGAGGGGCGAAGGTGGAGGGATGGCTTGCGTGGTTGAGACCGCTGACAGGCCAGCTGTCTAGGTCGTGCCACAGCGCGAATGTCGTGATGGAGATCGGCTTCTGCTCTGGCGTCTGGGATGCGAGAGTTTGAGCGTGGACTAAGCGCCTGCGTCGCGCTATGGGCTCATGATTGGTTAAGGTGGGACCTGGCACGGGCGATTTAATCGTCGCACAAAGCGTAGAGGATTTGAGAAGCTGTTGGCTCGAGTGTGAGGTATTCACATTGACAATCGGAATGAGGATTAATTTGCGTCGTGTTTCTCGAGAATAATTGAGCCCCGAAGACTACTTTGAGAAAGGGTTTGGCCAGACTACACGACACCCTCTTTTTCCTTGAGATTACGAGAGAAGCCAAAGCGACCCCCGCGAATCACAGGCGCTGCTGCAGGGGTGCGCTGACATATGTCTAAATCCAGTTCGTTCAGGCGTGAAGTGCACATGCACGCGAGATCCTCACCGCTGTCTAATCTATCTTTGAAGCTGTTTTTTCGTTTGCTCTTATTTGTCTACTACATCATACAATGTATGTTTCAAGTGCCAATGTGCGCAAACGTGGCAGTCCAAAGCTCCTCTCCTTATCGAAACAAGCCAGCACCACGCTAACCAGTGCAGGTACCTCCGAACCCCTCAGACAGACGCTTTCGGGTGTGTTTGCCGCCGCCAACAAACTGCGGATCCCAGTCTCTTTGGGCCGTCACATCGACAACCAATTACCTTGCATCTTCATCCACACGAGTCATGCGCTGTGAAGGCTGCTGTCGGTATGCTGTCTTAACACTCATCCAATAATCAAAGGGCATGCCTGGTGAACGACGATGAGCTGTCTGAAGGTTTACCTTCTGCTCTTCGCCGGCATTTTTTCATTCCGGTTTCCTTTTTGGATTTGGCAGCCAGCGGCCGCCTACCAATTCCCTCCGCGTGCGACGCTACTTGCGCAGCCCCATGCCGAAGTGCAAATTGCATTCTCAAGGCCTCCTCCGCTTGCTTTGCTGACCAGGGGTGGATTTCCTGCTCGACCCTGCCGATGCACTTTCGGGCGTGAACTCAATTGTTCTCTTGCCTGTTGCCGACAACATCTTTCTGTTCGCATCACTCTGACTTTTAAGCTCTTGCTGGCTCTTTAACAGCCCTTCTTTGTATGCCCACTCCGGAAAATCATTTGGATTCCAAAGATCAAGGGGAAGCGATGTGTTGTACTGCGCTTTCTCATCAATGCCGACTTTCGACATCATCGTAGATAAGAGGCTAGGGTTTCTAAAGCTTGACTTTCTCGCAAGGTCATCATTGAAGTGGACTCCCCTGGATTTGAGGTCAAGGAAACGCCTGAATCTTTCATTGGCCGCAGGGTCTGGAGAGCCTGGAGGTGAAGGCGGTAGGGACGTGGCAGGAAACGTAGGCTGTGTGAGATGTCGGATCGCATCTCTTTCGGACATGTCTGCGAGGGCAATTGGTGATGAGAACGCGTCTGCAACAGCTGCACCACCTGCACCACTTGGCTGATCTACAGGACCCAGCATCGGTCCTATGATACTTTCGCTAGAAGATGCCCCAGGCGCTGAACTCGGCTGCTCTTCGCTTGGCCCTACATCACTTGTAGCTGTAGCTCCGCCGTTCAAAACATCGCTTGCTTTTGATGATGGAAGCGTCTGCGGCGTAGGTATGACAGCAGTGTCGTCATCACTACTGCTGTCGTAGCCAACCAAGCCGCTCATGATGCGAAAGTGAATGATTGATCAATCTCAAAGAATTGCAATTCTGCTGGAGCCGCAATTTTGAAACTAACCCGCGATTTTCAGCCCTGCAGATTTTAGTTGGAGGCGGCAGCTACCAACGCGTACATTACCACTCGATGTCAACGCCGGTACTGCCTTCAACATATAATTTGCATTTTGGTCCTCCTCTGAACAAACAGTTCTATACAAGTTAGAAAGCTCTGAAGTTAACAAAGTCATCCTCGTCTCATTCTAAACCCAGCTGCACTTCTCGCAGCATGGCTTCATTAATGAGCCACGGCAATCCTCACTCAGAAAACATTGGCTACTCATTTTCAAGCTCAACACAGAATACTGAAGCTGCTGGAACCAAACAACATGCCTTCTACCCGTGAGTCAATCTATCACAAGCTCCTATACCTTCAAAGTGGCCTCTTTCCAAATCTCCAGCTACTCCATCAACCTTCGCAAACCCATTCCATCATCTCGAAACCTCAACTAACCACCTTTCACCTCCCAGCTATGCTGACAACGGTGGCTCAACCCTCGGCATAACCGGCTCAGACTTTGCTATCCTCGCTGGCGATACCCGCTCCACCTCTGGCTACAACATCAACTCCCGCTTCGTCCCCAAAGTTTTTCGCATCGGCGCCGACGACCCCTCCTCCCGCATCGTCCTCTCTGTTGTTGGCTTTGCCGCCGACGGAAATGCTCTCAAAGAACGCCTCGACGTTTACGTCAAGATGTACCGATACCAGCACGGAAAGCCGATGAGTGTCAAGGCCTGCGCGCAGAGATTATCGACAATCCTTTACCAGAAGCGGTTCTTCCCGTACTATGTGCATGCGATCTTGGGGGGTATTGGAGAGGATGGCAAGGGTGCCCTGTACAGCTATGACCCGGTGGGGAGCTATGAGAGGGAGCAGTGCAGAGCAGCAGGTGCGGCAGCGAGTTTGATCATGCCGTTTCTCGACAATCAGGTCAATTACAAGAATCAGTATATCCCAGGCTCAGGGGAAGGGCATGACCTGAAACAGAGGGCGATCGAGGACCTAAGTCGGGACACGGTTGTTGGCCTTGTCAAAGATGCGTTCACGAGTGCGACAGAGAGACATATTGAGGTGGGCGATGGGTTACAGATGATGATCATTACAAAGGATGGGATTGAGGAGGTCTTCGAACCGCTCAAGAGAGACTGAGGAAGGCTGTTTTACTCATAGGACTGCAATGGCGTTGTCTGTCTAGATCAATTCAGCGAATCCTGCCTTCACATTGAGTTCGAGGTCGTCTTTTCTTCGTTAGACCCGCATATTGCCACTTCGGCCAATAACGCCATGGCTATGCAGAAAACCAAATCATAAATAGAGGAAAAACCTCATAATCCATAACTGGGCGTCCACCAGTCGGAGGTCAGCGACCAGGCACATCTCGGCCAAGCCAGTGACTCAAGTTTTCCCAGCATTACCCCCCTACAGCATAACTGGGGAGACCTAGCAGTACGTATTGAGCGTATCTGCGTTGTGGGCGTTCAACATCCGCACTCGTACTCAAAACCTTTCCTTCATCCTACTTGCTACCGTCCTCAAATTTCCATATACCTTGCCTGGCGGGGCACCTAGTATTAGACTGACGACCGCCTCTCTTGCAATCCTGATATTGCTGAATCCACCTAAGATATGTATTTTTGAATCCGCAAGGACGACCCTGGTCCGTGACGTATTCTCAATCGCAAATTTCGTCTTTCCGTCCTTGCCAGCTATTCGCCCAATTGCGCGACCAAGATGCTCGCCCTGCAGTGTCTTGACATCTTTGATTTCAAACCTAGCAAATTGTAAGGTATAGGCCTCAACCTACTAAAGAATGGAGGGTACATACGTCTCGATGTATAGATCATCTAATCTGAGTAGCGCGATTGCGTCGTCGACATCAAATCCAAGCGTAAATGCTTTCACAAAGTCTTCACCTTTTTGCAGCGCGGAGGCGTCTGTTGTATGTTTCGAAGTGCGTAGTTCGACACATCTTGACTTTATGTTCATGCGGACTTGAAGCTGGAGATGCTCGACGAGTGGTGGATAAATCTTGGGCCAGGAGGATTTGAGTGGTGTCATCCGATGTGGCGGGACGGGGACTTTGCGAGATTGGATGCGGAGGGTGGTTGTGTCTGCGGAGGCGGGTGGGAACCGTGGGCGGCCTTCTTCATCTATTTGCATAGCGGTGTCTTCTGGTTGTGATGCTTGAGTGGGTGTGGTAACTGAGGTTGTATTGGATGCGACAACTTGATCAGCCTCGATTAGGAGGTCTTCGTCGCCCGTGTCTGGAAGTGGCACGCCGTGAGCTTCGGTCTCGGCTAGCAGTTCGGGCTTCCGCCGGAGCGCAGTTGGTGCAGGCATCGTCTCTTTATAGTGTTCTACACCTTTAGAAGGGGAGGAAGGCCGCCGTGGTCTCACCTCGTCCTGGGCCGGATGTGGGAGATTTTCGAAACTTTTTGGAGGCCCGCCGTAAATTTTGGGGGGAGTAGATCGTGGGGTTCTCGCGCCAGCTAACGTCGCTTTCAAAACGCCAAAAACTTTGTCGATTTCAATCCACCACTATCAACGTGCCACTTTTAGTGTTTTATTCCTGTTTTTGCCTGCAGAATACTTTCCTGGCACTCAATTTTTAGTTCCGATGCCATTCAGGCGTTCCACGCCTTAACCTGGTACGTTTGGCGGTGCTGGATAAAATCGACGAAGTTTTTGGGGTTTTGAAAACGACGATAGTGATTCGCTAGGTAAGCTGGGATGAAATCAAGCTGCAGGCCCCCAAGCATGTGCTCCCGCTCCAGGCTCGTGCACGCCATCCTAACAAACGAACCCTGCCAGTCGCTTCCCTCATAGTCATCGTGGTTCAATCGCAATGACCATCATACGATGACGAGTCCTGCTGCCAGGAGGGGCATCTTCGACATCGCGAAGCTTGCAGGACTCTACCCTCCAGTGACGCCAGTCTCACAGAGACTTCCCGCCTCCTTCTCTCCCAGCTTCAGATATCATGTTCCAACACGAATACCGAGACTGCGCCCGGCGAGAAGCTGTATCGATGACGCTGGAACGTCTACGTCTACTTCTACCTCTGCCTGCTTAAGCTCGCCTGCCTCTACCAATAAATCTTTTCGAAGAATTCGACCGACACAGAAGCAATGGCGGATACATGATGATGGATTACCAAGTTCAAAATTGTATGGTGTGCCTGTAACACGGGCGTCTCCATTGTCATATGAAACGCCCTTGATCAATGGATGGTACAGTTCATCTTATCGAGACGGTCTCCGGGTTTGGAATAGACAGTCAAGGTGTTTCAGCACTATCGAGTCGAAGAGATATTCTGGTGAAAGCAGCAGAAAGTCCGCCGAAGAGGCAACAAGAAACAATACCTCGGGCTCGGAGGACGAGCCTCCGCAACCAGAATCAAACACAGAGCACCCGCATCTGAGGGACCGTTTTCACATGCCGCAATTCCATCGTCCCACAAAAGAAGAACTCCTGGCTGCAGCTACCGGGTTCTGGTCGCGGCTGACAGTACGCTTCAAGTGGTTCTCCATTCGAAGTGTACGGCCGTTCAATGCGGACGAGATTGGCGGCTTCATCACATGGATCCTCGTTGGTCATGTGGTGTGGATCATCGTCGGAACCACGACGTTCTTCTCGTTGGCAATCCTCGCAATCAACACAGTGTTTGCCCAGGAGACCCTTGCTACTTGGATCGGCAATTATCTCACAAAATCTACCGGACTTAGAGTCGTGTTCGAATCTGCAGTGGTGCCGAAATGGGGCGATGGAGTCATTGCCTTCAAAAATGTCTTCGTGTCGAGAAGGCCGGGTCAAGGTACAAAGAGCAACGTCACCAAAGGCTCTCCAGAAGCGGCGGCGGCGGCGGCAGCGGAGAAAGGATTCGATCCCCAAGAGGATACCAATTACACTCAGTTTGATATCACACTCGGCGAAGTTAACGTCACATTGTCGTTCCGGAAATGGTTCAATTCCAAAGGTCTCCTGCAAAACGTCGAAGTCAAGCATGTTCGTGGGGTGGTTGACAGAACACATGTTCACTGGACTGGTGAAGAAGTCGATCCGAAGTCCTACCGACACGTGCACAGTCCAGGGGATTTCGAAATTGATCAGTTCAAAGTGGAAGACCTGCTCGTGACTGTCCATCAACCCAAAGGTTTCCGACCATACCCCGTCAGTATCTACAATGCAGACTTGCCAAGACTTAGGAAGCAATGGCTATTCTACGATATGCTGAATGCCAACAGTGTTTCTGGGGAATTCGATCGATCACTCTTCACAATTCATCCGCGCCAGACCCATGCATATACAGGGGCAAACCTGGGACAGAATGATGAGAATGAGAAGGACGACCCCTGGAAAAAACAATCGCGCATACGAATTGACGGCTTGAATATCGACCATCTGAATCGCGGCGTCGAAGGCCCCTTTTCTTGGATTCGTGAAGGCAATGTCGACATCGTCGCGGACATCATGATCCCCGCCGATAGCGATGAGAGTGTGTTAAAGGTCATGAGCGACTTCTACGGTCGGATGGAGGAGCAGGTGACGTCCAAGAAGCGTGTTGAGCGGGTTTCGGACGAGCCAGGCACTGGGCACCCCAATATGGCCAGTGATGATCAACCTCTGAGTCGCACAGGCCAGAATGCAAAAGAAAAGAGATTTTTAGTCATGGACCTCAGAGTCCATTTGAATGATGTGAGAGCCGTGGTGCCGCTATTCACGAAAGATCTCTCATACGTGAACAATGCGCTCATCCGGCCTATTGTGGCATACATCAATTCGAGACGTACATTCATTCCAGTCCATTGTCGAGTCGTCAAGGAAGCGAGCGACTTTGACGGAAGTTGGACGGTGTACGATAGTGGACTGATGGACGATCTATCCGCAGAGGTGTACGATGCATTCGCAAGAGATGTGATGGACGAACAGGCGAGAATGCGGCGTTTCAAAAAGGTTGGATTGTGGTCATTACAGCTGGCCGTGCAGGCCATCTTTATGGTGGGTGTCTAATTTCAGCGGTGTATTGTCTATTGCTGATCAGTCATTGTAGGGCATGGCAGGAAATATTGCTTAATCCAAAAGCAAACTCAGAGGATAGCTGAATACGCCTTGTACATATTTATGAACTCGTCCCTCCTTGCTTGAAATGGATCAGAATGTTGCACGAAGAATAGTGCTGAAATCACTATTGGGACCTCTTGACCTATCCCAAAGGGACTATCACTATCTGGTCTGGTTGACGTCTATCTCTGAAGCCTTCCAGGCCGTCCTAATGATTGTAACATGTCAAATCTTCAGTCGGCAAGCCAAAACGCCTGAATCCAGATCTCGATATTTTACCAAATTCGATCCAATCAAGAACTCGTAGGGCTCACATTCAGATGTTAACTAACTTGCTACCTCACTACCTGACCGCGCCTGAGTCAACCCAAGCTGACTTTAAGCATTGTCACAAAAGACGCACGTAAGACTCTCAGTGCCTACTTAGAAATGATTTACTACAGGAGAAAACGTGGATGACAAATGCCGCGCCTTCTGCCATATACTCACTCCTATTGCTAAACTTGTTGTATTTTTCTCACGATTCCTCTGCTGTAGAGAGGATTTGGGAGCGGAGCTACCGGAGGGGCTAGCAACATTGGAAAAGACAGTCGCGGAAGGGGACCTTTGTAACAAGTAACTACTGTGGAGCAGTTTATCGACCGCCTAAAGGGGCTGATATGGCGCAAGTCAAAGTCGTAAAAAGGAAGAGGCCGTGGCAAGATATTGCCCGGGAAGCACAACAGTACAGAGACGCAAGCATCGCTCGAGTCTGGCCAGATCTGCCACAACTTCCAGAGAACCTCGCCAAAAATGTCACCGAAATACCAGGCACAGTCCTCAGCCGGGAGGAAGTCCAAATTACCGAAATGTCGCCGGAAGGTCTTTTGAACGTGCTGGCTTCCGGCGACCTAACAGCCGTTGCTGTCACGACAGCTTTCCTCCGTCGTGCGAGCCTTGCCCAGAAACTGGTATGGTTGGAAAGGGTTGTAAAAGCCTTCCTTTCCCCTTTGCTAATCCAGACAGGTAGACCAACTGTGTCACAGAGGTCCTCCCTGAGCGAGCCTTGGCCCGGGCTCGATATCTAGATGACTATCTCGCTCAGAACAAGAAACCCCTTGGCCCCTTGCACGGTCTACCAATCAGTGTCAAAGAGCACATTGGCATGGAGGGCTTGGGTCTAAATGCAGGATACGTCGCCTGGTGGGATAAGGTAGCGACGGAAGACGCTCACGTGTTGCAGATCCTTTGGCGCGCCGGGTCGGTGTTCCACGCTCGAACCACACAGCCTCAGACTCTGATGCATCTAGAGACTGACAGCAACTTGTACGGTGTTACCGTCAATCCCTATAATCGTGACATCTCAGCGGGTGGCTCTTCTGGTGGTGAGGGTGCTTTAATAGGTTTAAGGGGTAGTTGTCTGGGAATAGGGACGGATATTGGAGGCAAGCGAAAGGTTGATCGAGCAGAAACCTGACTCCTAGCTTATGCAGAAACAGGCAGTATCCGCAATCCTGCAGCGAACAACGGCCTGTATGGTTTCAAGCCAACCGCCTTCCGAATTCCCACAGATGGCTGGTCGTCCACAAGGCCGGGAGCTGACCCGATCGTCACGGTCATCGGGCCGTTAAGCACCAGTCTTGCGGGCATCCAGCTCTTTATGGAAACAGCCCTATCCGCAAAACCCTGGCTGTCAGAGCCCGCCCTCATTCCTTTACCATGGAACTCATCTGTTCAAATATCTCCCCGTCAGCCGCTAAAAATCGGAGTTCTCTGGCACGACAACGTCGTCAGACCCCATCCACCCATCACTCGTGCGCTTAAATCAGTCGCCTTGAGGCTGACAACCATTCCAAATGTTTCCATTGTCGGCTGGCAGCCCCACCTCCATGACGAAGCATGGGCCATAATCTCAAGCCTCTACTTCACCGACGGCGGCGCCGAAGACGCCGCAGCGATGGCTGCATCGGGGGAGCCCTGGCGTCCTCTAACAAAATGGATCATCAAGGAGAACCCATGCGTCAAGAAGCTAAGTATGCAGGAGCTCTGGTACTGGCAAGAAGAGCGTGAGGCATATCGTGCAGAGTACGCAAAGCTGTGGAATGATACTGCAACAGGCCGGAACAGTGAGACTGGTGAACTGGAAGGCGTTGTGGATGTGATTCTGTGTCCAGTAGGACCGGGCGTTGCGCCACTGCATAATACCGCAAGGTATTGGGGATATACGAGCCAGTGGAACTTGCTTGATTATCCGGCGCTGGTGTTCCCGGTGAGCAAGGTTGATGCAGGGGTTGATAGAGTGGAGAAGGGGTATAAACCTATGAATGATGTTGATAGGGACAATTGGAAGTTGTGTGAGTTGTGTCTTGGGTTTTGTTGATATGCGAAATACTGATTAACAGCAGATGATCCGGAGCAATTTCATGGACTCCCAATTTCGCTACAGCTTGTTGGCAGGAGGTTTGAAGATGAGAAAATTATTGCAGTTCTGGAGTATATCAAGCAGGAGATTCGCCTGCCATTTTCAAACTTTCCTTAATTATTTCTTGTGTTGGAGGTTCGTGTCTCTAGGTTTCGCCCATGCTTCTCAAAAGAGGAGATTTCATAGATATCAAGAAGTAATTGAAGACTTTGCGAAGATGGAGCCATGGGATGTCAAACACATGGCCTAATTTACTTCACTATGGCGCGTGCCATCGTAGACTCAAAACGCCAGCGCCAGCCCTCGATATTCCGATTTCAACGCTACCATCCAGACTCTTAATACTCGTAGGAATCTTCTCATCCTTCCTCTTCAGCACAATCTTAGTTCCCGCGGCTGGGTCTGGCAGCTTGTAGAACCGTCTCCCAGATTTGCTTAAGAACTGCTCGAGCCGCTCTTGTGTAATATCATCCTCGTTAATGACTCCCCTTTCGACGGCCTCCTCCAGTGCCAAGATAACGAGCTGGGTGGCAAACGGCTGCGTAAACACGCCCGCGGGTACTTTCCCTTCAGGTCCAACGCGTTTCGTTTCCAGGAGATGTGGCGCGCTATCGCTGCCGCTGAAGAGAAAGAGAAGGAATTAGTCGAGAAGCTCTCAGCCAGTCTGCCATGACTTACAAGAAGAACTTTGGGTCGCCGCTGCATACAGCCCTGACTAAGGCATCTCTGTCCGTGGGTTTCTTAGGGATAGGCTTGCAGAATGCTAGAGGATTACAGCAGTCCTCAGAGGTCAAATAAAGATGGTGAGCTGTTATTGTTCCTACAAATCTCTCTTAGATTAGCAAGCGGTGTGGCCGTCAAGAGGGAAGCAAAGCGTACCAGCGACAGACGGACCGCAAGCGCGTACAGCAGCCAGTGCTGCTGCAGTTGTGCAATGTTCAAGCACGATACGTAGGTTGGGGAACCGTTGATGAAGACTCATCAGCGTTGGCAGGAATGCCTCTTCATGCGAGAGGTCGCCGTGCCCTGATATGTCTGCTACTTCGCCATGCAGGTTAAGCACAAGATCATGCTTGGCTGGTCTTAGCTTGAGAACCTCTAGATATGTGACTCAAACTCAAAGGCCTCACCTTTTCCATTGCCGCGAACACGGGAAAGAAGTCATCCAGACTAGTAACGCCTGAGTCAGAGTTTGTGGTCACGCCTGAGAGGTGTCAATGCCATACGCGAGGAGGATCGCTTCGGAGAAGTCTCACCTTGAGGGTATACCTTCACGCCCGCAATTTCAGCTGCAGCTGCCTCGGCAATCACCTCGGGCGTTATGGAAGAGTAAAGGAGATGCTGTTAGCTTGATGCGTATAGGTGAAGGAAGAGAGTTGAGGGACTTATTTGAAGATAAAGAGACATGAGGTATTGGATATTTGGTTCGATGGATTGTAGGCGGGACCGATATTCCAAAGCTTGAGCGACAGTTGTGATAGGTGGTTGCAGGTTGGGCTAGAAAGAGAAAGAGAAAGAGAGAGATCTTGTTAGTTGAAGACAGTCCACGAACAATACGGAACCGGCCTGACGAAAGAGTTCATGACTCACCATCACGAATACTGTATCAACCCCGCCATTGCGGATCTGCGTCACGACCAATTCCATCATTCTATCTTGCCTCAGGTGAACGTGCATGTCTGCCGACGGCGGTAACTCCAAGCCCTCAAGATCTTTAAGGCGCATCTTCGTGGGCTGCTTTACGCCGTTAGTCTGCTTTGGCCGCAGGTCCGTTTCTCACAGAGTATGAGCACCTTACAATGTAACGCTTAGAAAAATGAAAAACGGTGAAAAAGTGACGGGGAAGGCGGTCGAAAGCAGCAGTCAATTTACAAACGGCCGTCAGCAAACAGCACTAACCCAGTTAGGAACTCCCATTTCAGGTCTCGCCATTCATCTCCACCACCGCAGAGGGTATATAAGACGATGCAGTCTATCCCGACTAGAAGGCTACGTCACAGGTAGGTTGAAGGGGGTTGGCTGAAATGTTGGTTGAAACACAGCAGGCCACTATAGCCGAGATTGGGAGCCCATAAGCTGGCCTCAAACGGGGAACCAAACCGGGCCCTCCTGGCTGCTCAGGCTCAGCTCAAATTCTGAGATCAGGTCTCTGTCCACCATAACTCACCTCCTTGGACTCACTTGCTCAGCCTAGGTCAGGTTTACTCACACACAGCTCAGGCTAAAGCAGTAACAGGTCAGGTCCAAAGACGGAAATGGAAAATGCTCATGTCAAGATTCCGACGTCGAATTCCCTGTTTCTCCACTACGCCTTCAGGCATTCGCAGGCCTCGATAATGTCCTCCCCCCAGTTGACTTCTCTCAAGGTTGATGGGTTTCTCTGCACTACTGAAGACTCACTCGCACTCAGTTGCCATTACTGGATAGGATAAGGTATCAAACGTGTATTGCAAGAACGTATGGAAGTCATCTTTTCCCGACATTCTTGCCCACCAAGTAATTCCATTAGAACTATCGCTATCTTTGCTAGGAGTGCCGTCGGCGTAGTTCTCGAACTCGGTCTTTTGTAGGATCGTGCGTTTACTGCTAGTATCGAAAGGTGAACTACATCTTTTTTGGTGGTTCAGAATCTGGTGGTTGTGACTTCGATTGCTCGTCCTTTGCCTTCGTTGGTACCAGGTATTCATCACTCCAAGTCTTTAATCACTGCTCTCAGAGTCGTAAGGATTCATTCGGTTGACGGTGATGAGGTTTACTAACGCATTTACGGGCAAGAAAGATAGGATAAGAGCGCGTTGACGCGCTGTGCGCTTCGGTCTCGGGGGGGGC
>Ga0335072_10001854_pt1 | contig 33605 bp, 27 predicted proteins | sample Lox_Sample_21_FD_206725 | JGI IMG/M metagenome (GOLD analysis project Ga0335072, IMG submission 206725) | Soil microbial communities from Loxahatchee National Wildlife Refuge, Florida, United States - Lox_Sample_2.1 | ecosystem: Environmental > Terrestrial > Soil > Wetlands | place: USA... | reverse complement strand
CGGACGGGTCAAGAGTGTCCGCGATCCGGGCGGCAGTCTGGTCGGGGTCATCATCCACCAGCTCCGGGTCGGCCAGCACCACCCGGTCGGCCACTCCGGCCAGCGCGATGGTAGCGGCGGCTATCACCCCGTCCCGTTCGGCCAAATTCACGATGACCGCGACGGCCACGATGGCGAAGTCGGACGTGCGACGGACCATCTCGTGAAAAGACCAGCCCTGGCGCGGCCGGGCCACCGGGATCAGGACGTCGGTGATGATCTCGGCCTCGGCCAGCGTGGTGGACCAGTAGCCGGCGAACAGCTCGCGGGCCGGGATCGTGCGCTCGCCGGCCGGCCCGCGGGCCACGACCCGGGCGCCGGCGGCCAGCGCACAGCAGCCGATCTCGGAGGTCGGGTCGGCGTGGGCCAGGCTGCCGCCGATCGTGCCCCGGTTGCGGACCCGCACGTTGCCGACGTACCGGATCGCGTCGGCCAGCAGCGGGCAGTGCTGGCGCACCAGGTCGTGCCCGGCGGCGGTCCGGTGCCGGGTCAGGGCGGGCAGCCGGAGGTCGGTCCCGTCCAGTGACGGCGCGCGCTGGTCGGCCTGGTTGATGTCGATCAGCAGGTCGGGGCGGGCCAGCCGGAGGTTGAGCATCGGCATCAGGCTCTGGCCGCCGGCCAGGATCTTCGCGTCGTCACCGGCCGCGGCCAGCAGCCGCACCGCCTCGTCATAACTGGCGGCGGCGACATAGTCGAAGGCGGGGGCGACCATAACTCTCGCAACCGGCCGACGGCGGCGGCCAGCACCGCCTGGTTGCTGGTCAGCACGGGCAGGCCGAGGCGCTCGGCGATGGCCGGGCGGGCGGCCATCGCGCCGAAGTTGGTGCAGGACGCGAAGATCAGGTCGATGTTGCCCTCGACGGCCAGGGGCCCGAGCGCCTCGACCGCGAAGGCCACGATCTCGTCGTGACCGACCTCGGCGATCTGGAAGTTGTCGGTGATGCCGAGCCCGGTGATGGCGGCCACGTCGATCCCGTCGGCCTCGATGCTGGCCTTGATCTTCTCGTTGAGCTCGTCGACGTACGGGGTGATCACGCCGACGCTGGCCGCGCCCGAGGCCTCGATCGCGGTCCGGACCGCGCCGATGGTGGACACCACCGGGGCTTCGGTGAGTTCGCTGATCCGCCGGCACAGCTCGGTGTCGTAGTCGTTGCCGCGCAGCGCCCCGGCGCTGGTGCAGCCGAACACCACCACGTCGGGCCGGGCGGTGCCCAGGTCGCGGGCGGCGGGCAGGGCGAACTCGTCCAGCATCCGGTTCTCCCCGGCCGGGGTGGTGTCCTCCATGTACATCCGCGCCGTGTGCAGGGCCACCCCCGGCGGCAGGTCGCGGGCGAAGTCCACCTCCATCATCGTGTTGGAGGACGGGATCATCAGCCCGACCCGGGCGGGCCGGGCGCTCACAGCGTCTCCAGGACGGGTCCGTCGCGCAGCTCCCGGTACTCCGCGATCTCCTCGGCCGACGGCGGGGTGAGCTCGGTGATCTCGTCGGCCAGCAGCAGCTCGAAGCCGGTCTGCTCGCGGACCTGGGCCACGCTCACACCCGGCTGCAGCCCGCACAGCCGCATCCGGCGGCTGGCCGGCTCGAAGTCCAGCAGGGCCAGGTCGGTGACCACGGCCCCGAGCCGGCCGTTGATCAGCCCGGCCCGGACCCGGCTGTCCCCGCCGGACAGGTAGCCGGGACTGGTGACGAAGTCGACCCGCTCCACGAACCGCCGGGGCTCGTGCTGGGTCACGATCAGCACCTCGTTGCACAGCGAGATGATGTCGTTCGCGCCGCCGCTGCCCGGCAGCCGGACCCGCGGGCGTTCCACGGTGCCGATCACGCTGGTGTTGATGTTCCCGTACATGTCGACCTGGGCGGCGCCGAGGAACCCGTAGTCGAAGAACCCGCGCTGCGCGTACAGGAAGATGTCGGTGATGTCGGTGAGCATCTGCGCCCCGTAGGCGGCCCGCATCTCGTTGGTGGAGATCGGCAGCTTGCCGGGCCGCAGCGAGGTCCCGATGATGCCGCCCTCCAGCACGATGGTCAGGTGCGGCGCCTGCCGGTGCCGGGCCAGGCCGGAGGCCAGCAGCGGCATGCCGACCCCGGCGAAGACCACCTTGTGGTCGGCCAGCAGCCGGCTGGCCGTGATCGCCATCAGTTCCTCGGCCGTGACGTCGCTCATCGGGGCATCAGCTCCTCCGCGTCGGCGGCCAGGGCGGCCAGCCGGTCCGGGCCGGCCTGGGCCAGGAAGCTGGCGAAGCCGGGGTCCGCGTTCTCCTGCACGTAGCGCAGGCCCGCGGCCGGGCCGTGCTCCTTGGCCGCGGCGGCGTAGGCGTCGAAGTGCCGCAGGTCCGGCCCGTAGCGGCCGTAACACTCGTGCGGGTAGGCCCCGTACGGAGCGGCCACCACGGCGTCGACGGTGAAGTGCGGCAGCATGGTCTGGTCCGGCCGGGCGGCGATCTGTTCGGTGCTGACGATCTGCTCGGCGCTGACGATCACCGTGCGGGCGGCCCGGGCCATATCGACGTCCATGTGCTGGTACCCGTCGACCTGCGCGTTGCCGAACATGTCGGCCCGGTGGGCGTGGATGAGGGCCACGTCGGGATTGAGGGCGGGCACCGCGGCCAGCCGCTCCCCGGTGTACGGGCAGGTCACGGTCTGCAGGTCCAGCCGGACGGCCAGGTCCGAGCCGAGCATGGTCAAGGCGGGCAGGAACGGCACGCCCATCGCGCCGGCCTTGTAGCGCAGGCCCATGGCCAGGTGGCTCCACTCGTCGTAGGCCACCTCACCGCGCTCGGTGTAGTGCCGGAAGATCGGCGGCAGGCCCCAGGGCAGGCCGATGCCGACCCAGCTGGACACGATCCGGTCCAGCGCCCCGGTGCAGGCGAACAGCTCGATCTCGTAGCAGGCCAGCGGGCGGGACACGGTCAGGTGCCGCCGCCGCTGGGCCAGCAGCGCGAAGACCAGCGCCATCGGGGTCCGCGAGTACAGCGTGCCGCCGATCGCGACGTGGTCGCCGTCTTTGACGAGCTGTACGGCCGCCTCGGCGGTCATCCGTTTGTCCAGCGCCGGGCGCCGGGCGGTCTCCCGCTCGGCCCGGGCCGCCAGGACCGCGACGTGCTCCATCAATCCGCTCCCGCTCGCACTTCGCTGAGCAGCGGCAGGACCTCCGTGGCCAGCCGGTACACCTGCTCGGGCTGGTAGTTGTACGGGCAGAACACCAGGTGCTTGACCCCGGCCTGCAGGTAGGCGGCGATCTGCTCGGCGCACTGCCCGGGCGTGCCGCGGACGGCCGAGTCCGGGGTGGCCTCGCTCCAGGCCGGCACGTCGAAGTAGTCGCCGACGTACTCGTTGGCCAGCCGGGTCGCGTCCTCGTAGGAGTCGCCGACGCACAGCGGGACCTGTGCGACCAGGTTGAGTTCGTCCGGGTCGCGGCCCGCGTCCTCGGCGTAGCCGCGGATCCGTTCCCACGCTCCGGCGATCGACTCCGCGGTGTAGAAGTACGTCACCCAGCCGTCCGAGCGGGTGCCCACCCGGCGCAGCACCCGGTCCACGTATCCGCCGATGAGCAGCTGCGGGCGCGGCCGCGGCCGGGGCAGCATCCGCACGTGGGACAGGACCCGGCCGTCCCACTCGCCGCTCACGTCGTCGGAGTCCCACAGCCGGCACAGCATGTCCAGGTTGCGCTCGAAGATCTGGCCCCGCTGGCCGAACGGCACCGCGGTGGCGGCGAACTCCCGCTCGTACCAGCCGGCCGCAACGCCGAGCATGAGACGGCCCTTGCTGCCCAGCTGGATGGTGGCCGCGGTCTTGGCCAGGATGGCCGGCTCGCGGATGGGCAGCACCAAGATGCCGGTGCCGAGCATGATCCGGCTGGTCCGCGCGGCCACCATGCTCAGCGTGGTCAGCGCCTCCAGGAACGGGAACGGCCGGCGGGCCCCGAGGAACAGGTGGTCCCAGGCCCAGACCGAGGCGAAGCCGAGCTCCTCGGCGCTGATCGCGTAGGCGCAGACGGCGTCCATGTCCGGGACCTTCGTCTCCGGGGTGAAGTTCTCCAGGGCCAGGCCGAACTCGGCGGGCATGGCAGGCCTCCCAGTGGGTCCTCGTCGTCCCGGGAGCGGTCGTGCTCGCCCGGCTCCCCCAGAATCGTAGGCACGTGCAGCCGGCCGCTTCATTGGCGGGGAGTGCCAGCAACCCGGCCCATTCTTAGGCAACTAGTGCCATATCGCTGGTCAGGCCGGAACCGAGATAGTGACGATAATGCCAGGCCTGTACCGTCCCTTGGCCCAGCGGTAAAGAGGAGATGCCATGAGCTCTGCATCTGACCTGGAAGCGACAAGAGCGCACGAAGAACCGCTGATCATGGAGCGCCACGGGATCGACTACATCCCGCCGGACGAGCGCCACGGCAAGCCGAACACGCTGCTCACCTTCTGGGCGGCCAGCAACGTGCAGATCCTGGCCATCTCCGTCGGCGCCCTGGCCATCGTCTTCGGCCTCAGCCTGCCCTGGGCGATCCTCACCATCGTCATCGGGAACGCGGCCGGCGGGCTTTACATGGCACTGCACTCGGTCCAGGGCCCCCGTCTGGGCCTGCCGCAGATGATGCAGTCCCGGGCCCAGTTCGGGATGTACGGGACCGCGCTGCCGAACCTCATCGTGGTCCTGATGTACATCGGCTACTTCACCTCCAGCGCCATCCTCGGCGGGCAGGCCGTGGCCGGCCTGCTGCACGTGACCACGACCGAGGGCATCATCATCATCAACGCCTTCGTGCTGCTCATCACGGCGTTCGGCTACGACATGTTCCACATGTACAACCGGGTCGTCACGTTCCTGTCCACCGGGGCGTTCCTGGCCATCTTGATCAAGCTGCTGACCATCCTGCCCAGCCACCTGCCGGCCGGGGACAACTCCGCGGGCAACATCCTGCTGGCCATCTCGGTGTTCGTCGCGTGGCAGGTCACCTGGGCGCCGTACGTGTCGGACTACTCGCGTTACATGCCGGAGAACACCTCCGGCACGAAGGTCTTCGCCTACACCTACATCGGGTCGGTGGCCGGCGCGTCCCTGGTCATGGTCATCGGGGCCATCGCGGCGGCGGTGGCCGACAAGGCGGTGACCGCGAACGCCCCCGACTACCTGGGCGGGCTGCTGGGCTCGGCGAAGTGGCTGTTCCTTATCATCTTCATCCTCGGGGTCGGCTCCGGGAACTTCGGTAACCTCTACGGGCCGTACCTGACGTTCATGGCGATCATCTCCCCGTCGGGCAAGCTCGCGTCCCACACCACCGGCCGGACCGCCCGGCTCATCGCCACCACCGTGGTCGCGATCATCGGCACCCTGATCGCCATCAAGGCGAGCAGCAACTTCATCACGGACCTGGAAAACTTCCTGGTCTTCACGCTCTACCTGCTGGTGCCCTGGACCGCCATCAACCTGACCGACTACTACCTGGTCCAGCGCGGGCGCTACGACATACCCGAACTGTTCAAGGTGCACGGCAAGTACGGGACGTACAACTGGTTCGCGCTGGTCGTGTACGCGGCGACGGTGCTGGTCGAGTGGCCGTTCATGAACAACGCGTGGATCGTCGGCGCCGCGGCCAAAGGCCTCGGGGGCGCGGACATCGCGTGGATCGTCGGGTTCATCTTCGGCGGCGTCGTCTACTACATCGGCGCGCGGGCCGGGATCGCGGTCTCGGCCCGGATCGGGCGCCAGGACGCCGAGGTCCTCACCAAGAGCCACGCCTGACCGGTATCCGCCGCGCGGGCCCGGGCCCGCTCGACGGCCTGGGGCAGTAGCACGGACCACGGCCCGTTCTGCAGAAAGATCTTTTTATTCTTCCGAACGGGCCGTGGCGTCACGCTCTTGGGGCCGGACACATGGACCGCGGGGCCGGGCGGGGCGATGATGGGTCGCATGAAAACCAGGGCAGCGGTGCTCAGGGACATGGGCAAGGACTGGGAGATCATCGAGCTGGACCTGGAGCCGCCCAGGGAGGGCGAGGTGCTGATCCGGTTCGCGGCGGCGGGGCTGTGCCATTCCGATGATCACCTGCGCACCGGTGACATCCCGGTCCGCTACCCGATCGTGGGCGGGCACGAGGGGGCCGGGGTGGTCGAGGAGGTGGGCCCGGGCGTCAGCCGGCTGTCGCCGGGCGATCATGTGGTGTGCTCGTTCCTGCCGACCTGCGGGCACTGCCGGTTCTGCGCCAGCGGCATGACCAACCTGTGTGACCTCGGGGCGCTGTTCGTGGACAACTGCCTGCCGGACGGGACGTTCCGGTTCCACGCCGACGGCGAGGACTTCGGCCAGATGTGCCTGCTGGGCACGTTCTCGCAGCGCTCGGTGGTGTCCGAGCACTCCTGCATCAAGATCGACGACGACCTGCCGCTGGAGACCGTGGCCCTGGTCGGCTGCGGGGTGCCGACCGGGTGGGGCACCGCGGTCAATGCGGGCGGCGTGCGGCCCGGCGACACCACCGTGATCTACGGAATCGGCGGGGTGGGGATCAACGCGGTGCAGGGCGCGGCGTTCGCGGGCGCGCGCAACGTCATCGCGGTGGACCCGCTGGAGTTCAAGCGGGAGAACGCGATGGAGTTCGGGGCCACGCACGTGGCGGCGTCCGCGGACGAGGCTGCGTCGCTGGTTTCCGAGCTCACGCGAGGCGTCGGCGCGGATCAGGCGCTGATCACCGTCGGCGTGGTCACCGAGGAGGTCATCGCGTCGGCGTTCGCCGCGGTGCGCAAGCGCGGCACGGTGGTCATCACCGGGCTGGCCGGGCCGGGTCGCAAGACCATCCAGCTGCCGTCGTTCGAGCTCACGCTGTTCGAGAAGCGGCTGCAGGGCGCGCTGTTCGGCAGCGGGAACCCGTTCGAGACGATCCCGCGGCTGCTCGACCTGTACCGGGCCGGGCAGCTCAAGCTCGACGAGCTGGTCACGAACCGGTACACCCTGGACGAGGTCAACCAGGGCTACCGGGACATGCTGGACGGCCGCAACATCCGCGGCCTGCTCATCCACGGCTCCTGACGGGCGGCGTTTCAGCGCGGCGGCGCCGCCACCCGGGCAGGACCTAGCCTGAGAGGGAACAGCCAGCAGGACCAGGGAAGGCGCCATGCACACGCCCGTCTGCGACCGCCTGGCGATCGAATTCCCGATCTTCGCCTTCAGTCACTGCCGCGACGTGGTCGCGGCCGTGACCAACGCCGGCGGCTTCGGGGTACTCGGCGCGACCGGCCACACCCCCCGCACGCTCGACATCGACCTCACCTGGATCGACGAGCAGGTCAAGGGCAAGCCCTACGGGGTGGACCTGCTGCTGCCAGCGAAGTACGAGGAAACCAGCCGGGCCGGGGCGCCCCGCTTCCCGGCCCGCCAGGCGGACCGATGGCGCATCGGGCCGGTTATAACCGGCCCATCGGCACATCGGGCCGGCTGGGATCCGGCCGCGGTGCGCAGGCGGGGCACGTGCGGCGATTGTCCCGGGCGACATTCCCGGCCGGGACGCATTGTGCTCCGGCCACGGGGCGGCGCGGCGGGGGTGGCGCGCGGGTGCCGACTGGGGGGACGCTGATGCTGGCGTGGTGCGAGGAACCAGGAGGAATCATGGCCGAGGCTTCGGGCGGGGAGTTCTGGCGGGAGTTCAAGCCGGTGGCGCAGGTGTTCCGGCCGGGGGCGATGCCGGAGGCGTACATCGCCAACGCGGCCATCGACGACGACCGCTACTACGCTCCGCTGTCCGAGACGGTCGGCACCCGGCCGCTGTTCATCTCCCCCGGCCAGAACCGGTGGTGCGACGTGCTGCTGTGCCGCGGGGCCGGCCTGGTCAACCGGCACTACCATCCGCAGCAGGTCTTCGCCTACACGATCTCCGGTAAGTGGGGGTACCTGGAGCACGACTGGGTGGCGACGGCCGGCGACTGGATCTACGAGGCGCCCGGCGAGGCGCACACGCTGATCGCCTACGAGTCCGACGAGCCGATGCGGGTGACGTTCAACGTGACCGGCCCGCTCATCTGGCTGGACGAGAACGGCGAGCCCAGCGGCCACTTCGACGTGTTCGACTACATCAAGCTGTGCCGCGACCACTACGAGAAGGTCGGGCTGGGCGCCGACTACATCGACAAGCTGTTCCGCTGAGCCCCGGCGACCACGGAGAGAAGCGGGGCTAGGACGGTCAGGTCTTCCTCGGTGGCGGTCAGGATGACGCCGCTGACCAGCTTGCGGGCGTCGCGGAGCAGGTCGGCGGCGATGTCGATGCCGACCGCGCGGGCCGCGCCGCGGCCGGCCCGTTCCATGGCGCGCAGGGTGTCCGGCGGGATCCGCACGCCGGGGACCTCGTGGGCCAGGTAGTCCGCCTCCTCGAAGCTGTGCAGCGGGGTGACCGACAGCAGCAGCGGGACGTCCTCGGCTTCCAGCGCGGTCACCACGCGCAGCAGCGAGTCCAGCTCGTAGACGGGGCGGCTGACCAGGAAGTGCGCGCCGGCCCGGACCTTGGCCCGGGCCCGGGCGATCTCGGCCTCCATGTCCCGGGCGCCCGGGTTGACCCGGGCGCCGACGCAGAACGAGGTGCGGGTGGTGAGCGCGAGCCCGTTGGAGTCGCGGCCCGCGTTCAGGCCGGCCAGCAGGGCGATGAGGCCCAGCGAGTCGACCTCCCAGATGCCGTCCACGGCCGGGTAGTCGCCGCGCACCGGCGGGCTGCCGGTGGTGCTGATCACGCTGCGCAGGCCGAGGGCGTGCGCGCCGAGCAGTTCGGCCTGCAGGGTCATGATGGTCTTGTCCCAGGTGGTCACCGTGGCGACGGTCTCCACGCCGGCCTGCTGCTGCAGGTGCAGGGCCATGTCCAGGGCGTCCAGGTGGGTGCGGGCGGTCTCCGGGGGCTGGACCGCGAGCACCCCGATGCCGTGTTCGGTGAGGGCGGCGGCCGCCTCGACCGCCTCGCCGGCCCGGGCCCCGAGACCGCCGGCCGGGGTGGCGATGGCGGCCGCGACGATGAACCGGCGGCTGGCCAGTTGCTCGGCCAGGGTTCCGGCGACGGGACGTTCGGCGGCCTGGGCGGCTCGGGCCCGGGGCTCTGCGGGCCGGTGGCGCGGGCGGGGAGCGTGCTGGCCGACGGGGCCGTCCGGGTCGCGGACCGCGCCGACGGCGGCCCGGATGTGGGTGGGCGTGGTGCCGCAGCAGCCGCCGACCAGGGACACCCCGGCCTCGGTGAACCGGCGGATATAGCGGGCGAAGTAGCCGCCGTCGATGGCGAACTCGAAGCTGCGCGGGCCGGTGCGGCGCGGCTGCCCGGCGTTCGGCTGGGCGCTGACCGGTACCGACGCGTAGCGGACCAGGTCCTCGGCCACGGTGAGCATCCGCTGCGGGCCGATGGTGCAGTTGGTGCCGAGCATGGCCACCGGCAGGCCGGACAGCACGGTGGCGACCTCGCGGGGCGTCTCACCGCCGAGGGTGTACGCGTCGTCGGCGAAGGTGGCCTGGGCGATGACCGGCACGCCGGCCAGATCGGTGACGGCGCAGACCGCCTCGACCAGTTCGTCGAGGTAGCCGAACGTCTCCAGGACGATCAGGTCGACGCCCTGGCCGGCGACGAGGGCCCGGATCTGCTCGCGGATGACCTCGGTGCGTTCGGCCGAGCCGACGCGGCGGCGCTGCGAGGCGGTGACCGCGGGCGAGACCGACCCGGCGACCAGGACCTCGCGTTCACACTGGTCCTGGGCCGCGCGGGCGATGCGGACCCCGGCCCGGTTGATCTCGTCCACCTGGTCGGGGAAGCCGTGGTCGCCGAGCCACAGCCGGTTGGCGCCGAACGTGTTGGTCTGGATGATGTCCGCGCCGGCATCCAGGTAGCTGTCGTGGATCGTGCTGACCAGCCCGGGGTCGGACAGGTTGAGCTCGGGCAGCGACCGGTCCAGCGCGGCGCCGGCCGCGTGCAGCATGGTGCCCATCGCACCGTCGCACACCAGGATCTGCTGGCCCAGTGTTCTGGTCATGGTTCCTCGCCGAGCGCGTCGAGGATCTCCAGCGCCACCTGGGCGATGAGCCGGTCGGTGTAGTTGTCCAGCCGCAGGCCGGTGATCTCCTCGATCCGCTTGACCCGGTAGGCGACCGTGTTGGGATGGACGTGCAGGATCCGGGAGGCCCGCTGCGGGCTGTTGTTCTCCCGGAAGTAGCAGGCCAGCGTGGTCAGGTACTCCGACTTGTGCTCCTGCTCGTGCATGCTGAGCTTGCCCAGCACGTCGGCGGCGAACGAACGGAGTTCGGCCAGGTCGGGCACCTGGAGCAGGAGCCGCAGGATGCCGAGGTCGCCGAACGCGCTGACCGTGCCGGCCCGGCCCAGCCGTTTGAGCGTCTGCGTCGTGCGCTGGGCCTGGGCGTAGGAGCGGGCCACCTCGCGCGGGTCGCGGCAGGTGCCGCCGATGCCGGTGACGACCTTGGCCGCCGGGAACAGCTCGGCCAGCCGGGCCAGGCAGGCGTGGGCGAGCCGGCGGGCGTCCATGGCGGCCGGGCCCGGCTCGTCCGGGGCCGCGGCCACGATCACCACCTCGGACTCGCGGGCCGAGACGATCGCGTCGGGCGCGCGGGTGGCGACGAAATGCTCGATGCTCTCGGCGACCCGCTGGCGCTGGGCCGCTACGTCGACGTGGCCGGCCTGCGGGGCGGGCAGGTCGAACGCGATGGCCATCACGTTGTGGTCGCGGGCCGGGTCGTAGCCCAGGTGCGCGGCCCAGCGGCTGGTGTCGGCCTGGTCACGGCCGCGGCCCAGCAGCAGGCCCTCCACCAGGTCGTCGCGGACCCGGCGGGCGGCCGCGGCGACCACGCGCTCGCGGCCCAGGATGACCCCGCAGATGGTGGCCGCGTGCTCGGTGACCAGCAGGCTCATGTCCTCGCCGAAGATGTTGTCGGCCGGGTCGATGGTGATCAGGTAGGACGGAACCTCGTCCCCCACCAGGATCGGGGCCACGATGATGGCGGGCGTGCCCCCGACGTTCGGCAGGCGGAGAGCGCGCTGGCTCAGCCTGGACGCGCGCAGGACCTGGCCGAGCCGGGGGTGGACGACGTGCTCCCTGACCGCCGCGGCCGCCTTGTCCGCTGATACTCCGGGCGCGGCGGCGGTCAGCACGTCCATGAGCTGGGTGACCACGGCCACGGTGGCGGTCATCCGGTCGGAGATGAGCTGCACCACCCCGGCCAGGTCGGCGTCCTGCAGGGCCAGGCCGGACAGGTAGCGGTAGACGGTGACGAGCTCGCGCAGAGCGGCGTTCTCGCGGTCGAGTCTGGCGGTTCCGTCGTCCGCCTCCGGCGCCTGCGCGGGGCCGGCCGGGGACAAGACAGGCGACCAGTCGGGTAGCGCCATGCTTGTGATCGTACGTTTCCGGTGACCGGCGCGGCGTTGGGGCCGACCACAAATCGTGCCCTGGCTTGGTTGTCCACCTGCCGGAATGGGCCACAAGGCAGGGCTTGACTGTGGACGCCACAGGCGGAAGCTTGACAAATGGTGCGTCCGGCGACCAGATTAACAGGCACTTTCCTTGTCTGGTGAGGGGCCCGCGTTGCTGGAGTACCGGGACGTGTACGCAGGCGGCCGGCTGGTCGGCTCCGGGTCGGCCGACGTCATCACGATCGTCAACCCGGCCACGGAAGAGGTCACCGGCGCCGTGCCGTCGGTGGTCGAGCGGGACGTCGAGGTCGCGGTGACCGCGGCCCGGCAGGCCTTCGAGGACGGCGGCTGGCCGCTGCTGCGCCCGGCGGAGCGGGCGGCGGCGCTGGACCGGCTGGCGGCCGCGCTTGAGGCCCGGGCCGAGGACACCGCCCGGCTGGTGACGGCCGAGATGGGCATGCCGATCACGCTGTCCCGGCGCAGCAACGTGACGGTGCCGTGCGCGATCATCAGGTACTACGCGTCCCTGGCCCGGGAGCTGTCGGTGGAGGAGATCCGGGAGGCGATCAGCTTCGCCGGGCGGACCGTGGTCCGGCGCGAGCCGGCCGGGGTGGCGGCGGTGATCGCGTCCTGGAGTTACCCGCTCATCCTGGCCTTCTGCCAGCTGGCCCCGGCGCTGGCGGCGGGCTGCACGGTGGTGCTGCTGCCCGCGGCCGAGACCTCGCTGTCGGCGTACATCCTGGCCGAGGCGTTCGAGGCGGCCGAATTCCCGCCCGGCGTGTTCAACCTGGTCACGGGGACGGCCGAGGTGGGCGAGATGCTGGCCGCGCACCCGGGGGTGGACACGGTGGCCGTGGCCGGGCCCACGCCGGCCGGGCGGCGGATCGCCGCGATCTGCGGGCAGACCCTCAAGCCGGTGACGCTTGAACTGGGCGGCAAGTCGGCCGCGATCGTCCTGGATGACGTGGACCTGTCCGCCGCCGCGGCCGGACTCGGATCGCTGTGCTTCGCCAACTCCGGGCAGGCCTGCTTCACCATGTCCCGGGTGCTGGCCCCGCGGACCCGGTACGACGAGGCGGTCTGGGCGCTGACCGCGCAGGCCTCCTCGCTGGTGGTGGGCGATCCGCTGGCCGAGGAGACGACCATGGGCCCGCTGGCCAACCCGCGGCAGCGGGCCAGCGTGGAGTCGTGCGTCACGGCCGGGATCGCGGCCGGGGCCCGGGTGGTGGCGGGCGGGCGCCGGCCCGCCACGCCGGTGTGCGGCTACTACTACGAGCCCACCGTGTTCGCCGGCGCGACGGCCGGGATGGCCATCGCCCGGGACGAGATCTGCGGCCCGGTGGTGAGCGTGATCCCGTACGAGTCCGAGGCCGAGGCCATCGCGATCGCCAACGACTCCAGCTACGGCCTGGCCGGGAGCGTGTGGACCAACGACGCCGAGCGCGGCATGAGGATTGCCCGGCGGGCCCGGGTCGGGACGTTCGGGGTGAACCTGTACGTGCCGGACATCGGGGCACCGTGGGGCGGGTGCAAGGCCAGCGGCATGGGCCGCATCTACGGGCCGGAGGGGCTGGCGGCCTACCTGGCCACCAAGTGCGTGTTCCTGCCCGCGGCCGCGCTCTGACCTGCGGCCGTTGTGCCCATCGCCTGCTCGATCACGGTGAAGCCGACGCGTTCCTGTTCCAGCCGTACGGACGGGCCGAGCGCATCGGCGGTCAGGTCACGGTAGAGCGCCGTCTCCGCCGTATCCAGGAAGTCAAGAACGGCGCTCGAAGGGCTCGATTCTGTCACCCACTGAGCTCGGTGCGCCAGCAGCGTGGCCCGGTCCATCAGCATGGACCGGACCCGGGGAAACCGCTGGCGGAGGCGGTCCAGGATCGCGAAGCCGTGGGTGTCGATGTCGCCCCAGTAGACGACGTCGGTGTCCGCCAGCCAGGCCAGCGGTTCCAGCACAGGCACGGCGTAGCCCCGGCCCCAGATCACGATGGCATCCGCCGGGCACGGGAAAGCGAGGTAGGTGATCTCGTTCTCCACCACGTAGGCACGCCTGATGCCCGGAGGCTGGGCCGTGAGCTCGTCGGTGCGGACCGTGAGCTCGCTGAAGCCGTTGCCGTCAGCGCAGCGGAAACGCACGTAAGCGGGCTTACCGCGGAATCGGTACCGGCTTTCGAAATCCGCCGCCTCCGGAACGATCCGTATCTGATCGAGCTGCAGGTCGAGGAGCTCGGCGAGCACGCCGCGGTGCCGCTCGATGAACTTGGTATCCACGCCTGGCACATCGACCTGGCGCAGGTACATGCCGGGCCGCTGCCGCTGGTCGATCCATCGCACGGTGTCCAGCAGCCGGTCCCAGCGGTCGTGCAGCCCGAGCGCCTTCATGGGGTGCCTGGTCACCCAGGGAAGCACCCGGGGGCAGGACACGAGGGTCTGCTCGGCGAGGCTGGCGAAACGGCCGACCTCAGCGCCCGCGCCGAGCAGCGCCCAGGCCTGGTCGTAGCCGTCGATCCAGGCCCGGCACGGGATCAGGTTGGCCCCGACGTGCCGGCCGCCGATCTTCCTGTATTCGACCCGCAGCGGGCCGCGGGCGGCCTGTTCCCATTCCCTGGCCCACTGCTGTACCTCGCCGAGGCGCTCACCGATCACGCTGGCGGCTGGCCCGCGAAGCGGGAACACCAGCGGCTCCCAGTCCTGGCCCGCAGCGAATCTGGACAACAGCGCACCGGAGGCCCACTTCCGGCTCAGGGCGGCACGGACGTCGTCAGGGCGCGTCCAGGGCGACGCCATGTCAGGTACCGGCCGCCGTAGTGGCCGCCGCCACGCGGATCGCACGCGCGGCTCGCTGAGCCCGGAATTCCTCGACGGTCAGGGTGTACAGGCGCGAATTGCGTTCGGTCGGATTGTCCACGAATCCCACCACGGACACGTAGGGCTCGATGACGTGAATCTTCTGCAGCGGCGTCACCACGAGCAGCTGCAACCCGAGCCGGCGGAAGAGCTCGAGCCCGAACTCGGCCGACCTGTCCGGCCCGCGCCCGAACGCCTCATCGATCACGGCGAGCCGGAACGTCTTGGACCGCGCCGCGTCCGGATCCAGCTTGAACTGGTATGCGAGCGAGGCGGCCAGGATCGTGTAGGCGAGCTTCTCCTTCTGCCCGCCGGACTTGCCGCCGGAGTCGGAATAGTGCTCGTGCTCGGTGTCATCCTCACGCCAGCGCTCCGAAGCGGAGAAGGTGAACCAGTTCCGCACGTCGGTGACGCGCCTGGTCCAGGCGCGATCCGCGTCGGTTTGCCCCTCGCGCCCCCTGAACCGTTCGATAATCCGCTTGACCTGAAGGAACTTCTGCTCCGAGTACTGGTCGGAAGCGTCCGAGGACACCACGTCCTCGGTGCACGCGCGCAGGTCGGTCCGGAAGTCGCGGATGTCGGCGTCCAGGGCCTGCTGGGCCTCCAGCCGGATGAACCGGCCGGGGTTGTACTCGACCTCGGCCAGTGAGGCGTTGATGACCTCGACCCGTTCCTTGATCAGCTCGGCCTGCCGGTTCAGCTGGCCCTGGAAGCTGGCGATGTCGTGGATGGTGTTCTGGTTGAGGTACCGCTTGAACTTCTGCTGGAACCTGGGCAGATCGTCGCCCACCAGGCGGGCGTGCAGTTCGCGGTACCCCGCGGCGGAGGCCGCCGAGTCGTCGAGCTCGCTGGTTTCCGCGGGGTACGCGCGGCGGAAGTCGCCCATCTTGGCGACGATCCGGTTGCTCAGCCTGGTCTGCCTGCTCCGCATGGCGTCGAGCCGGGAGATGAGCTCGTCGTGCGCCTCCCTCGCCACGGCGTCGCAGTCGGCGGGCTCGGTTATTTTCAGCCGAACGAGCGGTGGTGCGTCGACCAGGGCCTGGAGGTCAGGGAAGCACGGCCGGGCGGCCTGGCAGTCCGGCTCGGCCAGGATCTGCCCGCAGGCTCCCAGGGCCGTGCGGGCGCTGCCGATCCGTGCGTCCAGGCCGCCGATCTTCCCGGCGATGTCCTGTTTGTCCTGCTCGGCCGAGGCGATCTGGCTTGCGGCCTGCTTCAGTTCGCCGGTCAGCCGCTTCAGCTCGTCCGAACCGTCCTCGAGGTCGCGTTTGGCGGCCTTGAGATCCTCGATCTGGTTGACCAGCGGCTGCCAGTCGATGTCCTCGAATTCGGTGGTCTCGCCGAGCGCCGCGAGCACCTTCCCGCGCTCGCTGGCCTGGCTGGCCTCCTGCTTGAGCCGCCTGGCGGCGGCGTCGAGCCCGTTGAGCTTCTCCTGGACCGTGGTGGCGGTGCGCAGCAGGGTGGCGATCTTGCGCTCGTTGGTCCAGCCGAGCACGTAGCCGGACCGGTCATCGACCCGGTTCCTGTCGTCCTTCTCGTGCCGCCCGTCGGCCCCCTTGATCTGCCCGGCCTTGGTGATCGCCCTGGGCAGGCGGCGGAAATCCGCCATGGTCTCGACACACTCAAGGCCGGCCCGCCGCTGGATCTCGTGTTCCAGCCAGCCGGTGAACTCGGTCCGCTTGAGGTTCAGCTTGCCGTAGAGCTGCCGGCCCGCCGGCCGGGTCTGCGGTGCGGCCACGTCCAGCAGGACCCGGTAGTAGACGATGCGGGCGCCGAGGTGGCGCTCGTTGACCCAGTCGGACACGGCCAGGTAATGGTCGCCGGGGACGAGGATGGACAACGCGAAATTGCGCAGCAGCCGCTCGGCGGCTCCTTCCCACGCCGACTCCTCGGGCCGGACCTCGATCAGCTCGCCGACGAAGGGCAGCGCGGAGTCCGGCAGGCCGAGCTCCCGGCAGAGGGTCTGGCGCAGGGCCAGGCTGACGCGGGGGATGTTGCTCTTGCGGGAGCGGAGGCTGACCAGTTCGTCGTTGACCTCTTTGGACTGCTTGTCCAGGTCCTGCTGCTGACCGCCGAGCGCCAGCAGCCGGTTCTGGCCGTCGGCCTGGGCGTGCTCGACCTCGGTGTTGGCCACCGTGATCTGCCGTCGGGCGACGGCGAACTGCTCGGCCGTCTCCACCGGATCCAGGCCGGCTCGAGCCAGCAGCGCGCCGAAGCTCTCGGCCTTGAGCATCCGCCTGGCGCAGTCAGCCTCGAGCGCGGTGATCCTGGTCTCAAGCTCGGCGATCCGGTTGCCGCCGTGCCCGGCGCGCTGGAGTTCGAGGTCCCTTTCCCTGCCTCGCAGCTCCTTCAGCCGGTTGTCGAGCTGTTTCCCGGCGGCGTGCAGCCGGGCCCGTTCGGTATCAAGGTCTTGAATCTGCCGGTCCAGGAGGCCGGCCTTGTGCTCGGCGAAGAAGAAGCGCAGGGCCTGGCGCTGCGCGGTGACGGCGTCGATGTCGGCCGTGGCCTTGTCGTGCGCGTCGCAGTCGGCCAGCAGCGGATCCAGGGCGGAGATCTGGTCCTGGGCGCGGCGGACCGCGTCGTGCGCCTCGGTCAGGTTCTCGAAGTGACCCACGATGTTCTTCGTCCAGCTGGCCGCGTCGAACGGCTCGAGCATGTGCTCCCGGACGAAGCCGGTCAGGTTGCCGACCGACTTCATCGACACGGCCTGGCCGAACAGCTCCATGGCCTGCTCGGATTCGATGCCCAGGCGGCGCCGGAAATCCCGGCCGTACTCGGGGAACGCGTCATAGACACGGGCTCCGCCCGCCCGCAGCCGCTTTTTCAGCGGAATCATGTCCGTGCCGAAATCAGCGAAGTCCGCGGTAATGGACAGATCCCGGTCGGCGGAAACGAAGAACCTCTCGGGCTGGCCCTGGTCCTTCGTCCAGAACACCTGGGCCAGGGTGATCACGGAGTTGTAGCCGGTGTTGGCGAACACGCCGAGGATGACCGAGAACGATCCCGGACCGCGCAGGGCCACCGGGCGCGACGCGGCGGAATTCTCCACTCGCTCGCCCTTGTAGTAGCCGAGCACGTAGGACCTGAGGTTGCGTTCCCTGGTTTCGGCGCCCGCCGCCTTGTTGTACGTGATGCGGTTGGCCGGCAGCAGCAGCGTCGTGATGGCGTCGACGATGGTGGACTTGCCCGAGCCGGCGTCGCCGGTCAGCAGGCCGTCGTGACCACCTGGCTCGAAGGACCAGACTCGCTGATCGAAGGTGCCCCAGTTGTACAGTTCCAGGCGCGCCAGCCGGAATCCGCCGCGGGGCGGCGCGGCCCCGGCCTCGACGGCGGTGAGCAGCGCGCTGGTCATCCGTCCTCCCCGTCCTCTCCGGTCACCAGTTCTTCGTATTCCGCCAGCCTGCGGTCGAAATCGGCGAGCCACTGCCCGTCCACGAACGCCTTCAGGATGCGGCGGACCTCATACGCTGGCTCGGAGCCCTTTACCTGGCGGAGGAAGCCAAGTTCGGCGGCCTTGTTCAGGTAGGAGTCGATCTGGTCGGTCAGCCGCGCCTCGTTGCTGGTGGCCGGCAGGAACAGCCGCACCATCTCCACGATCTGCTCTCTGGTCAGGATCAGCCTCGTGTCGCCGCCCTGGGCGTCGAACTCGGCCAGCCGCTTGCGCAGCAGGGCCAGCAGCAGGCTGACGTGGAAGGACAGCGAGCGGCGCGGGATCAGCCGCGGCAGCGGCGCACGTTCGGGGCCGGCGTCCTCGTCGTCAGGGCGCTGGCGGAGGAAGGCGTAACCTTCCGCCTCGTCGATGACGACCTCGAGGCCTAGGACGGCGACGTAATCACGGGCCTGCGACTGGAGCTGGATCAGGTGGCCCCAGGCGCGTTCGTGGGCGTCGCGGTAGACCACGCCCTTCATCAGCTGGGTGACCGCGACCGACAGGTCGGGCTCGGTACCGGCCGCGGTACTCATCGGTCACCGGCGTTCGCCGCGGACCGGGCGCGGGCGAAGGTGACCCGGGGCAGCGTCGCGACCCGTTCCCGGCCGTCCGGGTCATGCCAGCGGAGCTGCTCGGTCCGGCTTTCGTCGAAGACCACGCGGAAACCCTCGTCGGTGAGCGACAGGTAGGCGACGAGCTCGGCCAGGCCATGCTGGAGCGGCTGCTCGCGGACCAGTTCGGTGAGCCCGACCTGGGGCTCGCGGTACAGCGCGCGCAGCACGCCGCGGCGCAGCGGGCCGGGGTCCACGTACACCTGGTCGAACAGCACCGTGGGGTCGGCTTCCTCGTCGGGCGGCAGGACCGAGCCGCTGTCGATCGGTGTCTTCCTGACCGGGGCGTACAGCGGCCGTTCCATCGGCAGCACGACGGCGGGCGACGCGGCGTCCAGCTCGGTGGTCACCGCGACCTGCCGCTGCTCGCGCAGGTTCAGCGCGCGGGATTCGATGCTGTGCAGGATGTCCATCACCCGGCGGTTCTCGGACCACACCTGGTCGTCCAGGAACCGCCGGAGCTGCTCGGACAGCTCGCGCACGGTGGCCTGCGTCCGCTCCGCGGCGTCGAGCCAGTCGTAGTGGACGTGCCGCAGCCGCGGATCGGCCTCGCTGATCGCGGTCAGCTCGTGCACGCTGGCCAGCAGGCGGGTCAGCTCCTCCTGCCGGGACGCCGACAGCAGGAAATCGAAGAACGCCTGGAAGCTCTGGCCCTGGTCGGAATCGGCGATCGTCTCCCGGCTGCCCAGCACGTCGTCGAGCAGTTCGCCCTTGGCGCCGTGCCAGGTGGCGATCTTCTCCCGCAGGTTCCGGTCCAGCTTCCTGAAGTTCTCCTCTACCTCGCGGAAATCCGAGAGCAGCTCACGAGCCGTGGCGGAGAGCTGCTGATAGCGATCCCGGAGTGCGGGGACGTCCAGCAGGTCAAGTTCACCGGCTTGCACCCGGGCGATCTCCTGGTCCAGCTCCAGCCGCTGGCGGTGCAGTTCCTTGAGTCGTTCGGCCGGGTCGGTCTCGGTGCCGAACACCATCTGCCGCAGCAGGAGGAAAACGGTGTTCAGCCGCGATTCGGTGCCCACGAACGATCGTTCCCGCAGCGTCCCGACCCAGCGCAACGCCTTCTCCACGGCCGGGGTCGCATCGAAATGCGGCTCGTCGCTGCCGTCCGGGTAATACTTCCGTAGCCAGCCGGCGTCCGGCGCCGCCCAGTCGTCGAGGTATGCGTGCGCGGATTTGGGGAACTTGGGGCCGCCGTCACCGCCGAGCCGCTCATTCAGCGCGTACAGCTCGTCATCGAGCTTGCTAGCCAGCTCGGAGGCGGAGATGGACCGGATGTTCCCGGTGACGAACACCCGGTCCAGGAAACTCAGCACCAGCGCCGCATTGTCGGCGCACAGCAGCCGCCACGCGGGACTGTTCCCGCGCAGCCAGCCGAGCTCGTCGAAGCTCAGCACGACCCGCCGATCCCGATCCTCAGCACAGTGCCTCATCGTAGGGCCACGCTCTGACAAAACGACGGACCCGCCCGCTACCGGCCGGGGGTTTTCTACCGGATCGAGGCGTAGATGGCCTGGTGCTCGGCCGCGGACCGGGCCCAGGAGAAACGCTGGGCCGTCGCGAGCGCGGCCGAGCGCAGCCGGCCCGCGAGGTCCTGGTCAGCCAGGACGGTGGCCAGGGCCGAGGCCAGGGCCGACACGTCGTCCGACGGGACCATCAGGGCGTCCCGGCCCGGGGTCAGGAACTCCCGGAACACCGGGAGGTCGGAGGCGACCACCGGGAGCCCCGCGCTCATCGCCTCCAGGACGGCCAGACCCCAGCCTTCCTTGGTCGACGGGAAGGCGAGCACGTCGGCGGCCGCGTACCAGGCGGGGAGTTCGGCGTCGGGCACGGTGCCGACCAGGACGATGTCGTCGTCCAGGTGCAGGCCCAGGCTGGGAAGCGAGTCCAGCACCCGGTCGCGGTAGGGCCGGTAGTCCTGGAACGAGTGGCCGCCCACGACCGCCAGCACCGGGCGGCGGCCCGCTCGCTTGACCGCGGCGATGGCCCGGACCAGGGTGTTGCTGCCCTTGCGCGGCTCGATACCGCCCACCGACAGGATCAGCGGCCGGTCCGCCGCCCCGGCGCGCGCCCGCAGTTCCTTGGCCAGGCCGGAGTCGGCCGCCTGGAACCGGGCGACGTCGACGCCGTTGTGGACCACCTCGGCCACGACGCCGTACTCATCGTGCAGCAGGTTCCGCCAGTGCTCGCTGACGACCAGGATCCGGTCCGGCTCCAGGATGGCCCGGCGCTGGCAGTCGATGAGCGAGGGGCTGGTGAAGTCGTCGACGTGATGGACGGTCCTCAGGACGAACGGGGCGTTGGTGTCAGCGGCGTCCCTGACCTGGTCGGCGGCGCGGGCGGAGATGCAGTCCTGGGTGTGCAGGACGGGGTAGCTGGCGGCCAGCGGAACCAGGCCTTCGGCCAGGGCGGCGACGCTGGCGAACACCCGTTCCTCCAGGGTCGGCAGGGCGGGCGGGGCGGGGATGATCGTGACCGGGGCCCGGACGGGGCGGAAGAAGCCGACGTCGGGGTCACCGAGCGCGATGACCCGGACCGGGTACCCGGCCGCGTGCAGCGCCTCGGCCAGGTGCACGGTGTGGACCGCCCCGCCGCGGGGCTTGACCGAGTAGGTGACCAGGGCGACCGGGAGCGGCGGGCCCGTCACCGCGGGCGCGGTCACGGGCGCCCCGCGGCCGCCAGGGCGGGCTGACGGGCCGCGACGGCGGCGGCGGTCCGGGCCGCCTCGGCGGCGCTGGCGGTGACGATCGCGCCCGCGTCGCGCAGGATGCCGCGCTGCCGGTCCAGGCCCTGCCGGTCGGCGCGGGCGCCCAGCACGTAGGCGATCACCGCGGCTCCGCCGGCCACGATGTCCGCGCAGGTGCCCGCGATCTGGCCCGCGGGATCGGGGTGTGAGCCGTAGCCGAGGACCACGTCGAGCAGCACCGCAGCGATGTCGCCGTCGAACGCCTGCGCCCGCATGATCTCGGTCCGCGCGGCCGGGTCGATCATCGGGTGCGGGCGGCCCCTGGTGTACTCCTCTTCACCGAGGTCCAGGCAGACATGCGCGCCGGGCGGCGCGGGCAGGCCCAGGTCCGGGCGCAGCGGGATGTTGGAGTAGACCGGGCCGAGCGCCCGGGTGAGCACGACCTGCGCCTCGTAACACAAGGTGCCGCCGGTGAAGAACCCGCGCACGGCGCGCCGGCCGCCGGCCATCCGCGCGGCGGCGTCCACGATGATCCCGGCCAGGTCCGCGGGCGGTCCGGGCCCGCGCCGGCCCAGGATCTCCGCGGTCCGCAGGGCTCCTTGTTCGAGCGTGTCGGCCAGCAGCGCGTTCCCGAGCCGGCCGCCGGGAGCGGACATGCCGAGGCAGGCCGCGACGACCGGGGTGGTCCGGCTGGCGCCGGTCACCGTCCGGGCCGCGCCGGGGTCGGGCGGCTTGGAGACCAGCAGGATGACCTCGGTACCGGGGTCGGCGTCCAGGGCCCGGACCGCTTCGGCGGCCATCAGCCCGCCCACGCCGGCCGACAGGTCCCGGCCGCCGACGCCGATCACCTGGGAGACCCCGATGCCCCACTGATCCAGCAGGGACATCACCTCCTGGGCGCCGGTCCCGGCCGCGGCGACCACTCCGACCGGGCCGGGAGTCACCGCGTTGGCGAAGCCGAGGCCCACCCCGGCCAGGACCGCGGTGCCCGCGCCCGGGCCCATCAGCAGCAAGCCGAGCTTACGGGCGCGTTCCTTCAGTTCCACTTCCTCGGCCAGCGGCACGTTGTCACTGAACAGCAGGACGTGCAGGCCCGCCGAGAGGGCCGAATGGGCGGCGACCGCGGCGTACGGACCGGGCACCGACACCACCGCGACGTTGGCTTCCGGCATCCTGGCCGCCGCCTCGCCGATCGTGCGGGGCGCCGCGCGGCCGGGCTCGTCGCGCGGTGAGGTGGTCTCGGCGAAGACCACCGCCCGGCCGAGTTCGAGGGCGGCGGCGCCGTCGCCGTCGGCGCGGACGGCGAGCACCAGCGCGTTGGCGTCGGCCCCGGCCAGGTCGCCCGGCGGGAAACCCCGGCTGGTCAGGTCCTCGACGGCGGCCGGCGTGGCCATCACGGCCGCGGCCCAGCTCACCCCCGGGCCGTCCTCCATGGCCCGGGTCGCGCTGAGCAGCAGCAGCGAGTCCCGGTAGGTGCCGGGGAACACCTGCAGGGCCGGGACGCTCACCGGCCCCGCTCCACGTGGGCCGGGGTACGCTCGATGCGGGTGCCCGATGGCTCTCCGGCGCCGGTCAGCGTAGCGGCCAGCAGGTCCGGGGAGGTGACCACCGCCAGTTCCCCGCCGCCGTCCAGGAAACGCAGCGCGGCCTCGATCTTGGGCCCCATGCTGCCGGGCGGGAACTGGCCTTCGGCCAGGTGGCGGGCGGCCTCGGCGGCCGTGATCGTGCCCAGTTCGGACTGGGTCGGCTGGCCGTAATCGAGCATGACCCGGTCCACCGCGGTGACCAGCAGCAGGGCCTGGGCGCCGAGCAGCCGGGCGATCAGCCCGGCCGCGCGGTCCTTGTCGATGACCGCGTCGGCGAGGCCGCCGTGCGTCCCGGTACCGTGGACCGGGATCCCGCCCCCGCCGCCGGCGATCACCAGGTGGCCCGCGTCGACCAGGGCGCGCAGCGCGTCGATCTCGAGCACGGCGGCCGGCTCGGGTGAGGCGACCACCCGGCGGTAGCCGCGGCCGGAGTCCGGCTGGACGACCCAGCCCCGGTCCTGGGCCAGCCGCTGCGCCTCGGCGGGATCGAAGAACGGGCCGATCGGCTTGGACGGGCAACCGAACGCCGGATCGGCCGGGTCGACCGTGACGTGGGTGATCAGCGCGACCGCGGTGCCCGGTCCGCGCAGCAGGTCGATGGCGCGGGCCAGCATGCTGCCCAGCAGCCCCTGGGTCATCGCGCTCAGCAGCGGCAGCGGCTGCGCGGGCACCAGGCCGGTCGCTTCCTGCTGCAGGGCCAGGTTGCCGACCTGCGGGCCGTTGCCGTGCACGACCACTACCCGCCAGCCAGCCTCGATCACGGCGTGCACCGCGGACGCCATCGCCGCCGCGTTCGCCAGCATCTCGTCGCACGTCCCGGACTGCCCCACCCGGGTCAGGGCGTTGCCACCGAGCGCCACCACCGCAGTCTTCGTCATCGGATCCTGCTGCTGTCGACGGAGTAGAGTTGATATGAGTCGTATAGGTGACGACTCGTTAAGAATAGTAAACGCCCGGGGGCGAGGGGTGCAATGGCCGGTGCTGGTTCCGGGCCCGCTGGTTCCGGGCCCGCTGGTTCAGGGTCCGGCCATGCCGCCGTGGTCCCGCGCGCGGTACTACGGTCCTGGGACGAGGCCGAGGCCCGGCTGTTCCCGACGGTGATGGCGCGGCCCGATCTGTACCAGCAGTCGGTCAGCCTGATCCAGCTCTTGCTCGGCCGGCTCCGGGAGACCTGTTCCGACCTGCCCGCCCTGCTGGCGGCGCACGAACGCGGCGGGGACCTGGCGGACGAGCTGGCCGAGGGAGCGGGCACCGGGATCCAGGCTGACCTGGTGGCCGCGGCCGCGTGCGCGATGCGTTACCGGGAACTGACGGCTGAGCTGGCCGCCCGGGGCCGGCTGGCCGCGCTGGCCCGGGCCCGCGAGGCGGGTGAGGCCTGGGCCGTGGTGCAGGAGACCGGCTCGGTGAACCAGGCTCCGTTCATTCCATATCAGCGAATCGAGGCTGAGGTCGGCACCGGGCGGGCGTTGATCGTCTCGATCGAACCGGACGAGACCCTGAGCCGGGCCGTGCACCGCCTCGACCAGGGACGGATCGACCTGGCCACCGGCGGTCTGCAGATCGGCGACGCGGTCGGCAGCTTTCTCGACCCGGAGGCGTGCGCGGCGGCCCTGCGCCAGGCCCGAGGCTGAGCCCAAAGTCATCCGGGACCTTGCCTTGACGTGACCGTAAGGTTTATCAAGGATGGTGAACGTTCGTATCGCATCAAAGAGCAACCGGCCGGAGATGGACAGAGCTCAGACGGGCGGAGGAGGGAACGATGGCTGAGTCCCCTGGTCCCGGGGTCGCAGACCACCCGGGCAGGTCAGCCGGGCTGGCTCACCTCATCACCGAGTTGCAGGGGCATGGCCTGCGGGTCGAGGTGCCGCTGGAATCCCGCCAGGGCGGGGCGGGACCGGCGGACGCCGGCATGCTCTGGATCGACGGGTTCGCCGCCACCGTGCCGACCAGCGCCGAATACGTGCGAGCCTCGCCCTACGTGCTCCGCGCGGAGGACGAGGGCTGGGGCGTCTACCGGGACGGCGAGCGGCTGGCATCGGCCGAGCCGTTCCAGCGCCCTCGCTACTACGACCTGTCCACCGCGGACGGCGTCCCGTACTGGCAGATCGCGCTGCTGCACCTGGACTCGCTGGCCAGCACGGTCATCCAGACCTGCGCCTACTGGGGCAACTCCGACCAGTGCACGTTCTGCGGGATCGGGGTGACGCTGGCCAACGGCCGGACCATCGCCCGCAAGACGCCGCAGATGCTGGCCGAGGTGGCGGTGGCGGCCAAGGAACTCGACGGGGCGGTGGACGCCACCCTCACCACCGGCACCACGGCCACGCCGGACAAGGGCGCGCTGTACGTGGCGCGCTGCGGCCAGGCCGTGCGCGAGGCCGCGGGCCTGCCGGTCGAGGTGCAGTTCGAGCCGCCCCGGGACCTGGCGGTCATCGACCAGGTGCGTGACCTGGGCATCAACTCGGTCGGCATCCACGTGGAGAGCTTCGATCCGCAGGTGCTGGCCCGGATCGCGCCGGCCAAGGCGCGCACCGGGATCGACGGCTACTTCCGCGCCTGGGAGCGGGCGGTGGCCGCGTTCGGCGAGGGCCAGGTGTCCACGTACGTGATCCTCGGCATGGGCGAGGACCCGGAACTGACCGTGGCCGGCTGCCAGCGCGCGATCGACATCGGGGTGTACCCGTTCGTGGTGCCGCTGCGCCCCACGGTGGGCAGCCTGATGGAGCACATGGCGGCCCCGTCGCCGGAATACTGCGAGACGATCTACCGCCGGGTGGTGCCCTACCTGACCGCGCGCGGGCTCGGCGCCCGCGGGGTGGCGGCCGGGTGCGCCCGATGCCAGGCGTGTTCGGCGATGAGCTTGCTCGAGACGACAGCGGACAAAGATGGCCGGACCCACCTCCCGATCCTCAGCAACCGCTAACCGGCCTGGCCGGCCTGGCCGGCCGTCTGCGGCGGGCCGGCTCGCGTGCCGCGCGGTGTCCGCCCCGGAGGATCTCGCCGTCCATTTCCGCATCCGGCACCAGGTCTTCGTGGTCGAGCAGGGCCTGTTCCGGAGCGCGGGCTGGGACCGGGACGTCCATGACGACGACCCGGCGACCGTGCACGCGGTGGGGTTCTTCGACGGGCAGGCGTGCGGGACCGTCCGGCTCTACCCGGTGCCGGAGGTGGCCGGCCGGTGGAAGGGCGACCGGCTCGCGGTGCTGGACGGCCACCGCCACCACGGGCTGGGCGCGCCGCTGGTCCGGTTCGCGGTGGCCACGGCCGGCGCGCGCGGCGGGCAGCAGATGGAGGCCTACATCCAGCCCGCGAACGTGACGTTCTTCGAGTGGCTGGGCTGGCGGCCGGCGGGCGGGCTGGTGACCTACGCCGGCATCCCGCATCAGCGGATGCTGATCGATCTGCCGGGTCAGCCGCGGGCCGCCCCGCCCGTAGCTGACGGCAAGTTACCGATCAGCGGCCATCTCACCCTTGAGGCGGCGCGGGCTTCTGCCAGACCGAGACGTGCGAGCGGCTGTCGGTGGTGAAAGGCTCCCGGTCCCACCCGGCCCAGCGGTCACGCAACCGGAGTCCGGCGAGCTGCGCCATCAGGTCGAGCTCGGATGGCCATACATAGCGGAACGGAATCGTCCGGTACTCTCCGGTCCCACCGGTGAACTGGACGTAATGGCCGTGGTAGCGCTGGGTGGCATGGTCGAAGCTGTAACTGACGATCCGGCCGGGCCCCGCCCGGTAGCCCAGGATGTCCTGCCCCGGCGGCAGGTAGCGCAGGTGCGGGATGTTCGTCTCGATCACGAAGCAGCCGCCCGGGGCGAGGTGCGCAGCGACGTTGCGGAAGCAGGCGACCTGCGTTTCCTGCGAGGTGAGGTTGTTGATCGTGTTGTACACCAGGTAGGCCACCGCAAAGGTGCCGTCCACCCTGATCGTGGCCATGTCGCCGATGGTGATGCCGATCGCCTCACCGCCCGGCTTGTCACCGAGCCTGGCCACCATCGCCCGGGACAGCTCGATACCGTGCACCTGCACGCCGCGCTGAGACAGCGGCAGGGCGATGCGGCCGGTACCGATGGCCAGCTCCAATGCCCGCCCGCTGCCCGCCAGCTCGGCGAGCAGGCTGACCGCCGGGTCGATAGCCTCCGGCTGGAACATGCGATCGGACGGGTCGTCATAGCTCGCCGCAACCGTCTCGCCGAAGTATCCGTCTGGATCATCCATGGACTGGGAACCTACTGGGCCCGGACTTCCGCAGCCAGCTATTTTCCCCGCGCATCGACCGCTGATGACGGCGGGATAGCCGTCGCGGCGCGGGCCAGGTTGGTGATCGACTCGGTGCCGAGGTCGAACGCGGTCGCCACCTGGCCGGATAGGCGCAGGCGCAGGAGGCCGGTGCCGTCCAGGGTGCCGGCCACGGCGGCGGCCAGGCCGCGGCCGGCGAAGGCGCGCAGGCACCGGGCCTCCTCGCCGGCCGGGACGCAGAGCAGGAAGGCGAAGCACGGGAAGCAGCACAGCCACTGTTCCAGGCTCACCCCGGCCGGGACCGGCAGCGCGTCCAGGTCGAGGGTCACGCCCAGCCGGTTGCATTCCAGCAGCATGGCCAGGGAGCCGACCAGGCCGGCCATGCTCACGTCCTTGGCCGCCGCGACCCAGCCGTCGCGGGCGCCCTCAGCCAGGAGCCGGACATCGCCGGCCAGTTGCTCGCCCCGTTCGTCGAAGGAGGGGAAGAACGGGAAGTCGGCCCGCATCTTGCCGTCGGTGCAGCAAGCGACGACCAGGGACTGGCCGGGCTCGGCGGCGCGGGCGGCCAGCGGGCGGTCGGACCGGCCGAGGCCGAACGCGGACAGCCCGGGCGGGCCGGCGGTGACGGTCAGGTGACCGCCGACCACGGGGACCCGGTACAGCCGGGCGGCCCAGCGCATGCCCTCCAGGACCTGCTGGATGACCGGGCGGGGGCCGGTCACCGTGTCCACCAGGGCCAGCGGCCAGGCCCCCATCGCGGCCAGGTCGTTCAGGTTGGTGGTGACCGCGGCGATGCCGGCGCCATACGGATCAGCTGCGACGAACGAGGGCAGGATGGCCTCGCCGCCCACCACCAGGGACGTCCCGGCGGCGGGCACGACCGCGCCGTCGTCACCCGGCCCGGCCACCCAGTCGGTATCCCCGAAAACGTCGCTGACCAGCCCGATCTCGGCTTTGGCGGCGACGCCCGGGTGGTTACGCACCCGGTCGGTCAACTCCGGCAGGTCGGCGGGCATCCGCACTCCCCCTCCGATCAATCCTTGCACTAAAGTGGAGGAATATCTATCATAGCGTTCATGCCGGGTCCCGACTTCCTCGACCTGCCGGCCAGGACGACCAAGCCGCGCGGCATCGGCATCACGCACGTCCTGGACCGGGGCATCCCGCTGGCGCAGTCGGCGGACCTGCTGGCCATGAGCGACTCCTACATCGACGTGTGGAAGCTGGGCTGGGGTATTTCTTACCTGGATCCCACCTTGCCCGGCAAGCTCGAGCTGCTGGCCGGGCACGGCGTCCTGGCCTCCCCGGGCGGGACGCTGCTGGAGATCGCCTGGGCGCAGGGCCGGGCGATGGAGTTCCTCGGCTGGGCCCGCGACTGCGGGTTCCCGTGCGTCGAGGTGTCGGCGGGCACGGTGGTCATGGAACCGGCGGCCAAGCAGGAGCTGATCGCCGAGGCGGCCCGGCACTTCATCGTGCTGGCCGAGGTGGGCCCGAAGGACCCGGGCGTGCTGCTGACGCCCGCGCAGTGGGCACAGGCGCTGGCCTGTGACCTCGAAGCCGGCGCCACCTGGGTGCTGGCCGAAGGCCGGGCCAGCGGCACGGCCGGCATCTACGATCCGTCCGGGACGGTGCGCGAGGACGTGGTCGCCGCCCTGGTCTCGGTGGCCGGCCCGGACTTCCTCGTCTTCGAGGCGCCCCGGGAGCAGCAGCAGGCGTGGTTCGTCCGCCGGTTCGGCCCCGACGTGAACCTGGCCAACGTGGCCCCGGCCGACGCGCTCGGGCTGGAGACCCTCCGGCTCTCGCTGCGGGCCGACACCTACGGGGCCTGGTCGCCCGGTTCGCTGCCCGCGCATCGGACGTAACGTTGAACCTGGTCCCCTCGCAGTACCGCCACGTCAGCGTCGCGGACGTGCCGGTGGCCCTCGTTCCCGACAGCCTGCGTTCCTTCTTTGTGGGCCGGGCGGTCTACCGGCGGACCAGGTACATCGTGGCCCGGCACGGCGGGGCCAGCGCCGTGGTCGAGGTCAGCAAGGAATCGGAGCTGCCGCTGTTCTCCCCGGTGGTGTCGATGTCGGTGCTGGCCGGGCCAGCTGAGACGGTATTCGTGGACTCGCCCGAGACGGACACCGCGGTGCCGACCCAGCTGGCCCGGATCGCGGCCGCTTCGGCGGCCGGCGCCCGGTGCGTGGTCGTGCGCGGCCGGTACGGCCACGTGAGCTTCATCCTCGAGCCGGCCCCGATCCGGATCGGCGTGGTCGAGGTGGTGCCGCCGTGGCCGCCCAAGCTGGCCGACCAGCTGAGCCGGGTCCTGGAACTGGCCGAGGACCTGCCGCCGGTCGAACTCGTGCCGCACCTGGTGGACCTGGATTCGCTGGCCGCTTCCAGGCCGGCCGGACACTATCTGTTCCCGTGCCGGGCCGGGGAGTCAGGTTCCGGTTTCGCGGTGTCCTATCTGGACCAGGTCCCGCCGCGGGAGCCCTGGACGCTGGTCGGATGCGCGCGGTCCAAGTCCATCCACGACTGGTTCTACGGCGGCGACGTGCCGATGGTGGACATGTGCCCGCGGCGGCTGGCTGCCGGTTTCAGCGGTGCGCTGCCGGTGATCACCAAGTGCTGCCTGCTGGAGGATCGGGTCGTTTCCGAACCGGGCCTGGTGGTGGTGCCCTGGGGGGCGAGCCTGGCCCAGATCCGGGAGGGGCTGCAGCTGGCCCTTTCCGCCGTTCAACCGGTCCTGCAATGACCACCCGTCTTACCGATTCAGCCTTTTACCAGCATCTGTGGGGGACCGCCGAGGCCCGGGAGGTGCTCGGCGAGGAGGGCCGGCTGGCGGGCTGGCTGGAGGTCATCGTGGCCCTGGCCGCGGCCCAGGCCGCGGCGGGGGTGATCCCGGCCGACGCCGCCCGGCTCATCGCTTCGCATGCGCGGCCCGCTGCCGTCGATCTGGAGTACGCGGCCTCGCAGACCCGGCTGACCTCGCACTCCATGCTCGGGCTGATCCGGGCCCTGCAGCGGGCGATGCCGGACGAGGCCCGCGAGTACGTCTACGTCGGGGCCACCGTGCAGGACATCACCGACACCGCGACCGCCGTGGCGCTGCGGCGGATCGGCGGCATCGTGTGGCGGGACCTGCGGCGGATCGAGGACCGGCTGCTTTCGCTGGCCGTGGCTCACCGGGGCACGGTGATGGCGGGACGCACGCACGGGCAGCCGGGGAGCCCGGTGACGTTCGGCTGGAAGGCGGCGTCGTGGGCCGACGAGGTGCGCCGGCACCTGGACCGGCTCCGCGAGGGTGCCCCGCGGTGGCTGGTCGGGCAGCTCGGCGGGGGCGTGGGCAGCCTGGTGTTCTACGGGTCTGCGGGCTCTGCGGTCCGTTCTGGTTTCTGCGCCTCGCTCGGGCTCGCTGATCCGGGTATCTCGTGGCTGACGGCCCGCGACCGTTTTGCCGAGTTCGCCGCGCTTTTGGCGCTGATCTGCGGCACCCTGGCCCGGATCGGGGGCGAGGTGTACGAGCTGCAGCGGCCGGAGATCGGCGAGCTGGCCGAGGCGGCGCCGGCCGGGACGGTCGGCAGTATCACCATGCCGCACAAGCGCAACCCCGAAGCGAGCGAGCACCTTGACACCCTGGCCCGGCTGGTCCGGGCGAACGCGGCGGTGATGACCGAAGGCGTGGCCCAGCAGCACGAGCGGGACGGGCGCGGCTGGAAGGCCGAGTGGGTGGCGCTGCCGGAGGCCTGCCTGCTGGCTTGTGCGGCCCTGCAGATGGCGATCGGCCTGCTGGCGGGGCTGACCGTGGACGCCCAGGCGATGCGGCGCAACCTGGACCGGTACGGCGGTTATCCGGTCAGCGAGCGGGCCCTGGCCGTGCTCGCGCCGCGGCTGGGCGCGCGCCGGGCGCAGGAACGGCTGCAGGAGGCGTTCAGCGGCGCGGGCCTGAGTGGCGTGAGCGCGGAGCAGGAGCTGGTGAACGCCGGGCTGTTCAGCCCGGGCGAGGCGCGGGAGCTGACCGCGCGGCCGGACACCGGCTCCTGTCAGGTCATGACCGACCTGGTCGTGGAGCGGGCCCGGGCCGCCCGGGCCGCCGAGCCGGAGGAGTGGCCGTGACCGGGGCTGTGGCGCGGGTCCCGGAGGAATGGCCGTGATCGCGGCGGACGTCGCGGCACGGTTCCGGCTGGCGGCACTGCCTACGCCGGTGGTCCGCGCCCCGCAGCTGGCCGAGCTGCTGGGCGCCGGGGAGCTGTACGTCAAGCGCGACGATCTCACCGGGTTCGCGTTCGCCGGCAACAAGGCCCGACCGCTGGAGTTCCTGCTGGGGGCCGCGCTCGCCGAGGGCGCGGACACGCTGGTCACCGGGGGCGCGCCGGGCTCGAACTTCTGCGCGGCGGCGGCCGCGGCGGCGCGGCGGGCCGGGCTGCGGTGCGAGCTGGTGATCGCCGGGGCGCCCGGGCACCCGGGGTCTTCGGGTCCGGCGCTGGCGCTGGCCCGGTCCTGGGGGGCCGCGGTCCGGTGGACCGGGGTAGCCGAGCGGGACAGCGTGGACGCCGGGCTGCCCGCGGCCGCGGCCGAACTCGCGGCCCGCGGCCGCCGTCCGTACCTCATCCCGCGGGGCGGGGCCACCGCGCTGGGCGCGATCGGGTACGCGCTGGCCGCTGCGGAGTTGCGCGAGCAGCTTGGCGGCGGCTCCGCGCGGGTGGTGGTGGCGGCCGGTTCCGGCGGGACGCTGGCCGGGCTGGTGGCCGGCAACGTGCTGATGGGCAGGCCGTTGCGGCTGGTGGGCGGGTCGGTCAGCCGGCCCGCGGCGGAGACGGCCGGGCGGGTGCTGGGGCTGGCCCGGGACTGCCTGGCGCTGCTGTCGCCCGGGGACGACGCGGGGCCGGAAGACGTGGTGGTGACCGACGCGCGCGGGCCGGGCCACGGGCTGGCTTCGGCGGAAGGCACCGCGGCGGCCGAGCAGGCGATGCGGACGGAGGGACTGATGGTGGATCCGGTCTACACGGCGAAGGCGCTGGCCCTGGTCAGCCGGTACGCAGACGGCGGGAACGTGGTCTTCTGGCACACCGGCGGCCAGCTGGACGTGGTGGCCGTGGCGGCGGAGGCCAGACCGTGACCACCGCGTCCCGGCGCGCGGCCGGGCCGCCGGCGGCGCCGTCCCCTGGGCCGGCGGTGGGGCCGCCTGCTGGGCCGGCGGTGGGGCCGCCGGTGGGGCCGCCGGCGGCCGAGCTGATCGACTCTGGGTTCTACCTGGAGAACGCCGACGCCCCGATCCTGCACCACGGCATGAACCTGGCCGACCTGGCCCACCTGCTCGACCTGGCCTCGTCCGGGGTCATCCCGCCCGACGCGGCCCGGCGCCTGCTCGCGCTGCTGCTCGAGGTCAGCGAGATCCCGGCCGGCGACTTCCCCTACGACCCGGCCAACGGCGAGCCGTACAACTCGCGGGAGCGGTATTTCGTCAGCCGGGTCGGGGACGTGGCCGGGTGGCTGCACGCGGGCCGCCCACGGCGGGAGGCGGTCCGGGTCGCGTTCCGGCTGCGCCTGCGCGACGACCTGGCCGACCTCATCGAGGCGGCCGCCGCGCTGGCGGCTTCGCTTGCGGATCGGGCCCGCGAGCACGCGGGCACGCTGATGGCCGACCAGACGTACCTGCAGCACGCACAGCCGTCGACGTTCGGTCATTACATCTTGTCCTTCGCGTTCCCGGTGCTGCGCGGGGGACGCCGGCTGAGCGAGGCGATGGCGTGGACCGACGCCAGCCCGGGCGGAGCGGGCTGCGTGAACGGAACCCGGCTGCGCGCCGACCGCCGGCACGTCGCGGCCCTGCTGGGCTTCCGCACCGTCGCCGAGCACACCCGGGACGCGATGTGGCAGGTCGACGGCCTGTTCGACATGGTCGGCGCGGCCGCGGGCCTGGTCCTGACCCAGTCGAAGCTGGCCGAGGACCTGGAGATCTGGGCCAGCCAGGAGTTCGACTACGTGACCCTGGCCGACGGCTACAGCCGGGCCAGCGTGCTCATGCCGCAGAAACGGAATCCGTACGCGCTGTCCATCATCCGGGGCGCGGCCGGCACCCTGACCGGCCGGCTGGCCGGCCTGCTGGCGGTGGCCAAGACCCCGTCGGCTCGCAGCGACAACCTCATCTTCGCCTACGGCGAGGTGCCCCGCGCGCTCGACCTCGCGTTGCGCACCACCCGGCTGTCCACCGGCGTGGTCCGCACCCTGGAGGTGAACGCGAGCCGGATGCGGGCCGCGCTCGAGTCGGGGTTCTCGCAGGCCACCGACCTGGCTGAGTACGTCATGCAGACCTGCCAGATCGACTATCGCAGCGCGTACCGGGTGGTGGGCCACGCGGTCCGGCAGGCCAGCGTGCTGGGGCTGCGCGGCAGCGACATCGACGGCGCGCTGCTGGACGCGTCGGCGGTCGAGATCATCGGGCGGCCGCTGGGGCTGACCGGTCACGACCTGACCGCGGCGCTGGACCCGTGGCAGATCGTGGTGAGCCGGACCACGCTGGGCGGCGCCGCCCCGGACGAGGTAATCAGGATGGCCGGGCAGGCCGCGGCGCAGGCCCGGGAGCTGGCCGACGAGGCGCGGCGCTGGCGGGAGACCTACCGGGCCGCCGAGGACGCGCTGCTGGCCGCCGCGCGCCGCGGCGCCGCGGGCGGTGGCGCGGCGGGCGGTGCTGCCGGCGGCGGCGGCGCCCCTGGCGGCGGCGGCGCCCCTGGCGGCACCGCGGACGGCGGCGCCCCTGGCGGCACCGCGGACGGCGGCGCCCCTGGCGGCACCGCGGACGGCGGCCAGGACACCGGATTCTCGCGG
>Ga0335072_10001853_pt1 | contig 33612 bp, 34 predicted proteins | sample Lox_Sample_21_FD_206725 | JGI IMG/M metagenome (GOLD analysis project Ga0335072, IMG submission 206725) | Soil microbial communities from Loxahatchee National Wildlife Refuge, Florida, United States - Lox_Sample_2.1 | ecosystem: Environmental > Terrestrial > Soil > Wetlands | place: USA... | reverse complement strand
CGGTCCTGCGCGTGCCCAGGGCAGGGCCCAATCGCGAAGGGCGCGGGCCCACATGGTCCTGCGGGCGCGGCCAGCGGTCGGCGCCCGCACTGCGGGTGCCAGGTCGTGACCGCCATCCGCCCCGGCGTCATCGCCACCGTCATCGCCGCCGGCGCGGCTGGCGACGCCGCGCCGATCGACTGGGACGAGGCTGCCCGGCTCTTCGCCGCTGAGCGCTCGTACTGGGTGGCGACAACCAGCGATGACGGCCGCCCCCACGTCCGGCCCGTGCTCGCCGTCTGGGCCGACGAGCGGATCTACTCAACCACCAGCCCGGCCGCCCGCAAGGGCCGGAACCTGGCCAGCAGGCCATCAGCCGCGGTCGCCGCCCGGGCGCCGACGATGGACATCGTCATCGAGGGACCGATCGCCTGGGTCGGTGACCCCCAACGGCTCCACCAAATCGGCGAGGCCTACCGGGACAAGTACGGATGGCCCGTCACCGTCGTCGGCAACGCCTTCCACGCCCCGTACGGAGCACCCACAGCCGGACAGCCCCCATACCGGGTCTACGAGCTCACCCCCGCCATTGCCTATGCCTTCGGAACAGGCGACAACCTCGCAGAACGTTCCACCAGGTTCCGCATCAGCGTGTGAAAGGCCAGGACGACGGCATCGTCCGAGTGGGGCCCCACCTGGACCATGCCGTCGTCACAACCATGTGAGCCCCTGCCGCCAGGTATCCGTGGCAAGCTTCTCGCTTCGTGCCGTCCGGCAAAGGACCATCAGCACGAGAGCGTCCTCGCGGGCTGACGGCCATGACATGGGAGAGCAGCTATGGCGCCGACTGCGGCATACGACGAGATCGCGGACTGGTATGAGGAAGAGTTCCTCGCCGGGCATGCCACCGGGGCCAGGACATCAGACGGCAACCCCCTCGATCTCGGCGGCCTCCTGCGTGACCTCCTTGGTGAGGGCGAAGGCAGCTGCCTGGAAATCGGGTGCGGCACCGGCGTTCACGCCGGGCAAGTCCGCGAACTGGGCTGGACCCCTCTCGGCCTTGACCTGTCCGCCGGGATGCTGCGCCACGCGCAGGGCCGCCTCCCCATCGCGCAGGCCGATGCCGAGCACCTGCCGATCCCAGACGACACCCTGCCCGCCGTCATCGCGGTGATGGTGCACACCGACATGCCCGCCTACCCGCCACGCACCGCCCGCTGCCCGAGCTGATGCACGCGTTCCTCAACGCGGGCCTAGCGCTCGAGCGCTTCGCCGAAAGCGGCGAGCCAACCCCCGTAGTGCTGGCCGTCAGAGCGCGGAAGCCATTTCAACAGGCTTGACAACCGAGCTCAGATTCCTGTCTAGGCACCCTGGAAGGTCGGCTTCTGCTTGGCCAGGAACGCGGTGACCGCGCCGGCGTGGTCGGCGGTCTGGCTGAGCTCATGCTGCGCGGCGCCTTCCGCCGCCAGCGCCTCCGCGAGCGGCCGGGAAAGGCCGTCCCACAGCAGCCGCTTGGTGTGTGCGTAGGCGGCAGTCGGGCCGGCGGCGAGTGTCGCCGCCAGCGAGCTGGCGGCCGCGTGCACCTCGCCGACGGGCACCAGCGTAGCGGCAAGGCCCCAGGAGACCGCCTCCTCAGCCGTGAAGGTCCGTGGCTGCAGCAGCAGCGACCGTGCCCTCGACAGGCCAAAGCACCGCTCCAGCGTGACTGACATCCCCGAGTCGCAGGTAAGGCCAATCCCCGTGAAGGCCGTCCCGAGCACCGCACCGGAAGCCATCACCACCATGTCGCAGGCCAGCATGAATGACAGCCCGGCCCCGACGCAGGTGCCGTTGACCGCCGCGACGACCGGTTTGGGCATGGTCGCGAGGGCAGTGGCGATCGGGTTGTAGTCGAGGTCGACCGTGTCCATGGCCGTGGCCGGATCGGCGGCCAGGGCGGCCGCGTGCTCGGCGAGGTCCTGGCCGACGCAAAACGCCTTGCCTGTCCCGGCCAGCACGACCGCGCGGACGGCGCCGTTCTCGGCGACGGCGCGAGTCGCCGCCCGCAAGTCCTGCTTCAGCTCGCGGCTCAGCGCCGGGCTAGGGAGCGTGATGGTCGCGACGGCCCCGTCCAGTTCGACGGCCACACCCGACATGCCTGCCTCCTTGCTCTCGCGCGATCGCCGCGCCAACGTGCTCCGCGCCGCCCAGCCTGCCTCGGCCGGCCCCGGCCGCGGCGGCCATGAGCGCCTATTTACTGACCGATTGTTCTGTAATACTATGGCGGCGGCAGTGACACCGCAACGGCGCGAAGCGAGGAACGCATGCACAAGCTGACGGTTCAGTACACGGATCCTGCCGATCCCGCCGCCTTCGACGCCCACTACCGCGAGGTTCACGTGCCACTCGCGGCTAAGATTCCCGGCCTGCGGCGGTTCACCATCAGCAAGCCGCGGAGCATGGGCGCGGCCGCGCCGTACCTGCTGGCCGAGCTGTGGTTCGACGACGCCGACGCGCTGAACGCCGGGCTCGGCTCCGCCGAGGGGGCCGCGGCCGCGGCCGACGTCCAGACCTTCGCGATCGGCTCCGTCGTGATGTTCGCGGGCGAGGTGGAAGAGGCTGTCGTCGGCTAGGCCGGCTGCGGTGCCACCGGCTCAGAAGACCGGGAGCATGGTGGCGAGCCGCCCCAGCGGATTAGGCGGCTCGCCACCAGGCTAATCAGCTCGTCAGGGCACCACCCAGTCCTGGTTGCTGCCACCGTTGCAGGCCCACAGGTCCAGCTGGGTCCCGTTCGTGACGTTCCAGTCGGGGTCGTCGAGGCACTTCCCTGATGCTGGGTTGACGATCGTGCCGTTGGACTCGGCCGTCCACTGCTGGTTGGCGCCACCGTTGCACGTCCACCATTCGATGTTGGTGCCGTTGGAGTAGTTGGCGCCGGTGATGTCCATGCAGCCGCCGTCGATCGTGATCGTGCCGTTGCTGGCGAGCGTCCAGTTCTGCGCGCCGGTGTTGCCGTCGCAGGTCCAGATCTGCACCTTGTTGCCGTTCGTGCCGCTGGCGTTGTTGTTGTCGACGCAGTCCGAGCTGTTGTACCCGGACTTGATGACGCCGGTCGCCCCGGTCGTGCCGGTCGTTGAGGCGGAGTAGCCCGCGGCGACGATATTGGCCTGGACGGCGGCCTCGGTAGAGGCGGACGGGTAGCCGGAGGTCATGGCGCCCTCGTAGAACGTGCCGGCGCTGCCCTTGCTGTTGTCGCCACCGATGCCCAGGATGATCGCGCCCTGCTTGTGCATGGGGTTGTAACCGGACGGGCGTACCCCGCTGTAGTCAGTGGCCAGGGAGCCGGCCTGGGCGTTACCGCCGAGGATCGCCCACTGATTGGACTCGCCCTCGATCATCGCGGTGGTGAACCGGTCGCTGGTGGTCGGGTCGGCGGGGTTGTTGCCGGCACTCTGACCGGAGAACAGGCCGTTCTCCATGTCGGCCATGATCCAGGGGCCGTTGCCCGAACCGGTGCCCCAGCTTCTCTCCGTGCCGAAGTAGATGGCCTCCATGGCCCCGGCGCCGTCGTCGTCGTTGTTGGTCTCGGCGTTGCCGTAGTCGAAGCAGCAGCCGTTGTTGTAGTGCGTGCCGTCGAGGACGTCATACTCACCCTCGGGGTTGTCGCCGGTGGCGACGCCCTTGGTGGAATCATCGCGGTAGCCGTCGCCCGCCGCGATGTAGACCCCGTAGACCGACGCGCCCTCCACCGTCACTGGGGCCGAGGTGGCGTTGGCGAGGGCATCAGGGCCGCCGGCCGCCCCGCCGGCGGGCGCGTCGGTGAGGTTGTTGCCGTTACCTGACTGATCGAAGATCTCGGTGATGACGCAGGTCGTCCCGGCGCAGAACGAGTTCTGCGCCGCGGCGTTGGCGACCCCGCCCGCGCTGACCGGGGAGATATTGGTCGTCGTCGAGTCTGAGGCCCGCCTGACCTGGTAAAGCGGCCCATCGTAGGCCGCGTACAGGGCCCGGGTGGTGGAGTGCGCGGCCACGCACGGGGTACCGCCGGCCGCGTAGATGTCACACGGCCCCTGCGTGGCCGCCCGCGCCGGGGTCGCGCCGCCGGCCACGGCTAGCAGCCCGCCAAGCGCCAGGGCGGCTGCCGCGAGGAGGATGAGCAGCGCTTTCCGCGCACTCCGCAATCTCGTTTCGAGTGTCACCGTTGACGTGTCCTTTCCCTATGGTTGTTAGCCGTCACAGGCTCCATTTCTGGTAAGCAAAAGTAGCGAGCTTCAAGTAAGCCGGAATCGCCATGATTGTGAGCGCTAACTTTTCTAGTGTCAACAGGGCTCCGTCGTTGGGTCGTTGCGGATCTGAAAGTTGCAGGGCTATTCGCGAAGGCCCATGCGCTTGAGGGCGGTCCGGGTGCGGGCCGTGGGGTGAGGCGTGGGGGTTAGGGGGCGCCCAGGCGTGCGCCTATACTCGCTTCCCATGCGTCACGCGCCCCGACATGATCGCGACGCCGGCGGCCCGGCCGACGTGCTCGCTGCCAAGGCAGCCCTGCGGGAGGACGTGTGGGAGGCCTTGCGCGCGGCAAAAGTGGCTCGTTTCCCTGGGGCGGCGGGCCGGATCCCGAACTTCACGGGAGCGGAGGCCGCGGCCGAGCGCCTGCGCGGGCTGCCGGCGTGGGAAGGCGCGACGACGGTGAAGGCCAACCCCGACTCCCCGCAGTTGCGAGTGCGGCAGCGTGCCCTTGAGGACGGCAAGACGCTCTACATGGCCGTGCCCCGGCTGGCCGAGCCGGAGCCGTTCTTCGCGCTCGACCCGGGGCACCTGGCCGAGCCGCCACGCAAGGCCGCGTCGATCAGCGGGGCGACCCGGTCGGCCCGGCGCGTGATGATCGATGAGCTGAGCCCCGTAGACCTCGTGGTGATGGGCAGCGTGGCGGCCGGGGCGGACGGCGCCCGGCTCGGCAAGGGCGGTGGCTTCGCCGACCTGGAGTTCGCCCTGGCCAGCGAGGCCGGGCTGATCGGGCCGCAGACGCTCATCGTCACGACGGTCCACGAGCTCCAGCTGCGGCCCGCCGGGGAGATCCCGGTGACCGGCCATGACGTCCCCGTCGACCTGATCGTCACGCCAGACCGCGTCATCGACTGCCGGGAGCGGTCCGCGGGCCGCCCGGCGGCCGGCATCGAGTGGGCCGACTTGACCGACGAGAAGATCGCGGCGATCCCCTTGCTGTCCGCCCTGCGCCAGGCCAGCACCGGGCATAGTAGGCCTTTGACGGCTCTCGAGTTAGCGTTAACAGGGAAGGCGGCTCTCCTTTGGCCGCGCATTGTCCTCTGGGGTTAATGCCGCCAGGAATTGAGGACGCGCTCGCGATCAATCCATGGGGAGGATCGCAATGCTGACGGTCACGGCGCGATTGTGGCCTGCCCGCGCCGCGCGGGGGCTGCCGCCCGCGGGAGCCGGGCCGCAGCAGCCAGCCGGCATCGGCCGGCGCGTATGATCTCCGCGAGCGCTCGGGCGGGCTAGCGGAAGGCAGGGTTGCACCATGGCTACCTACAACTTGTCGTCGTTCCTCGAGGCTGGCGCGGCGGCGCATCCCGACCGGGACGCCATCGTGCTTGGCGACATACGGCTCAGCTATGGCATGATCAACGCCCTGGCCAATCAGGTCGCCAGCATGCTAGCCAGCCGTGGCGTCAAGCCGGGCGACAAGGTCGCGCTGACCTGCCCGAACACCCCGCACTTCACCGTCGCCTACTTCGGCATTCTCAAGGCCGGCGCCACCGTAGTGCCGCTGAACGTGCTGCTGAAGGCGCGTGAGGTCGCTTACCACCTGAGTGACTCCGACGCCCGGGCCTTCATCTGCTTCGAGGGCACACCGGAGTTGCCGATGGGCACCGAGGGGCACGCCGGATTCCTGGCGGCCGACGGCTGCGAGCACTTCTTCGTGATTCCGGCCGACATGACGGCGCCGTCCCCGATTGAGGGAACCGAGACGATCTTCCAGGCGATCGCCGCGGCCCCGCAGGCATTCGACACCGTGGCGACCGACGAGGATGACACGGCGGTCATCCTCTACACCTCCGGCACGACTGGCCAGCCCAAGGGAGCCGAGCTCCGCCACCGGAACTTGCGCGACAACGTCCTGGCGGGCACGGAGATCTTCGGCGCGAGCAGCGAGCGCCCTGACCGGTACCTCGCCGTGCTGCCGCTGTTCCATGCGTTCGGCCAGACGTGCGTCCAGAACACCGCCTTGTGCTACGGCGGCACGATCGTGATGCTGCCCCGGTTCGAGGCCCGGGCCGCCCTCGAGCTGATGGAGCGGGAGAAGATCACCTTCTTCGCCGGCGTCCCCACGATGTACTGGGGCCTGCTCGGCGCGCTTGACGATAGCGTCGACCTCGTGGGCCTGCGGGCCAACCTGCGGATCGCCGCCTGTGGCGGGTCGGCGCTGCCGGTGGAGATCCACAAGGCGTTCGGTACCCGGTTTGGCGTCACGATCCTGGAGGGCTACGGCCTATCCGAGACCGCCCCGGTCGCGTCCTTCAGCAAGCGGGACGAGTCGGCCCGGCCCGGCTCGATCGGCGTGCCGATCGCCGGCGTCGAGATGGAGCTCATCGACCCGGACAGCTGGAAGCCGATTGAGTGGACACCGGACGCGATCGGCGAGATCGCCATCCGCGGCAACAACGTCATGAAGGGCTACTACAAGCGGCCGGAGGCGACGGCCGCTGTGATCAGCCCGGACGGCTGGTTCCGCTCCGGTGACCTGGGCAAGCGCGACGCCGACGGCTGGTACTACATCGTCGACCGAACCAAGGACATGATCATCCGAGGTGGCTTCAACGTCTACCCGCGGGAGATCGAGGAGGTCCTCCTGGCCAACCCGGCGATCTCGCTCGCCGCCGTCATCGGCGTGCCTGATGAGTCCCATGGCGAGGAGATCAAGGCGTACGTGATCCTGCAGCCGGGCGCGACCGCCACCCCCGAGGAGATCATCGCCTGGTCCAAGCAGAACATGGCGGCCTACAAGTACCCGCGGACCGTGGTGATCGTCGACAGCCTCCCGATGACCGCCACCGGCAAGATCCTCAAGCGCGAGCTGTCTTGACCGCTCAATGAAATTTCACCGCGGCCGATAGGTTTCGGCGCCAGCCCCGCAGGTCAGGCAGTGCCTTCCCAGCGAGGCTAGCGGCAGGGCTCCGGGGCGGGGCGTAGGCGGTTACGGTGCCGGCACAGCCTGACATAAGGGGTGCCGCATGAATCGAACCCGCAAGGCCCACACCCGCAAGGCCGTCTTGCTGACGGCGGCCGGCCTGCTCGTCGTATCGACGTTCAGCCTGGCCGCCGTGGATGACGCCCATGCCCAGACCCTGCCCGACACGCCGGGCTACAGCCTTCCGCTCGCCTTGCAGCAATCGCTGTACTTCTACGACGCGCAGAAGTCCGGCCCGGCCCGCACCGACGGTGACCAGCCGCTGTCCTGGCGGAGCGACGACGACCCGACCGACTCCTGCGTGCCGCTTGCGCCGATGGTCAACAACGTCGGCACGAACCTGTCGGCGTCCTTCATCGCGGCCAACAAGTCGGATCTCGACCCCGGTAACACCGGCTGCCTGAACCTGTCAGGCGGATTCCATGACGCCGGCGACACGGTCAAGTTCGGGCTGCCGCAGACCTACGCCGCCTCCGTGCTCGGCTGGGGCATGTACGAGTTCCCGCAGGCCTACATGGCCACGGGGACGTGGAACCACGCGATGGACGAGATGACATGGTTCACCAACTACTTCCTGCGCTCCACGTTCCTGAACAGCAGCGGGCAGGTCGTCGCGTTCGCCTACCAGGTGGGCTCAGGCTCGGTTGACCATTCCTACTGGGGGCCGTCGGAGCTGGAGAGCTCCACGCAGTACCCGCGGCCGGCCTGGCTAGCCACGACCTCGACCCCGGCGGCCGACATGACCGCCAGCGCGGCGGCCGCGCTCGCGGTGATGTCCATCCTCACCAAGTCGGGCAACGCCACCTACTCGGCGCAGTGCCTGAAGTACGCCGAGGCGCTCTACGCCTTCTCCGTGGCCAACCCGGGAACCGGCTACTCGGGCGGCTTCTACAACTCCAGCGGCTACGTCGACAAGGAGGCCTGGGCCGCGACCTGGCTGTACATCGCGACCGGGACGGTCGGCTACCTGAACGACATCATCGCCACCAACTCGGCCGGGGATTACACCGGCTACCTCGGCGCGATCGTCGCGAACACGACCGACCAGTGGCAGAACACCTGGGTGATGAACTGGGACACCCGGTGGGGCGGCGTCTTCTCGCTGCTTGACCCGCTGGTGCAGGGGAACTCGAGCGTCCCGGCCGTGGTCCAGACGCTGGTGCACTACGTCAACAAATGGCAGGTCCAGTACTGGTCCCACGTGCCGCACGACAACCCGTCGGACACGAACTTCATCGCCACGACTCCCGCCGGGTTCTCCTACCTGACCTCCTGGGGGTCGGCGCGGTACAACACCGCCGCCCAGCTCGAGGCGCTGGTGTACCGCAAGAACTTCCCGTCGGACCCGCAGAGCGTGCTGTTCACGAACTGGGCGATGGGGCAGATGAACTACCTGATGGGCGACAACCCGGCCAGCTGGTCCTACATCGTGGGCTTCGGCTCCAGCGTCCCGGGAGTCGGGCCTGAGGTCGGCGGCAGCGCGACCGCGGCCTCCCACCCGCACCAGGGCGGCGCCCAGGGGTCGCTGACCAACAACCAGAGCGTCCCGCTGACCGACAACCACATCCTGTGGGGGGCGCTGGTCGGCGGCCCGTCATCGACGGACCAGCCGGACGACGTCACCACTGACTTCGTCCTCAACGAGGTCGCGGTCGACTACAACGCCGCGTTCACTGGCGCGCTGGCGGGCCTGCAGGAGTACTACGGCCAGGGCCAGACGATGACGAGCTTCGCCCCGCCCGCCTACTCCCAGGGAGACTGCACCGAGTACTCAGCCACCTGCACGACCCCGTACTACGCCACCGCGACGCTGAACCAGGACAGCAACCAGTCGACGCAGGTCACCGTCAACATCAACAACTACGCCGATGAGCCGCCGCACCTGCAGACGGGCATGTCCATGCGGGTGTACTTCGACGTCAGCTCGCTGTACACCGCCGGGCAGACGATCAGCGACATCTCCACGCCGGTGTACTACGACGCCGCCGACCAGATCGACGGCAACGCGACCTCGATCAGCGCGCCCGTCCAGTGGGGCGGGACATCCAGTTGCGTCTACTACGTGACGATCAACTGGGGCCAGGACGGCATTGGCCTGCCGCCCTCGCGGGCCTTCGAGTTCGCGTTCGTCGACGCGATCGGATCGGACTACAAGTTCCACTGGAGCTCGTCCGGCTCACCCTTCATGACCGGCCTGTCGGCCGGCAGCTACGCGAGCAGCCCCGACCCCTACCTGCCGGTGTACCTGAACGGCACCCTGGCCTACGGCCAGACCCCGTCAACCACCCTCGACACCACCTGCTGAAGAAGGGCTACCGCTTGCGGCCCATCGCGGCGTAGCTGCGGACGGCCGTCGGGTGCTGCGGTGCGTCGCCGTCTGGCTGCCAGGCCAGCAACGGCACGACGCCCGGGCCCACGAGGTCCATCCCATCGAGGAACGCGGCGACCCCGGCCTGGGTGCGCGGCACGTAGGTGACGCCGGACCGCTGCCCGGCCGCCTCGGCGGCGGCCGCCTCCTCGGGATTGAAGTCCGCGGTGATGTGGGAGATCGTCAGGTAGCTCCCCGAGGGCAGCGCACTGGTCAGCTCGGCCACGATGCCGCGCGGGTCGTCCGCCTCGGTCAGGAAGTGCAAGACCGCGACCAGCATCAGGGCGACCGGCTGGCCCAGGTCCAAGGCGGCGCGCAGCTCGGGGCTGGCCAGGATCTTGCCGGGCTCGCGCAGGTCGGCCTGGATGTAGGCGGTGGCGCCCGCGGGGTCGCTCGTCATCAGCGCCCGCGCGTGCGCCAGCACGATCGGATCGTTGTCGACGTACACCACCCGCGCCTGCGGTGCGGCGGCCTGGGCGACCTCGTGGGTGTTGCCAGCGGCCGGGATGCCGGTGCCGATGTCAAGGAACTGGCGCAGGCCGGCCTGGCCGGTCAGGTAGCGCACCGCGCGGCCGAGGAACGCCCGGTTCGCGCGGGCCGCGAGCACGGTCGACGGCATCGCCGCGATGATCGCGTTGCCGAGCTCCCGGTCGGCGGCGAAATTGTCCTTGCCGCCAAGCCAGTAGTCGTAGACCCGCGCGGAATGCGCGACGCCCGTGTTGACCTCGGGCGGCAGCCAGTCCGGATCCTGCGGCTCCGCCGCGGACACCGGGAAGGGACTGTCAGGGCGAGCAGCTTCGGGCATGGCGGTCACGCCTCCGCGCGAGAGTGGTTCGTTGGCATCGAACCCGGTTAGTCTAGCGTTTCCGGTTTCTCCTCATTGGGGAGGCCGAGTAGCCGGGCCGCGTTGCCCCGCAGCACCTGGCGGGCCACCGTATCCGGCTGCGCGGCCAGCCGGGATACGTAGTCCAGGGGCTGGCGGATCCCCTCGGGGTGCGGCCAGTCCGAGCCGAACAGCACGTGCTCGGCGCCGAGGGCGCTGATCAGCTCGCCGGTGTCGTCTTCGGGGAACGGGCATACCCACAGGTGCTCGGCCAGGGCCTGGCTGGGCTGGTCCGGCAGCGCGCCGCCGAGCGCCCGGCCGCGGCGGCCCAGCGCCGCCGCCTTGTCGACGGTCTTCAGCAGCGGCTTCAGCCAGCTCGAGCCGTTCTCGATCGACACGATCTTGATGCCCGGGTGGCGGCCGAACAGGTTGTGCAGCGTCAGCGCGGTGAGCGTGTCGACCAGCGGCCGTTCGGTGTTGCACAGCGCCCACTGCAGCGGGGACTGCTGGTGGGACGGGCTGTCGCCGTTCTCCGACCACAGCGTCCCGTAGAAGTGGTTGTAGCCGCTGTTCGATACGTGGAACGCCACCGGGACGCCCGCCTGGGCGCAGGTCGCCCAGAACGGGTCGAATACCGGGTCGGCGGGGGAGCGGCCGCCGGCGCCAGGCCCGCCCGTGACCGGGCCTGGCGCCAGGTGCACCAGCCGCGCGCCCGCGCCGATGACACGTAGCAGCTCGGCGACGGCCGCGTCGGCGTCCACGAGCGACAGCATCGGCACGGCGAAGATCCGGCCGTCCGCGCCGTATCCCCAGTCCTCCTCCAGCCAGCGGTTGAACGCCCGCAGGCTGGCGTAAAGCAGCTCCGGGTCACCGCGCATGTCGTACTCGACGGCAACCCCCATCGTCGGCAGCAAGATCCCGGCCTCGACGCCCTGGGCGTCCATCGCCGACAGCCGGGCGGGCTTGCTGGCGAACTCGGGGTGGTCGGTGACCGACACGACCTCGCGGTGCGTGAACCCGTCGTTCACGCCCCCGACGAACAGGCCCTGCAACGCGCCGGGGGCGGACGCGTAGTCGCCCGGCATGACGCTCATGAACGTCCGGCTCGTCCCCAGGTAGATCCGGCCAAGCCCGTCGCCCTTAGTCCTGTCGACCCGGATCGTGCGGTCGGCGAAGCGTGCCTCGATGTGGCGGGAGAAGCAGTCGTCTGGCTCGTAGTAGTGCTCGTCCGCGTCGACCAGCCGGTACCCCAGTGCCATCGCCCGTCCAGAGTCGCTCGAAAGTAAGTATGCAGTTACTTAGTTTTGAGGCGCGGCCGAGTGGTGTCAAGCAGCCAACCCGTGGCACCCCTCCGGGCGGCTGCGTAAGATAAGTGAGTCTTCGCTCTCTTAAGGACCGGCAGGAGTGCAGCCAGCCATGAAAGTCGCCGTCGCCTACGAGGCCAGCCGGCCGCTCATCCTTGAGGACCTGCCGACTCCTGACATTGGCCCGCGAGACGTCCTTGTCCGGGTCAGCGCCTCGGGCATCTGCCACACCGACCTCAACGTCATCGCGGGCACCTCCGCGCTCCCGCTGCCCATCGTCCCGGGCCACGAGGCGTGCGGCATCGTCGAGGCGACCGGGCGGGACGTCCGCCGGGTGACGGCAGGCGACCGGGTCCTTGCCTCCGTGACCCCAGCCTGCGGCAGTTGCTGGTGGTGCGTCAACGGCATGTCCCAGCATTGCGAGCTCAACGGCCCGGTCAAGGCAGCCAGGCGGTTCGCCCTGCCCGACGGCCGCAAGGCCGGCGCCGTCTGCGGCTGCGGCAGCTTCGCCGAGGCCATGGTCGTCGATGAGGCGTCCGTCGTTCCCGTGCGCACCAGCCTCAGGGACGACCAGCTGGCGCTGCTCGGCTGCGGCGTGACCACCGGCCTCGGCGCCGCGCTCAACACCGCGCGGGTCACGCCTGGCTCCAGTGTCGCCGTCCTTGGCTGCGGTGGCGTCGGGCAGTCAGTCATCCAGGGCGCCCGCATCGCCGGCGCCGCCACCATCATCGCGATCGACCCCGTGCGGGCCCGCCGTGACGGCAGCGTCCGCGCCGGGGCCACCCATGCCATCGATCCGAACGAGACCGACCCGGTGTCCCGAGTCGGGGAGCTGACCAACGGCCGCGGCGCCGACTACGCCTTCGAGGTCGTCGGCCGGCCGGAGCTGATGGTGCAGGCGTTCAGCCTCACCCGGACCGCGGGGGCAGTGACGCTGGTGGGCATGCCGGCGGTGACCGACCAGCTCACGCTGCCGGCGATCCAGGCGGTGTTCAGCGGCAAGCGCCTGCAGGGCGCGGTCATCGGCGGCTCGCAGATCCTGCGCGACTTCCCCCGCTACATTGCCCTGGCCGAATCGGGCCAGCTTGACCTGGAGTCCATGGTCTCCGCGCACATCACCCTGGCGAAGATCAACGAGGGCGTCGACCTGGCGCACCGCGCGGAAGGCGTCCGCACCGTTGTCGTCTGACCCGCTGTCGCCGGCTGACCCGCTGAGCCAGTTCCGGCTTGATGGCCGGGTCGCGATCGTCACCGGGGCATCCTCAGGACTGGGCGAGGCGGCCGCCCGCGCGCTCGCGGCGGCTGGCGCCACGGTAGCAGTCGTCGCCCGCCGCGCCGGCCAGCTGACCGACCTGGCCGACCGCATCGGCGGGCTGGCCGTCGTGGCCGACCTGCTCGACGATGATGATGTGGATCAGGTCGTTATGAAGGTGGTGGCGGAATCGGGCCCCCCGCAGATCCTGGTCAGCGCGGCCGGCCAGTTCCTGTCCCGCGGCAGCGCCCAGGACGAGACGCTCGACGGCATCCGCGCCACCGTGAACCTCAACCTGATAGCGCCGCTGCGGCTGGCCCAGCACGCCTTCGGGCCGATGGCCGCCGCCGGGCGGGGGTCGATCATCTTCGTCTCCTCGATCAGCGGTCATGTCGGCATCCCCGGCATCCCGCAGGCCAGCTACGCCGCGAGCAAGGCCGGACTGTCCGGCCTCACCGCCGAGCTGGCCGTCCAGTGGGCGCGGCACGGGATCCGGGTGAACACGATCGCCCCGGGATTCTTCCGCAGCGAGATCACCGGCGACCTGTTCGACCAGGAGCGCTCCGCGTCCTGGCTGCGGCGCAACACGCCGCTGGCCGTCGAGGGCTCCCCTGGCGACTTCGCCGGCGCGATCCTCTGGCTGGCCAGCGAGGCCAGCCGCTACGTCACCGGCCAGACGATCAGGATCGACGGCGGCTGGACCGCGCGCTAGGCAGAAATTAACACGTCGTTTGGTCGCGTGACGTTACAAAGCGATCGCAGATTCGCGGTGCTAGCGATGAATGAGAAGCATGAACCATCGCAAGCAAGCCCGCTGGGCTGCCGCGGCCGCCGCTGCCGCGGCCGTTGCTACTGCTGTGGGGCTGACCGTGGTCGCCGTCGCTGGCGGCCCTGCCGGGGCCGCCGCCTCCGGCCAGAGCTACGCGGTCCCCTGTCCGGCCGGTGACCAGGTCACCCCGGCCCTCAACCAGAACCTGATCGCCAACCCCGGCGCCGAGGACGTGACCTCGCTTACGACCCTCGGGGCGCCGTCCAGCGACGCGGTGAACGTCGCGGACTGCTGGACTACGGGCAACGTGACCCAGGCCGCGCCGTACGCGGTCGTCGAGGTCAACTCCTACGCCTCGTATGCCACCGCCTCCACCGACCCGGCCAAGGGACAGAACTTCTTCTGGGGTGGCACCAACGACAATGGCGCGAGCACCAGCGTCACCGACTACGCCACCCAGCTGATCAGCCTGGGCTCGCTGACCGTGGCGGGGCAGCCGTTCGAGCTGTCCGGTTTCCTCGGCGGCTACCAGGCCCAGAGCGACAGCCTGGGGGTGACCGCCACGTTCGAGGACGCCGACGGCGCGTTCCTCGGCTCAGCCCAGATCGGCCCGGTGACCGCGTCCCAGCGGGGCAGCGTCACCGAGCTGCTGCGCCAGGCCTGGTACGGGACGGTCCCGGCCAACACCACCCAGGTCCTCATCACGCTCAGCCAGACCGGCAGCGGGGTGAACCTGGACGGGTCGGCCGACGACCTGAACCTGACGATTGGCTCAACCGCGCTGCCATCCAGCCCGGTGCTGCAGAAGCTGCCCTACACCGCGACGGGCACCGACGGCGGCCTGCGCCTGCCGGCCGGCGTCTCGGCCGCCGGCGGCACCGTGTACGCGTCGAACACTAGCGGGGGCGTGCTCGCCATCCTGCAAAGCGGCGACACCACCGCGATCGCGGGATCCCTGGAGGGCTACGGCGAGCATGGTGACGGGCTGAATGCCGGCTCGGCCACGCTGTACCAGCCCGCCGGAACCGCGGAAGACGCCAAGGGTGACGTGCTCATCGCCGACACCGGTGACAACGTGGTGCGGGAGATCACCCCGGACGGCGTGATCCACCGGTTCGCCGGCACCGGCTTCCCTGGCGGGCTGCTCCTCGGCCGGGCCGTGTCCAGCCAGCTGGATCACCCCGACGCGGTCGCGGCCAACGCCAGGGGCGACGTCTACATCGCGGACACCTACAACAACCGGGTACTCGAGGTGACGCCGTCCGGGCTTATCACGGTGGTCGCCGGCGACGGCCGGCCCGGCTACGGCGGTGACGGCCGCCTGGGCGTCTTCGCCTCGCTTGACCAGCCGACCGGGCTGGCCATCGACGCCAAGGGCAACCTCTACATCGCCGACGCGGGCAACAACGTGATCCGCCGGGTTGACGCCAGCACCGGGATCATCACCACCGTGGCGGGCGACTACGCCGCGGCCAAGGCGAGCGACGGCCTCGGCGGCTTCGGCGGTGATGGCGGCCCGGCCACCAGCGCGCAGCTGAACGACCCGCAGGGCGTGGCCGTGGACGGCGCCGGCGACCTGTTCATCGCCGACACCTTCAACAGCGCGATCCGCGAGGTCACCCCGGCAGGCGTCATCTCCACCGTGGCCGGCGTGGTCGGCGCGGGCGGCGCCGCGCCCACGCCGGGCAGCGAGAGCAGCGGCGCCGCGCCGACGGCCTCGCACCTGAGCGGCCCGCAGGCGGTCGCGGTCGACCTGTCCACGGGCACGCTCTACATCGCCGACACGCATAACAGCGCGATCGCCGCGGTATTCGACGTGGCCAAGCCCGGATCCGCCGCGGGCCCGGTGGCCCCGTCGGCGCGGTCCTGACACCAGCCCACGAGACGAAGAAGAGACAAGCGATGAGCAAGAAGCGCATTTACTCCTTCAACCCCGGGATGATCAACCCGAGGCTGACCCGTCGCCGGTTCCTCGTCAGCGCGGCTGGCCTCGCCGGGGCGGCGGGGTTCGCCGGCGCGCTGCCCGAGGCGCTCGCCCGGGCCGCGGGCTCCAGCCCCAGGCGGGGAGACCTCTCCCAGGTCAAGCACATCGTGTACCTGATGCAGGAGAACCGGAGCTTCGACCACTACTTCGGCACCTACCGCGGCGCCCGCGGGTTCAGCGACCCGACCGCGATCAGGCTGCCCAACGGGATGTCGGTCTTCCAGCAGCCTGACCCGGCCAACCCGGACAGCTACCTCGAGCCGTACCACATGTCGACGATAACGACGGGCGCGGCGGCGGTGCCGTCGCTGTCCCACGACTGGCGCGACCAGCACGCCGCGTGGAACCAGGGCGCGAACGACGGCTGGCTTCCCGCCCATATCGCGTCCGACGGCATCACCAACGGTTCTTTCACCATGGGCTACTACGAGCAGCCGGACGTACCGTTCCACTGGGCGCTCGCTCAGGCGTTCACCCTGCTGGACAACTACCACTGCTCGGTGCTCGGCCCGACCTACCCGAACCGGGCCATCTGGGAATCAGGCACCAACGACCCGCAGGGAACCGGGGCCGGCCCCATCCTGGAGACCTCCACCCCGAACCCGCTCACGTTCACCAGCGGCGCCGAGACGATGTACGCGGCCGGGATCAGCTTCAAGTTCTACTACAACACCTCCTGGCTCCCGATCTACACCGGCTCCTGGTTCGCCAACTTCAAGACGCCGGGCCTGGTGGACACCGCGCTGTACAACGCGGTGAAGGCGGCAGGCACGCTGTACGGCAACGGGACGCCTGGTGGCGTCGGCGACCCGGACAACCCGACCGCGGCGACCAACCCGGACCTGGCCTTCGAGGAAGACTGCGCCAACGGCGTGCTCCCGGCCGTGTCGTTCCTCGGCACCAACGCCAGCGAGCACCCGCCGGCCATCCCGGCGGCCGGGGCACAGTTCCTGGCTACCAAGCTGGAGGCACTCGCCGCCAACGAGGACCTGTGGAACACCACCGTGTTCGTGATCAACTACGACGAGAACGACGGCTTCTTCGACCACGTTGTCCCGCCGACCCCCAACATCGAGGAGTATCCGGAGGAGTTCGTCTCCATCCCGTCCCCCAAGGGAACTCCCGGTGGCGGCCTGCCGGTCGGCGCCGGATTCCGGGTCCCAGCCTGGATCATCTCGCCCTGGACCGTCGGCGGGAGGGTCTTGTCCGAGGTCTCCGACCACACCTCGGGACTGCAGTTCATCGAGGCCGTGGCGGCCGCGGGCGGGCTGGGCGGCGTCGGCCCTGTCACCTTCCCCAACGTCAGCCGCTGGCGGCGCAAGACCTTCGGTGACCTGACCCGGGCCGTGCGGCCCGGCGCCCTGCAGCCGGCCCCGTCAAGCACCCAGTTCGACCCGGCCACGACCGCCGCCAACCTGGCGGCACAGCAGACGGCGTCGCAGCAGCCCCAGCCGCCGCGCCCAGGCGCGACGCAGAACTTCCCCTACGGCCGCTGGTAGCAGACCCGGCGCCGAATCCGGGCCGTCCGCCTCGGGCGGGCGGCCCGCTCCACGTCGCTAGCGGCCGATCCCAGGAATCCGGCAAGCGCGCGGCCCGGGTCAGCGCTGTGGGGCTGGCCGGCGGATCCGGGCGGCGGCCAGGTCACGCAGGCTGACTACGCCCCGCACTTCCCGGCCCTCAAGCACCGGGAGGTGCCGGAAGCCGTGCAGCAGCATGAGCTGCATGGCGTCCTCAACGGTGGTATCCGGGGACGCTGGCTCCGGGTCCCTGGTCATCCACTCCGACACCGGGGAGCTCGTCAGGTCGCGGCCGGATGCCACGGCGCGGAGCACGTCCCGCTCGGTGAGGATGCCAGCCAGGAACAGGCCCTGCATGATGAGTGCCGATCCGACCTTGTGCGCGATCATGGCGGCGGCAGCGTCCGTGACCGGGTCGTCAGGGTTCACGGCGACCACGCGGGTGGTCATCAGGTCACGGAGGGCCAGCGTGCGGTGAGGATCGTCAGCCACTTTCGCCTACCTCGTCAAGCTCCGGGTCCGTGTGCGGGGTGGCCGGCCCCGACATTTCCTCTGACAGCAGGCGCCACAGCGACCCGGTCCAGGCGGAAACGTGCGGCCACCGCTTCCAGAACAGCTGGAGGGTCGTCTCATCGAACTCGATGTGCGCCTGCTCGGGGGAGATCGCGTCGGTGAAGTCCTCGAGCTGATGAAGGAGCTCGAGAAAGCGGTCTGCGTTAGCTTCCATGTGATGACCTTCGGCCAGGCGACGGAGGGCAAGCGGGGGCGGCGGCCGGAAGCGGCTGATCGCGCCGAGTGGCGTGTTCTATACCCGGTAACGACACGGTCAAAAGCAGGCAAGGCAAGCGATGCTCGCCAGAGTGGATGCCTGCGGCTGGCTTGCCGGTCAGCGGGCCTCAGAAGGCGGGTCAGGCCGCGGCGTCGCGGCCGAGGAGGTGATCTCAGCGGCCTCGGCCCGGGCCGCATCGATCAATTCTGACGCCTGCTGCTCTGCGAGCCGCAGCAGCTCCTCGATGCGGCTGCCGAGCCCGGCGTGGGAGGCCCGCTCCGGGTCCCGCAGCTGTGCGCAGCGGCCCGTCAGCTCGGCCTGAAGGACGGCCAGCTGCCCATCCGGCAGCTGCCGCGGTGCGCTGCCAGGCAGTTCCCGCAGGACCTGCTCGCGGGACTGCCCCGTTGCCGCGCACAGCCGGTCGAGCAGCAGGTCGCTGATCAGCACGCCCGCGATCACCTGGCGGCTCAAGACCGTGATAGCAGGCGCCTCAGCCGCGGCGGCGGCACGTCGCCTCAGCCCGAACCTTCCCTTCGCGGGCTCCCCGCCAATCGCGCTGATCTCCCGGACGGCGTCATCCAAGGGCGTCCTGCCCTCGCCTGCCGCGCTCAGGATCCGCGTCCAGCGCCCCATCGTGTCCCGCACCCAGTCCATGACTGCACGCTACTCAGATCCGGGCACTACGCGCGAGCCTTTTCCTGCTGGCGAGATCCGGAGTAACAGGTCAAGCGGGGCCAAAGTCCTATAGGGTCGGCAACACCGGGCGCGCCGCGGAGCCTTGGCTGCCCGCGCCGGAGGAGGAAGCCCCCCGTGGTGATGGCGATCGTGCCGCGGACAGCCGCCCTGGTGTACATGCGCGTGCTGCTGTGCCTGCAAGGCCTGTACCTTATGCTCCTCGGCCGGGAGATCTTCCACTTCCGTGACCTCGACGCCAACCTCCTCGAGGTCCTTGCCTTCATCGTGGTCTACGCCGTCCTGGGCCTGGGCGAGATCGTGACCGCGATCCTGCTGCGCCGCCGCCGCCCGCGCCTGATGATCGTGGCCATCGTCGTCGCGACCCTGTGGCTGGTTCCGGTGGTGATCGGCTTCACCAGCAGCCTGTCCGCGATCCCTGGCTCCCAGTTCCCCGTCTTCCTCGTCTTGCTCCTCTTCACGATCGCCGGACTGCTGCTGCCCCCGGCTGGCCGGCCCGGATCGGGGCCGCCGACAGCGCCTGGGCGGGGCCGAGGGCGGCCAGTGGCATGGATCGCTGCCTGCGTGCGGGTCCAGGTGGTCATCGAGGGGCTGCTGCTCCCGTTCTACGGGCTGGTGGTGGCGCGCTTCGCTCAGCCCGGCGTTCCGTCAGGAAGAATGGCCGTCATCGCTCTCGTGGTCTTCACGGCCGGGACCGGGCTGTGGGCGGTCGGCATCGCCGCGCTGGCGTTCCTCGGGCCGGGGCGGCGGTGGTCGCTGGCCGTCCTCGTGGCCCTTGAGGGGCTATGGGCCGCGGCGGCAGTCCTGGGCGCGGTGCTCGGCGTGCCACCAGCGCTCTGCTGCGCTATCGGGATTCCGCCGCTGGCCGTGGTGGTCGGCCTGCTACTGCCCCAAGCCCGCTCCGGTCCGGGCCTCCCCAGCCCGGCCCGTAGTGAGGGTTAGTCGTCCAGCTGTGACGGTGTCACGTTGGCGCCGCTAATGATGGCGGCGACGCGCTCGCCGGGGGCGGGCTTGTACGCGCCGGTGAGCAGGGCCGCGACGCTGACGGAGGCGGCCGGCTCGGCGGCGATGCGCGCGGTCTGCCAGAGCGTGCGCTGCGCCGAGCGGATGGCCTCGTCATCAACGAGCACCACGTCCTCGACGTAGGCCTGGGTGATCGGAAAGACCAGGTCGCCGACGCGGCGCGGGGCGAGGGCGTCCACCGCTACGCTACCGGCCGGGGCATCGACGGGCGCGCCCGCCGCCCGGGCGCGGGTGAGGGTGGGCGCGCCATCGGGCTCCACGCCGATGACCCGGACGGAGCCCGCGAAGAACGCGGCAATCCCGGCGATGAGGCCGCCGCCGCCGACCGGGACCAGCACCGTGTCGAGCGGCCCGGCCTGGCCCGCAAGCTCAAGGGCGAGCGTGGCCTGGCCGAGTATGGTCTCTCGCTGGTCGAAGGCGTGCACGCTCATCGCACCGGACGCCGCGATCCACTGCTCCGCGGCCTCCAGCGCGTCGGCGTACCGGTCGCCCGCGATCACCAGGTCGGCCAGCTGGCGGATGTGCTCGACCTTGGCCGCCGACGACACGGCTGGCACGAAGATCCGGGCGGGGATGCCCAGCCGGTGCGCGGCGTACGCTACGGCGACGCCGTGGTTACCGCCCGACGCGGCCGCCACACCGGCCGGCGGCACGTCCCGCACCAGGAGGTTCATGAACGCGCCGCGCGCCTTGAACGACCCCGCGTACTGCAACTGCTCCAGCTTGAGGGTAACCGGCCCGGCCAGGTCGAGCTCGATGACCGGCGTGCGGCGCAGGTAGCGGCCGATCGTGTCATGGGCGCGGCGAACGTCGTCTCGTGTGATCACGAGATGGTCATCTTCTTCACGGGGCCTCTCCTGGCCGCTTTCACCAGTCACCGGCGAGTGCCTCCTTTGCCTGGGCGATGTGCTCCTCATCGCGCTTGTAGAAGACCCACTGCCTGATCTTCCTGCCCTTGACCAGGCCCGCGCGGGACAGGAGCTTCAGGTGCTCGCCGCAGGTCGGCTGGCTGACGCCCAGCCGCTGCGCGATCAGCAGCGCGCACACGCCGTCCTCGACCAGGTCACCGTCACGCTGCGGCGGGAAGTTCGCCACCGGGTCACGCAGCCACTCCAGGACCTGAAGGCGCTTCTCGCTGCCCAGGGCCTTGATGAGGTCGACATCGAGCACATAGGCATTATGGCAAATAGCTAACTGGCGGTCTACCGTGCCGGGCTGGCCGGGGGTCGCCCTCACCGGCCGCGGGGGATTCGGATGGCCGCCAGCACCTGCCAGCACCGGGAAAATCGGTTTTCGCCGCCGGGCTGGGCTCGCTACTGTCTTGACCAGCCAGGCGCTGCCGTTCCTTCGCGGCGCCCCGCGACAAGGGAAAGGGAGCCGGCCGTGCGTCATCGCGTCGTTGCCGTCGTCTCCTTGCCGCGGCATGAGGTGATTCTGGTGTCTCCGGTAGCCCGGCGCCGGCCGCGCGGCCGGCGCTGGAGTTCGTGACGAGTCTCTGACCCGTGCCCGCCCCCCGGCGCGCCAGTAAGCGCGCCGGGCTTCCGTGCGGGCATCTTCAGGTCGGCTTGCCGCGCGGATCGCGCTGTCCTCGCCCAGATCGCCCCCGAAAGGTCACCGCGCCGTGCGTACCGGCCTGCACCACATGCTCACTCCATGAGCACGTGCTGCCACTTTGTCATCTTCCATCCCGGAAGTTGCGGGCACGCTAGCGCTGGCACTGGCAGTGCCGAGATCGCAGGTCACGTCTCGGCTGCACCCCGGGAATTGGCCGGGAACGGTGCCAGAATGGCGGAGTGACCGCCTCATCCCCGGCTGTACCGCGGCGCCGCGACGAGATCCTCGCCGCCGCGGCGGGCCTGTTCGCGGCCGAGGGCTACCGCAGCACGTCCATGCGCGAGGTGGCGGCCGCGGCGGGGATCCTTGCCGGCAGCCTCTACCATCATTTCCCTTCCAAGGAAGCGATCGCGGTCGAGCTCATCGAGGAGTATCACGCCGACCTGGCCAGGGCGGTGCGAGACTTCGAGCCGGGGGTGGCAGGGCCGGTGGCGGCGCTGCGCGCCTTCGCCCAGGTCGTCGCGCAGGTATCGGGCCGGAACCGGGCGGCGCTGCAGATCAGCATGTACGACGCGCCAACGGCGGCCAGCCCGGCCCTGAAGGCCGTGGTGCGGGCCGAGCCGGCCAGCCTCGACGGGCGCTGGCGTGAGCTGATCGGCGCGGCCGCCGCCGCGGGGGCGATCGTTGAGCAGGTCGACCCGCGCATCCTGCGGCACGTGCTGCGAGAGACCACGCCGAAGGCCGGCGTCATGGTGTGGGAGCACGGGGCGCCAGGCAGCGGGCCGGCGGCCTTCGCTGACTGCGTGACCGCGGTCATCTTCGACGGGCTTGCCGCCCCGCCGTCGGGACCAGGGCGGGAGGCAGTCGCGCCCGAGGCGGGCGGGAAGTCCGCGGCCATCCGGGCCGTGACAGAGGCCCGGGCGCGCTGGGCCGCCGAGGCCGAGCAGCGCCAGCGGGAGCGGCCAGGCCTGATCCTGGACGTCGCGCGGGCCGAGTTCGCCCAGCGCGGGTTCGAGGCCACGACCGTGCGCGACATCGCCGACGCGGCCGGCCTGTCGCCTGGCAACCTGTACCGGTACTTCGAGTCCAAGGACGCCATGGTCGCGACGATCCTGTCGGAGTTCTCCGACCGGCTGCTCGCCGCCTACACCGAGGTGCTCGCGGCCGGGGCTGGCGCGGTGGAGTCGGTCGAGGCCATCTGCTGGCTGCTCGACCAGGCCGGCCGGCACTTCAGCCGCGAGATCGACATGCTCAAGGGCAATGGCAAGGTGCTCTCCCTCGACGTCGCCAGCCACTACCGCGACGGCGCGCTGACCCGGTACGGGATGCTGGTCAGCCTGATCGAGCAGGGCATCGCGACAGGAGAGCTGCGGCCCGTCGCCGAGGCGCCGCTGGTCGCGTCGTGCGTCCGGGAGATCATGTGGGCCCCGATGCGCAGCCTGGCCGCCATCGGGGCGCCCCGGGTCCGGGAGTTCATCAGGGGCGCCATCCTGGCCGGCGCCGCCCGCCAGCCATCAAAGTGAGCACCCGCTTATCAAGCGCGCAAGCCTTGCTACCGCCCAGTCCGCGGTGTTACGTTCGTGAGAACAAACGTTAGGTATCACTCAGGGGCAGCATGAGCCGGATCATCGACGCCAGCGTGCACGTGTTCTTCAAGGACAGCAACGACATGCGCGCCCACATGCGCGAGCCGTACTCCAGTCGCGGCATCCCGGACTACGAAAAGGACTGGTACGGCGCGCCGGGCGGCGAGTACGTCCGCTGGGCGCGGCAGCCAGGCCTGTACCCCGGCTCGGACCCCGACTTCGCCGGCCATCAGCTGTTCGAGGAGCGAGGAACCGACCTGGCGATCCTGCACCCGATGACCCGCGGCTGCCTGCCCGACCGGCACCTGGTGTCGGCCATCGCGGCCGCGACCAACGAGATGCTCGTCCATCGATGGCTGGAGCACGACACCTATGGCCACCGCTTCCGTGGCACCATCCGGGTCTGCCCGGATGACATCGAGGGCGCGCTGAAGGAGGTCAGGCGGTGGCAGGATCACCCCCGGGTGGTCCAGATCGGCGTCCCGCTGCAGTCACACACGCTCTACGGCAAGCCCCAGTTCTGGCCGCTGTGGGAGGCGGCCGCCGAGGCTGGGCTGCCCGTCGCCGCGCACATCGAGGCGGGAACCGGCATCGACCACGCGCCGACCCCGTCAGGACCACCCCGTACCTACGCGCAGTACTTCAGCTTCATGGGGCTGAACTACCTCTACCACCTGATGAACATGATCGCCGAGGGCGTCTTCGAGTCCTACCCGGGCCTGAGGTTCGTGTTCGCCGACGGGGGCGGGGACCTCCTCACCCCGTTCATCTGGCGGATGGACACCTTCGGCCGCCCGCACCTGGAGCAGACCCCGTGGGCACCGCAGATGCCCAGCGCCTACCTGCCAGGCCACGTGTACTTCGTCCACGGCAAGGTCGACGGCCCCGGAGACGCGGAGATGGCCTCGCAGTGGCTGCACATGACCGGCAAGGAGGACATGGTCATGTACGGCTCCAGCTATCCGCACTGGCACTACGGCGACCACCGTGAGCTGCCATCCGCCTGGACCGACGACCAGCGCGACAAGGTCCTGTACCGCAACGCCGCCCAGCTGTACGGCCTCGAGCCAGCCCGGCACGACCACCGGGGGACCACCCCCCAGCCGACCCCGCGCGTCCCGGCCTGACGCATCCCCACAGATCTTTCCACGGAAGGGGACACCCATGACCACGCTGGAATCGAGTCCGCGGGTCCCCGCGGCCAAGAAGGTGCCGGTGCGCGTGGTGGACTCCGACGTTCACCCGGTACCGAAGCCAGGCGTGATCGCGCAGTACGTGCCCGAGCCGATCCGGTCCAGGTACCTGCTGTCACACCCGCATGGCGACACGATCAACTACGACGCGCCCGACTACGCCCACGCCAAGGCGATGCGGGCCGATGCCTTCACCCCAGAAGGCGGCTTCCCCGGCTCGGATCCCGAGCTGGCGTTCCGGCAGCTCATCATCGAGGCGGGCTCAGACATCGGCATCCTGGAGCCGGGCGGCCGCAGCCACTTCATCCCCGAGGTGAACACCGCCTACAAGCACGCCATGAACGTCTGGCAGGACAAGCACTGGCTCGACAGCCAGGCCAACTGGCACGAGCGCTGGCGCGGCTCGATCTGCGCGGGCATCGAGGACCCGCAGGGCGCCGCACGGGAGATCGAGGAATGGGCAGGCCACCCGTACATGGCCCAGGTGCTCATCAACGCCGAGCCACGCCCAGCCTGGGGCGACCCGAAGTACGATCCGGTCTGGGCCGCCGCCGTCCGGCACGGCCTGCCGGTCAGCTGCCACCTGAGCCGCGGCTACCACGAGCAGCTGCCGATGCCGCCGGCCGGGTTCCCGAGCTACAACCACGACTTCATGGTCACCTACTCGCTGCTGGCCGCCAACCAGGTGATGAGCATGGTGTTCGACGGTCTCTTCGAGCGCTTCCCGACGCTGAAGATCATCCTCGTCGAGCACGCGTTCTCCTGGATCCTGCCCCTGATGTGGCGCATGGACGCCATCTACGCCGCCCGCAAGGCCGACCTGCCTGAGATCAGGCGCAGGCCATCGGAGTACGTCAAGGACCACATCAAGTTCACCACCCAGCCCCTGGACTACCCCGCGGACAAGCTGGAGCTGACCAGGGCGTTTGAGTGGATGGAGGCGGACAGGATCCTGTTGTTCTCCTCCGACTACCCGCACTGGACGTTCGACGATCCGCGCTGGCTGGTCAAGCACCTGCCCGAGAGCATGCGCGACGCGGTCATGCACGGCAACGGCATCGAGGCCTACGCCACCGTGCCGACCCACGTCACCGCCCTGGACGGGAAGGCCTTCGTCTATTGACGGCAACGCAGCCCGGCCAGCCGGGCTCCCTGCCGCGAGGCCGGGAGCAGGTGGTGTGCGCGGAAGACGAGATACCGCCGGGAACGCACAAGGTGTTCCCGATTGGCCGGCACGGAGTCGGCGTCTACAACGTGAACGGCGCCTTCTACGCGATCGCCAACTACTGCCCGCACGAGGGCGGTCCGCTGTGCACCGGGCGCGTGCACGGCCGCAGCGTCGTCAGCGCTGACGCCCCGGGCGGAGCCTCCGTCGTCAGGGACGGCGAGTTCGTCTACTGCCCGTGGCACCAGTGGGGCTTCGAGATCGCCACCGGCACCACGGCGGTCAAGCCCGAATGGAGCATCCGCACCTACCCCGTGCGGGTGCTGGACCACAAGGTCATCGTCACGGCATGAGAACCGCAGTCATCCGGGTCAACCTGAACCCGGCAGGAGACCTGCCAGGCGACCGCCTGGCCGCAGCCGTCGAGGACCTCAGGAGCAGCGGCCTTGAGGTGATCGCGCCGGACTTCCTGCGGCTGCCGGCCCACGGCCGGGAAATCGAGCTGCTGCTGCCCGGCGAGGACATCGCGGCGCTGTCGGCGTGGGCCACTGACCGGTGCGCGCGGGCACTCGGTGCCCCCGGGCCGGCGGCGGGGGCCGCGACGTTCCTGTCCCGTGGCACCGATGAGGACGCGCTCGGCGTGGTCAGAGCCTTCGGGCTCACCGCGACGGTCGAGCGTGCCTGGAACAGCGACCAGGAGATCGTAACCATCACGATCCCGCGGGCCGAGGTGCACCGGGTGCCAGAAAGCCGGCTGCAGACCGCGCTAGAGGCGGCACTCAACGCTGAGGTCCGCATCCGCTACGTCTGACCCGCGGGCGCACGCCTGAAGAAAGGGGGCGGACCGTCATGCCCACCCTGACAACCGGCGCCCACCCGGCGGCCCGGCCGCGGCTGCTGCGCGACCAGGCTGGCCGGGAGGACCGCGCCGCCTACGAGGCGACCGGCGGGTACCGGCCCGGCCTGGCCGGGACGGACCTTATCGACGCGGTCGCCGCCAGCGGCCTGCGCGGCCGGGGCGGCGGAGCCTTCCCCGCCGCCCGCAAGCTGGCCGCCGTCGCCAGCCAGGACGGCGAGAAGGTCGTCGTCGTCAACGGCGAGGAGGGCGAGCCAGCGTCGGTCAAGGACCGCTGGCTGCTGCGGACCCGGCCCCACCTGGTAATCGACGGCGCCTTGCGCGCGGCGCAGGCGGTCGGCGCGCGCACCGTCTACTTTTACGCCAGCGATGCCGCCGCCGTCGCCAGCCTGGAGGCCGCCCTGGCCGAGCTGGGCAGCGTGCCCGCTGACCTGCGCGTCCACCCGGTGGAGGCTTGCTACGTAGCCGGCGAGGAGACCGCCGCCGTCAACGCGATCAACGGCAGGCCCGCCAAGCCGTCGGAGAAGCCGCCGCGTCCCTTCGAGGCGGGCGTCGGCGGCCTGCCCACCCTGGTCGCCAACACCGAGACGATCGCCGCCCTGCCCGGCATCGGCCGCGGGGCGACGGGCCAGGGCCTGTCCTTCCTGCTGACCCTCGGCGGCGCGGTCCCGCGGCCTGGCCTGTATGAGGTGCCCTTCGGGATCCGGCTCGGCGAGGCGACCGAAATCCTGGGCGGACTGGCCGGGCCCGCCCGCGGGTATGTCATGGGCGGCTACTTCGCGGGCCTGCTGAACCCGCGCGGACACGACCTCCTGCTCGACCACGACGCGCTCCGCGCGGAGGGCAGCGGGCTCGGCTGCGGGGCGGTCACCGTGCTCGGCGCCGATGACTGCCCGGTCGGCGTGGCCACGCTGCTGCTCGCCTACTTCGGCCGCCAGAACGCCGGGCAGTGCGGGTCGTGCTTCAACGGCACCGCGGCGATGGCCGCAGTCGCCACCGCCCTGGCTCGCGGCCAGGCCGGGGCCGCCGAGATCGCGCGGCTGGCACACTGGAGCGGCTTCCTGCCCGGCCGGGGCGCCTGCGCCACCCTCGACGGCGCGGCCGGCGTGACCGCCACCCTGCTGCGCGAGTTTCCTGCCGAGGTGGACGCCCACCAGCGGGACGCATGCCCGCACTGCGCGGCGACGGACTTCCTGGCCACCAGTAGCCCGTTCGCGCTCACGCCTGACTCGATCACGCCACCGGTGGAGGCATGAGAACACAGTGAAGATCAAGCTCGACCGGACGATCTGTGACGGCTTCGGCACGTGCGCGGCCCGGGCGCCGGCCCTCTTCTCGCTGGACGAATGGGGCTACGCGTCCCTGGCGCGGGGCCTGTCCGCCGAGACTGACCTGCCACGAGAACTGGAGCAGGCCGCCCGGCGGGCGCTGCTTGACTGCCCGGTCCACGCGATCACCGAGCGCACCCAGGCGAGATAGCCACGGCGGCCATCTGCGCTGGCATCACTGGTGACGGCGCGGCTGAGGTAGAGTCCCGGTTGGTGAGCAGTTCAGGGTCCCCAACCGCCGCGAGCACCGATGAACTGGCGGTGACCGCGGAGCGGTGCGCGGCGCAACTGCTGTGCGACGACCGGGCGGGCAGCGCCGAGGAGGTGGCCGAGCGGCTGCTGGCCATCCAGGCGCAGGACCCACGGGGCGCGCGGCTGACGATCCGGGCGCGGTCGGCGGGGCTGTCTGCCTCTCGTGTCGACTCGGCCCTGGCGGGCCGCTCGATGATCGTCAGCTGGCTGAACCGGGGCACCTTGCACATGGTCCGCGCGGCGGACTACTGGTGGCTGCACATGCTGACCACTCCGCAGCTGCGTGCGGGCAACACCCGCCAGCTGGCCCGCGAGGGCGTGTCGCCGGGTGACGCCGAGCGGGCGGTGGCCGTCGTGCGGGCCGCGCTGGCCGCCGACGGCCCCCTCACCCGGGTCCAGCTGCGCGAGCGCGTCGCCGCGGCCAGGGTGCCGGCCCAGGGCCAGGCGCTGTTGCAGATCCTGCTGCTGGCCAGCATCGAGGGCCTGATCGTGCGCGGCCCAGTCGCCGGAAGCGAGCAGGCGTACGTGCTGACCAGGGACTGGCTGGGGGCGCCGCCGTCAGCGGTGGCTCGCGAGGCGGCTCTGGGGGAGCTGGCCCGGCGCTACCTTGCCGGGCATGCTCCGGCGGGCGACCGGGACCTCGCCCAGTGGGCCGGCATCGGGCTGCGGGAAGCCCGGCTCGGGCTGGCCCGGTGTGGCGCGGTGCAACGGGCCGACGGCCTGGCCGCGCTGCCGGCCGCCCCCCAGCGCGCGGTGGCCGCGCTGCCGGGGCCACGGCTGCTCGGCCCCTTCGACCCGCTGCTGCTCGGCTGGGCTTCCCGCCAGGCCATCACGGGACCGCACCGGCAGATCGTCACCGTCAACGGGCTGTTCAAGCCGTTCGCGCTGGTCGACGGCCGGGCCGCGGCCACGTGGAAGGTCGAGGGAGGGCGGGTGGCGCTCGCTGCGTTCGAGGTGCTCGACGCCGGGACACGGGCAGCGCTGGAGGCCGAGGCCGCCGACGTAGCACGGTTCCTCACCCGATAGTCGCCTACCGGGGGACCTTCGACTCCGTCGCGAGGAGCCGGGCCAGTCCGGCCTCGCCTGGCGCGGTGAGCTTGACGCTGCGGTGGACGGGCCCCCGCGTGATCCACTCCAGCTGGAAGAGCCGCGCCGTGACCGCCGTGCCGAGCGGTCCGGCCAGGTGGTGGCGCTGCTCGGTCCAGTCGACGCAGTACCGCAGCGGCCGGTCCGTGGCCAGCACGGGCCCTGGGATGTCCCAGGCGGCTAGCGCCCGTGCCCCGTGGGCGGTGAGGCGGTACTGAGTGCCGTTGCCCGGGGCGGACAGCCGGTCAGTGCCCTCATCGAGGTGATGACGGCCGTCCCCGCCGGTCACCCAGTCCGCGTCGATCATCTGGCCCAGCAGGCGCACCCCGAGTTGCCCGTGGTGAGCCGGTAGTAGCGGTGACGTCCCTCCTGCCGCGCGGTGACCAGGCCGTGGTCCAGCAGGATCGACAAGTGGTTGCTGACGGTGGAGGCGGACACGCCCGCCTCCTGCGCCAGCCGCCCGGCCGGCAGCGCGCGCCCGTCGGCCAGCGCTATCAGCACGCGCACCCGCCGGGGGTCCGCGAACGCGGCGGCGACGCTCGCGAGGTCGGGTTCCCCTCCGGTGGTCATGGTCATGACTTCGATGCTAGGGCCATTCGCTTCGACGAAGCCTGAAGCGTCCGGGGCCGATGATCGTCGGCATGGAGCCTGATCAGACGAGAAAGACGAGAAAGATGAGAAAGACGAGAAAGCGACTGGCGGCGGCGCTGTGCGCTGGGTACTTCCTCGTGCTGCTTGACGTCACGGTGGTGAACGTGGCGCTGCCGGACCTCGGGGCCAGCCTGCACGCCAGCGGCTCGGAGCTGGCCTGGGTGGTCGACGCCCACGCCGTCCCGCTGGCCGCGCTGCTGCTGGCGGCGGGCACGATCGGCGACCGGCTCGGCCACAGGAACATCGTCATCACCGGGTTCGCCGGCTTCGGCACCGCCTCGGTCCTGTGCGGCCTGGCCCCCGGCCTGCCGGTCTTGATCGCCGCGCGTGCCCTGCAGGGGATCAGCGCGGCCCTCATGCTGCTGCCAGGCACGCTGCCCCTGCCGCTGCTCGGCACCTTCGCCGGACGGCTGGCCGGCCGGCTTGGCCCGTGGCACACCAGCGCGTACGGCCTGGCCGCTTCGGCGGCCGGCTTCGCTGGCATCGCGGTGAACCTGAGCCACCCGGCATACCCGGTGCTGGCCTGTGCGCTGGCCGTCTGGGGAGCTGGGCTCGGCATCCTGACTCCCGCTATCGTCACCGCCGCGCTGCGGGCGGTCCCCGGTGCCAGCGGCACCGCGTCCGGTGCCAGCAACACGGCCAGGCAGGCCGGCCAGCCGTCCGGCGCGGTCGACTCGCCCGGGTGTGACCCGGTTCGCGCGACCTGGGAGGCAGCGGGCATGCTTGATGGCGGGAGAACAACACGGAGGTCATGACGGTGGCGCAGCGTGCCGCCTGGCAGCGGGTCAGCCCCGCGGCCGGGCAGGTCCTTGACTTGCTGCACGCGCGGATCGTCGAGCCGTATGCCCCCCACCTGCATGAGGAATTCGCGATCGGCGCGTGCACCGAGGGTATCGAGGCGATCCGCTACCGGGGCGGGCTGCACTACTCCGGCCCGGGCAGCATCGCGGTACTTCAGCCCGGTGAGCCGCACACGGGCGGGCCACGGGACCGGTCAGGCTTCGTCTACCGGGTCATGTACCCGACCGCGGGCCTGGTGCGTGACGCGTCCGGTCGGGTGCCGTGGTTCCGCGAGCCGGTGGTGGTAGATCCTGAGCTGGCCGGCGGATTGGGCCGGCTGCATGTCGCGCTCGGCCGGGAAGGCGACCCGCTTGAGCTGGAGTCAGGGCTGGCCTGGCTGCTTGGGGAGCTGGTGAGACGGCATGCCGCCGGGTCCGTGCCGGACGTCGAGCCGCGCACGGCAAGCACCGTGACCCGGTTCGTTATGGCCAGGCTTTCTGATCAGCTGTCCTGCCCGCCCGCGCTCGGGGAGATGGCCTGCGAGGCCGGGATGTCGCGGTACCAGCTCCTGCGGGCCTTCGCTTCCGAGGTCGGGATGCCGCCCTACGCCTGGCTGGCCCAGCACCGTGTGGCCCGCGCCCGGTCGCTGCTCGAGCAGGGGCGTGGCCTGGCGGAGACGGCCGCCAGCGCCGGCTTCGCCGATCAGGCCCATCTGACCAGGTGGTTCAGGCGCGTCGTGGGGGTCACTCCCGGCGTTTACCGCAATAGCGTTCAAGACACCGCGATACCGCCCGGGGCACGCTCTTCTCGTCGCTGAAGTCTGCGGGATGCGAGGTGCCGGTGAGCCGGAAGGGCTGGACCCTGTTCGCGGTCATGTGCGTGGTGTGGGGCATTCCCTACCTGCTCATCAAGGTGGCGGTCGGCGGTGTGGCCGTGCCGGTGGTGGTATTCGCCCGGACCGCCCTGGGGGCCGCGATCCTGCTGCCGCTGGCGGTCCGCTCGGGCCACCTGGCCACGCTGCGCCGCCACTGGCCGTGGCTGCTGGCGTTCACCGGGCTTGAGGTGGTAGGCCCCTGGGGACTGCTATCCCAGGCCGAACGGCAATTGCCAAGCTCGCTGGCGGGCCTGCTGGTGGCGGCGGTGCCGAGCATCGGCGTGGTGGTCGCCAAGCTGACCGGCGGCACCGAGCGGCTCGGCCGCTGGCGGTGGGCCGGACTTGCCATCGGCCTGGCCGGGGTGGCGATCCTGGCCGCTCCTGACCTGAACCGGGGCAGCGGCTGGCCGATCGCGGAGATGCTGCTCGTCGCCATCGGCTACGCATCCGCCCCCATCATCGTCGCGCGCAAGCTGGCCGAGGTGCCCTCCATGGCCCTTACCGCGGCCTGCCTCACCCTGGCCGCCCTTGTCTACGCGCCCGCGGCCATCATCAGCTGGCCGCACCGGGTGCCTGGTCCCAGCGTCCTGGCCGCGCTGGCCACGCTGGGGGTCGTCTGCACCGCCTGCGCGTTCATCACGTTCTTCGAGCTGATCAGGGAGGCGGGCACGTCCCGGGCCATGGTCTTCACCTATGTCAACCCGGTGGTGGCGGTGGCCGCGGGAGTCGCGCTGCTCGGGGAGCCGCTCACCGCCACCATGGTCGCCTCGTTCGCGGCGATCATCGTCGGCTGCCTGCTCGCGACCAGGTCCGAGCGAGGCCAGGCAGCAGCCGAGCCACTGGCCCCTGACGTAGTTTGACCTCAAGGTACAAAAAAGCTACCGTGGAGCCATGGGGAGGCAGCCTAAGTTCCAGCAGGCCACAGCGGTGGGCAACGCCATGGACGTGTTCTGGCGGCAAGGGTACGCGGGAACGTCACCGCAGCTCCTCGTGGAGGAGCTCGGCATTGGCAAGGGCAGCCTCTATAACACGTTCGACAGCAAGCACAACCTGTTCACGCTGGCGCTGCGGGGTTACTCCGCGATGCGGCTGCAGGCCCTGACGGCCCGGCTCAGCGCCCCTGAGGCGGTCAGGCCACAACTGCGCGCGGCGATGGCCGACCTGGCCGGAGTGGGAAGCCATCAGCGCGGCTGCCTGATGGTCAACATGATCTGCGAGCTGGCCGCCACGGATCCCACGGTCGCTGAGCTCGGGCAAGGCCTGTTCAGCCGCGTCGAAGCGGCATTCCGCGACGCCGTCGAGCGAGGCCAGCGCAGCGGGGAGCTGAAGGCAGGCGATCCGTCGGCGGCCGCGGGATCACTGCTGACCACGGTCATCGGCGTCAGCGTGCTGGTCCGCGCGGGCGCGGACGAGGAGCGGCTGACCGGGCTGATCGAGACCGCGATCGAGCGGCTCTGACGGCCCCGATGGACCACAACAGGCCGACCGCCAGCCCGTTCACCGTGCGGGTGCTGATCTTCCCCGGGGTGCGGCTGCTCGACGTGACCGGCCCCATCGAGGTGTTCTCGTCAGCCAATGACTTCGGCGGCGGCTACCAGCTGCAACTAGTGTCCTGCGATGGGCTTGACGTGCTCGCCTCGGGCGGGATCCGGCTCGGCGCGGACCTGTCCCTCGATGACGCCCGCGGGCCGTGCGACGTCTTGATGATCCCCGGCGGAGCGGAATGGGAAAGGCTGATCAAGGACGACGCGCTCGTCGCGGCCGTACGGCAGCTGAGCGATGGCGCCCGCTGCACGGCATCCGTGTGCACGGGAGCCTTCCTGCTGGCCGCGGCCGGCCTGCTTGACGGCCGTCGCGCGACGACGCACTGGCGCAGCTCAGCCCAGCTGGCCCTGCGCTTCCCGGCCGTGCGGGTCGAATCGGACGCGATCTTTGTGCAGGACGGGCCCATGATGACATCGGCGGGCGTCAGTGCCGGCATCGACTTGTCGCTGGCCATGGTCGAAAAGCACTATGGCGCGCCGGTCGCCAGGTCGGTCGCCAAGGACATGGTCGTCTTCATGCAGCGACCGGGCGGCCAGTCCCAGTTCAGCGCCCGCTCCCAGGCGCCGCACGCCCGCCACGAGATGCTCCGGACGGTCCTCGACGCGGTTGTCGCCGACCCGGCGGGCAACCATACCCTGTCGGCCATGGCCCGCAGGGCCCGCGTCAGTGCCCGGCACGTGACCCGGCTGTTCGACGATGAGGTGGGGATCACCCCGGCCCGCTACGTGGAGCAGATCCGGCTGGAGGCCGCCCAGGCGATGCTGGAGGCGGGCGATGAGACCATCGACGCCGTCGCCCGGCGCACCGGGCTGGGCTCAGCCGAGACCCTGCGCCGGGCCTTCACCCGGCATCTCGGCGTGACACCCAGCGCCTACCGCGCCAGCTTCCGCACGACCGGCGTCGACGCCTAGGGCCTGCCGAGTCCGCTGGTATTCCCGAGGGAGCCTGCGCGGGCGGCTGCCGCGCTTGGCGCCGACAGCCAGATGTGTGCCCCTGATGTCCGAGATGACGGCCATCGCCCGCGGTCGCCGTGGGTTGAACATGGTCATGACACCGATCAGCCCCCATTCCGAGCCCG
>Ga0335072_10001852_pt1 | contig 33626 bp, 41 predicted proteins | sample Lox_Sample_21_FD_206725 | JGI IMG/M metagenome (GOLD analysis project Ga0335072, IMG submission 206725) | Soil microbial communities from Loxahatchee National Wildlife Refuge, Florida, United States - Lox_Sample_2.1 | ecosystem: Environmental > Terrestrial > Soil > Wetlands | place: USA... | reverse complement strand
CGTCTCGAGCTTCACCTTGAACATCGCGTTTGGCAACGTCTCAACGACCGTCGCCATGACCTCAATCGCATCTTCCTTTGACAAACTGTCTCCGCTTCTGCTTTCGGCGCTCACGCGCCTTCCTGTTGTGGACTGAGATTCCTTACTCAGTCAGGATACTTGCGCCGGTGTCGGTTACCGCCACCGTCTGCTCAAAGTGCGCACTCATGCTTCCGTCGTCGGTCACCGCTGTCCAGCCATCCTTGAGCACCCTCACATCCGGCTTGCCGGCATTCACCATCGGCTCGATGGCGATCACCATGCCCGCGCGCAATCGCATGCCACGACCCGCTTCGCCAAAGTTCGGCACCTGCGGTTCCTCATGCATGTTCACGCCGATCCCGTGCCCGACAAAATCCCTCACCACCGAGAAACCGTGCGCCTCAACCACCTTCTGGACCGCCGCACCAATATCCCCCAGCGTGGCCCCCGGCTTCACTGCCGCAATCCCGGCCCGCAATGACGCTTCGGTTACCCGCAGCAACTGCTCCGTGTGGGGCGCGATCCTTTCCCCCACCGGCACCGTGATGGCCGCATCGCCGTAGTAACCGTCAACCACCGCGCCGCAATCTACCGAGACGATGTCCCCCTCTTTCAGGATCCGTTTCTTCGACGGAATGCCATGCACCACTTCACTATTCACTGACGTGCACAGCACACAGGGATAGCCGTGATACCCCTTAAATGCCGGCTTGGCCCCGAGTTCCCTGATCCTGGCCTCGGCAACTCTCTCAAGATCGAGCGTCGTGGCACCCGGTTTCACGTGCCCGCGCACCAGCTCAAGCACCTCGCGAACCACCCGGCCCGCGCGCCGCATTTTCTCAATCTCTTCCGCCGACTTCAGTACAACCGCCACCCTGCATTCCCACTTTCAGTGTGCCCGATACACAGAATTCCGCTGCCGGCCGCCTGTGTAAGGATTGCCAGAATGGACATTGGCATCTCTTACTTCCGCAGTCGCTCGACAGCGGCGACAATTCCAGCCGCAATCGTCGCAATCGGCCCCTCGCCATCGACTTCAGTAAAGCGGCCGAGAGCCCGGTAGTGGTCAATCACAGGCGCAGTCTGGGCTTCATACGCCCGCATGCGCTCAGTGAAAACCGCCTCCGTGTCGTCGGCTCGCTGGGTCAGCGCAGCACCTTCCAAATCGCAAAAACCTGCCCTTTGGGGCGGATTCGAATAGATGTTATAGATGGTCTGGCAGACCGGGCAGTTCCTGCGCCCCGTAATGCGGCACAATAATTGATTATAATCCACATGGATACTGACGGCAACCACCGGAATTGACTCCGGTTGCACGCTCAGCCGGCCGTCCAGCCATTGGGCTTGGGGCAGGGTCCTGGGAAACCCGTCCAGGATGTATCCTTTGGCCGTATCCGGCGCCTGAAGACGCACCGCAACCATTTCGTCGACCAGGGAATCCGGGACCAGTTCGCCTCGGTCCATCCGCTCCTTGGCAGCCCGCCCTAGAGCGGTTCCCCCTGCCACGTTGGCGCGCAGCAGATCCCCGGTTGAGATCTGGGGGATTCCCCAAACCTTTACGAGCGCCTTGGCCTGGGTCCCTTTCCCGGAGCCAGGCGCTCCCAACAAAAGAATCGGGCCGGGAGCGGTCATCTTAACCGTTTCCCGGCCATGTTCCACTTCCGCAGTCAGCGAAGACATTTACCAAGCTTTCCTTCCGCGAATGCGACCGGAGCGCGGGGAAAAGCCATCATAGTGACGCATGATCAGCTGCGATTCGATCTGGTTAATGGTATCCATGGCCACACCCACCACGATGAGCAGTGAAGTGCCGCCAAAGTAGAAGTTCACATTGAGACCGTGCGTAGCCCAGGTGGGCAACGTCTCAAAAAACCTCCCAATCAGCCAAATCTTGTCGAAACGGATGCCCGACATGAGGAAAGTGGGCACCATCTGGATGAGAATCAGGTACACAGCGCCGACCAGCGTAATGCGGGTCAGGATGTCGTTGATGAAGTCGGACGTGCGCTTGCCAGGACGGATTCCGGGGATAAACGATCCCGACTTGCGGAAATTGTCGGCGATATCATCCGGCTTCATGATGATGGACACATAGAAGTAGGCAAAAAAGATGATGGCCAGTGCGTTGAGCAGCACATACCAGGGGTAGCCCGGCTGGATCGCCTGCATGATCGGTTGCAGCAAGCGGTTGTTCTGCACCCAATCCACCGAGCCAAACAACAACGGCGCCGACAGGATGGAACTGGCGAAGATGATGGGCATGACGCCGCCCGAATTCACCTTCAGCGGCAAATGGCTCGACTGGCCGCCCATCATGCGCCGGCCCACAATCCGGCGGGCGCTTTGGATGGGTATGCGGCGCTCAGACCGCTCCACGAACACGATGAACGCCACCACCGCCACCATGCCCAGGCACAACACGATGACCGCAAGAATGGTCAGCGTGCCCCACGCATTGGTCTGAATCTTCTGCAGCAGGTCGCCCACCCCGCGCGGCAAACCGGCAACAATGCCGGCAAAGATCAGCAAGCTCATGCCGTTGCCGATGCCGCGATCGGTAATCTGTTCGCCCAGCCACATGATGAAAGTCGTGCCGGCTGTCAGGGTCAAGACAGTCATCAGGCTGAAGCCGATGCCGGGATTGAGGACAAGGCCCTGCTTGGTCAGAATCGCGGCAATGCCGATCGACTGGAGCGCGCCGAGAATGACCGTGACGTAGCGGGTCCACTGGGTGATTTTGCGCCGACCCAGTTCGCCTTCCTTCTGAATCCGCGCCAACGGCTCATATACGACCGTAAGTAGCTGAAAAATAATGGAAGCGGTGATGTAGGGCATGATGCCCAGGGCGAAGATGGTCATGCGGCGCAGGTTGCCGCCGCCGAACAGGTCCATCAGCCCCAGGGCCGAACCGTTTTGCGTGTTGAACATCATCGCCAACTGGGTGGTATTCACGCCGGGCGTGGGGATCCACGCGCCCAGGCGGTAGACAGCCAGGATGCCAAGGGTGAACAGGACACGCTTGCGCAGATCGGGGATTCGAAAGATATTGAGAAACTTCTCAAGCATAGTGGATCATCCGCTTCAGGCGTGCGACGCCCATTGAATCCTTACCATCTTAGAGCACTTTTCCATTTCCTCTGAGCTTACAGGGAGATGAAAAACACGGGCTATGCGTCCGGTCACACCTGTCGGCAAGTGTGCCGTCCGCAAAAGCGACGTAAATTGAACACTTTGAATCCATTCCTGCCCACTGTGCACCCTGCCCCACTGGACGACCGGCTCAACTATGCCGTCGCCGCCGCGGGTGCGCCCAGCACTACCGCCTTGCCGCCGGCCTTCTCAATCTTTTCGGCGGCCGACTTGGAGAATTTGTGGGCATGAATGGTCACGGCCGAGGTCAGTTCGCCCGAGCCTAGGACCTTGATCAGCGCTCGCTTGCTCGAAACCAGGCCCAGCTTGTGGTAATCCTCGAGGCCTATCTCCTTCGCCTTGGTTTCGGCGATCCGGTCGAGATTGATGACCGCGTACTCGGTGCGGAAGATGTTGTTGAAGCCGCGCTTGGGCAGACGGCGGTGCAGCGGCATCTGGCCGCCTTCAAAACCGCGCATCAGGCTAAAGCCTGAGCGCGAACCCTGGCCCTTGTGGCCGCGGGTCGAGGTCTTTCCCATGCCGGAGCCCATGCCCCGGCCCACGCGCTTGCGCCCGGTATTGGCCTTCTTGGGCGCGCGCAGATTCGATAGATTCTTTGCCATTGTGTCCTCGCTCAATAGCGCCGTGCGGAGCAACTCCGAACGACTCGCGTTGTTGTGCCAGTGAAGCGGAAAAACAGAGAATCATCGAAACAGACCGAAGCCAAACGGGCGTATCTCTGATCTCTGATTCCTGTTTCCCTAGCTTTCCAGAATTCTGACCAAATGCGGCACGGCCTTCACCATCCCGCGGATGGACTCCGTGTCCTCGCGCTCGACGACCTGGTTAAGCCGTGTGAACCCGAGACCCTTGACGACAGCCTTGTGCTTGACCGGCGTCGAGTTCTTGGAGCGGTAGTACTGAATGCGAATCTTCTTCTTTTCGGCCATGGCCTAGATCTCCTCCATCGCCTTGCCGCGCATCGTGGCCACTTCAGCCTTGTCGCGCAGTTGCACCAGCGCATCGAACGTTGCCTTGATCACGTTGTGCGGATTGGGCGAACCGAGGCTCTTGGTGAGCACATTCTGCACGCCGGCCGACGTCATCACCGCGCGCACCGCGCCTCCTGCAATCACGCCCGTGCCTTCAGGCGCCGGCTTCAAAAGCACCTGCCCCGAGCCGTAACGACCCAGCACCTGGTGCGGAATCGTGGTCTGCGTCAGGTTCACGTGTACCAGGTTCTTCTTGGCCGATTCAATTCCCTTGCGGATCGCCTGCGGAACTTCCTTGGCCTTGCCCGACCCATAGCCCACCACGCCCGAAGCGGCGTCGCCCACCACGACCAGCGCGGCAAACGACATGTTCTTGCCGCCTTTCACCACTTTGGTGACGCGATTGATGGCAACCACCTGGTCCTTCAGGTTGTACTGGTTGGCATCGAGTTTCTTTTTCACAGTCGTCATTGCTTTCTCCAGTGAACAGTAAACAGTGATCAGTGATCAGCACGTATCGGTCGATCTTGCCTGAGCGGCGCGTCCCCCAACGAACAGTGACCACTGACAACTGTTCACTGACAACTGCCTTTTAGAATTCCAACCCCGCCTCGCGGGCCGCATCGGCCAGCGCCTTTACGCGGCCGTGATACAAAAAGCCGCCGCGATCGAAGACCACCTTCTTGATGCCCTTCTCCCTGGCGCGCTCGGCAATGGCCTTGCCGATCTCCTTGGCCGCCGCAACATTGCCGCCAGTCTTCAACTTCAGTCCCAGGGTCGATGCCGACACCAGCGTCTCGCCCTTCTGATCGTCGACGACTTGCGCGTAAATGTGATTCAACGAGCGGTATACGTTCAAGCGCGGCCGCTCCCCGGTGCCCGACAGCTTCTCCCGGATCCGGGAGTGAATGCGCTTGCGGATTTCGTTTCTCTTCGTCTGCGTAATCATCGTTTTCTCTTCCTATCAGCGGAACCGCCTCACGACTCCGTTCGGGTTGTTGTGGGCCTGGTCCTTGATGTGTCCCAGGAATCCTTCACTTCACTCAGGATGATCGCGCTGGCTCAGACACCGCGCAGATACGATCACTTCGCTCCCGTCTTGCCGGCCTTCTTCTTCAGGCGCTCGTTGCTGTAACGCACGCCCTTATTCTTGTACGGATCGGGCTTGCGCAGTGCGCGCATGTCCGCCGCAACCTGACCCACCTTTTGCCGGTCGATGCCCGTGACCGTCAAATGCGTCTGCTTGGGATCGATCGCCACCTCAATGCCCGACGGCAACGGAAACTCGATCGGGTGCGAATAGCCCAGCGTGAACACCACCGTCCCCTTGCCCTTCAACTCGGCGCGATAGCCGATGCCCACGATGTCCAGTTCCTTGGCCCAGCCTTTGGTCACACCCTCGACTGCATTCGACACCAATGCCCGAGTCAATCCATGCACCGCGGCGTACTTGTCTTCCGAGCGGTTGATGTGGAGCGCGCCGTCCCTGGTTTCGAGGCTGATGCCTTCGGCCACGATCGTGGATACCTTGCCCTTGGGGCCCTCGACGAGGACCGTGTTTCCGTCGACTTTGTACTTCACGCCGGCCGGCAGCGTGATCGGTTTCTTTCCAATTCGCGACATCGATTCAATCCTTCAATTGGCTTGCGAGTCCCGAAAAACCAGTTGCCAGTGATCAGCTTCAACATGGTTTCGTTCCACTGCAGCCGCGCCGGACTCAAGCCCGGCAGTCAATCAGTTGTCAGCGTTCCGTGATCAGTCAAAGCTTCGGCGCCTGTTTCGGCAGTCAGTTCAATCACGCGCTAGCTGACCACTGACAACTGATCTCTGACAACTGGTCTTACCACACTTCGCACAGCACTTCGCCGCCTACGCCTTCGCGGCGCGCCTGGCGGCCGGTCATGACGCCCTTTGGGGTGGTCATGATCGAGATGCCCAGTCCACCCTGAACGCGCTTGATCTCGTCGCGGCCCACGTAGACGCGGCAGCCGGGACGCGAGATCCGCGCCAGGTCACGAATGGCAGCGTCGGTCCCGCCGTACTTCAGGTACACGCGCAGGATCAGCTTGCCGTCTTCTTCCTGGGTCTTGTAGTTCGAGATGTAGCCCTCTTCCTTGAGAATGCGGGCAATCTCGGTCTTCAGCTTCGAAGCCGGAACATCCAGCTTCTGATGACGCGCTCGGATCGCATTCCGGATACGCGCCAGAAAATCTGCTACAGGATCGGTCAGACTCATTCCTTCTCCTTCATTCCCCGTTCGCCCGCCGCTCTTCCGGAAGGAACCTGCGGGAATGGTTTGGGGCTTATGCCCCAGTGATCAGTTTTCAGTGTTCAGACTCGCCTTTATTCAGCGGTCAGCTTCAAATCGCACAAACTGACGCCTGACAACTGTTCACTGACAACTGTCTTTCTACCAACTCGACTTGACCACACCGGGGATCTCGCCTTTCAGCGCCAACCCACGGAAACACAGACGGCACACGCCGAACTTCCGCAGGTAGCCTCGCGGACGTCCGCAGATCTTGCATCGGTTGTGCTTGCGGGAGCTGAACTTCGGCTTCCGCGCGTCCTTCACTCTTTTTGCAGTGCTTGCCATAAATCCTCTTTACGCCCCCTGGCGGAACGGCATGCCAAAGTGGCGCAGCAGCGCGCGCGCCGAGTTGTCATCCTTCGCCGTCGTCACAATCGTGATGTTCATACCTTTCAGCTTTTCCACCTTCGAGTAATCAATCTCAGGAAAGATCAGCTGATCGCGCAAGCCGAGCGTGTAGTTGCCGCGCCCATCAAAACTCTTCGTCGAGACGCCACGAAAATCGCGAACCCGGGGCAGCGCTGTCGAAATCAGGCGATCAAGAAACTCATAAGCCTTGTCGTGCCGCAGCGTGACCATGGCGCCAATCGACATGCCGGCACGCACCTTGAAGGCCGCAATCGACTTCTTCGCCTTGGTGGTCACGGGCTTCTGGCCTGCGACCGCGGTCAGGTCGGCCACCAGCGGATCGAGCAGCTTGGTGTTCTGCGTCGCCTCGCCGAGGCCCATGTTGAGCACGATTTTCTCGAGCCTGGGAACGGCCATCAAGTTCTCGATGCCCAACTCTTTCTTGAGCGCTTGCTTGATTTCCTTGTTGTACTTCTCTCTCAGCCTTGCCGCCATATTGCTTTGCTCTCTTTCTTCCGCTCTCGGGGTGGTTCGCTTCGGCGCACCGTTTACCGTTTCGGAAGGACTGGCCGTCCAGACAATCGCCTTCGCGCTCTCTGGACCGGCTCTCAAACTTACCAGTTGTCAGCCTTCCTGATCACTGACCGCTGACAACCGCTTCCTTACTTCTTCGTGGGCAGCTCGCTCCCGCACTTCTTGCAGATCCGCGTGCGCGTTCCGCCTTCCGTCTTGAAACCCACGCGAGCGGTGCCGCAGGTCGGACAAACCAGCGCCACGTTCGATATGTTGATCGGCGATTCGTGCTCGGCAATGCCACCCTTGGTACGCTGTCCCTGCTTGCTCGAAACCGTCTTCTTGACCACCCGCACGTGCTCTACCAAGACAGTCCCGTTATCGGGGATTGCGCGCAGCACGCGTCCCGTCTTGCCGCGATCGGCGCCCGTGAGCACCTTGACCACATCATTGCGATGAATACTCAAACTCGGCATCTTCTTCTCCGTAAGGATCAGGGGTCAGCGAAAAGCGCCCCAAACCTCGATTGTCTGAAGCTGATCCCTGTTCCCTGAAACCTGATCCCTGCCCTTACACCACTTCCGGGGCCAGGGACACGATCTTCAAAAACTTCTTCTCGCGTAGTTCCCGAGCTACAGGCCCGAAAACACGCGTCCCCACCGGCTCGTGCGCATCGTCGATCACCACGGCGGCGTTCTCATCGAACCGGATATAGGTTCCGTCGCGCCGGCGCGATTCCTTGCGGGTGCGAACAATCACCGCCTTCACCACTTTGCCCTTTTTCACTGTGCCGTCGGGTGAAGCTTCCTTGACGGCCGCGGTCACTACGTCGCCGAGTCCGGCAATCTTGCCCAGCCCTCCGCCCAGCGGCAGGATCACCTGCAGTTTGCGCGCGCCGGAGTTATCGGCGACTGCGAGCATGGTTCTCATTTGCACTGCCATGGTTCTTCTCCTTCCAGCCCGCTACTTGACGGCTTCCTCAACCTGGTCAATCGTCGCTGTGTCTTCGAGCTGGCTCAGCGTCGAGCGCCGCACGATCTCTTCAAGCGACCACCGCTTCAGCTTGCTCAACGGCCGGGTTTCACGAATCCGCACCACGTCGCCCACGCGCGCCGAATTCTGCTCATCGTGCGCATAGAACTTCTTCGAGCTGCGCACAATCCTCTTGTACTTGCGATGAGCCTTGCGCATCTCGACCTCGACCACGATGGTCTTCTGCATCTTGGTCGAAACCACGTTGCCCACCTTCTCATTACGCCGCGAGGCTGGCGCCTTTTCTGTCTCGGCTGTCATTTGCGGGCTCCCTTCTTCGCCGCCGGCTTGGCTGCGGCCGGCTCGGCGTCCTTCTGCGCACCGCGGATTGCAAGCTCGCGCTCGCGGGCTACCGTCTTAATCTGGGCAATTTCCTTGCGCAATTGGCGCAGCTTCTTCACGCCATCATTCTGCCCCAGCGAAACCTGAAAGCGCAGCCGGAACAACTGCTCGGCAGCCGTCCTCTCCTGGTGCTGCAATTCGGCATCGCTTAAATTGCGAATCTTCTCGAGTTCCATTTCAATTTCTCTCCGCGCTGGCCGCTCTCTTTGTCACAACCGAACCAAGCGCTCAAAACCCTTTAAGCTTCCTTGACAGCTGTCGTCGTCTTCTCGGCGCCCGGCCGCTGCACAAATTTGGTCTTCAATGGCAGCTTGTTCGATGCCAGCCGCATGGCCTCCTGGGCGATCTCCGGCGTCACGCCTTCCATCTCGAAGAGAATCTTGCCGGGCCGGACCACTGCCACCCAGTGATCGAGGGCGCCCTTGCCCGATCCCATACGGACTTCGGCCGGCTTCTTGGTAATCGGCTTATCCGGGAAGAGCCGCAACCAGATCTTGCCGCCGCGCTTGATGAAGCGCGTCATCGCGATACGGCTGGCTTCAATCTGCCGGTCGGTGATATAGCCGCACTCCAATACCTTCAAACCGTATTCGCCGAACGAGAGGGAAGATCCGCGCCACGCTTTGCCGCGCCTCTTGCCCTTCTGCTGCTTGCGAAACTTCACCTTCTTTGGCATCAACATAACGAAAACCCTCAAACCAGGGATCAGGGATCAGCTTCGATCCTGCTGCCACCGCTTCCCGGCACTTACTAACTTCTTGGTCGAACCATTCTCAGGACATCTGAATCAGGCTTTGACTGACCCCTGACCACTGATCCCTGACCACTGTTTCTAAAACACTCCCGAGCCTGTCGCCGCGGGCTGCTGGCGCCGCTTCTGCTCGTAAATATCGCCGCGATAGATCCACGTCTTCACGCCGATCTGTCCGTACGTGGTCTGCGCCTCAGCAAAGCCGTAGTCGATGTCGGCGCGCAGCGTGTGCAGCGGCAAACGGCCCTGCAAGTACCACTCCGAGCGCGCGATTTCGTTGCCGTTCAGCCGCCCCGAGACGCGAACCTTGATCCCCTTGCAGCCGAAGCGCAGCGCCGAATCGACGCTCTTGCGCATGGCGCGGCGGAAGCTGACGCGTTTTTCCAGCTGCAGCGCGATGTTCTCGGCCACCAGCTGCGCATCGAGCTCCGGCTTGTTCACCTCGATGATGTCGATGAACACGTCGCGGCTAGTACGCTTGCCGAGCTCAGTCTTGAGCTTCTCGATTTCAGCACCCTTGCGGCCGATCACGATGCCCGGACGCGCGGTACGGATCAAGAAGCGCAGCTTGTTGCCGGGACGCTCGATCTCAACCGAGCTGACACCCGCGGCCTTGAGCTTGTCGCGCAGTTCCTTCTTGAGCTTCACGTCCTCGACCAGAAGCTTGTCGTAGTCGCGCTCTGAAAACCAGCGCGAACGCCAGGGCTTGTTCACTCCCAGCCGGAATCCATAAGGATGGACTTTTTGTCCCATACGTTTTTCCTCAAATCCCTTCAGGCCTACTTGCCGGCCTTTTTCTTCGGCGCCGCCGCTTTCTTTGCCGCTGTCTTTTTGGCCGCCGTCTTCTTTGCCGCCGTCTTCTTTGCCGCCGTCTTCTTTGGTGCAGCCTTCTTCTGTGCCGCCGGCTCTGCCGCAGCCGCGGACTCCTCAACCTTGGTCACAAGACCAGCGGATCCTTCGCGCTCCGCAACGGAAAGCACGATGTGCGTGAGCCTGCGCTGGAACCGGTAAGCCCGCCCCTGCGGTGCGGGACGAATCCGCTTCATACGCGGGCCATCGTTGGCGAGCGCCTGTTTGACGTAAAGGTTGTCTACGTCGAGGTCGTGTCCCTGCTCATCGGCCACGTACTTGGCGTTGTCCACCGCCGAGGTCAGCAGCTTATGAATCACCGGCGCAATGCGCTTCTTGGTGAAGGCCGCCGTCTCCAGCGCCTCCTGAACCCCGCGTCCCTTGATCAGGTCGAGCACCAGCCGCGCCTTCTGCGGCGACACCCGCTGAAACCTGGCCTCGGCCCGATATTCTCTTGTCTCCACTGCCATTGCTCTCTTCCTTAAACTCCGCCAGTCGTTGGTCCTGTTCCCTGTGTCTATCGCGCCGGCGGGGGTGCCGCAGCCGGCTTGGCCACGGCCTCAGCTGCCTTGGCTCCGCCCGTGTGTCCCTTGAATGTCCGGGTCGGCGCAAACTCACCCAGCTTGTGTCCCACCATGTTTTCGGTCACGTACACGGGAACAAATTTCTTGCCGTTGTGCACCGCGATCGTATGCCCCACAAACTCAGGGAAGATGGTGGAGCGCCGCGACCAGGTCTTCACGACCTTCTTGTCATTAGCCTGATTCAGCACCTCGATCTTGGTCGTGAGGTGCGAATCCACAAACGGGCCCTTCTTCGTCGAACGTGCCATATGAAACCAGCTCCTCTACTTCGCCCTGCGGCTCACGATGAACGTGTCGGTCCGCTTGTTGTTCCGCGTCTTGTAGCCGCGCGTCGGTTGGCCCCACGGAGTCACCGGATGACGGCCGCCGGAAGTCTTGCCTTCGCCGCCGCCGTGCGGATGATCGACCGGGTTCATCGTCACGCCGCGGTTCGTCGGCCGGATGCCCATCCAGCGCTTGCGACCCGCCTTGCCGATCGAGATATTTTCGTGGTCCGTATTGCCTACCTGCCCGATCGTCGCCATGCAATCAACCAGGACCTTCCGCGTTTCGCCGGAAGGGAGCTTCAGCAGCGCGTAATCGCCTTCCTTGGCTATCAACTGCGCCTGCGCCCCGGCTGAACGAGCCATCTGCGCACCCTTGCCAGGCCGAAGCTCGATGGCATGCACCGTCGTGCCGGCCGGAATATTCTTGAGCGGCAACGCATTGCCAGTCAGGATGTCAGCATCGGGACCGGATGTCACGGTCGCACCCACTTTCAGTCCGATGGGCTGCAGAATGTAGCGTTTCTCGCCGTCCGCGTAGTGCACCAGTGCGATCCGGGCCGAACGGTTGGGATCGTACTCGATTGTCGCCACCTTGCCCGGAACACCAAACTTCTCGCGCTTGAAATCGATGAGGCGCAGCTTCTGCTTGTGACCGCCGCCCTGGTGACGGATGGTCATGTCGCCCGAGTTGCGACGTCCGCCGGTGCGCTTGCGGGTTGTCAGCAGCGGCTTGTGCGGAGTGTCGGTGGTCAGGTCGTCGTTTACCAGCGTGCTTTGAAAGCGCAGCGTCGACGTTACCGGTCTGTATGTCTTAATTGCCATCGTCTTTGTCCTGGAGCACCGAACCTCCGGCGCTCACTTCGCTTCTCCGGAGCTATCTGATCGATCCACTCCGATATTTCCAGCCAATCACTCGAGCTTCGAACCAGCCCCAGTCTCTTCGTTGCTGTCTTTACAGATTGCTCACGTACTCGGGCATCTTTTCGCCGGCCTTCAGCCGCACATAGGCCTTTTTCCAGTCCGGCCGGAAGCCCGCATACCGTCCGCGCCGCCGCTCTTTTCCGGCCACGTTGGCGGTTCGCACCGCGGCCACCTTCACCTTGAACAGCGCCTCTACGGCTTCCTTCACTTCTGTCTTCGAAGCATCCGGCGAAACGTCAAACACCAGCGTCCCCGAAGTCTCCTTCACGCCCAGTCCTTTTTCGGTAATCAGCGGGCGGCGAATCACGTTATAAAGTGTCGGCATTATGCGGCCTCCGTATGCGCGGTGTGGCGCTTCGACACTGACTTCACGAGCGATTCGGAGAGTTGCTCGATAGCAGCCTTCGAAAAGATTGCCCGTTCGTAGCGCAGCAGATCGTAGGGATGAACTTCGTTATTGAGCACCAGTTCAACGCCCTTCAGGTTGCGCGCGCCCAGCACCAGCGCCTGCGACAGCGTCTTGCCGTTTTCGACCAGCAGCGTTGTCCGCTTCGCATCCAGCTTGTCGAGTGCAGCACGATAGAGCTTGGTCTTGGCTTCCTTGATCTCGAGTGAATCCACCACCGTCAACTTGCCGTCGGCCAGCTTCGACGCCAGCGCCGAACGCAGCGCGCCCAGCAGCTTCTTGCGCGGGAAGGCGTATTCATAGCTGCGAGGCTGCGGTCCGTGCACGGTGTGTCCGTGGCGCCACAGAGCGGAGCGTACCGAACCGATGCGAGCGCGCCCCGTGCCCTTCTGTTTCCACAACTTCTTGCCCGAACCGGCGACTTCGCTGCGGCTCTTTGTCTTGTGCGTGCCCTGGCGCAGCGAAGCGCGATAGTGCTTCACCGCTTCCCAAAGCAGATCCTCGTTCACCTGGCCGTACACCGAGTCGGCCAAGTCGAGCGAGCCCACTTTGTCGCCGTTCAAATTGAGAACATCTACCTTTGCCATCGTCTTCTTGCGCTGCAATTCGCAGCGTCTCCAATCATTTCTGCGCCCCGCGGGGCGCGTCTGCCGCACCGCAGGTGCCTATTTCCTCTTCCCTTGCGCCTTCTTCGAAGCCTTCAACGGATCGACCGTACCCGACCCGGCAAATCCGCGGCGCTCGCGCGGCGGAGCCTTGGCCTTCGAAATCAGCACATACCCTTCGCGTGCACCGGGCACCGCGCCTTCCACCATGAGCAGGTTCTCATCGAGATCGATCCCGCGAATGCGAAGGTTGCGCACGGTGACTTGGTCCGAACCGAGATGACCCGGCATGCGCTGGCCAGGGAACACTCGCGATGGGAAGCTGGATGCGCCAATCGAGCCCTGCACCTGGAACATGTGCCCATGCGACTTAGGCCCACCGCCGAACTTGTGCCGGCGCACAACGCCCGCAAATCCCCGGCCTTTCGAGGTTCCAATCACGTCCACAAACTTCACATCGGCAAAGATGTCCACTAGTACGCGATCGCCGGCCTTGGTCTCGGCCTGGCCATCCGTCGCGGCTTCAACGTCGACTTCCTTGATGAACTTCACCGGAGGAGCTTCCGTTTTGGCAAAGTGCCCGGCCTGCGCCTTGGTCACATTCTTGCTCTTAATGAATTCCACCAGGCCGATTTGCACGGCGTCATAACCATCCTTCGCCGCCGTCTTCAACTGCGTAATCACGCAAGGGCCGGCCTGCAGCACCGTAATCGGGTGCACATCGCCCTTGTCGTCGAAGACCTGCGTCATGCCAATCTTTTTTCCCAAAATCCCCGTCACTGCCATGTCTCTCTCACCTCATCATGCGAGCTTGTCAGCTTCGCACTGCCGGGGTCCTTCCGGACCTTTCCTATTGCTTCGTGCCTCTTGATTTTGCGCTGCCGCCGGCCCATTGCGCCGCAAGACGCAGTTGGCCGCACCGCAGGTGCTTACTTCTCGAACGCTTTGATCTCCACGTCGACGCCGGCAGGCAGATCAAGCTTCATCAGCGCATCCACCGTCTGTTGCGTTGGTTCGAGAATGTCGATCAGCCGTTTGTGCGTGCGAATCTCGAAAGCCTCACGCGACTTCTTGTCCACGTGCGGCGACCGCAGCACGCAATACTTGTTCTTGATCGTCGGCAAAGGAATCGGCCCCGCCACCGTCGCCCCGGTGCGCTTGGCCGTATCCACAATCTCGCCGGTCGAGGTATCGAGCACGCGATAGTCGTATGCCTTCAACCGGATTCGAATTCTCTGTCCTACCATGGCTCTGCTTTCCAGGGATAGGGACGAGATTCTATCTAGTCCCTATCCCTATGTCCCTAGTCCCTGCTACTTGATAATCTCCGAGATCGTGCCTGCGCCCACCGTCCTGCCGCCTTCGCGAATCGCGAAGCGCAGGCCCTTCTCCATGGCCACCGGCGTAATCAGGTCCACTTCCAGCTGCACGTTGTCGCCCGGCATCACCATCTCCGTGCCTGCCGGCAACTCCGCCACTCCCGTCACGTCCGTGGTGCGGAAGTAGAACTGCGGACGGTAGCCCTTGAAGAACGGCGTATGACGGCCGCCCTCTTCCTTGCTCAGCACGTACACCTCGCCCTTGAAGTGCGTGTGCGGCGTGATCGATCCCGGCTTCGCCAGAACCATTCCCCGCTCCACATCCTCCTTGGGAATGCCGCGCAAGAGAATGCCCGCATTGTCCCCAGCCAGCCCTTCATCCAGCTGCTTCTTGAACATCTCCACGCCCGTGCAGACCGACTTGCGCGTCTCGCGGAAGCCCACGATCTCCACGTCCTCGCCCACCTTCACCTTGCCGCGCTCGATACGCCCCGTCACCACCGTGCCGCGGCCCGAGATCGAGAAGATGTCTTCGATCGGCATCAGGAACGGCTGATCCACCGAGCGCTGCGGCTGCGGTACGTTCTTGTCCACCGCCTCCATCAGCTCGTCGATCTTCGCCTCCCACTGCGCTTCCCCGTTCAATGCGCCCAAGGCCGATCCCCGCACCACCGGCACGTCATCGCCCGGGAACTGGTACTTGGTCAGTAGCTCCCTGACTTCCATCTCCACCAGGTCGATCAACTCCCCGTCTTCCACTGCATCGCACTTGTTCAGGAACACCACGATGTAGGGCACCCCTACCTGCCGCGCCAGCAGAACGTGCTCCTTGGTCTGCGGCATCGGCCCGTCGGTCGCCGCCACCACCAGAATCGCCCCGTCCATCTGCGCCGCCCCCGTGATCATGTTCTTGATGTAGTCGGCGTGGCCCGGGCAGTCCACGTGCGCATAGTGACGGTTCTTGGTCTCGTACTCCACGTGCGCCGTCGCAATCGTGATGCCCCGCTCCCGCTCTTCCGGCGCGTTGTCAATCGAGTCGAACGAACGGAACTGGATCTTGGGGTTGTTCTTCGCCAACACCTTCGTGATCGCCGCCGTCAACGTCGTCTTGCCGTGATCGATGTGCCCAATCGTCCCCACATTGCAGTGGGGCTTCGACCGATCAAATTTTTCCTTCGCCATAAAAGTCCAGTTTCCCTTTCATCGCTGTACTGCCCGTTGCCACCCAGGGGCGCCCGCCGCTGCAGGCTCCAGCCCCAAAAAACCAGCATCAGTCGTCAGTTCTCACTTCGTTCGCTTCAGCCGCATCAGTTCCATCGCCTCGGCACTCCCTGATCGCTGACCTCTGATCCTGCATCTCAGTAATACGCGTACGCCTTGAAGTACCTCTGCCGCAGTTCCACCGGCACTTTCTCCACCAGCCGCAGATACCGTTCCCTCGTCAGCGCCTGGTCCGACACCGGAAGCGCGCCGTATACCGCAACCGAATCCTTGCCCAGAAGCCCGCGCCGCAGCACGCCTTCAAAATCGCGAATCCGCAGCTTCATTCGAATCGCACGGTTCAGCAGCATTTCCACTTCCCGCGGATCGAATGCCGCATCAATCGATGCATGCAGCTTCTTGTACTCCTGCTCGTCTCGAACCGCGATTTGCGCCTGCTCAAACATCGTTCCCTCGAAACAGCCTTCAGCTCTCAGCCGTCTGCCTCATCCTTCTCGCGCTGGACTCCCTCGGCCTTCCCATCCACCAGATCACTGATCCCTCACCGCTGATCTCTGATCCCTGTCTTTCTGGAGCGGGAGACGGGACTCGAACCCGCGACCAACAGCTTGGAAGGCTGTGACTCTACCACTGAGTTACTCCCGCCCGGCTTTCAGTTGTCAGCGGTCAGTCTTCTCACGCCGATTGAGCTGCCTTCCAGTCGACGCCTTCACTGATCCCTGATCCCTGTATCTCTGGAGCTGATGACCAGGATTGAACTGGTGACCTCTCCCTTACCAAGGGAGTGCTCTACCAACTGAGCTACATCAGCCCTCTAAACCGCTATTCTTTCTCCCCCTGCCGGCGAATCCGATCCGCCTTCAAGGCCACTACCGTTCTCAATGCCAGTCCGCCCAGAATCATCAGCGGAACCAGCCGTAACTCCACCGGCCTGCCCACGATCATCACCTTATCGGGGCCGATCGTAAACCAGACCGCTAACGCCAAAATCGCGTACATCGCGAGAGCGATCGGAAACCGCCGTTCTAACTCCGACCCGGACCTGGTCTTCTCCCGCTCCGGCGCCGTGCGCGTTTCCATCTGCAACTCTTCGCGCATCGCAACTCTCAAAAACCGCCACGTCTGTCAGGCTTCATTTCCTGACCCCTGTCTTTATGGTGCACAGGGGAGGATTCGAACCTCCGTAGCTCGCAAGGAGCGGCAGATTTACAGTCTGCTGCCATTAACCGCTCGGCCACCTGTGCCCATCCCGAGTGCCCCATCCTGACCCAAATTCCGGCAGCGAAGGTGCGAAACAACATCTCGGCTCAACCTGATTCTGTCCCCAAAAGCGCTTCCACGCACCACCCCTACCCCGAAACGCCTTCGGCATTCGGCTTGGTCGGAGCATGCACCTCGGTGGGATCGCCGCAGAGGACAGGTCCAGCGCCTCATGACTCCAACGCCGGTCCAAACCTGCTGCCGTTTTCCAGATCCGAGTCACGCCTCCGATTGGAGCTGGCGAAGGGATTTGAACCCCCGACCCTCTGATTACAAATCAGATGCTCTACCAGCTGAGCTACGCCAGCTCTAAGTGCGGCTTTCCCAACTCGCTCGAAAACCGCCTCACCACCCCGGAAATCTGCCCCGGAACCCGGTAGAACGCGCAGACACACTCCTGCTCCGCGTGTTCCACGGCATAGATTTCAAGGTTAGCACAGCGCTACCCGCTGAGCAAACCACTCCGTCACGTCCGCCAGAACTTCGTTGACATCCCAATCTGAGTCGCGGTACAGTCCTTCCACCCGGCAAGAACTCCCCTTATAAAACTGAGTAGAACGGAACTTCCCTATGAAACGCACTCTAAGGTTTCGCGCTCCCGGATGTGCCGCCATGTCCCTCGTCTGCGCACTGGGCGTGTTTGCCCAGGGCGATCCTGCAACCATGGTTCAGGAAAAAATCGCGGGTCAATTCAAGCTCACCAAGGCCACCGCCGACCACACCGATGTGGTCACCGCCGGCGATATTGTCGTCCTGCATAAAGATGGCCTGATGATGTGCAGCTCGGCCTCGTCCTACGCATTCTCAAACACCTACGCGAACGGTGTTCTGACGGCCAATCTCAACAACCGCGCCAAGGATGCCGCCAAGTCCTTCTTCCGCGGCCGGCTCCCTTTTGGCGGCGGCGGCAGCGCCACCGATGCGGCCAATAACGGCTGCACCTCACGCAAGTTTGTTGCCGGCGAAAAGTTCTGGATAACCGGCGTCGCTCTCCAGAAGGACGGCATCCTCGTCAGCACCTTCAGCGACCCCTACAACGACACACGCTATTACGGTGAAATCAAGTTCGCCTTCCCCAAAGGATCGGTGCCGGCGCCCGACGCCTTCTCGAACACAGTGGCCGAAGTGATCACAGTGCAGCCGCCTGACGATAAAGACAGCAGTGGCCAGGGCAACGATCAGGGCGGTGGTCAACCGGCGCAAGCGGCTTCTTCATCTCCCGCCGCCGCGCCCGCTTCCGCTCCGCCTGCTGCACCGATGGCGGCCATTCCGCCACCGCCCCCGCCGGCCGATGCCCCGCCACCGACGATTTCGATTGGTCAGACCAAGGACCAGGTCACTGCGGCTTTCGGTCAACCGCAGCGCGCCGCCAAGCTCGGCGCAAAGGAGATTTATTACTACAAGGACATGAAGGTCACGTTTACCAATGGAAAGGTCAGCAACGTTGATTAGAGGATGCGCTCGCGGCCGACTGCACAGACCGCGCTCGCACTCCATGCTATGCTTCCCCGTTTATTTCATGAAAGGGAAGAGGATATGGCTCCGGTAAGAGTGTTTCGTTCGTTTCTGTTCATTGCTCTCTTATTTATGTTGCGTCTGTTGCTCTCGGCGCAGGGCGATCCGGCTGCAATTCAGCAAAAGCTCTCGGCACAATTCAAGCTCACCACCACGACCGCCGACCGCTCCGACATCGTCACCGCCGGGGATGTCGTCGTGCTGCACAAGCCCGGCCTCGTGATGTATGCCGTCACTTCGCCCATGCCTCCTTCGAACACCTACAAGAACGGAAAAATCGGACAGGGCTGGGGCGGTTTTGGAAAAGACCTCGCCATCGGCATGAGATCGTCGGGAGGAACCACGGCGGCCGACTACCCGCACCGCACCTTCGTTCCCGAAGAAAAATGCTGGGTCACCGCGGTCCAGGTTGAAAAAGACGGCGTCGTGTTCACCCTCTACAGCGATCCCTACAACGACACGCGCTATTACGGCTCGCTGAAAATTCCCTTCCCGAACAAGAAAGAAGTTCCTTCGACCGACCTTGCCCTGCAAACAGTGGCCGAGGTGCTCACGGTGGCGCCTTCCGGCAATGCGGACAATCAGGCCGCAGCCGCGCCGCCACCAGCTGCTCCCGCCGCGCCATCCGCACCGCCGGCGCCGATGGCAGTCATTCCTCCTCCGCCTCCGCCGGCTGATGTCCCGCCGCCCTCCATCTCGATTGGCCAGACACGGGACCAGGTGATCGCCGCCTTCGGACAGCCGCTGCGCGAAGCGAACCTGGGGTCGAAACAAATTCTCTATTACAAGGACATGAAAGTGACCTTGAAAGACGGTAAGGTCAGTGACGTCGATTAGTGCGCTCGCGCTGCCGGGACGGCCGCGAGGCGAAAACAGGAACCGAGAACAGGAACCGAGATACAGGAACGAGGTTCGATGATGAAAATGCAATTGCTACCCCGGATGCTGCGTTACGGCGTTGCTGCCGTGATCCTCACCGGCATGTTCGGCGCACTCTCCGCGGTTTCTGCCGCCGCTGACAACAAGAAACCGGCTGCGCCCAAAGCAGCGCCGGCTGCCAAACCGGCCGCCACCCCTCATCCCACTGGTGGCGCGTCCCATGGTGTCGGGGCCTCGACCTCGCACGGACCAACCGCCGGCGGCGGTGCAAGCCATGGCCCAACTGCGAACGGCGGAGCCAGCCACGGTCCCACCGCGAATGGCGGCGGCATGCGCACCACCACCACAACCCGAACCACCACAACCACTACGACCACGCGCACCACAGGCGGAATGGGTGGTCCCCGGCCCGTCGCAAGCCATCCCTCGGCCTTCGGCCACGGTCCGGCCCCGCGCGGCACCAATGAGCGCGTCACCCGTTCCGGCAATGCCATCCGCACCCGGCCCGGAGGACGTGTCAGCGACGTGCACGATGCCCGTCGCGGCATGGATGTTCATCATGGTCTCGCCGGAGGACGCCGCGTCTCGATGGAGCGCGCCGATCACAGCCGCGTTTTCGCCGAACGCGGACGCCGCGGATTCGTCGAGCGCCCCTATCGCTATCACGGGCGCGACTTCGCACGGCGCAGCTATTACTATCATGGCCGTGCTTACGAGCGTTATTACCACGGCTACTACTACCGCGGCGTTTATGTGAACGTCTATGCGCCCGCCGTCTACTATGGCCCCGGGTTCTACGGGTGGGCCTATAACCCGTGGGCAGTCCCGGTCGCCTACGGCTGGGGATGGGGCGGCAATCCCTGGTATGGCTACTACGGCTACTACTTCGCGCCCTATCCGGTTTACCCCTCCGCCGCCTTCTGGCTCACCGACTACATCATCGCCGCGAATCTTCAGGCCGCTTACGCAGCACATCAGGAAGCTCAGGAACAGGCCGCGGCCGAAGCCAACAGCGGCCAGCCCGTCCTGACTCCCGAAGTGAAGCAGATGATTTCCGACGAGGTGAAAGCGCAGCTGGCACTCGAAAACCAGGAAGCCGCGCAGAATGCCCAGCAACAGGACGCCGATCCCAACTCCAGCGGCATTGCACGCATGCTTTCCGACGGCCGACCCCACGTCTTCGTCGCCGGCGACAACCTCGACGTCACCGATGCGTCCTCGGGACAGGAGTGCGCGCTCAGCGACGGCGATGCAATTCAGTTGCAGACGCCGCCCGCTCCCGATGCAACCGCGGCGAACCTCGTTGTGCTCGCCAGCAAAGGCGGAGTCGAGTGCCCGCGCTCGAGCACCGTGACCGTCCAGATCGCCGATCTGCAGGAAATGCAGAATCACATGCGCGAAACCATCGACCAGGGCCTTCAGGAGCTGCAATCCAAGCAAGGGCAGGGCGGACTTCCCGCGGCTCCACCTTCAGCCAAGGCTCCTCCGGCCGCCGCGCAGTACGCCTCCGCCGCTCCTCCTCCGGAACAGAACCTCAGCCAGGACATCGCACAAGCCGACCAGCAGAGCGATCAGGCTGAGAAAGACGTAACCGCCGAAGCAGCGCAGGATAACGGCGGACCCGGAGCCGCGGCAGCGCCCATGGCAGCTCCCGCAGCTCCCGCTGCGCCCACCGCGACCGTCAACCTGGGACAAACCACCGACCAGGTACAGGCCGCCCTCGGCGCACCCACGCGCATCGCCAACCTCGGCGCCAAAACCATCTACTACTACAACGGCATGAAGGTGACCTTCAAGGACGGCAAAGTAAGCGACGTCCAATAGCCATTCACAACAACTGGGCAGGTGGTGACGCCCGCTGCATTCTCTGCGGCGGGCGTCGTTTTTCTTGCGACGCTCTTTTCTAATGCGCTCCACGCAGGCCGAGTCACCGGTGAGACCTGCGTCACAGAGGATCTCCTTGCGCAGTGCTATCGTTCCGCCGCGTGAGGAAAAGATGAAAAGACTTTTCGCAGCTTTCTTATGCCTATTCTTTCCGTTCTCCGCCTTCGCCAGCGACAGCGGATACAAGATTGCCTATGACGGCGGCTCCGTGCAAAATGCCAAAGCCGGAACGGAAATGCGGCTCTACCTGGATGGCACAAATATCCGCATCATGAAAGGCAAAACCGAAGTAGCCGTCATCCCGGCCGCTGCGGTTACCGAGATCAGTTACGGTCAGGATGTGCACAGACGTGTCGGAGCGGCCATTGGCGCGGCAGTCGTCTCTTTCGGCATCGGGGCCTTGCTTGCGCTCTCCAAATCGAAGAAGCACTTCATCGGGATCACCTGGGACGACAACGGAAAGAAGGGCGGACTCGCATTCCAGGCCGATAAGAACGATTACCGCGGCCTGCTCGCCGGTCTTGAGGGTATAACCGGAAAGAAAGCCGTCGATTCCGATGCAATGACCGTGAAAAACTGAACCCGATCCGGCCCGAACCTCGTCCCGGAGCCTCTCGAATCCTCTTGCTAAGAATCACCGGCGGGGTGGATCATTCCTCTACACCCCACGGTCCCCCTCCGTCGCGGCGCCCTCATCAAGGAGCGTTGGCATGCGCAGCAGAATCCTTGCGGCCTTTTTCATCCTCGCGTCTTCCCTGCTGATCGCTCAGCAGGCCCTCAACAACGACGCCATCATCAAGCTGGCCAGGGCCGGCCTCTCCGATGAGCTCATCCTCACCACCATCAACGCCTCGCCCGGCTCCTATGACACCTCGGCCAACGGCCTCATCACCCTCAAATCCGCCGGCGTCAGCGACAAGGTCATCGCCGCGCTCGTCGTCAAGGCAGCCGGCGGCACGCCCGCGTCCGGATCCGCCGAAGCTTCTGGTTCCATGCAGGGCGTTCCGCCCGGCGTCGACAGCGTCGGCGTCTACTACCTCGACAGCGAGCACAACCAGTGGCAGGAAGTCACCGCCGAAGTTGTCAACTTCAAAACCGGCGGAGCCGTCAAGCACATCGCCACCGTCGGCATCATCAAGGAGGACATGAACGGCCTCATCAACGGCAACCGCGCCCGCCTCATCCTGCACATGCCCGCTTCGTTCATCTTCTATGTGCCCGAGGGCCGTTCACCCGGCGAGTACCAGCTTCTCCGCCTGCGCATCAACAACGACAGCCGCGAATTCCGCTCTTCCACTGGCGGCGTGGTCCACGAGTCCGGCGGCGCTATGCGCGACACCGTCGACTACACCAGCAAGAAGATCGCGCCCCGCATTTACCAGATCACGCTGGGGTCCGAGGTGGGCCGCGGCGAATACGGCTTTCTTCCCCCGCTCGACGCCGCATCCGGCAACAGCATGGCCAGTTCGGGCAAGATTTACAGCTTTGCCCTCGTGCCATAGGCCGTTCCGATATCCTTATATCGGGTAACCCGTCGTTCCCCGGCACGGCGCCCCTTAAGCATGAATCGACGCACACGCAGAACGCTCCTGGTTGTCGCTGGAGTCGTAGTCATTCTCGCCATCGCCATCTTCCTGCGCTCCAAGGCCCCGCCTGAAGTCGCCCGTCTCTTGCCCGAGTCCGATGGCATTCTCTACGTCAATCTCAAGCCCATCCGGACCTTCTTCCACAAGGACCTGAAGCCGCCCGAGCGCGTACCCGAGTACCAGCAGTTCGTTGACGCCACCGGCATCGACTGGGAGCGCGACCTCGACCAGGTCGCCATCGCCTTGCACCGCATGCCCAATCCCAACGGCCCCAACGGCCCTGTCGCCTATTCCCTGGTCCTGCAAGGCAAGCTCACGGGTAAACGCCTCAAGACATGGCTCGAAGCCAACGCCACTTCCAGTGAGGTCTACGCCGGCAAAACCATCTACAGCGTCCCCTCAGAAGGTCGCACCGTGCGCGTCGCCCAGATCGGCTACGACATGCTGGCCATCAGCAACACACCCACCCCCGAGCAGATTCACTCCATCATCGACCGCCATCGCACCGCGGCTCTGCCCTTTGCCGGTTCCACGCTCCTCTCGCGCCACTACCATGAAGTGCCGCTGCTCGCGCTCGCCTGGGGCATCGGCCAGATCGGCCTTCCGCTTTCCGAAAGCGGCTCCATCCACATCTTCGGTTTCTCGCTGCCGCTTACCGACGGCGCAACCCTCATTGCCAGCGTCACGCCCAGCCTTCCGCTCTCCGGGCTTCTTCGCTTCCGCGTCGAAGAGATTGCCCCCAGCGAACAGGACGCCCAGAGTCAGGCCGCCAATCTGGCTACTCTCGTTACCCTGGCCCGCGGATTCACCGCTCAACTCAGTTCCAATGCAGCCAACAACGGCCTGAAGCAACTGCTGAAGACCGCCGAGGTCACCCAGAAGCGCGACCGCGTCATCGTCACCGCCAGCCTCACGCCCTCAGTCCTGCTCGCAGCCGCTAATGGGAATTCCACATCCCAGCCAACCCAGGCGCAGGGCGGCGCATCGAAGTGATCGCAGGCCCTCCCCCAAGGTTCCATCGCTTGCAGCCAAAACGAGTGGACGGCCCTTGCACCGTCCCCTGCATCTTTGAGCATCGAGCAGCCAGGAGTCCGCGCTTCTGGCTGCTTTTTCTTTTCTATAATCAGTCCATCCGGTCGATCCGCACGCCGGGCCCCCATCACTGCCGCGATCTGGAAATGTTTCTCCACGAGGTCTCATGAGCCGCGCTTCGAAAATCTTTGCTTTTCTCGTTTTGCCTGCCGTGCTTGTTTCTGTCTGCGCCTTTGCCGTCACCAAGTCACAGGAGCCTCAGCAGGACGTCCTCACCGGCCAGGCCGCGTTTACCGATGCCCTGCATGAATCTCCCGGCACCCGCCGCCATCTCACCGTCGCTGACCTGCCCCTCCCCGCGCCCGACCAGTCCGTCGACAATGGTCCCGACGTCGTAGAGCGCCCCGCCAACGCCTGGCCTGTCGCGCCCAAAGGCTTCAAGGTCGAGCTCTACGCCACCGGCCTCGACAATCCCCGCGAGATTCGCACCGCGCCCAATGGCGATCTCTTCCTCGCCGAAAGCGAAGCCGGCAAGATCCGCGTCTTTCGCGGAGTCGGCAAAGACGGCAAGCCCGAACAAACCTCCGTCTTCGCTGAGGGACTTCACCAGCCCTTCGGCATCGCCTTCTATCCCAAAGAAAATCCCCAGTGGATCTACATCGGCGACACCGACGAAATCGTTCGCTTCCCCTATCGCAACGGCGATCTGAAAGCCCGCGGCCCCATGCAGAATCTCGCGGAACTGCCCGGCGGCGGCCGCCTCCGCGGAGGCGGTCACTGGACGCGCGACCTCGTCTTCTCAAAGGACGGCGCCAAACTCTTTGCTTCGGTCGGCTCCCACTCCAACATCGACGACCCCGACACGCATCCCGAGGAATACCACCGCGCCGACGTGCTCGAATTCACCCCGGAAGGCAAGTTCATCAAGGTCTATGCCTGGGGCATTCGCAACTGCGTCGGCGAAGCCATCAATCCCATCACCGGCGACCTCTGGTGCTCCACCAATGAGCGCGACGTCCTCGGCAACAATCTCGTCCCCGACTACATCACCCACGTGCAGGAAGGCGGCTTCTACGGCTGGCCATGGTTCTACATGGGCGGCCACTGGGATCCGCGCCACCAGGGCAAGCACCCCGAACTCCAGTCCAAGGTCATCACCCCCGACATCCTCCTCAATCCGCACTTCGCTTCGCTCGAGATGACCTTCTACGAGGGCTCTGAGTTCCCCGCTGACTACAAGGGTGACGGGTTCGCCTGCGAACACGGTTCATGGAACCGCGCCAGGCGCTCCGGCTATGAAGTCATTCGCCTGCCCATGCATAACGGCCACGCCACCGGCGAATACGAGGACTTCCTCACCGGCTTCGTCACCCCCGACGGCAAAGTCTGGGGCCGGCCCGTGGGCATCACCATGGCCCACGACGGCTCGCTCTTCATCACCGACGACGGCTCCCGCTCCATCTGGCACGTGACCTACACCGGCAAGTGAAAAACCCGTCATAGCGAAAAACCCGTCATAGGGAAAAGCCGGGTGCTCCAATTCTCGATCTTGAGACCTGCGATCCGAATTCCCAGCCCAACCCCCTGTCATTTCTGAGCGAACGGAACCCCGAACACTTTTCGGGGTCCCCAAAGAGCTGGTTGCCCCAGGTCTCGATTTTGAGACCTGGGATCCGAACTTCCAAATTCAGCCCCTGTCATTCCCGCACCCTCAAATGTGAAAACGAACGACTTGTGCTCCGTCACAAAACAATCACTCGCTTTTCAGAAAACCGTCCGACCGCGGTCATGACCGCGTCCGCGCACGGATCGACATTGCACCCAGCCAACCCGGCTGAGGTGATTCGAAATGTCGATTCTCAAGCTGACGATGACCGTCATTCTTGCCGCTCTGACCGCAACCGCACTGAGGGGGGAAAGACACTGCCCGGGAAATGTGCCCAGTGTATCCCTTCGCCTCGTCCAGAACACGCTGATTGTTGCGCCCGTGATGATCAACGGCAGCGGACCCTACGATTTCCTGGTCGACACCGGCGCGCAGATTACGACCGTCGATCGAGAACTCGCCGCCCGGCTCAGCCTGCGGTCGGATGGGCTGACGGGAGTTTCAGGCGTTGCCAGTTTCGGCCGCACGCCCTTCACGCATTTGAACCACATCGAAATCGGGACACGCAGCGTGGAAGATGTGCCGGCCGTCATCGAGGACCTGGCGCAGCTCCGCCACGCGGATGCGAATATCCGCGGCATTCTGGGCGAGGACTATCTCGCTCACTTCGACCTCCTCATCGATAACGAACATCGCATGCTTTGCCTCGACGACTCCACCACGCTGGCTCTGGCGGTCAAGGGAACCCACATCGCATTGGAGCAGCCTTACGGCCCGGACCATGATCTGCCCTACACCCGTCCCCTGGTCGTTCTCGCGCGCACCGGGCAGGATCGCAGGCCGCTCTTGTTCCGGCTCGATTCAGGAAGCAATGCTCCCGTGATCTATGGAACGAACGAACCGGCTCAATACGCGGTTCCGGCGAGCGCGCAGATTCTCAAGCGGGTGGTGAATGGCGCGGAGCAGCAATTCTCCGTGTTGCGGCCCCAGGATGTCTCTGTGGGCAATCAAACGGTGCACCAGGTGTCGTTCATCCAGCCGATGAACGCGATTGGAGCGGTGCGCGCGGCCCGGGAAGATGGCGTGTTGCCCACCCAGCTCTTTCAGCGTGTTTTCGTCAGTTACAAGAACCAGTTCGCGATTCTCGTTCCCCGATAGCGCAGCGGATCCCAACCCTGCCCGGTCCTTCTGAACCGGGTGCCCCAGGTCTCGCTCTTGAGACCTGGGATGCGAACTTCCGGATTCAGCCCTGTTCATTCTGAGCGAACGGGCCGGCGAACGCTTTTTGGGGTCCCCAAGGACCTGGGTGCCCCAGGTCTCGACTTTGAGACCTGGGATGCGAACCTCTTAATTCAGCGAACCCGGGTCTCCTTATCCAATGGTGTCCAGTTGCCTCTTTTTCCGCAAAAGAGCGCACAATAGAAATAGAGGGTGTTCTGAGGACACCCTCTCTGCATTTCGGGGCCGGCCCAGGCCGCGCCGCCCTGCTCTTTGAATCAGTTGATCCCGCGCCCATGCCCGCGCCCCGAAGGCAAGCCCATCGCCATAACCACGAACTGTCGCGGAAGAAGCGACTTGAGGGGTTGATTGAGGTTCCGGGACGAGTTAACTCCTTGCCGCAGAGGAATTTGGCTGTTAAGTCCTTTCACAAGAAGAATTTAGAGTCGACAGCACACACTAAGATGCTGAAAATAAGGAATTTAACGTCCGAGATACCCGGGGGGCACCTGGCAAGTGATCCAGGTCACGCTAGGTGATTTGAATTCGGGCTCCGGGAGCGCAGCGACTCCGGCTTATTTCTTCAGCCCCAGCGCCTCCACGACCGCGTCGTCCACCTCGGCCGGCTGGCCGTCCTGCTTCCACACCACGCCGAAGCCGCCGCGATAGTCCCACATCGTCCAGCCGATGCCGTCGGCCTCGAGCGCGGTGCGCACGTCGTGAATCCAGCGCATCCGCGACTGCGGCTCCATGTGCTCGCGGTAGGCGCCAAATTCGTTGCAGGTCAGCGGCACGTTGTGGTCGCGCGCCCAGGCCGCAGCCTCATCCATCAGCCCGCGGATATGCGCCGCATCCCAGTGATCGAGCCAGTAGTTCTCCAGCTTGTAGCGATCCACCGGGTCCGGCACCTCCTCCAGCGACTGGGCCATCGACCCCGCCGTCGGCGGGTAGGGAATGTTGTGCGTGAAATGCCACCACCCCTCGCCCCAGCTCGCGCCCTGGTGCGTAAACTCGTGCGGATCGTAAAAATGGAAGTTGTAAATCACGTTCCCGTCCGGCAGCGGGTGCAGCGCCAGCAGGTCCACAATGTCCGACCATTTCGCTCCGCTGGCGATGATGGTGTTGCGCGGCGCAGCCTGCCGGATCGCCGCCGCGGCACGCGCCAGGATGCCGGCCCATCGATTCGCATCGTGCACTTCCGGCTCGTTCATGACTTCGAAAAATACGCGCTCCGGATCGCGCCCCGCATAGTGCGCCGCCAGTTTGCTCCACAGCGCCACGAACCGGTCCACTGCTCCATCATCGCTGCGAATCGCCTGCTTGTACGATTCCTCCGGATGAATGTCGATCTGCACGGCAAGTCCATTGGCCAGCATCGTGTCCACGGCCTTGTCCAGCCGCCCCAGAAACTCGTCGTTCATCCCGTCTGGTCCCAGCGGCTCCTGATCGAGCGGCGCCGGATCGATGCTCAACCGCACGTTGTCGAATCCCAGCTTCGCCATCAACGCAATATCGCCCGCGTCCGTATAGCGATTCGTCCTCGCAGCCGAGTAGTCAGTGGACTGTGCAAACCACTCCGACGCGTTGATCCCATGACGCAGGTGCTGCGCGCGAGCAAACGCTGTCTTCACTTCCGCGGCGTGATCCTGAGCTACGCACTGCATGGTTACAACCGACGCGACCGCCAAAAGCACTGCAACCTGCATTCCAGCAAGACGCATAAGAACCCTCCGAATTTCGCAGCGCAAACCAACCGAGCCAACATACCACGCGCTCCGCAGTCTGCCCGCCGCGGCGCGCCAAACAAAAACGGCTCCCAATGTGGGGAGCCGCTTCGTCAGACTGGATGGGAATTACTTGCCGCCGGCCGGCGCCGAGTTGCTTCCCAGCGCAGCCTGCTCATACGTCGTGCGCAGGTACTTCTGTGGATTCACCGGCACATTATGGATGCGGACTTCATAGTGCAGGTGCGGACCCGTCGCGCGTCCGGTCTGGCCCACATATCCGATGATTTGGCCGCGAATCACATGCTGTCCGGGAATCACCGCAATCGAGGACAGATGCGCATAGATGGTTTCCACATCGTGCCCGTGATTGAGAATCACTTCGCGCCCGTATCCCGAGCCCGTTGTTCCTCCGGCCACGTCGCCGTCGCCTGCTGCGCGGACCGGCGTGCCCCACGGCGCATCAATGTCAATGCCGGGATGGAACGCTCCCTCGCCGTTGATCGGATCAGCACGCTCGCCGAAGCTCGAAGCCACGCGGCCCTCAAGCGGCCACATCGATGGCGCATCGGCAAGAACGGTCCAGTCGCCCATGAAGTTCGGCGTCAGCCCGCCCTGGAGAGCGCGGGTCACCTCGCCCGACATGGCCTGCGCACGCAGCGCATAGAACTGCTTGATCGAGAGCGAAATGTCCTGCTGGCTGGCTGTGTCAGACGACGCCAGCGTGGGCGGCGTCGGCGCGGAAGCTGCGCTTGCCGCAGCCGCGTGCGCCACCATCTTGTTCTGCCTCAGACCGTAGAGAGTCGTCACTTCACTCGCCAGCGCTCCCAGCGATGCGACCTGCACATCGCGGTCGTGCGCGATCTGCGCCATCTGCTGATAATTCTTGCGAAGGGTCTCGCGCTCCTGCCGAACCTGGTTATAGCTCTCGGTCTTCAGCAGCATCCGCGTATACGAGCCCGCCATTCCCACGATCGTGAAGGCTCCCACAATCGCGGCGGCGACAAATCCATACACGTAGTGCAGAGGCAGCGGAATCTTCCGCACCCGCCCGTCTTCATCTCTGGCAACGAAAAGAATGTAATAGCGTTTTCGCAGCATATACCTTCTCTCATCCTGCAACCGGGGATGGCTGCACTTCGCCAAGGAATTCAATGAGAATTCAGAACATCGGGGACCATGCGGTGGCCCCTCGAATCACGCGATTCGCGACCGTCGCGATCAGCAAGCGTAGAACGTTTGTTCAGGCTATCAGCCGCCGCCCGCCAGGTCAACGAAAACCGCGGTGAAAATCCTTCCGTTTCAATCAACCAGCGTTCGGCTCGACTGATCTATCCAGGGCAACATCCAAGCCGGCGGGGCGGCAAAACTGTATGCTCTATACGATGCAAAACAAGCTTTTTGCGGCCATCCGGACATCCGGATCGGGGGAACTGGCGCTGATCGAGCAACTTCGTCGCCGCCTTGCGCGCCAGTCCACCGCCGGCCTGCCACTCGGCATCGGCGACGACTGCGCCCTGCTTCGCCTACGGCGGGGCGAAGAAATAGCGATTACCACCGATCTCTCGATCGATGGCCGCCATTTTCGCCTCGCCTGGCATCTGCCTGAAAGCATCGGTCACCGCGCCCTGGCCCGCGGACTCAGCGATCTCGCCGCCATGGGTGCGCGTCCGGTGGCTGCTTTTCTCTCCCTCGGTTTGCCCAAGGCACTCACCCGCGCCGGACGGAGGCAGCCAAGCTGGTTCGAGCGCTTCTTCGACGGTTTTCTCGCACTTGCTCATGCGAACCGCACTCCGCTGGCCGGCGGAGACTTGTCTGAATCGCCCATTGCAATGGCCGACATCGTTCTCGCCGGAGCCGTCCCGCGCGGCCGTGCTTTGCTCCGTTCCGGCGCCCGCCCCGGCGATCGCATCTTCGTCAGCGGAGCGCTCGGAGGCTCTGCCGCCGGGCTGTCTCGACTGCGGAGACTTGCCGACGCCGCAAAGACTTCGACGGCCCTTCCAAAAAACAGCGAAGCGCTGGCGCCGCACCTCTATCCCCTGCCTCGCATCGCCCAGGGACTCTGGCTGCAACGCAGAGGCATCGCCACGGCTGCAATTGACTTGAGCGATGGCCTTTCGACGGATCTGGCCCACGTGTGCCATGAATCGCGTGTCGCAGCCGAAGTCGATCCCGAGTCGATTCCGATTCATGGCGCGGCAAGTCTGGCCCAGGCACTCCACGGCGGTGAGGACTATGAGCTTCTCTTCACCGCGCCGGCACCCGCGCGCATTCCCAGCTCCATCGCCGGGGTACCCATCACCTGCATTGGCCGCATCACCCGCCGCCGCGCCGGCAAACCGGTCATTACCCTGCTCACCCAGGAAGGCCGCGAGCCGATTACCCCGCGCGGCTGGCAACACTTCGCTTGAAGAGGCGCCAAACTGAACCCGTTATCGCAGTTTTCTGATCACTGACCACTGCGAGTACCATTGGATTGCGCGATGCCGCGGATCATGCCCGCGCGACGCCCGCAACGTTCGAGTGCCACGATGGAAGATCGAAAGATTCGCGTGCGATTCGCTCCTTCGCCCACCGGATTACTGCACGTGGGCAACGCGCGAACCGCCCTGTACAACTGGCTTTTTGCACGGCGCTTTGGCGGTGATTTTCTGCTTCGAATCGAAGATACCGACATCGAACGCTCCGAAGAACGCTATGAAACCCAACTGATCGAAGATCTTCGTTGGCTCGGCCTCGACTGGGATGAGGGCCCTGACGAGCCCGGTATCCCCGGCAGAGGAAACTTCGGACCCTACCGGCAATCCCAGCGTCTGGATATCTATGCCAGGTACACGCGGCAGCTTCTCGATGAAGACAAAGCCTATCGCTGCTTCTGCACTCCCGAGGAACTGGAAGCCGAGCGCCGGCACGCCGCTGCAAACCACCTGCCGCAAATCTACTCGGGGCGATGCCGCAACCTGAGCACACAAACCGTCGGCCAGTTTCTCGACAAAGGCAGGCCTTTCGCCGTCCGGCTCAAGATCGGCGAAGAGACTCTGCGCTTTCACGACCTCGTGCGCGGCACGGTTGAGTTCGGCGCAGAGGCCGTCAGCGATCCGATCCTCGTCCGCTCGGGTTCCAGGGCCACATTGGGCATCCCAGTCTACAACTACGTGGTCACCATCGACGACGCGCTGATGCAGATCAGCCATGTCATTCGCGGCGACGACCATATCTCCAACACACCCAAACAGGTCGCCATCTATCAGGCGTTCGGCTGGACGGTGCCGGAGTTTGCACATCTCTCCACCATCCTTGGATCGGACCGCGAACGTCTTTCCAAGCGCCACGGCGCCACATCCATCTCCACCTTTCGCCAGATGGGCTATCTTCCTGAGGCGCTCGTGAATTACCTCGCGCTGCTTGGCTGGGGAGCCGAAGACGGCAAATCAGAGACCTTCACCCTTTCCGAACTCGTTCGCGCATTCTCTCTCGACCGCGTCACGCCTTCACCCGCGGTCTTCGATTTCGACAAGCTGAATTGGTTGAACCGGCACTACATCAAGATCGCCTCGCCGGATCGAGTTGTGTCGCTGGCGCGGGAATACTTTGGCGATCTCATGCCGCCAAGCGAAGACATCTCCGATGAGGTAATCACATGGTTTGCAAAGCTGACCGCGCTCGTGGTTCCTTATGTCGATCACCTCGACCAGGTCCCCGCGAAAGCTCAGTTCATCTTCGGATTTGACCCGGACGCCGCCCGAACCAACGCACAGAACATCCCTGTACTCGCCGCCGATTCCACGCACATCGTCCTCGGCGAAATGGCCACCCGTGTCCGCGCACACACCGGGCATGTAACCCCGGAGCTCTTTAAAGGTTGGCTGAGCGAGATCCGGCAGGCCACAGGAATCAAGGGCGCCGAGCTCTACCACCCCGTGCGCATCGCTGTGACCGGCACCCACGCCGGGCCGGATTTCGACAAGCTGATCCCTCTCATCGAAAAAGGATCCACTCTCAACATCGGCGTTCCGGGCGTACAGGAACGGATTGATCGCTTCGTCGGAGTCTGAGCTCAACGTGCGTCATGTCTTCTGCATCCTTCGCCGCGAGGCACGCCCATGAGCGTTGTCACGAGCTTCGCATTTCCGCATCACTGGCGTGCAGAAGTGCTTGCTTCGCGGCCGCTCATCCTGCCGCAGCGGCACTACACCTACCCTCGCGACGCTGAAGAAATCGAGCGCGGCGCGCTCGAGGTGCTCGTCCATCCAGATTCGGCAAGCGACACCCACGCACCAAATCCGCAGCCATTTCTCGCCACCTGCGCACTCGGCTTCCGCGATCCCATCGTTCCCACCGGGATCTGGTCGTGCCCCCATCCCAAGGAGCTTTGCGCGATTTCCGGCGGCTATGCATATCTCATCGACACAACCACTCCGGAGCGATTCACCATGATTCCGTTTCGCCCGGTGCTTGACATCCACGCAGTCCGAGATGTGAATCTGCTCCTGTTTGTAAGCCACCACGCAATCTTGGCTTGGGGCCGCGCGGGACTCGCCTGGCAATCGGACAAGCTTTCTGACGAAGGGATCAGGATCACCGCCATTGAATCCGGCGTTCTTCATGGCCTCGCATGGCACATGCTTACCGACAAGGAATCTCCGTTCTCGCTCGACCTGCGTACCGGACGTACCTGACTACGATGGAATATCGTCGTCGCCTTCTGACGTCACCACAGTTCCTTGGTGATAGAGAATCCGCCAACCCTCCGGCGTTTTCTGCCAGATCGTCGCCCGCCGAGTCAGCCGGTCAGTCTGCTTGAGCGTGTAGGTCAGCAGATACGTATCCGGACCTAGCTGGCGCAACGCATGATCATAGTGCTGCCAGGTATCCGCGTTCACGCCGGTGAACTTCTCTGCATTGCGCAGGATGAACGCGCGACTGTAACGCCGCCCTGAGGCTCCCACCTCCCAGAACTCCGGAGCCGTAGCGCGCTCGAATGCAGCCGCGGAAGCGCCAAAGTTTCGGTTGTGAAAAATCGGCTCGCGGCTGCGAATTTCTTCCAGCACGTCGAGCAAGGAGGGATCCGTCGCGGTGAACACATCCTGCTTGGTCATACCGCCGATTCTAGGATCACCGCTCCTTGCTCGCCAGAGCAATCAGTTGTCGCAGGGTACTCCCAGGTCTTCCGCCAGCACCTTCAATAAGTCCGGCGGATGGTGGCTATCCACGACATAGGTTACTTCGGGCCCGTCTTGCAATCCCATGGGACTGGCGAGAATGATCGGTACATCGGGCGCCTTTGCTTTGACCTTTGCAAGAAGGTCCGG
>Ga0335072_10001851_pt1 | contig 33627 bp, 34 predicted proteins | sample Lox_Sample_21_FD_206725 | JGI IMG/M metagenome (GOLD analysis project Ga0335072, IMG submission 206725) | Soil microbial communities from Loxahatchee National Wildlife Refuge, Florida, United States - Lox_Sample_2.1 | ecosystem: Environmental > Terrestrial > Soil > Wetlands | place: USA... | reverse complement strand
CGTCACGCTGGTCCCAATTCCAAGCGGACCTGCGGTCGAAGCCGCATTGCACGCCGGCTCGATCGACATCGGTTCGCAAGACCTCGATCAAACGATGGTTAACACGCACTTGCAAAACCTCAATTTCAAGACGATTTGCGGCGCCGAAGGCTCGTACTATCAGGTCGTCGTTTCGCCCGAGTTCAAAGACAAGCTGACCGGTCCGCTAACCTATCCCGCGGTCATGAAGAATTTCGTCGGGAAGCGACTCGGCGTCACCGCGCTCGGCGCGGATACGAATTATTATTGGGACGCGTTGTTTCAAGGCGCGGGGTTGTCGCCCGATTCGGGTACCTACATCGGAATCGGCGTCGGGCAAACCAATCTGAGCGCGGTCCAGCACAACCAAGTTGATGCGACTATGGGCTTCGAACCGCTTACGACGATCGAGGCGCAGAGCGGCGGCAAAGTCGTCATCGACATTTCAAAGGGTGAAGGTCCGCCGTTGACGCGCGACATCAACCCGCAGCTGACGTATTTTGCGAATGCAAGCTGGCTCCAGGCGCATGCCGATATTGCAAGCGAATTCAATGCCGCGATTCAAGAAGCGGTCAAGTTTCAGGACGATCCCAAGAATTTTCCGCAGGTGCTCGCCTACGCCAAGGAGGCTTTGGGTCCGCTTGGCGATGCAAAAGGCTTCGATCAGATGGTGAAAAACAACATCGGTCCCAGCAGTAGCACGGCGATGACGCCGAAGGCGGTAAAGGCGTGGCTCGAGTTCTCGCAAGAGTTCATCAAGTTTCCCAAGGACGTTACGCCGGAGCAGATTTACAAGGAAGTTATCTGGGATAAAGCCTGCAAGTAGCCGTGGACACGTTGATTCCGTCGGCGGCTAAGGGCATGAAGCAAACGATCCTCAGCGTCAACAACGTCTCCCAAGAATTCTTCATCGAAGAACAGGATGGGAGCGAGCGGCGCGTGCGGGCGCTCAACGACGTTTCCTTTACGGTCGAACAAGGTCAGTTCATCTCTCTCGTAGGTCCGAGCGGTTGCGGAAAGACGACGCTGCTCAATGCAATCGCCGGCCTCGCGAAGCCAACTTCCGGTACGATCGAGCTAGCCGGTTCCACACCGGCCGCGGGCCGTGCGGACGTCGCATACATGTTCGCGACTGATTGTCTCCTGCCGTGGCGGAGAACGATCGAAAACGTCGAGTTTGCCATGGAAGTGCGTGGCGTCTCGAAAGCGGCGCGCCGTGCACGGGCTACGCAGTTACTCGAAGCAGTCGGCCTGGGGGGCTTCGAGATGGCATATCCGGCGCAGCTCTCGCGCGGGATGCGGCAGCGTGCCGCACTAGCGAGGACGTTTGCGCTCGACAGCCCGGTTCTGCTCATGGATGAGCCGTTCGGCGCCTTGGATGCGCAGACGAAGCTCATTCTCGAGCAGCTTCTGCTTTCGCTGTGGGAACAGGGCGAGCGCCGGACGGTTCTGTTCGTGACGCACGATCTGAACGAAGCGCTGGTACTCTCCGACCGCGTGCTCGTGTTTTCACGTGCGCCAGCCCGCTTGAAAGCGGACCATCGTTTGACTTTTCCACGGCCCAGAGATCCGCTCGGGCTGCAAGGCTCGAGCGAGTATCACGACGTCTTTTCGCGTCTCTGGGCCGATCTCGGCACCGAGCTCCTCGGATAGGGGCAGGGAGCATGGCAATGAGCGTCATCGAGAATTTTGATTTATCGCGATCCCCGTCGACCGGAAGGCAAGCAAAAAAGTCGCGCAGGCGGGTGCGGCTTTTTCTACTGCAGTCTTGCGTTGCGGTGCTAGCGGTCGTCGCTTGGCAAGTATGTTCCAGCACTCGTATCCTCGACCCGACCGTTATCAGCAGCCCTGGAGCCGTGTTCTCGTATCTGTGGCATGCGATTCAAGGGCCGGAGCTATGGACGAATTTTGCATATACGATGGCGGCGACACTGATCGCATTCGTCATAGGAAGTGCGCTTGGAATCCTCATCGGGCTTGCGTTCGTGCAGGTGCCGTTGCTCGAAGATATCTTCGACCCATTCATCACGCTGTTGAATAGCTTTCCGCGCATCGCCTTGGCTCCGCTGTTCGTCGTGTGGTTCGGCATCGGCATCAAATCCAAGGTCGTCCTTGCGGTGAGCGTGATCTTTTTTATCCTTCTGTTGACGACGGTTGCGGGCGGTCGTTCGGTGGACCGCAATTTTCTTGCGCTCTGCAAATCGCTGGGCGCCGGAACTTGGAAGGTATTTTTCTCGGTCACGATTCCGACCGCGGCGCCGAGCATCTTCGCCGGATTGAAGCTGGCTCTGATCTATGCATTCCTCGGCGTCATCGTCGGCGAGATGATCGCATCCGAGTACGGCTTGGGTCAGGAAGCCATGAAGTATTCAAATCTCTTTCAGATGGACCGTGTCTTGGGGATTCTGTTCTTTCTCGCGGTGATAACGACGCTCTTGGCCGGCATCATGACGGCGATCGAGCGGCGCGTGCTGCGGTGGCAACGGCTTTAACGGAATCGGGGAATCGTTCGTGAGTAAAACGACAGTTGCGGTCATCGGTCTGGGCTACATGGGTACGCCGATGGCAAAGAATCTGCTCAAAGCCGGTTTCGGCGTGCGTGGTTTCGATCTCGATCGTGGACGCTTAAAAACGCTCGAGGATGCGGGAGGCAGCGCTTGCGATTCTCCGGCTGAAGCTGCCCGGGGTGCGAGCTTCGTGTTGACGATGCTGCCGTCGTCGCAACACGTCAGGAGCGCGCTCGAGGGGCCGAGCGGCGCGTTTGAAGGCCTCGAGCGGGGCGGCACGATCGTCCAAATGGGCAGCATCTCTCCGACGGTGACGAAGCAGCTCGGCGCCGCAGCGCAGGCCAGAGGTTTCGCGTATCTCGATGCGCCCGTGAGCCGCGGCGTCCCGGCCGTCGAGCGTGGCGAGCTGTTGATCATGATCGGCGGAGCGAGCGAGACGCTGGAGCGAGCCAGACCACTGCTGAGCGCGCTCGGAACGGACATCGTGCACGTCGGCGACGTGGGTGCGGCCGCGACGATCAAGGTGATCAATAATTTGATTCTTGGAATTACGATCGTTGCGGCGTCGGAAGCCATGACCCTCGGAGTCAAAGGCGGCGTCAAGCTGGAGAAGATGCTTGAGATCCTCTCGGGCGCGTCCGGAGACTTGTGGGTGCTGCGCAATCTGTTTCCGCAGGCCTTCGCGGGAGATTACACGACTCGATTTCGCGTCGATTTGATGCTGAAGGATTTGAATCTGGCGGAGGAGCTTGCGTATGACGTTGCGGCGCCGACTCCGATGGGAAGCCTCGCCAAGAACTTGTTCCTCACCTTGAACGCGCAAGGCGAGGGCGCGGCGGATTGCACCAGCATTCTCAAGACCTTTGAAACGCTGGCAAACACGAAAGTGCATTACGAAAATACGCCCGTAGGGGCAGGAAAGGACAACTGACCACATGAGAATGACCGGTAGCGAAGCCGCGCTCGAAGCGCTGCGCGCTGAAGGAATAACGACGATGCCTGGTCTCGTCGGCTCGGCATTCATGGATCTCCTCGACATCGTCGACAAAGCGGGGATTCGATTTATTCCGGTTCGCCACGAGGCAACGGCCGGTTTCATGGCGCAGGGCATGGCCCGCGTTACGGGACGCGCGTCGGTTTGCATCGGACAAAACGGTCCGGGTGTCACGAATCTCGTGACGTCGGTGCGCGACGCATATCTTGCGCACACGCCCGTCATCGCGATCACGCCGTCGACCGCCACTTCGCAGGTCGGAACGGACGCAATTCAAGAGCTCGATGCGATGAAGCTTTTCGAGCCGATCGTCGGGTATCAAGTTCGCGTACCGCGCGCTTCTCGCATGGCTGAGTCGTTTCAGGCAGCTTTCCGTGCTGCGTATGCGTTCAATCGCCCCGCGCAGGTCGACATTCCACGCGACTTCTTCTTTGAGGAGATCGATATCGAAGTCGCGTCGCCGAAGCAATATCGTGGTGCCCCGCTCGGCGCCGGTGACGCCGATGCGCTTGCCGAGGCAGCCAAGGTTCTACTCGAAGCCAAGTCACCGGTCATCATAGCCGGCTACGGCGTCGTCAACTCCAACGGCATCGACGCGCTTCGACAGCTTGCCGAGTTTCTCTCGATTCCTGTGACGACGACCTATCTTCACAACGACGCGTTCCCACCCGATCATCCGCTCTCAGCGGGTGCGCTCGGATACGGCGGATCGAAGGCAGCGATGCGAATCCTCGAGAAGGCGGACGTCATCTTGGCGATCGGCGCCCGCATAAGCGATTGGGGCGAGCTCGTACCGCGTTACGACATCAAATACTTCCCGGCGAACGTACGGATCATCCAGGTCGACGCCAATCCGATGCAGCTTGGAAGAATGCGAAAGCTGGAGCTGGGCATCTGGGGTGACGCACGGGCTTGCGCAATCGAGCTGCTCCGCATCTGCAAGGACAGCAGCCGCGGAAACGGAAAGCACGCGGACCGTACCGCCATGGTCGCTGCGGAGCGTGAAGCGTGGAACAAAGAGCGGGCGTCGATTTCATCCGACGACCGCACGCCGATGAGTCCGCGACGCGTCCTTGCCGAACTGGAAAAAGCATTACCTGACGACGTCGTCGTCACGACCGATATCGGAAATCTGGTCGGAGTCGCGTGCGACTACCTCAAGGTCAAGCAAAGCCGCGGCCACCTCGCGACGCTTGGTTTCGGCGGCGTCGGCGGAGCATACGGGCTCGCACTCGGCGCGAAGGTTGCAAATCCACGGCGTCCCGTTCTCGCCTTGATGGGTGATGGCGGCTGGGGCTTCTCGCTCGTCGAAGTGATCACCGCCGTTCAGCAAGACATTCCCGTGACCGCGCTCATCCTCGACAACAGCCAATGGGGCGCCGAGATGCGCAACCAAGTCGAGTGGTACGACAATCGCTTCGTCGGAACGGTCCTAAAGAACCCGGACTATGCGGCGATCGCCAAGCTGATGGGCGCCGAGGCCGTTCGGGTCGAGTCCGTTTCCGATCTGAAGGATGCCCTGCATCAGTCGCTCGGAAGCGACCGTCCTTGGGTCGTGCACTCGATCGTCGATTCGAAAGAGCTGGGTGAATCGTTCCGCAGGGATGTCATGAAAGCGCCGACGCGCATCATGGAACGCTATCGGGAGAAGGTGGCGCGATGACGGTGACAACGAACGCGGATCGCGCGTCGATCGAACAGGCATACGAGAAACTACTGGGATTCGTTCCCGGCGCGGTCGCGGACAAGTTCGAAACATTCGAAGGCGCCGAACCGACGATTCTTGCAATTGAGCAAGGCCGGGCGCTGGCGCTGACGCCAAAATGCTTCGACCCAAAAACCGTCCAGATCTTGCAGTTCGCGATCTACGTGGCGCTGGAGTCGCAACACGCTGCCGACGTTCATGCCAAAGCCGCGTTCCGTGCGGGTGCAACACGCGAAGAGCTGGCTGCGGCCGCGGCCATCGCGTCCGTTGCGAGCGGAGTGCCCGCACTCAATCTGGGCGTGGCAGCGATCCGCGGGGCTGAAAAGCACTCGTCTTAAGCGGTGCCGCTCGACCTTCGACTCGATTCGCGTGTCGCTCTTATCACGGGAGGCTCGCAAGGCATAGGCAAAGCTGTCGCCGGCCTCTTCTTAGAGGCCGGCGCGACGGTCGTTATCAATGGTCGCGATCCCGAAAAATTGCGGCGTGCGGCCGACGAGCTCGGACAATCGCAGGACGCTCTTTCGCGAATCGTTCCGATATCCGCAGACGTGCGCTCTGCGGAGCAAGTCGAGAACATGATTCAAGAGATCCGCGCGAAATGCGGGCGGCTAGACATCTTGGTGAACAACGTCGGCGTCAACAATCCGACGATGTTCGATGAAGTCAGCACGGAGAACTGGAACGCCGAGATCGATCTGAACCTAAACAGCGTGTTCCAATGCTGCTCGAAAGCGCTCCCGCTGTTGCGCGTGCAAGGCGGCTCCGTCGTCAACATGGCATCGATCGGAGCATTCTACGCGCACCCCGGCCGAGCGGGTTATGCTGCGGCGAAAGCCGGCGTCGTCTCGCTGACGAAAACGCTTGCCTACGAGTGGGCGCCGCTCGACATTCGCGTGAACTGCATCGCTCCGGGCGCGATCGTAACGGAAGGCTCGCGATTTTCCAAAGAAGCGGTTCGCAGCGCCGTCGAGCGGCACGTCCCGATCGGGCGCCTCGGTACGCCGCGTGAGATCGCCGCATGCACGCTCTTTCTCGTCTCGTCCGAAGCGAGCTATATCACGGGCAGCGTGATCGTCATCGACGGCGGCCCACACAAAGCAGTCCTCGGGAATCTCGACGAGCTTCTGTAGATGGAGTTCATTCGCGCGCTTTCGGAGCGTCTGAGATCGATCCGCGCGCGGCCTCGCGTTCTCTTCTGGGAAGCAGACGATCCACGTATGCACGAGGCAATCGAGCGGCTTGCGGAAATCGTGGAACCGATCGTTCTGAACGGTGCAGCCTGCGCCGACGCCGCACGGCTCTTGCACGACGGACGAGCCGATGCGGCCGTCGGCGGCGCGATCGCGAGCAGCGCGGAGTTCTTTCGAGCCGGGCTCAAAATCGTCGGGCTTCGGGACGGATGCAAAACGGTCTCGACCGCGGGCATCGTGCAACCGCGTACGGAGTCGGCGGCGAACCGTCCGATGATCTTTGCCGACGTTGGTACCGTCCCCGAGCCGAGCGCAGAACAGCTCGTCGATATCGCCGAAAGCACGGCGAGGACCTGGCGCTCGTTGTCCGACGAAGAACCCGTGGTCGCGTTTCTCTCGAGCTCGACGAAGGGCAGCGCGCATGCGCCGCGCAGCGGAGTCATCGCGGACGCAATCCAGCTGTTGGCCAAACGTGCGCCGAATATCCCGAGCGTCGGAGAGGTTCAATTCGATGCGGCCGTGGTTCCGGCCATCGCGCGCCGCAAAGGCGTTACGTCCGATCGCGCGGGCTGCGCAAACGTGCTCGTCTTTCCCGACCTCAACAGCGCAAATCTCGGGTACAAGATTGCCGAGCATGCGGGCGGAGCCGAGGTCGCCGCGGTCACGCAGGGCTTTGCTCGGCCATGGTTCGATCTCTCGCGAGGCTCGTCGGCGCAAGCCATCTTCGCAACGGCGATCTTAGCCGCGCACGCAGCGCTAGAGCGTTAAGACGCCGCCGTCGATCACGATCGTCGCTCCGTTGATGTAGCCCGCGACGTCTGAGACCAGGAACGCCGCGAGATTCGCGATGTCGGCGGGCTGAGCCAGCCTGCGCAGGGGGATCCCATCCGCGATCCGCGCCCGTCCGGCGTCGTCGAGCTCCGCGATCATCGGCGTTTCCGTCAGTCCGGGAGCGATTGCATTCACATTGATGCCGGATGGCCCGAACTCGCGCGCAAATCCCTTCGTCAACGCAACGACGGCAGATTTGCTCGCGCCATAGAGCGTGTTCCCGACGATGCCGCCCCCTTTGTACGCCGAAATCGAGGCGATATTCAGAATCTTGCCGTAACCGTTCGAAGCCATCGTTCGAGCTGCAATCTGCGAGCAGCCGAAGATTCCTCCGACGTTGATTTTGGAGAGAATTTCCCAGTCCGCCGGCACTGAATCGCGCAGCGTCGCGCTGCGTAAGACGCCGGCGCAATTCACGAGGATATCAAGCCGGCCCGCATCGGCGACGAGCTTGCCGATCGCGTCATCACACGATGCGTACGAGCTCACGTCGAACGCCAGCGGCCGAGCCTTCCACGTCGCGCTCAGGTGTTCGGCACGCGCCGACGCCGCTTTTGCGTCGATATCGCCGATATAGACGACGGCGCCTTCCGTGCCTAACATCTCGGCGATCCCGGCGCCGATACCGCTTGCGCCTCCGGTAACCAATGCAACTCGATCGCGCAGTTTGAGATCCACGTCCTAACCTTTTGTCCCCGAGTGAATTGAGCAGTTTGACCGCCGAGAGAGAGAAGAGGGCGCGTTCGTCTAACGAGGTCGAATGAACTCCTTAGGTCAGCCGATCGGGGAAGCGCTTCCGAACTGGACGCCCCGCTCGCTTCCGAGCGGAACCCCGCTCGACGGACGGTATTGCCGGCTCGAACGGCTCGAAGCTCGCCACGCCAAGCTGCTCTACGCTGCCGCGGCCGAAGACGACGCCTCCGCGTTCACGTATTTGTTCTACGGCCCGTTCAAAGACCGGGCCGAATTCGACGAATGGCTGCGCGGTGCGTGCGCGAGTGAGGATCCGTTCTACTACGCGATCCTCGAGGGCGGGAGCGGAGCCGTCGTGGGCTTCGCGAGCTACCTGCGGATCGAACCCAAAGTCGGCGTGATCGAAGTCGGTAACGTCTATTTCTCGCGCCAATTGCGGCAAACGCCGGCTGCTACCGAAGCGATGTACCTGATGATGCGCCATGTGTTCGTGGATTTGGGTTACCGGCGTTACGAATGGAAATGCGATTCGCTCAACGCGCCATCGCGAAAGGCCGCCGATCGCCTCGGCTTCGTCTTCGAAGGCATCTTTCGGCAAGCCACCATTTATAAAGGGCGCAGTCGCGATACGGCCTGGTTTTCGGTCATCGACAAAGAGTGGCCGAAAGTCGGCCGCGCACTCGAGGCGTGGCTCGATCCCGCAAATTTCGATGCGGGACGCCAGCGCAAATTGCTAGCGGCGTTGCGCGGAAGTTAGCGCATCGAGCGCTGCGCGAACCTCGAGGCTCGTCGCCGGCTCGGCCCCGGCAGCGCGAACTCGCCCAATAGCATCCTCGGCGAGTTGCAGATTCGTTCGCGTGCTTCCCCAGTGCGCGTCCTCAAGACCGATGCGGACATGGCCGCCGTTTCCAACCGCATGTGGGATCAATGGACAAATATCGACGCCGAGTCCAGCTACCATCCACGGCGCGTCCGGCGCGACCTCATCGAGCAGCGCCCGGTGCGCGTCGAGATACTCGCGCTTTGGCGGAAATCCCCACGCAAACTCGTCCGAGAACATGAACCGGTAGACCGGCGAGCGCAAGCCGTACGCCCGCGCGAGAGCCGCGCCCAACCGTGTGAATCCCGGCTCGTAAATCGCGAAGCCGGCAGTCAATCGATGATCGCGCGCAACCCGCATTCCGGCATGAATATCGGCGAGCGAATTTTCGTATACGAAGCCGGCGTCTTCGTCACGGATGCTGTCGTAGCGCGCGAAATCTACGGACCCGGGATCGAGAACGGTCCATTCGAGTAGACCGCGCCGTGCAAGCTCTTCCGCGTGCGCGAATCTGCGGCGAGTCGTATCGCCCGCATACGACGAACCCGCGAGTGGGATCGTCGGGTACACGATGACGTCGCAGTGCGACCGAATGCCTTCGATGATCCGTGCGTACGTCTCCCAGTCGTCGCACTGTCGTCCGCTCTTCTCGTCGTACGCGTGAACGTGCACGATCGCGCAGCCAGCTCTCGCAACGGCAATTCCCTCGGAAACGATTTCCTCGACACATATCGGAATGTTGGGCTGCCGGCTGCGGCCCCACGGCCCGTTGAGCGATGCCTCGATCCAGACTTTGCGCACTAGATGGGAATGAAACCGGCGTGACGCCAAAGCGATGCGCGGTGCGGGGCTGCAAGTTCGGCGAGGAAGGCGCGCGCGGCGACCGGCGAGGTCGCCTTTCGCAAGACTGCTGCCGAGTACGTGATGTAGTTCTGTACGGCGGCCGGAAACGGCCCGACCAAAACGACGCCTTTGACAGGGACGATCTCCGTGATGTTTTGCGCGCACAGCTCGGCTTTGCCGCGTGCGACCAGCTCGCACGAGCGTCCACCCGGGACCAGCATTTCTTTCGGCTCTACCGCGGCCGCTATACCCATGCGTTTGAGCATATGCGCGAAATAGATTCCGCTCGACGCGCCGGCCTTCGGATCCGTCGCTGCGATCGATGGTGCCCTCAAGAGGGTTCGTTTCAGCGCCTCCGCCGATGAAATGTCCGGAAGCGGATGACCCGCGCGCACGCCGATTCCCATCCCGCTGCGTCCGAGATCCGTGCGCGTGCCTGCCACAATGGTGCCGCGCCCGCTCAGCGTTTTCATCGCCTTGCCGGAGACGATGACGACGTCGGCTCGTGCGCCGCTCGCGATTTGCTTCTGAATTTGTCCAACCGTGCCGATGCGTAGCGTTATGGCCCGCCCCGTTTGGTGCCGAAAGTCAGCCGCGACGCGCGCCACGACCGGCGACGTCGCACCGGCGCAAAGGATCACGAGTGGAAGAAGAACGAGCGCGAGCACTATCGGCGCGTGTAGTCAGTCGTCCAGTTCGTCTCCCATGTCTTACCATGATCGCTCGAGAAAGCTTGCTCGAAACGGGGCTTGCCGTGGAAATGCGTCCACTTGTAGCGCACGATGACAGGTGTCCCGCGATACGTGTCATCCGAATAGAACAAGCCGACGCCGTTCGCATCGAAGTGACCTACTTGCGGCGGCTCGGTGATGCCGGCGCGCCGCGTTGCCCACCACAGCGCCCACTGATGCGTTACCGGATTATAAAGCCGCACCGTCAGGCCGCGAATGTATTGATGCGGACACGATAAGTCGCCGTCTTCGATGTTGCCCTCGCCCTTCCAGAAGGGTGTGATAGTCGACGTTCCCGAGCACGGAAACCACGTGTGATCGTGCTGGAGAATCTTGCTGAGCCGCATGTAGTGCGTGCTCCACGTTCCCAAAAGAAAGTCCCAGTCGTGCCGTCCGTCGCGCGTCGTCGCCGTGACGAGGCTCGGAAATTTCGCGTTGGCGGGTGCGGCGAACGCGAGCACCAGAACGACGATGAGTCCTGCGAGTTTGCTCTTCATCGTACTCGATTTCGAGGCAGACAAGCCTGGCAACCTGTCTCGAGAGCAGAAGGCGCGGCCGACTCACGGTGTAAACGCATTTTCATGAAAGAAATCGGGACTCGCAAAGCGTTCATCGGCGCCGTATCTGCATTTGCCTCGATCGCCGTCTTGAGGCGCCCGGCAAGCGCCGCGGAGTTCAGCCTCAGGCTCGGCTTCGATGAGCCCGTGAATCATCCGATGACGACTCGTGCCCAGCAGGCGGCCGACAACGTCAAGCAAGAGTCCGGCGGCCGGCTCGAGATTCTCGTCTTTCCCAACAATCAACTTGGCGGCGACAGTGCGATGCTCACCCAAGTGCGCTCGGGTGCGACGCAGATGGTGTTGATGTCGGACGGCATTCTTTCGAACGTCGTCCCGTTGGCTGCGATCGAGAATGTCGCGTTCGCGTTTTCGAGCTACAAGCAGGCATTCGATGCGATGGATGGAGTTCTCGGGGGCCTGATGCGCAACGCGATTTCCAAAGCCGAACTATATCCCTTCGCGAAAATCTGGTGCTCCGGTTTCAAGCAGGTCGTGAACAGTGTCAGAGCGCTGAAGACGCCCGGAGATTTCAAGGGACTGAAATTTCGCGTCCCTCCCTCTCCGATGGAGACTGCTCTGTTCCGGGCGGTCGATGCCTCCGCCGTGCCAATCAATTTCGCGGAGACGTACGTTGCGATGCAGACGCATCTCGTCGACGGCGCATCGCTTCCGATCGCCACCGTCGAGACCGCGAAATTCTTCGAGGTCCAGAAATATCTGACGAAGACAAACCATATCTTTACCGGCTATTCGTTGATCGCACATGCGCCGACGTGGCAAAAGCTTCCCAAAGACCTTCAAGAGATGACGGAGCGGCACTTCAACGTCGCCGGTCTTCTGGAACGCAACGACATCATCGGGCTCGACGATCAAGCCGAGGCGAAGTTGGTCGCTGACGGCATGCAAATCACGCATGTCGATCTCGCTCCCTTCCGCCGCGCGATGCACGATGCCGGCTTTTACAAAACGTGGAAAGACCAATTCGGAAACGAAGCCTGGACGGCGCTTCAGAAGTCCGCGGGCATCCTGAGCTGAAGCACGTCCTCGCAGCATACGCCCGAGGCTTGCCCTCGCGCGTGCAGACCGCCGCCGAACGCATGTTCCTCGTATGCGCGAAGGAAGCATCGGCATCGGCAGACGATCCCGTGGTCGTCGCGCTGATGGAGCTTGCCGCGAAGTTCGCGGGCACGCAGGATCGTTACTATGCCGCATTCATCGGAGCGGTCGGCGCACGAGAATTTCCGGGCGCCACTCCGTTTGGTGCGATGATGGCGCTCGGAGAACGGCTCTCCGAGCCTGAGAAGCTCGCCGCCTTCGCGCTCGGATGCGAAATCAACGTTCGGCTTGCCACAGTTCTTGCGCCGCAGGGCAACCGGGGATGGGATCTCGGCGGTGTTGCAGGGGTCTTCGGAAGCAGCGTGACCGGCGCATTGCTGCTCGGCGCGAACGCGGAGTCGCTCGCGCGAGCAGTAGGAATTGCGTCGAGTATGACGCTCGGCCAGCGTGTTTCCGGCGGGACGCCGAGCGCGAAGCTGATCGCCGGAAAAGCATCGTCGAACGGCGTTCTGGCTGCGTTGCTCGCGCAGCGCGGATTCACGGGCCCCTCGAGTCTGGAAGCTTCGCGTGGATTGTGCACCGTTCTCGGTGCCGAAAATCTCAGCAGCACCCTCGCGGACGTCGGCGAACGGTGGACGTTCGCATGAGCGTTGCCGGACGTCTTGCGGCGTTTGTCGCGGGTACGATTCGATTGACCGATGCCGTCACGCAGATGGCTAAGCAGATCGTCACAAATGCGATGGCACTCGCGCTCGCGAGCTGGAAAGAAGAGCCCGCTTCGACCGCATTTGCAATCGTGGAGGGCTTCCGAACGCCGCCGCAAGCAACCGTGTGGGGACGAAATGCGCGCGTCGGCGTCGCGTGGGCGGCGCTACTCAACGGAACAGCAGTGCACTTCGAAGATTTCGACGACACGCACATGCGTACGCTCTTGCATCCGGGTCCCGTCATCGTTCCGGCGGCGGTCGCGTCGATGGAGTATTGCCACGCGTCGAGCGCCGCAGTGCTCGAAGGCGTCGTGCTCGGTACCGAAGTTGCGATGCGCATCGGCAATGGGATCAGCCCGGCGCACTACGAGCGCGGCTGGCACGTTACGAGCACGATGGGCCGGCTCGGAGCGGCTGTCGCAGCCGCGCGAATTCTCTCGCTCTCGGCCGAGCAAACACGCGACGCCCTGGCGATCGCCGCCCTCGAAAGCGGCGGGGTCACTGCTGCGCTCGGCACCATGACGAAACCGCTCCATCCGGGAAAAGCGGCTTTCGATGGAATCGAGGCCGCGCTGGTCGCACGCCAGGGGGTGGCCGGCGCGACTAACGCCATCGAAAGCGAATTCGGCTTGGCCGCGCTTACCAGCGATCGTCTGGATGAGGCTGCGATTTTCGATGGTCTCGGAGAACGTTGGGAGATTTTGACGAACAGTTTCAAGCCTTACTCGTGCGGTCTCGTCAGCCACCCGATCATCGATGCTGCAATCGAGTTGCGCGGCGAGTTCCCTGCCGCTGAGATCGCGCGCGTCGAGGTTACGGCCCATCCACTCGTCCTCGATCTCATGGGGAAGACGGATCCGCGCGACGGACTCGAGAGCAAATTCAGCGCCTACCACTGCGCCGCGATAGGTTTTATTTACGGCGCCGGAGGCCCCCAACAATTCTCGGATGAGTGCGCTCGCGACGAAGCAGTGCGCACCTTGCGCGGCAAGACGACGATCGTAACTTCCGAGGATGTACCGAAGGGTTCAGCCCACGTGCGCGTATTCGATCGTAGCGGCAAAAGCAAGGAGAGCAAGATCGTGCACGCGACCGGGAGCATCGAGGCGCCGATGTCGGCACTGCAGCTCGACCGGAAGTGGAGAGGATTGCTTGGCGACCGTTTCACCGAACTAGACGCGCTCTTGGCGGGATACGGCATAGCTCCGTAGCAAATCACGCGCATCGATGAGATCACGCGAGCGCATCTGACCGTGCTTGCCCAGCGTGCGGCGGCGCTGGCCCCCCACTAGTTCCCTGTACGAGCCGCTGGAGCTGCGTCCCCAGTTCGCCGAGATCGCGCGTCGTCTCTTCAGCTTGACTCGTCGAGACGAGCGTCTGCGATGACGTTTTGTTGATTTCGCGCATCGCACGCTGAATCTGGACGATGCCGACGGTCTGCTGCGAGACTGCTGCGCTGATCTCGGATGCCAGTGTCGCAGCATTGACGATGATCGCCGCGAGCTCGCCGATAACGTCGTCGGCACGGCGCGCGGTGCCGATCGCCCGGTTCACGGTCTCTTTACCGTCGATCGAGGCACGAACTGCGGTCTGCATCGCACGCTCGATTTCGCCTATCATGCGTTGAACGTCGATCGTCGCGGCCTTCGATTGCTCGGCAAGCGCCTTGATCTCGGCGGCGATGACGGCGAAGCCGCGCCCCTGCTCGCCGGCACGTGATGCTTCGATGGCGGCGTTGAGTGCGAGAATGTCGGTTTGCTCCGTTAACTCGGTGACGACTGCGATGATCTCGCGAATTTCCTGCGCCTGTGCGGACAAACCGAGAATACTTTGCGCAACCGACTCGCTGCGCTCTTTGACGTCGCTCATTACGACGACAGTCTCTTCGACCGCGCGCCGCCCTGTCGCCCCGGCGTCGGCGGCATGCAGCGCCGTCTCCGCGACGGCCTTGGCGCGTTGTCGCGAGATCTCGGCTGTGCCGGCGATCTCTTCGATGGTCGTCACCGTTTCGGCGACGGCGGCTGCCTGCTCGCGAACGCCTGCCACCTGTTGGGTAGTCACATCTAGTATCTGTGACGTCGCAGTTGCAAGCGCGTCGACTGCGGCTTCGACGGGCCTGTTTACGCTGCGGATGAGGGCCAGGGAGGCTACGACCAAGATGGCGACGGCGGCGATCGTTCCGAAGATGACCGCATTGATCGCTCCCTGACGATCCGTACCGTAGAGCAGGCTCGTGAGCGTGATCACGCTTATGGCGACGAGCGCAATCGGGCCCAAGGCCAAAACAGCGGCTATCTTGCGGCCGAGACTCCACTCAGCGAACATCCTCATTCTTTCGCTGCATCGGGGGAGCGGCTCATGCCGTGCCGAAAAATTGCAGGGGGGTACATGATGCAGCGTTCGCAGCGGGCGGCGGGCAGCAATACGGCGTGGCTGATTGCATTCGTGATCGTCGCCGTCGTGCTCGGCGCGACGTACTTATTTTGGGGTCATCTTGCGGACGTCATCGGTCCCCAACCCGTGTTCTTGCGGATCTATGCCGCGATCATCGGACCCTGTGAGGTTCTGACCGCGGTTCTGTTGACACGCCGCGCATTACGTTTGCATACGCGACGTTCGACGTTGCTTGCGGCGGCATATTGCGTCTCGGCTCCGCTCGTGCTCGAGAATCTCAGCTCGCTGCCCGGAATTTTGGGCCTGCACGGCTTTGCGCACCAAACCCCGCCGTGGTGCTGGACGGTTTGGCATTTGGGTTGGGCTTCGCTGGTGCTCGTGTTCGCGTGGTTGCCGGACCGGCCCGTTCGGCAACCGCTCGCGACGATCGGCGGCGCTCTGGCGTTTGCGTTGGCGTTCGGCTTGATCGCGGCGCGCGCCGATGCGTATCTGCCGCCGGTTCTCGCAGCAGGTGACGTCGTATCGCCGCTGCTCTTCGTCATCGGTTGGATTACGATCGGGATGTTGTTGCTGGCCGCGTTCGGCTTGGCTGCTTACCGCGGCGCCACGCTCGACGCATGGTTGCTCGTAGCGGTCTTTGCTCTTGCACTCGATGAGGCATTCGTGCTGACGATGAGCATCCGGTTCTCGATCGGTACGTATTTGGCGCGCACGCTCGGCGCGATCAACGCGATGGCGATGCTCGTCCCCGTCGCGTTCGAAGATCAAGGTCCGCCGGAGGCGAAGCCGCAATTGCAGGTAAGTGCCTGAGCGCAATCGCGTCACGCCCTACGGCGAAATCGTTGCGACGCCGCTTCGCGGAAACTGGTTAGGCAATCGCGGCTGCATCCATCGCGGACACGACGTCGTCCGGCCCTGGGCAACCGCGCGATGGATCACGTGCGTGCTCGAATACAAAGGTTGGGTAGCGCCGAAGTGGACGCCGGGCCGCTGGACGGCGCTTTTCTTTTACGACGAAGCGCTCGCGCTTGCCGCCGGACACCGTCCTTGCGCCCTCTGCAGGCGCGAAGACTACAAGCGCTTTGTGGCGGCGTTCGGAATTGCCGGTGCCGATCCGATCGACGCGCGCCTGCACGGCGAGCGTCTCGAGCTTCGGCGCAAACGCTTGCACGCGTACGCCTGGCGCGAGCTTCCTACCGGCGCCTTCGTCGATATCGGTGGCGTCCCACACGCGCTCGTTGGCGACGCGCTGTTGCCGTGGTCTGCGCAAACGGGATACGGAGCGGCGCGTTCGCGGCCGCAAGCGGGCGACGCGCGCCTGATCACCCCGCCGTCGACGATCGCCGCGATCCTGGCCGGATACGCGCCGCAGATCGGTGGTCCCGAGCCTTAAGCGCTCGAAGCTTCGACTTCCGCGCGAATCGCGCCGAGAATCGAGCGCTTGAGCGAAACGAAATCTTCTGAAGTCGTGACCTCGAGCGTTCGCGGACGCTGAATCGTGACACGCAGCCGTTCGCGGATGCGTCCCGGACGCGCGCTCATCACGCACACTTGGTCGCCGAGAAACAGCGCTTCGTCGACGTCGTGCGTGACGAAGATGATCGTGGGCTTCAGATCCTCCCAAATCGAAAGAAGGAGCTGCTGCATAGTCGCGCGCGTCTGCGCGTCCAGCGCGCCGAACGGCTCGTCCATTAGAAGCACTTCGGGCTGATTGATGAGAGCGCGCGCGATCGCCACGCGTTGGCGCATTCCGCCGGAAAGCTCGTATACGCGGTGCCGCTTGAAATCCGAGAGCCCGGTCGCACCCAGCAGGCGATTGGCGCGTTCCGTCGCTTGATTGTGTGGCATCCCGCTCATGCGCGGTCCGAACGTCACGTTCTCCCACACATCGAGCCATGGAAATAATTGCGGCTGTTGGAAGACCAGGGCGCGGCTTGGATGCGGTTTGTCGACGGGTTTACCCGCGACGAGCGCGCGGCCGCCCGTTGCGGAATCGAAGCCCGCGAGAATGTTGAGGATCGTGCTTTTCCCGCAACCGCTGGGCCCGAGCAGGCAGCAGATCTCCCCCTCCGCGACCGAAAATGATATGTCCGTCAGCGCGACCGTCGGCGGGCGATCGCCCCGGCCGGGAAACGTACGCTCGAGGTTTTCGATCTCGATCACGACTTGCCGGCCCAGTGCATCACGCGGCGTTCAATTGCTTCGAGCGACATACCCATGAAGAGTCCGATAACGCCGATCAAGATGACGCCGACGTAGACGTCATTGATCCGATAAAACGTCGCCGCATCCTCGATCATATAGCCGAGGCCTTTTTGTGCGGCGATCAGCTCGGCCGCGACCACCACCGCCCAACTGACCGCAAGGCCCGTCTTGAGTCCGGTCATGATCGACGGCATTGCGGCCGGGAAAATGACGTGGCGAAAAAGTTGCGCGCGATTCGCCCCGAGATTGATGGCGGCTCGAATCAGCCCCTCGGGGATCGTCGCAACGCCGGTCGACGTATTCAATACCACATACAAGAACGATGCGAGAAAAATCACGAAGATTTTGGACGTTTCGCCAATGCCGAACCAGAGCACCATTACGGGGATCAACGCGATCGCGGGAACGGGGCGCAAGAGATTGAAGAGCGGGCTGAGGACGGCGCGAACGTACGGATTGAGTCCCATCCAAAGCCCAACCGGTATCGCAACGAGCGCAGATAGGATATATCCCGTCAGCGTGCGTCCGAGGCTGGCCGTGAAATGCGCCCAGAGCGGCGTTCCTGCATAACCGGTGCGCAGCAGTCTGACGAACTCTTCTGCGATGCCGACCGGTGACGCCAGAAATTTGGTCGAGATCGTGTGCGTGCCGTCGGTCAGCAGCTCCCAAAGGAGAAGCACCGCGAGAACGCTCGCGATGCTGATCGCGCGGAATGTCAGCGTCTAGGCCTTTGCGCCGATGAGTTGGGCAACGTACTTCGTCTCGATGGCTTTCGCAAAATCCGGAGACGTTCTGAGCGAGCCCTGGTTCTTTTGAAAGTCGGCTTGTCGGGAGAGTGCGTCGATCAAGCCTTTGTCACTGCGGATCGAGGCCGGATTGATCGACAGCGGATAGTTCGGCTCCCAGGTCTGCTTCATCGTCGGCCAGGACGCTTCTTTTGTCAGGACGCGCATCGCCAAGTCTTGGGTGACGCCCATATCCGCAACGATGTAGCTCGCAGCTTTCTCCGGGTCTTTCGAAATAACGGCGGTGGCTTGATCGACGGCTTTGAGGAGGCGCTCGACGATCTCTCCGTTTTGTGCGAGCCAATCGGTTTGGGCAACCCAGACGATCCCGCCCGCAATGCCGATCTCGCCGTCAGTTACGATCTGCTTGCCTCCGGCTGCGACCATCTCGCCTTGCCACGGCTCCCAATACCATCCGCCGTCGATGTCGCCTCGCGTAAACGCCGGGATCAACGCCGAAACGTCGATGTCGAGAAACGTGATGTCGGAGAGCGTCAATCCGACTTTCTTCAAAGCGGTCTGCAGCGCGTAGTCGCCGGAAGTGCCGCGCTTGGTCGCGATTCTTTTGCCTTTTATATCTTTGAGCGTGCTGATGCCGCTGTCTTTGCGAACGACCAGCGCCTCCGATCCCGGGGCATAGTTCTCGATCGCAAAGATCTGCATCGGGACGCCCTGCGCTATCCCGACTACGGCGGGCGGCGTACCCATGAACCCCACGTCGATGCTCTTCGAGAGAAATGCGGAAAAGTACGCGGGTCCGGACGTAAATTTGATCGGTTCGACGTTCAAGCCGTTTGCGGTGAACAGACCCTCGTGTTGCGCGACAAAATAGCGTGCTCCGTTCAGCGTCGGCTGCCATCCGATGCGGACGTTCATACTGGCAGCGCGCGATGTATGGGTGGAGCCGAGGACTGCGGCGCCTGCGGCCGCACCTGCGAGTTGTAATACCTCGCGGCGAGAGTGATTCCGCATGATCATCCTCCGATATCGCGCCCGTGGGAGATCGTCGTTCCGCACCGAAGTGGAGCCGCCCTTTGAGCATATCAACGCGCATCGAGCGAACGGCAGAGCCCGGCGTCGCCGCCGATCTGATTCTCTACGACGGCGACATTTTGACCCTCGCCGAAACGACACACCTGCAGGCGCTTGCCATTCGCGACGGACGCATCATCAGGCTTGGAACGACCCGCGATGTGCTCCGTTTGTGCGGTAGCGAGACCCGCTGCGTCGATTTAGCCGGCAGAACTGCACTTCCAGGATTCATCGAGACGCACAATCACCCGATGCATTACGGCTACGCCGTCAAGATCGCCGTCGACGCCAGCACGCCGCCGAACGAAACGATCGACGACATCCTGCAGCGGATCGAGCAGCGCGTGCGCGCGACGCCGAAACGCGCATGGATTCGAGCCGAGCGCTACGACGATACGCTGCTTCGCGAAAAGCGTCATCCGACCCGTGCCGACCTCGATCGCGTCACACCCGATCATCCCGTCTATATGACGCACGTCACCGGACACTTCAGCGTCGCAAATAGTGCTGCACTGAAGATCGCGGGGATAACGGCGCAGACGCCCGACCCGCCGGGCGGGATCATCTATCGAGACGAGTCGGGTAATCCGAACGGTGTTCTGGCTGAAAGTGCCGCGCAGATGCTCGTCTCGCAGCATTTGCCCGCATTCGGCGAGGACGAGATGCTCGCGAGCCTGCAAGCTGCGAGCGACGAATACGTCAAGGCCGGCGTTACGACCGCGCACGATCTCGGAATCGGTTTGCACGGCGGTGCGCAGGCTATCGCGGCTTATCATCGCGCGAAGGAACGTGGACTGTTCCGCCCGCGCGTCTACGGTTTCTTGGCCGAGCAAATTCTCCCCGAGTTGGCAGAAGGAACGCTCGGACCGATGGCACGCGCCGTCGCGGGAATCGGCGACGATCAATTTCGGCTGGCCGGCGTCAAAATGTGGTCGGACGGATCGATTCAGGGGATTACCGGCGCGCTCTCGGAGCCGTACTATTGCCAACCGGCGACGCGCGGCTTGCCGATTTACAGTGAAGAGCAGCTGACGGTTCGTATCCGGGCGCTGCGCGATGCGGGCTGGCATGTTGCCGTTCACGCGAACGGCGATGCGGCGATTGGGGCCGTTGTTGCGGCCTACGAGCAAACGCCGGGCGGGCAGCGATATCGCATCGAGCATTGCCAAACCGGACGCGACGACCAGCTCGATCGAATCGCGAGGCACGACATACACGTTTCGTTCTTCATCAAGCACGTCTATTATTGGGGCGATCGGCATCGCGATATTTTTCTCGGACCCGAACGCGCGCAGCGCATCAGCCCCCTCGCCTCTGCGCGCAAACGCGGCATCCGCTACGCGCTGCATTCCGATTGTCCGGTCACCCCCGTGATGCCGCTCGAAGGAATCTGGGCGGCCGTCAATAGGATAACGAGTGGCGGTGCGCGGCTCGGTCCGGAGCAGCGCATCGACGTTGAGACTGCTCTGCGCGCGTACACCTCGAGCGCCGCACATTTGTCATTCGAAGAAAATCAAAAAGGCACGCTCGAGACCGGAAAGCTCGGCGACGTCGTCGTGCTGGATCGCGATCCGACAGCGAGCGAGCCCGAGCAGCTGAATCGCTTGCAGGTCGACATGACGATAATCGGAGGACAGGTCGTCTTCGAGCGGTAAAATCGCGCCTGATGGAGACTGCACAGACCGGCATATTTGCGCTCGGCGATGCAGCGCACGGATTCTTCGAATTCAGCCTCAAGCCGGGCGCGGATATCGCAGCGGCGACGACCGCGCTCGTCGCCGTACGCGAGCCCCGTTCGACGGTCGGCGGCGCAAATCGGGTGCTCGGATTTCGGCCTTCGTTATGGAGCAAGGTCGCGCCGGCGGACACGCCGCCGAACGTGCGCGATTTCGACGAGATTCGCGGCGCGGGCGGCTACAGGATGCCGGAAACGCAAGCAGATATTTGGGCCTGGTTCTCCGCTGCCAGCTACGACGTCGTATTCGACATGGGAACGGAAGCGATCGCGTCGATCGCGAGATACGCCGATCTGTCGCGTGAGTTCCGCGGCTGGTCATACCGTCACAATCGCGATCTCACCGGTTTTGAAGATGGAACAGAGAACCCGACACTCGACGAGGCACCCGAGATCGTCGTGATCCCCGACGGTCCCGGCGTAGGCGGCAGCGTTCTGCTTTTTCAGCAGTGGAAGCACCGCCCGAACGCGTTCACGGACTTGCCCGAGGCCAAACAAGAATCCGTCATCGGCCGCACCAAACCCGACAGCGTCGAATTCGACGAGGCGAAAATGCCGCCGGATTCGCACGTGTCGCGCACGACGCTCGACGTCGACGGGAAAGAGCTGAAGATCTTTCGCCGGAATGTCCCGTACGGAATCGTTTCGGATCACGGAACGCTGTTCATCGGATTTTGCGCGGATCAAATGCCGCTGCAACGCATGCTCGAACAAATGGCCGGGATCGGCGGCCCGCGGGATGCACTAACCTTTTATACGGACGCGCTCACCGGGGCGTACTATTTCGTCCCTTCGGTACAAGCCTTGCGGCGGTTCTGCCCGCCCCAGGACGATTAGCCGCCGTGATCCTTCGCACAGGTTAGCCGAAAGCGAGCGCAATAATGCCCGCCAACATCAGTGCGGCCGCAATCAGCCGTTGGCGTGCGCGCTCACGTTCCCGGAAGAACACGATTCCGAAGATCGTCCCGAACATGATGCTGAGCTCGCGGGCCGGCGCCACATACGTCACGGGGGTCCACGTCAGCGCCCACAAGACCAGCAGATAGGCCAGAGGGGAGAGCACGGCTATCCCCGCCGCTTCGAAACGGTGCTCGTGGTAGGCGGCGCGCACCTCGTTCCACCGGCGCAGCGCAACCGGCGTCATCAATACGAAGCGCACGAAATTACCGCCCCAATCGTACAAAATCGCGGATATTCCCAGGGCCGACATCGCGTGCTTGTCCCAGAGCGTGTAGATCGCGATCGATACGCCGGTTGCAAGTCCGTAGAAAACGGATGCTCGTGCCTTTGCGTCTTTGATGCGCGCAAAGCCCGACGCCAGAAAGACGCCTGTCACGATGATGAGGATACCGGCAATTGCGAGCGGCGTCGGACGTTCGCCGAGAAACACGACGGCGGCGATCGACGAGAGCAACGGGCCGGTTCCGCGTGCGAGCGGATACACTACCGAAAGTTCTCCAAGGCGATATCCACGCTGCAAGATGACGAAATAGATCATGTGCAGGATTCCGTTCCCGACCATGAATGCGATGTCGAGCGGCGTAATCGGCCGCGGCCATAGGATGAAAACGGCGATCGCAAACGGCGCATACAGTGCCGTCGATATCGCGAACGTCAGCCAGAGGAACGGCGAGCCGGTGTTGGCGCGTTTGGCGAGTAGGTTCCAGGTTGCGTGGAGGACTGCGGCGGTAAGGACGAGTCCGAGAGCGAGCGCGTTCAAGCCGGGTTCAAATGTAGGTCCGCGCGTGCATCAGATGGACGCTGTACGTGCTCTCGATCGAGAGTCCGGCGACGAGACCGAGCCAGCACGTCCCGTGAACGCCGGCGGAGCGTGGACGAGGAAAACGATGGTGGCTGAAGTAATGGCGACGCCAAGATGATGCCGCTTCAAGCCTCCGCTCTGCGAGCTCACTGGTGGGCTCTGCTCTTGCGCGGAATCATCGCCGTCCTCTTCGGCGCCGTTTGTTTCATCCTGACCGGTGCCGCGATTTTCGCGCTCGTCATTTGGGTGGGAGCGTTCTTCATCATCGACGGCGTGCTGATGATCGTCGGCGCGATACGAAGTGCGTCCGAGTCGCACATGAGCCATTGGTGGTGGCAGCTGCTGGGCGGCATCGCCGGTATCGCGGCCGGAATCCTGACCTTCGTCTGGCCGGCAATAACCGCGTTCACGCTTGCAATCTTCATCGGAGCCTGGGCGATCGTGACCGGCGTCTTCGAATTGATGACTGCGATGCGGCTGCGCGCCACGCTTCCGAACGAATGGCTCTGGATCGTAAACGGTGTCTTGTCGGTGCTCTTCGGGCTCTTCGTCTTCGTGTTTCCCGGTGCCGGCTTGGTCGCGGTCGTATACGTGCTCGGCTTCTACGCGATTATCGCGGGCGTCGCAATGATTGCACTTTCCTTCCGATTGAGGAAGTCCGCCTAGCTCAACCCCCGGACATCGCTCCGATGATGAAGAACGGCTCGCTGCCCGACGCGACCGCAGCGGGGACCGGCGCGTCGGGGGAATCGTGCGAGATGTCGCGCTCGCAGGCGAAGAAGCGTACGTACGCGCGGCGTCGATGCGTGACGTGATCCCGAATCGCTCCGCGCAAGGCGGGAAACCGCTCCTCGAGCGCGTCGCAGATGCTGCTTGGCGTCGCATCGGTGCGAAGCTCGATCTGGACCTCACCGTCGACGCGAGCCAGCGTCCGTAAGTGTGCCGGCAGGACCACGCGAATCACGGTAGCGTTTGTACCTCGACCGAAAGTACGGCCGGCAGATCGTGCGCGATCGCTTTCCAGCTGTCGCCCGCGTCGGAGGAAACATAGACCTGACCGCCGGTCGTTCCGAAGTAGATGCCGCACTTGTCCAACTGATCGACCGCCATCGCATCGCGCAAGACGTTCACGTAGCAATTGCTTTGCGGCAAGCCTTTGGTCAGCTCTTCCCACTCGTTGCCTCCCGAGCGACTGCGATAGACGCGTAGCTTGCCGTCCAGCGGATAGTGTTCTGAATCGCTCTTGATCGGAACGACGTAGATCGTTTCTGGTTCGTGAGCGTGCACGTCGATCACGAATCCGAAGTCGGTGGGAAGATTACCGCTGACCTCACGCCAAAGGTTGCCGCCGTCGTCGCTGCGCATGATGTCCCAATGCTTTTGCATGAAGAGCACGTCGGGCCGCGTCGGGTGGATCGCGATGTGATGAACGCAGTGCCCTACTTCGGCGTCTTGGTCAGGGATTTGCGCCGAGCGTAGGCCTTTGTTGATGGGTTCCCAGGTTTGCCCCCCGTCGGCCGTGCGAAATGCGCCGGCTGCCGAGATCGCAACGAACATGCGTTTCGGATTTTGAGGATCGATGATGACGGTGTGCAGGCACATGCCGCCCGCACCCGGCTGCCAGCTCGAGCCCGTGGTGTGGGTGCGCAGCCCGGACAGCTCGCTCCAATTCGCGCCGCCGTCCGTCGATTTGAAAAGCGCCGCATCCTCGACGCCGGCATAGATCGTGTCCCGATCGTCGAGCGATGGCTCGAGATGCCAAACTCGCGCGAATTCCCACGGATGCGGCGTGCCGTCGTACCATTGGTGCGTTCCGGGGACGCCGTCGTAGGCAAATTTGTTTCCGCTCGGCTCCCAGGACTTGCCGCCGTCATCGGAGCGCTGAATTTGCTGGCCGAACCACAGCGACGTCTGCGATGCCCAGAGACGATCGGGATCGAGCGGCGAGCCTTTGACGTGATAGATCTCCCAACCGCCGAAGAACGGCCCGGAGATCGTCCAATCGTCGCGTTTCCCGTCGGCCGAGAGAACGAATGCGCCCTTGCGCGTTCCGACGAGTACTCGTATCTTGCTCACGCCGTAGCTCCGTTTCTTGCGATGATATGCATGCCTGCTTCACGGATCGAGTGTGTCCCCGTGAGACCCATCGTTACGTCCAGCTCTTTGCGCAGAATTTCGAGAGCTTTCCGGACACCGGCTTCTCCGCCCGCGCCGAGGCCGTACACGAATGCACGACCGATCATACACGAGCGCGCGCCGTAGGCAAGCGCGCGCAAAACGTCGTGACCGGAACGAATTCCACCATCGAACATTACTTCGATCTCCGAACCGACCGCATCGGCGATGGGCCGCAACGCGGAGATCGATGACGTCGTACCGTCGAGCTGACGGCCGCCATGATTCGAGACGATGATCGCGGAGGCGCCCGTCTTGGCCGCAATCTTTGCGTCTTCGACGTCGAGGACGCCCTTGAGGACGATCTTGCCCGGCCAGAGCTCGCGAATCCATTCGAGGTCTTTCCAATTGAGCGACGGATCGAATTGTTGCGAAACCCATGCCGAAAGCGACGTAATGTCGTTCATCCCTTTGATGCGGCCGGCGAGATTCCCAAACGTCCTGCGCTTGCCGCGCAAGATGCTGATCAGCCAGGCGGCTTTGGTCGAGACGTCGATGGCGTTGGGCAGCGTGAGCTCGAGCGGCACCGTCAGGCCGTTGCGCACGTCATTATGGCGCTGCCCGAGCATGGTGAGATCGAGCGTGACGACGAGTGCGCTGCACTTCGCCGCAGCTGCGCGCGCGATGAGATCGCGTACGAAACCGCGGTCGCGCATCACGTACAGCTGGAACCAAAACGGCTTCTCGACTGCCTCTGCAACGTCTTCGATCGAACAAACCGCCATCGTGCTGAGCGTGAACGGAATGCCGGCCGCCTGCGCTGCGCGACAGGCGAGAATCTCGCCGTCGCCCCATTGCATTCCAAGCGCTCCGATCGGCCCGAGCATCAAGGGCAACGCCGCCGGCTCCCCGAGAATCGTCGTGCCCAGCTCGCGCGAGGTCAGGTCGATGCCGACCCGTTGGCGGAACTTGATCGCTTCGAGGTCGTCTCGATTGGCGCGCAGCGTGGCCTCCGAGTACGAACCGGCGTCCGCATACTGGAAGAACGCGCGTGGCACCCGCCGCTCGGCGATGCCACGCAAGTCATCGATGCACGCGACGCGCTTCAAACGATCAGCCGTCTCGAACCCTCCCCGGGGGGTGGGTGAGTCGGCCCGACGTCGCAATCCTGCTTAGGCTTGAAAGTCGAGTATCGACGAACCCGGCGACGCGCTCGAGTAGTTGTTCAGCACTTGTTGCGCTTGCTGATCGCTTTCCGACTCGACCTCTTCAGCCGTCGGGATGCTCGCATCCGCATCGTTCGTCGACGACCCGGCCGTGGTCAGCAGGTTTTGGATCGTCTGCGCTTGCGCTTCTTGCTCTTGCGCATTGATGGCGACCCACTGCGCGAGGACGCTGTCGATGTTCAGAGCTGCGTTCTGCTGCGTGCCGAACGAAACGTTGAAGAGCTCTTGGAGATCCTCGGACTGCAGCGTGTCGTAGGATTGAACGTACGGATTCGCCGTCGGGGTGCTGCTCGTGCTCGACGTGCTGCTGCTCGACGAGGGCGAGGAGCTCGAGGCGGGCGTTATGCCTTCGGGTAGATTTCCGGAGGGGTAGCTGTATTCGGCCGGATCCGGTATTGAGAAGCCGTCGACACCGGTGGTACTCATGCTGTGCTTCGAGTTCGCTTGGCCTCAGGAGAGCGCCCTGTGCGCCGCCGCACTAGCTCCGTGCCTTGGCTACAGCTTTACGCAGCTCTCAGCGTGGAAGGCCGAGCATGTAGTCGTTCCAGGCCTTGATCCCGAGCCAGCCGCCGATCATCCCGCCGACCAGGAGGACGAACAGCCCGACCATGAGGGCGTTTTTGATCCCCTCACTGTCCTTGTCGATCCGCACCTCATCGAGGTGCAGCCAGTCGCGAATAGCCTTCATGTGGGCACTCCGAGGCCGCGTTCGGTGACCTCAGCCGGCACGTGCTCGGCGGGGAGTCGCTGCGACTTCGGGACTTTCCAGTCCCTGGGAGCGAGCCACATGTACGCGATCGGAACGAGCAAGAGCGTCAGGACCAGCGAGCTGAGGACGCCGCCGATGATGACCGTACCGAGGCTGGTGCGGGCTCCCGATCCCGGTTCGAAGCCGAGCGCCAACGGAATATTGGCGGCCACGATCGAGAAGCTCGTCATGATGATCGGACGGAAACGCGTGTGCGCGCTCTCTTTGATTGCAGCGAGTTTGTCGAGGCCGCGGGAGCGCAGGGTATTGGCATAGTCGACGAGCAGGATGCCGTTCTTCGTCGCGATGCCGATCAGCAAGATCGAACCGATCAACGAGAACAGATTGAGTGTCTTGTGGGTGACCATCAGGGCGCTCAACGCGCCGACCGCGGCGACCGGGACGGAGAACATAATGATGAACGGCGAGCTGTAGCTGTTGTAGAGCGCCACCATCAGCAAGAAAACCAGGATGACCGAAAAGATCATCGAGGTTCCGAGTCCTCGCAGCGTCTGGTTCATGAATTCTTGCGACCCGAGCGGCGTTGCCTTCACTGTGATGTTTGGAGGCAAGTGCAAAGACGGCAGTTTCTTGAAGAACGCGTTCTGCACGGCTGAGAGTGACGATCCCGGCACGTAGTTGCCGGTCACGTGCACCACGTTGTAACGGTCCGTGCGCGTGATGATCGGCGGCGTTGGTTCGTAGCGGAACGTCGCGAAATCACCTAGGTGCACGATTGCGCCGGTTTTCGAGCGTATTGGAATCGCGGCCAGCGTCTTGAGGCTCGATCGAAGATCGACAGGGTAAATGACTTGAACTTCCTCAAGGCCTTGCGGAGTTTCGAACTGCGTGACTTGGTTTCCACCAAAAGCTGCGCCCGCCGCATTGGCTGCGTCGGCGATGTCGACGTTGAGTGCGTTCATCTTGGTTCGGTCGAAGAGGACTTCGATTTGCGGCGCGAGCTCGCTTCCGGAGCTGCTCACGTGCGTCGCATTCGGGATGCTCTTGAGCAATGCGAGTACCTTCTGCGAGGCGGCCGTCGGGTCACCACCGGTGATATCGGACACGATCATGTCGATCGGTTGCTGATTGCCGCCTGAGGTTTGCGTCGATGGAACCGAGACGATGTCGGCCTGCGGAATCATCTTTCGCGCCACCTGACTGAATCTATTCGCCCACCACGACGTCGACTGTTTGCGTTCGTCTTTGAGAAAGACGACGATTTGCCCGACGTTCCCCTGATAAACGAACGCTCCGAAGGACGCAGAGTACGCACCGGCCGACGTCGCTTCGCCTCCGACATCGTTCTGTTGATCGATCCAGTGCTCGAGCTTGAACAGATACGACTTGACCGTGGTGAGCGGAGTTCCGACCGGGAACACCGCTTGAATGTAGATTTGGCCGCGGTCCGTCACGGGAACGAATTCCTCCCCGACGAGCCCGAGCGGCACGAGGGCGATGGCAACAACGAACGACAGAGCGCATAGTCCTGCGACAAATCCCTTGCGATCCAGCGCCCAGGGAAGCGCGCTATGGACGTACCATTCGCGGACGCGATCGAAGAAATCGCCGAACGCATCGATGACTTTAGGCGCCTTCCAATGGGAGCGCAGCGCCCACAGGCCGGCCAAGGTCGGCGTGATCGTAAACGAGACGAAGAGCGACGTCAACGTCGAGATCACGACCACGATCGCGAACTCCCACAAGAAGCGGCCGACCTGGCCTTGGACGAGTGCGATCGGAAAGAAGACGACGACGTCGACCAGCGTGATGACGACGGCCGCGGCTCCGATTTCTTGACGGCCGTTGACGGCGGCGTCTTCAGGCGACTCGCCCAGATGCGTAAAGTGGCGTTCGATATTTTCGAGGACGACGGTCGAGTCATCAACCAGGATGCCGATGACCAGCGACATGCCGAGCAGCGAGATCATGTCGAGCGTCATCCCGAGCATCTTCATAGCCGTCACTGCGATTGCAAGCGATGTCGGGATCGCAATGCAGACGACGATGGCGCTGCGCCACGAGCGTAAGAAGAACAGCATCGCTATGCCGGTCAGGATCATCGCTTCGGTCAGCGTGCGCGTTACGAGATCGATTTGCTGCGTCGTGAAACGCGATTGCGTGTTGAGCAGCTTGAACTGCAGCTCGGGGAACTGTTTCTGGATCTGTGGGAGATCGTGCAGAACCGCTTCCGACGAATCGACTTCGCTGGCGTCCGCGGCCTTCTGAACGAAGAGGAACAGGCCCGGACGTCCGTTGACTTGCGCAAAGCGGCGCTGGAGCTCGTTCCCCGCGACGATCTTCGCAACGTCGCCGATGCGGGTGACCGCGTTGCTTGCGGTCCAAGGATCGATGCTGCCGGGCAACGTGCTCAACCCGCTCGGGGGGGCCGTGCCCGAGACGATCACCGGAAGGTTTGCGATCGTACTGGGCGTCGTGATGTCGCCGCGGACGTCGATCGTCGTTTCTCGATTGGGTGCATAGGCGATGCCGCCGGGAACGCGCTGATTGTCGTTGCTCAGCGTGTTGATGAGATCGTTGAGCGTGAGGCCGCGCGCGGCAAGCTTCGTTGGATCGGCCTCGACCTCGTAAGCCGGCACGACGTCGCCGCCCACGAAGACATTCGAGATGCCTTTGATCTGCTGGATTCGCGGAACGATGACGTTGTCCACGACCAAGGAGAGTTGGCCCGTCGAGAGCTTTGGAGAAAAGACGCCCAAGCTGATGACGACCGACTGGCTCGGATCGCGAATCTGGATGACCGGCGGCGTCAGGTTGGTCGGCAGTTCTTTTTCGGAGGCTTGAACGGCTTTTTGAGTCAGCGCAACGTCGGTTGCGATATCGGAGCCGAGATAATAGACCGCAACGATCGAGGCCGTGCCTTGTTGGACCGTCGAGTTGATCGTTTGCAGATCGGTGGTACCGGCCAGCTGCTGCTCGATCGGTGCGACGATGTTGTCGCGCATCTCGGTGACCGAGGCGCCGTTGTATTGAACGTTGATGGTCACGGTCGGCTGCGAGACGTTCGGAAAGAGCTGCTTGACGATGACCATCGTCGAAACGATGCCGGCGAACGACATCAAGGCGACGATGACGAAAACGAGCGTCGGCCGGTTGACGAAAAGCCGGGTAAGGCTCACTTCGTGAACGCAACCTTCTCGCCGTCGCCGACGCTGGACTGTCCGTCGGTGACGATGCGGGTTCCGGCCGTTACGCCGCGCACGACGGCGAGCTTGCCGTCATCGGCGACTTCGCTGACCTGCAGCGTGTGCACCAAGCCTTGCGCGTCGACGCTGAGGACACGGTCGCGATTGGGGCTCGTGAATGCCGTTACCGGAACGCGCACGCCGCTTACGCGCGGGAGATCGACGTTGCCGAGGACGGCCATTCCGGGACGCAGTTTTCCGCGCGAATTGTCGAGCTGAACTTTAACTTCGAAATTCGTCGAGCCGGGGACGATCTGATTCAAGATGCCGACGACGGGTCCGCTGACCTTCTTACCGCCAAGATCGGAGACCGCGATCGTTGCGTGCGCGCCTGGCCCGATTTGCGCGACCTGCTGGCCGGAGGCCTGAAGAACGGCGTATAACGGATCGACCTGCTGCAGCGTGAAGATCTGTCGCGTGCCCGGATATTCGCCCGGGTTCAAGTTGCGATTGACGACGATGCCGTCGACCGGGGAGAGGATCCGCGCTTTGTCGATCGAGACTTGAACTTGGCGCGCGTTTGCGAGCGCTTGTGCTTCTTGCGCCTTCGATTGTGCGATTGCGGACTGTTGCAATCCGGGCGCTGAAACGGACGTGCCGTTGGCTTGCACGTTCGATTGTGCCGAGGATTGAGTCGCCTGCGCGGAGCGCAACGCTTGCTGATCGTTGTGGACGAGCGTTTCTTGTTGATCGACCGTCTGTTGCGCGATGTAGCCGTTCTTGAGCAGCTGCTGATCGCGCTGCAGCGTCAGCGTGTCGAATGCAAGCGTCTTTTGCGCCTGTAAGACCGAGGCATCTGCGCCGTGCAATTGATCGACGCCTTGCGATATCGAGAGCTTTCCTTGGTACACCGTGTGCGTCGTATTCGCAGAATCGGCGTGGGCCGTTGCGATGTCGGACTGGAGCTGCGCAACCAAATCGGCGGTGTCGAGCACCGCGAGGACCTGTCCTTTGCGCACGCGATCGCCCTCGTTGACGTAAACGGCATCGGCGGGCTCGGTCAACGTCGATTGAATCGCGACGTTCTGAAAGGGGGCGATCAGGCCCGGCAAAGGCTCATTGGGATCGACGGCGCCGTCGGATGCGACCACGGTCGCAACGAATGGAGTTTGCGCAGTCTGCGCGGCCGGTTTCGCGCACCCGGCCATAGCGAAGAGCGCCGCCAGAAGAAGAGGGCCTGCGGCGCGCGGAAGGCTACCCTTTAGCACCCATCCATCGTACTCGCCACTATGGGAATCCCCTGGGAAAGACGTCAGCATCTTCCAAGGAACAGCCTTTACCATCGGGACGGAGCGCCTACTGAAAATGGATTCCACGCCGCCCGGAGCTCGCGTGCTCGTTGTCGACGACGAAGTCGCGATACGGGACCTTTTGGAATACGGCTTGGCGCAAGCCGGGTTCGACGTGCGTTGCGTCCGCGATGGTCGAGCCGCGCTCGAGGCGGTGCGTACGTGGACGCCGGAAGTGATCGTCCTCGACGTGATGTTGCCCGAGGTCGACGGCTTCACGCTTTTGCCGGCGTTGCGGCGCTTGACGGACGTTCCCATCGTCATGCTTAGTGCCAAGGCGGCGACCGCCGAGAAGGTCACCGGGCTTTCACGGGGTGCGGACGACTATCTCGCCAAGCCGTTTGAGCTTGAAGAGCTGGTTGCACGGCTGCACTCTGCGCTTCGCAGGCCACGCCTGCAGCTGCGCGAGACGTTTCGCTATTCGGATCTCGTGCTCGACGTCTCGCGGCGGAGCGTCTATCGCGGGCAGCGGCGCATCGATCTATCGACGCGCGAATTCGACCTGCTCTTGACGTTCGTTCAACATCCCGAACGCGTGTTCACGCGCGCGCAGCTGCTCGATCTCGTCTGGGGCGTCGATCGCGATGTCGTTCCGAACACCGTCGAAACGTACGTTTCGTATCTGCGCGCGAAGATCGACAGCGGCGAGGAGACGAAACTGATTCAAACGCTTCGCGGCGTCGGCTACGTCTTGCGAGCCAGCAACTGATGCCGCGAATCGGCCGGCGCTTGCTGTTGATCGCGACGGTCGAAGTCGCAGTCATCCTCGGTGCCCTCGTCATCGCGTTTGCGATCTTCGCGTTCAGCTCGTATGTGGGCGCGATCGGCGCAGATCTTCGGGCTACCGCCATGCAGATTCAAGACGAGATTCCCCCAGGCACGCAACTGAACGCGATCGAAATGGCGCGCTCGGTCGGAAACCGCTATCTGCGCGGCGACGTGCTCGTCGTGTTCGTCGACGGCGCGGAGCGCGTTTCGTTGTATCGCAGCACACGCACCGATGCGCCCCCGATGATGTTGACGCGCCCCCGCGGGGATTTTTCCGCCGATCCCAAAGCGACGGGACCACTCGCGCAGCCGACGCTCGGGCTTGCGTACGCGTTCGGCCTGGAGTGGGTGCGTCAGCGCATCGACGGTGTCGACGTGATCGTGCGCCCGAACGACGCCATCTTGTTTTCCGCCGTCAAGCGGTTCATCTTCCCGCTCGTCGTCGCGCTGATCTTTGCGCTGCTCGTTGCGTTTGCGATCGCCCGTATTCTCACGCAGCAGATGCTGCGGCCCTTGGTTGCGGTGACCGCAGCCTTGGAGCGGTTCGCTTCGGGCGATCTCACTCCGCAACCGATCGGCGCGGATCCTCGTCAGGAGTTCGGCCGATTGGCGATTGCGTATAACGGCGCAATCGAGCAGATGGAACGTGCCTTTGCTGAACGCGAACGCGCCAACGCCTCGATGCGCCAGTTCATCGCGGACGCCGGTCACCAGCTGCGCACGCCGCTGACGGTTATCCGTGGGTTTCTCGGAATTCTCTTGCGGGGCGAGCTGCGTACGCCGAGCGACCGGGAGCGCATCCTCGCGACGATGAGCAGCCAAACGCAGATCATGGCCTCCCTGATCGAAAAGCTGATGCTGCTCGAGCAGTGGGAGAGTGGGGGAGCCGCCGCCGTCGAGCCGATCGACGTCGGGCAGCTGGTCAGCGATGTGGCCACGCCGATCGCCGAAGCCAATGCCGGGCGGGTCATGCACATCGACGCCGGCCCCGGGCCGCTTGCCGCAATCGATCCCGGCGACCTCACCCACGCGGTAACGAATTTGCTAGACAACGCGCTCAAGTACACGACGGGTGCGATCGAGATCGGCGTACGGTCCGAAAACGGTCACGTTGCCGTCGACGTCCGGGACGAAGGCCCGGGGATCGATCCGCAGGCCGCCGGACATGTTTTCGACCGCTTTTACCGCGGTGACAATCGCGACGTTCCGGGTTCTGGGCTGGGTCTCGCGATCGCCAAGCGCGCGATCGAACGTGCCGGCGGAACCCTCACGCTGCGCAGCGACCCTCGGGCAGGCTCGCGCTTCACGATAACCTTGCCGCGAATCGATGTGACGGCCGCCACCTAGTCTGACAACCTGTCCCAGTGCTACGCTTGGGTTGGGGTGTAGTCATGCTAGCAGAATTGGTCGGCTGGTACGCCGGGCGCGAAGAAAACCGCCGGCGATATCCGCGCGTAAGGCGCGATTACGACGCCCAGTGGTCGATGGACGCGGGCCACTCGTGGCGTCCCCTGCGGGGTGTCGATTTGAGCGGCGGCGGGATGTGCGTGAACAGCGAGCGCGAGATTCCGAACGTGATCGTCGACATTGCCATGACGCTGCAGGGCAAAAACGTGCGCGTCAAGGCTCAACCGATGTGGCACACCGAGGTTCCGGGCGGCAAGCGACTGCTGTGTTATGGTTTTCAGTTCACGAGCATCGGTGGTG
>Ga0335072_10001850_pt1 | contig 33640 bp, 22 predicted proteins | sample Lox_Sample_21_FD_206725 | JGI IMG/M metagenome (GOLD analysis project Ga0335072, IMG submission 206725) | Soil microbial communities from Loxahatchee National Wildlife Refuge, Florida, United States - Lox_Sample_2.1 | ecosystem: Environmental > Terrestrial > Soil > Wetlands | place: USA... | reverse complement strand
TTTCGTTGCCGGCACCAAGATCGATGCTGGCGTTGCCGCCCGCCGCGCCCAGCGTGACGGTGTCGGCGCCGGTGCCGCCGATCAAGGTCTGGGCATTGCTGACCGTGCCGGTGTTGGTGGCATTGCCCAGGGTCAGCGTGCTGTTGCCGGTACCCAGATCGATAGCGTCGCTGTTGGTCAGGGCCGAGCCAAGCGTGACGTTGTCGTTGCCTGTCCCGCCCGTGATGGTCTCGGTATTGGCAACGGTGAGCGTGCTGCTGTAATTGCCCAGGTTCAGCGTATCATTGCCGGCGCCCAGATCGACGCTGATGTCGTTCGCCGCCGCACCCAGCGTGACGGTGTCGGCGCCGGTGCCGCCGACCATGGTCGACACGTTGGCGATGGTGAGGCTGTTGGTGCCGTTTGCCAGCGTCAGCGTATCGGCGCCGGTGCCAAGACTGACGCTGGCATTGACCGCCGCCGTACCCAGCGTAACGGTATCGGTGCCGATGCCGCCGATCAGGGTATCGACGTTGCTTACCGTGCCCGTGTCGGTGCTGTTGTTCAGCGTCAGGGTATTCTCGCCGCCGCCGAGGTCGACCTGCATCGCATTCGTCAGGTTCGTGCCGAGCGCGATATTGTCGTCGCCGGAGCCGCCGGCAATGGTCTCGACGTTCGATACGGTCGCGGTGTTGGCAAAGTTGCCGAAGGTCAGCGTGTCGCTGCCCGCGCCCAGATCGATGCTCGCATTGTCGGCCGCAGCGCCGAGCGTGATGGTATCCGCGGCGGTCCCGCCGATCAGCGTTCCGACGTTGCTGACAGTGCCGGTATTGGCGACGTTGTCGAGGTTCAGCGTACTCTCGCCGGTGCCGAGGTCGACCGAATCCGACGTGGTCAACGCGGTGCCCAGCGTCACGTTGTCGTTGCCGGTACCGCCGGTGATGGTCTCGGTATTGGATACGGTGATCGTGTTGTTGAAATTGCCGAGGTTCAGCGTGTCGTTGCCGGCGCCGAGATCGACGCTGACATTCACCGCCGCGGTGCCGAGCGTGACGTTGTCGGCGCCGGTGCCGCCGGTCACGGTCTGCACACCGGCGACCGTCACGCTGTTGCCGCCAGCCGCCAGGGTGAGGGTATCGGCGCCGGTTCCCAGATTGACGCTGCCGTTGGCGAGGCTGGTACCGTAGGTGATGGTATCCGCGCCAGTGCCGCCGATCAGCGTATTGACGTTGCTGACGGTGCCGGTATTGCCGGCATTGTTCAGCGTCAGCGTGTTCAAGCCGCCGCCGAGGTCGAGCTGCACCGAGTTGGACAGCGCCGTGGCCAGCGTGACGATGTCGTTGCCGCTGCCGCCGGTGATCGTCTCCGCATTCGCAACCGTCGCGGTGTTGGCAAAGTTGCCGAATGTCAGCGTATCGCTGCCGGCGCCCAGGTCGATGCTGGCATTGTCCGCCGCCGCGCCCAGCGTGATGGTGTCGGCACCCGTGCCGCCGACCAGCGTTTGGACATTGCTGACGGTGCCGGTGTTGGCGCCATTCTTCAGGTTCAGCGTGCTGGTGCCGCTGCCGAGGTCGATGGCATCCGACGTGGTGAGCAGGCTGCCCAGGGTGATGTTGTCGGTGCCGGAGCCGCCGGCGATGGATTCGGTGTTGGCGACGGTCAGCGTGTTGTTGTTGTTGCCCAGGTTCAGCGTGTCGGTGCCGGCGCCCAGATCGATGCTGGCATTGGTCACGCCCGCGCCGAGCGTCACGACATCGGCGCCGGTGCCACCAGTCAGTGTTTCGAAATTTACGATCGTCAGGCTGTTGCCGCCGTTCGCCAGCGTCAGCGTGTCCGCCCCGCCGCCGAGATCGACGCTGCCGTTGGCCATGGTCGTGCCGAGCGTGACGGTGTCGGCCGCGGTGCCGCCAATCAGCGTGTCGACGTTGCTGACCGTGCCGGTGTTGGCGAGGTTGGCCAGGGTAAGAATGTTGTTGCCGCCACCAAGATCGACCTGCATCGCGTTCGTCAGCGCGGTGGCGAGTGTGATATCGTCGTCCCCGGCGCCCCCGGCGAGGGTCTGCAAGTTCCCGACCGTGGCCGTGTTGCCAAGGTCCCCCAAAGTCAGTGTGTCGGTGCCGGTGCCCAGATCGACGCTGGCATCGGACAATGCGCCGGTGAAGGCGATGGTGTCGTTCCCTGTTCCGCTGGTCAGGGTATCGACGGTGCTGAATGTCGCGGTGTTGTTGCCATTACCGAGGGTGACGACGACGGACACTGGGCGTCTCCTGGAAGCCAGGAATTGGCCGTTTTGTCCCTTGGCCTGGCGATCGACACGGTCTTCGTGTCCCGCCTGCCTACGCCCAAAAGGTAAACAAATGGTTCGCGCGGCGAGCCTTCGGCTCGGAAACGGCGCTGGCGCCTACCGTTCAGGTGCTGCCGCGGCGGGCCCGGGAAGGGGCGGGCGAACACGCGCGGGAGCTGGACGGGCCGGGCGGCAACGCGGCATCAAACCGCCTGGTCCAGGTCCACGTGCTCTACCGTCAGCGTGTCCGACCACCGGATCCGTCCCGCTGGCAGCCGCAAACCATGAGCCGCCAGGGCCGGCGCCAGCAGTGCGGCCGGGTTGGCGGAGGCCAGGCGGATCCCCTCGGGGGGACCTGCGAATCCCCACGCGACCACGTTGCGCACCGCCTGATCCAGGCACAGTGCCGACCCGGCCAGCGTGGCGCCGCCCGGCACCCGCACCGTGCCGTTTTCGGTATGTTCTATCGACATGCCAGCAAATCGATAAATTCCTGGCGGCGTCGCAGCGGCGGCCGTCGCGTCCGTGACCAGCACCGTACGATCGAGACCCTTCGCCCGCAGCAGCACCTTCAGCGCCGGTGGCGGAACGTGGATGCCGTCGGCGATGAAGCTCGCGGCCAGCCTGTCCTCGGCCAGGTGCGCCACCAGCGGGTTGCGGAATTTCGTCAATGTGTGGGGCAGGGCGTTACCCAGATGGGTGCTGAGCGTGGCGCCGGCCTCGGCCGCATCGGCCAGCTCGGAGGCACCGGCGGCGCTGTGGCCGATCGCGACCAGCATCCCCAGAGCACGCGCCGCCCGGACCAGCGCCATCCCGCCCGCTTGCTCCGGCGCGAGCGTGAGCATCAACACCGGATGCGCCAACCTGGCGGTAAGCCGGCGCAGCAGCGCAGGATCAGGCGGGACCATCGCTCCAGGCGGATGGCAGCCGGCAAAGCCTGGGGCAGGGTTCAGGAACGGCCCCTCCAGATGGTACCCCGGCACCATGCGCGGGCCGAGCCGGCTGGCCGTGACGGCCCGGCCCAGCGCGGCGAGCCGCTCGGCCAGGACCGGTTCCGGGGCGGTGATCAGGGTCGGCAGGCAGCAGGTGACGCCGGATCGCAGCATTGCCGCCAGCGCGTGGTCCAGCGCAGCGGCATCGAGCGCGGCATCGTTGAAATCCACGCCGGCATAGCCGTTCACCTGCAGATCGATCAGCCCGGCGCTGTTCATGCGGCCAGCCTTCCTCGCACACTTCTCTTGCGTCGTGCCACGCCGAACCCGGTCCCCGGCTTGAGACGGTGCCGCCACGCCCCAGATTGTTGCATGCCACGGCGCACCGCCGCCATTGTTGCCGGGCGTGACGAGGAGATTCCCGCCGTGCCAGCGCCCAAACCGAAGCCGCAGTTTCCGTCCTTCATCTGGCTGATCTTCCTCGGTCTTGCGGCGGCAAGCCTGTTCGGCGTGTTCTCGGGCGGGGGCTCCGGCGGCAGCTCGGCCGTGATCCCCTACAGCCAGTTCCAGCAGTACCTGAATGCCGGGAAGGTGAAGCAGGTTACCGTCTCGGGCGACGTGATCCATGGCACGCTGACCGAGAAGCTGCCGGACGGCGATACCGGGTTCAGTACCGTCCAGGTGCCCCCGGATCTCGCCAGCCAGTTGGCCACCCACCACGTCGAGTACAGCGCCGCGCCGTCGAACAGTGCTCTGAGCACGTTGCTCTCATGGGTTGTGCCGCCGCTGCTTTTCGTGGGGCTGTGGTTCTGGATGTCGCGCGCGATGATGGGCGGCAGCGGCCGTGGTGGCGGCGGCTTCGGCGGCCTGGGCGGCGGCCTGTTCTCGATCGGGCGCAGCCGCGCCAAGCTGATCAATGCCGAGACCGGCATCAAGACCACGTTCGACGACGTGGCCGGCGTCGACGAGGCAAAGGCCGAGCTGCACGAGATCGTCGATTTCCTGAAGCAGCCCGAGCGGTTCGGCCGGCTGGGCGCGCATATCCCGCGCGGCATCCTGCTGGTGGGGCCGCCGGGCACCGGCAAGACGCTGCTGGCCCGCGCGGTGGCGGGCGAAGCGGGGGTGCCGTTCTTCTCCACCAACGGCGCCGAATTCGTCGAGATGTTCGTCGGCGTCGGCGCCTCCCGCGTGCGCGACCTGTTCGAGCAAGCGCGTGGCTCGGCGCCCTGCATCATCTTTATTGACGAGCTTGATGCGCTGGGCCGGGCGCGCGGCGCGTCGCCGATCACCGGCCAGGACGAGAAAGAGCAAACGCTGAACCAGTTGCTGGCCGAGATGGACGGCTTCGACCGCTCTGTGGCGATCGTCGTGCTGGCGGCAACCAACCGGCCGGAGATCCTGGATCCGGCTCTGCTGCGGGCGGGGCGGTTCGATCGCCAGGTGCTGGTGGACCGGCCGGACAAGAAGGGCCGCGTCGACATCCTGCGCATCCATACGGCACGCCTGACTCTGGCCCCCGACGTGAAGCTGGAGGACGTGGCGGCCTTGACGCCCGGCTTTACCGGCGCGGACCTGGCCAACCTGGCGAATGAGGCGGCGGTGGTGGCGACACGCCGCGGCGGCGATTCGCTGACGATGGAAGACTTCACCCGCGCGATCGAACGGATCGTGGCGGGGCTGGAAAAGAAGTCGCGCGTGCTGATCCCGAAGGAGCGGCGGATCGTCGCCTATCACGAGATGGGGCACGCGCTGGTGGCGCTGTCGCTGCCAAATGCCGATCCGGTGCAGAAAGTATCGATCATTCCGCGCGGCATTGGCGCGCTGGGCTACACGCTGCAGCGCCCGGTGGATGACCGGTTCCTGATGAGCAGGCTGGAGCTGGAGGACAAGATGACCGTATTGCTCGGCGGCCGGGCGGCGGAGATGATCCTGGGCGACGATGTCTCCACCGGTGCCGCCGACGATCTGGCGAAGGCGACCGATATCGCGCGGGGTATCGTGATGCGGTTCGGCATGGACGAGCATCTTGGGCCGGTCGCGTGGGATACCGAGCAGGGGAATTATTTGCAGGAGCAGCCGGGCGTGTTCTGGCGCCAGCGGCGGTATTCCGACCAGACGGCGCACGAGATCGATCTGGCGGTGCGGTCACACGTGGAGGCGGCGCGGGCGCGAGCGTTCGGGATTTTGCAGGACAACCGGGCGGCGCTGGATGAAGGCGCCGAGGCGTTGCTGGCGCATGAGACGCTGGGCGCCGAGGAGTTGCCGAAGGTTAAGAATGGTCAGCATTGAGTGAATTTCTATTCTATATTACGTTATCGGAATATCAAACCGTCCACTGGATTCTTCCCACAAGGCCGAACGCTCGGTCCGCGGCCAATGGCCAGCGACCTGCGGCCAGGGCCATGCGCGGCGATTCGACAGCTTATCGCAACGTCGCCAACAGACGTTGGGCGGCCTGCACGTCCGCCGTATCCAGCCCCTCCTCGAACAGTACGAATACCGGCTCGAGGACTGCGCGGGCGCAAACGCGTCGTCCCTGGCGTGACCAAAGCGTTGCCAGGTCGACAGCAGTACGCAATTGCCATGATCGTGCGCCCTGCCGGGTGCTCCAACCAAGCGACTGCATGAAGCACGTTTCCGCGTCATCCTCCCGGGGTTTTGGCATCGCGAGAAACACGTTTCCGCGGATCCGCAACGCCTCTGGCATGTGGACAAGGTCGCCCTTCGCCTCGATCAGCCCGATTGTCTCGTCGACGCACGCCACCGCTTCGCCGAAGCGTTGCAACGCCGCCAGTCCCTGAACGATGGAAAGTTTGAAGCCGGTGCCGAGCATCCGGTAGCGCAGGGCATGAAGCTGCGCGAGACTGGACAGCAGATCGGCCACGCCGGCCCCGGCGTCGCCTCCCCCGACGGCGAGCGCCCCGCGGTAGCCGCGCGCGACCGCAAGATATGGGCGCAACGAATGGGCTTCGGCATGCACGCTCAACCAGTCCGTGTACTGCGCTGCTTTCGCCGGATCGCCGATCCAAAGAAACAGCCCCGGCGCCCAGGACAAGGCGAGTCCGAGCGATGCCGGATGATTCATGCGCTCGGCATCGGCTATCGTCTGGCGCAGGCGTTCCGCGGCCTGCGCCGGATAGCCTCGGAACCACAGGCTGCGCGCCAGCCCGGTCCCGACCAAAATACGATGATCCAGGCCGAGATAGACCTGACTGGCCTGGCCGGAGCGGGACCAGTACTGAAACGATTCCTCGAGGCCGCGGCGCGACGCGCAATGCTCGCCGACGAACTGGAGTCCGCGTCCCAGGCCGGACCCGGCCAAAGCCCGCGCGGCCGGATTTTCCGCGACGCCTTCGACGGCGCTGCCGAGCCGCGCGTAATGCAGCGAGGTCGCGAATTCGCCGTCCCTGACCTCGAACATCGACAGCATGCCAAGCAGCCCCACCTGGTTCAGCACGTCGCCGCGCGCCTCGGCGATCGCCAGGCTTCGGCTCAAGGCCGCGCGTGCCGCATCGCTTGGGCCGTTGATCTGCATGGACGAAACCCCAAGGCTCATTTGCAGATTCATCTCCCAGGCCCCGCCGAGGCCGGTCGCGTCGAGCGCGCCCAGCGCGCGCTCCGACCAGCGATGGCATTCCGGCAGCAGGGACATTGCCAGCAGCACCGGCGCGGCCGCCGCGGCAAGCGCGACGCCAATGGCAACGTCGCCGCCTTCGCCAAAGCACCATTCAAGAGCGGTTCTAATGTTGTCGAGATCCGCGGCACGCATCGACGTGTTGTCTTGTTGGCCCGCAACGCGTTCCAACAGGCCCTTGCAATAGATGGCGTGGCGCCGGCTGAACGCCGCCAGATCGCCGCTTTCGGAAAGTTTCGCGAAGGCGTAGGCTCGCGTCGTCTCGAGCCAGCGAAAATAGCCGCCGCCGGCGGCACGGTCCGACGTCAACAGCGACTTCGAGACCAGGTCCACGAGACCATCGGCCAGGTCGCCATCCGAGGTGATATCGCTGCCGGCCACGGCCCTGACCGCGTCGAACGAAAAATTGCCGGAAAACACCGCGAGGCGCTGCAGCAGCACACGCTCCGGACCGGGCAGCAGCTCATAACTCCAATCGAGCGTTGCACGCAGCGTCTGTTGCCGTGGCAGTGCGGTGCGGCGCGCATGTTTCAGCAGCGTAAAGCGATCGCGCAACCCGGCGGCGACCTGCCTGACGCCCAGCGTCGCGGCCCGGGCTGCCGCGAATTCGATGGCGAGCGGGATGCCGTCCAGTTGCTGGCAGATGGCCGCGATGATCGGCAGTTCGTCGGCCTCCGGCGCCAGGTCCGAATCAAACTGAACGACTTTGGCAACGAACAGTGCCGGTGCGCTGTGGGCGAGGATCTGATCCGGCTGCGTTTGCGTCTTTGGCGGCACGTCAAGCGGCGGCACGCGATAGGCGCACTCGCCGTCGATCCGCAGCAACTCGCGGCTGGTCGCCAGGATCGTGGCGTGCGGACACAGGCGCACGAGCGTCTCGGCCATGCCGGCCGCCGGATCGATAACATGCTCGCAATTATCGAGGATCAGCAGAAGCTTCCTGCCGCCGATCGCCCTGGCAATCGCCTCGGTGGAATTGATATCGGGCCCGAGCCGCAGCCCGAGCACGCCCGCTATCGCCGACGGCACCAGTTGCGGGTCGGACAGCGATGCCAGTTCGACCAGCCACACGCCGTCGGGGAAGTCGCCGAGCAAACGCCGGGCAACTTTCACCGCGAGCGTGGTCTTGCCGATGCCGCCCGGCCCCGTCAGCGTAACGAGCCGGTGGGCGGAAACGAGATTGTGTACTCGCTGCGCCGCCGCGGCGCGTCCGATAAGGTGCGCCAGAGTCGCGGGCAGGTTGGTCGCGGGCAGGTTGGTCGCGGGCAGATTCGCTGCGAGTGGATTGGCTGCGGGCAGATTCGCTGCGGGCAGATTGGCTGCGGGCCGGTTGGCGGCGGCAGACTGGCCTGCCGTGCGCATTGGCGCCACCGCGATGGCCGGCAGTTTCGCGGCGCGCTGCCGGACCGTCCAGTTGCCGAGCAGGCGATAGCCGCGGCGGGATTCGGTTTTCAGCAGGTCGCGATATGGACCCAGCGCCTTGCGCAACGCGGCGGCATGCACATGCAGCGTCGAGTCCATGACGATGGCGCCCGGCCAAATCCGATGGATCAGCTCGTCCTTGGTAACGAGTTCGCCATGCGATTGCGCCAGCACTTCGATAATCTCGAACGCCCGGCCGCCGACCGGAACGGATGTGCCGAGCACGCGGAGCTCGCGCCGTGCAACATCGATCTCGCACGCGCCGGATGCGTAAACCGGTTGCACGCTCTCAGCCAGCATAACAATGGTCCGCCGTTTGGGATTTTGTCGTCGGGTATCTCTGTTGCGTCAATCCGGGTCACCTCCACGGCAGTGTCGGGTTGGTATTGCAGCGCTTTTAACGCGGTAAAGAGACTTTAGAATTTTTCAGATAATCCATCAGAAGTCCTTACCGCTTGTACGCGATTCTGGTGCCGCGCAACCTCACGCCGATGTGAATATCGCAAGGATATCAACATGAGTGGGTCCACGGATCAAGCCAGTGTCGTGTTGGTTCACGGCGCCTGGGCCGACGGGTCAAGCTGGAATGACGTGACCGGAGCATTGCTGTCCATGGGCATCAATGTCCTCGCCGCTCCGCTACCGCTCACCTCGCTGTCGGACGACGTTGCCGCGCTCGATCGTGCCCTGGAACGCACCGCCGGACCTGTGGTGCTGGTTGGCCATGCCTATGCCGGCGCAGTGATCGGATCGACCAGGAACGCAAGAGTCCGTGCCCTGGTGTTCATCGCGGCGCTGGCGCCCGCCGAAGGCGAGACCGTCGCCGATGTGTTCTTCCGTGCGGCGGCGCACGCCGCGGCGCCACAACTGGGGCCTGACGCGGATGGGTTCATCTGGATGCCGCAGCCGGCTTTCGCCACGGCGTTCGCGCAACACGCGCCTGCAGTGCGGATCGCACTGCTTGCCGCAACGCAACGGCCGATCAACCTCGCATGCATCCAGGAAAAAGCTGCAAGACCGGCCTGGACGTCGACGCCATCCTGGTACCTGGTCGCCGAGGAAGACCGCATGATCAACCCGGACACGCAACGCTTCATGGCCGGGCGCATGGGCGCGCGCATCCGGTCGGAGCGTGTCGACCACACGCCATCGGTCAGCGCGCCGAAGCATGTCATTCGAATGATCCTGGATGCCGTGGCCGCGCCGCCAACGTGACCGGGCGCCGGCAGTGCCAATCGCCGTGTGGTGCAACCCGTTGTGCATGCGCCGCTGACGCAATGAAACACCGCAGCCGCGACCGGGACGCGGCCAGTATCCGTAGCAAGGAGTCGAAACATGGCCAAAATCGCCTACCGGACGATCGTCACAGAGGGTATCAAAATATTCTATCGGGAGGCCGGCGCCGCGGATAATCCGCCAATCCTTCTGCTGCATGGCTTTCCTACGGCAAGCCATATGTTCCGCGACCTGATCCCTCTCCTGGCTGACCGGTTCCGGCTGATCGCTCCGGATCTGCCAGGCTTCGGGCAGACCGAAATGCCGACCGACGGCCGTTTCCAGTACACGTTCGACAACCTGGCGCAGACGATGGAAAACTTCGTTCAGGCACTGAACCTTCGGCGTTTCGCCATCTACGTCTTCGATTATGGCGCGCCGACCGGATTCCGCCTGGCGGTGCGGCAGCCCGGGCGGATCGCCGCCATCATCTCGCAGAACGGCAACGCCTACGCCGAGGGCCTGAGCGACGGCTGGACTCCGATCCGTGCCTACTGGCAGGACCCGTCCCAGGCGAACCGCGACGCGCTCCGCGCCTTCCTGTCGCCCGAAACGACGTATTGGCAGTACACCCACGGTGTCGCCGACACGTCCCTGGTTTCGCCGGATGGATATTCGCTCGACAATTTCTACATGACCCGTCCGGGCGCCGACGAAGTACAGCTCGATTTGTTCCGCGACTATCAGACCAACGTCGCGCTGTATCCGCAATTCCAGGCGTATTTTCGTGCGCACAGGCCGCCGCTCCTGGCCGCCTGGGGCCGGAACGACCCGTTCTTCCTGCCGCCGGGCGCCGAGGCGTTCAAGCGCGACATTCCCGGCGCCGACGTGCGGTTCTTCGATACCGGCCATTTCGCCCTCGAGACCCATGCGGCCGAGATCGCCGCGGCGATCCGCGAGTTTCTCGAACCGGTGTTCCCACAGCAGACCGGAGCGCGCTGACATGGCCGGCCTTCCTCTCATCGTGTTCGACGTCAACGAAACGCTCCTGGACCTGCAGACCATGGAGCCGACCTTCGAGCGCATATTCGGCACCAGAAGCGCGATGCGCCTGTGGTTCGCCAACTTCATCATGTACTCGGCGGCCCTGACCGTGGCCGGCTGCTATGTGCCGTTCACCGATATCGGCGCCGCCGTGATGAAGATGCTGGCAGACATCGACGGCATCGACATCACCGACGCCGACAAGGACGAGCTCAAGGAACGCTTTTCGACCATGCCGCCGCACCGCGAAGTGCCCGCCGCGCTGCGCAGGCTGCGCGATGCAGGCTTCCGGCTGTTCACGCTGACGGACAATCTGCTGGAAGTGCAAACCCGCCAGCTCGAGCATGGCGGCATCGTCGATCTGTTCGAGCAGCGCTTCAGCGCGGACGGGGTGAAGCATCATAAGCCATCGCGCCAGGCTTACGCCTATGTCGAAAAGGAACTCGGCGTTGCGCCCTCGCAGCTCTGTCTGATCGCGTGCCACACCTGGGACACGCTCGGCGCCGTCGCCGCCGGCTGGGAGGCCGCCCTGATCAAGCGGGTCGGCAACGACCTGCTTGGCGTCGGTCCGCAGCCGCAGATCGTCGGCACCGACCTGAACGACGTGGCCGACCAACTGATCGCACGCCACAGGCGCTGAGCAACACGCAGCGCGGGAAATCCGATGCGACCGGAGGATGCAATGCCACGGCCTTCATTCGTACCCCCACCGGCGCCACGCCGTTGACGCGAACCTCGCACATGGAGAAAGCCCATGCCCCAGCCTGAGCAATTCGACACCCTCGTCCTTGGCAGCGGCGCAGGAGGCAAACTGCTCGCATGGCAAGCGGGCAAGGCTGGGCAACGTGTCGCGGTGGTGGAGCGAAAATGGATCGGCGGCGCGTGTCCGAACGTCGCCTGCCTGCCCAGCAAGAACGTGATCTTCAGCGCCAGGGCGGTGCATCTGGCGCGTGATGGGCAGCAGTATGGCGCGACCACCGGCCCGATCGCGGTGAGCATGGAGGCGGTCCGCAAGCGCAAGCGCGACATGGTCGACGACCTGGTGGCGCTCCACTGGGACAACTATCGATCGGCCAAGGTCGATGTTGTTCTGGGAAACGGACGATTTGTCGCGCCGAAGACCGTGGAGGTGCGGCTGAACGACGGCGGCACGCGCGTGCTGACCGGCGACAAGGTGTTCATCAATGTCGGGACGCATGCCACGATTCCCGATATCCCGGGACTGCACGCCGCGGCGCCGCTGACCCACATCGAAGCGCTCGAACTGGACCATGTGCCGCCGCATCTGGTTGTCCTGGGCGGCGGCTATGTCGGACTGGAACTGGCGCAGGCCTGTCGGCGGTTCGGCAGTCAGGTCACGATCATAGAGCACGGTGCGCAGCTCATCGGCCGGGAAGACCAGGACATCGCCGACGAAATACGGCAAATCCTCGCGAACGAAGGCATCCAGGTGTATCTCGCCAGCGATGTCCTGCATGTCACCGGGCGCTCGGGCGAGGCGGTCCGCCTTGTGCTGCGCACGCCGGATGGCGAAACCGTCGTCGCAGGCAGCGACATCCTGACGGCGATCGGCCGCACACCCAACACCCGCGACATCGGCCTGGAGCAAGTCGGCGTCATGCTGGATGACCGCGGCTACATTCGCGTCAACGATCGTCTGGAAACCACGGCCCCCGGGGTTTGGGCCGTCGGCGAATGTGCCGGCAGTCCGCAATTCACCCACGTATCGGAGGATGATTTCAAAATCATCAGCGAGAACCTGGCGGGCGGGAATCGCCGCACCACCGATCGGTTGATTCCCTATTGCATGTTCACCGATCCGCCGCTCGCCCATGTCGGGTTGACCGAACGCGAAGCGCAGCGCCAGAACGTCAGCGTGCGGGTGGCGAAAATGCCCACCGGCGTCGTGCTGCGCAGCCAGGCCACCGGCGAGACGCAAGGCTTCATGAAACTCCTGGTCAACGCGGCGGACGATCGGATCGTCGGCTTCACGATGATCGGGGCCGAGGCCGGGGAAGTGATGGCGGCGATGCAGATCGCGATCCTGGCGGGGCTGCCGTACACGAAGCTGCAGGACGCAATCTTTGCCCATCCCACCATGGCGGAAGGCCTGGGGGTACTGCTCGGCAAGGTCCCGTCCGCGGCGTTTGCCTGACAGGACCTCAAGATACGCAACGCAACGGGTCCCCGGCGCGACCGGCCGGGGACCCGCTCGCCGTCATCACGCCAGATCGAAACGATCCAGGTCCATCACCTTGCTCCATGCCGCCACGAAGGCATCGACAAACGCCCCCGCCGCGTCATCCGTCGCATAGGCCTCCGCCAGCGCGCGAAGCTGCGCATTGGACCCGAAGATCAGGTCGACCCGCGTACCCGCCCATTTCTTCGTCCCCGTCGCCGGATCGCGCGCGACGAACGAGCCGTCGGAAGCCGGCTCCCAGGTCACGCTGGTTCCCGTCTCCAGCAGGTTGACGAAGAAATCGTTGGTCAGCGTCTCCGGCCGGCTGGTGAAGACGCCCAGATCCGATCCGCCGGCGTTCGCGCCGAGCACGCGAAGGCCGCCGATCAGCGCCGTCATCTCCGGTGCCGACAGGGTCAGAAGCTGCGCCCGGTCGATCAGCATTTCCTCGGCCGAACGGTTGTGCTCGCCGCTGAGGTAGTTACGGAACCCGTCAGCCTTCGGCTCCAGCACCGCAAACGAAACGACGTCGGTCTGCTCTTGCGAGGCATCGGTGCGACCCGCCTTGAACGGCACCGTCACATCGAACCCGGCCTTCTTCGCGGCCTGCTCCACCGCCGCGCAGCCGCCGAGAACGATCAGGTCGGCAAGCGAAACCTTCTTGCCGCCCGCCGCCGCCGCGTTGAAGTCCTTTTGGATCTTCTCCAGGGTTCCCAACGCATCCGCCAGCTTCGCCGGCTCGTTGACCGCCCAGTCCCTCTGCGGCGCCAGGCGAATGCGCGCGCCGTTCGCGCCGCCGCGCTTGTCGCTGCCGCGGAACGTCGAGGCCGACGCCCAGGCGGTGGACACCAGCCGCGAAATCGACAGGCCCGACGCCAGGATCTTCGACTTCAGCGCGGCGATGTCGGCCGCGTCGATCAGCGGATGATCGACCGGCGGCACAGGGTCCTGCCAGATGCGCGGCTCGGCCGGGACTTCCACGCCGAGATAACGCACATGCGGGCCCATGTCGCGGTGGGTCAGTTTGAACCACGCCTCGGCGAAGGCATGCGCGAACTGATCCGGATGCTGGTGGAAACGCCGCGAGATCTGCTCGTAGCTCGGGTCCATACGTAGCGAGAGGTCGGTGGTCAGCATCGTCGGTGCGTGCCGCTTCGACGGATCGTGCGCATCCGGCACGGTGCCGTCCGCCGCCGCATCCTTCGGCTTCCACTGGAACGCGCCGCCCGGGCTCTTCGTCAGTTCCCATTCGTAATCGAACAGATTGTCGAAGAAGCCGTTGCCCCACTTGGTCGGGGTGCTGGTCCAGATGCCCTCGAGGCCGCTGGTGATGGTGTCGTCGCCCTTTCCGGTGCCGAAACTGTTCTTCCAGCCCAGGCCCTGCTGCTCGATCGGCGAGCCTTCCGGATCGGGGCCGACGTAATCCGCGGCGTTGGCCGCGCCATGGGTCTTGCCGAAGGTATGGCCGCCGGCGATCAGCGCGACGGTCTCTTCGTCGTCCATGGCCATGCGCCGGAACGTCTCGCGGATGTCGCGCGCCGCGGCGATCGGATCGGGATTGCCGTTCGGGCCCTCGGGGTTCACGTAGATCAGGCCCATCTGCACGGCGCCGAGCGGATCCTGCAGCTCCCTGTCGCCGCTGTAGCGCTCATCGGCCAGCCACTTGCCTTCGGGGCCCCAGTAGATGTCGTTCTGGCCTTCCCACACATCGACGCGCCCGCCGCCGAAACCGGCGGTCTTGAAGCCCATCGATTCCAGCGCGCAGTTGCCGGCGAGAATCAGCAGGTCGCCCCAGGAGAGATTGCGGCCGTATTTCTGCTTCACCGGCCAGAGCAGGCGGCGGGCCTTGTCCAGGCTCGCGTTGTCCGGCCAGGAGTTGAGCGGCGCGAAGCGCTGGGCACCGCCGGCGGCGCCGCCGCGGCCGTCGCTGATGCGATAGCTGCCCGCGCTGTGCCAGGCCATACGGATGAAGAACGGCCCGTAATGGCCGAAATCGGCTGGCCACCAGTCCTGCGACCTGGTCATCAGCGCGAAGATGTCCGCCTTCACGGCCTTCAGGTCGAGGCGCTTGAATGCGGCGGCGTAGTCGAAGTCCTGGCCCATGGGATTCGCCATGGGAGAGTTCTGGTGAAGAACCGACAGATCCAGCCAGTTCGGCCACCAAAGCTGGTTTGTCATGGCACGGACATGGGCGGTCCTGCCGGCCCCACCGCCCATCGGGCACTTCGTTTCGGCGTCCATAAATCCTCCAGTCGCGGTCTGGGTTGCTCAACCCCAGGTGGCGGCATAGCCTCCGCATGGTCAAGTGTCCAATCGATTAAATTTCTTGCTGTGATTGATTTCTTCGATTAAGCGCGCGGTCGCACGCACGCCCGGTTCTACTGCACCATGGTGATCGCGTTGCGGTTCTTGGCCCACGCCTCGGGCGTGGACGCGGGATCGGTCGGACGATCCTTGCCGTAGCTGATCGTCTGGATGCGGCTCGCGGCAACGCCGTGGGCCGCGAGATATTGTGCGTCGGCGTTGGCGCGCCGCTGGCCCAGCGCCAGGTTGTACTCCTCGGTGCCCCGTTCATCGCAGTTGCCGGCGATCATGACGCGCACGGTCGGGTAGTGCTGCAGCCAGGCGGCCTGCTTGTCGAGCGTGGCGCGCGCCTCATTGTTGAGGTCGCTGTGATCGGTATCGAAGAAGATGCGGTCGCCGACGCTCTGCACAAGGTCTTCCTCGCTGCCCGGCGCGGCCTGGCTGGCGGCACTGCCCGGGCCGCCCGCACCGGCGGCGCCGTTCGTGCCATACGGATTGTTGCCGCCGGCGCCGGAATTGGTGCCCAGATCGCCGGACGAGCATGCGGCCAAGGACAAAGCGAGCACGGCGGCAACGGCAAGGCTATGACGCATGACGATTCTCCCGATGCGACGGTGCGGCGGAAGCTAGCCGCCGAACGCCTCGGCGCAACCGGGAAAGCATGAGGCGGAACTATTTCAGGTTGATCGACGGTGTCGTTGCGGAATTGAGAAAACAGCCGCGGCCGCCGGCGGGCGCGGCCGCGCGCGTTACACGAATTCGCCGGCGCGCAGCAGCGGCTCCGCGGTGCCGTTGGCGGCGATGCCGTCGATGTCGACATGCTCTGACCCGATCATCCAATCGACATGAATCAGGCTGCGATTGGCGCCGCGAGCGGCCAGCGCTTCGGGGCCTGCCTTGCCGCGATCGGTGAAGCAGCGGCTGTACGACTGGCCGAGCGCGATGTGGCAGGCGGCGTTTTCATCGAACAGGGTGTTGAAGAACAGCAGGCCGCTGCGCGCGATGGGGGATGAGGCGGGCACCAGCGCGACTTCGCCCAAGCGGCGCGCGCCTTTGTCGGTGGCGATCATGCGTTGCAGCACGTCCTCGCCCTGGCTGGCATTGGCCTGCACGATGCTGCCGTTTTCGAACCGCACGGCGATGTCGCGGATCAAGGTACCTTGATAGGCGAGCGGCTTGGTGCTGCGCACCGTGCCCTCGGTGCGCAGGCTGTGTGGCGTGGTGAAGACTTCTTCCGTGGGGATGTTGGGATTGCCGGTGATGCCGTTGCGCGCGGTGCTCAGGCCGCCCATCCATTCATGCTCATCCGCCAGGCCGACGCGCAGATCGGTGCCGGGGCCGCGGAAATGCAGCGCGGCGTAGCGCTTCTGGTTCAGCGTGCGGCGGCGCGCCATCAGCGTGGCGTTGTGCGCTTCCCAGGCGGCGACCGGGTCTTCCGCGTCGACGCGCGAGGCGGCGAAGATCGCGTCCCATAGTTTTGCCAGCGCCGCGTCTGGCGGCAGGTCCGGATACACGGCTCGCGCCCAGGCCGGCGTGGCGGCGGCGCAGATCGACCAGTTGATGACGGTGTCGGTGATCAGTTCCAGTGCGGGGCGATAGGCGAGCGAGCGCGCGTGGTTGGCGCGGGCGACTTTTTTCGGGTCCTCGGCGGAGAGCAGGTTGGGGTCGTCGCCGGCGATGGCGAGGCGGGCGGCGCCGTTGCGGAAGGCGTTGGCCATGCCTTCGTAAAGCCAGCCGGCAGCCTTGTCGAAGCTGTCGTCCGGCGCGTGGCGGTAGCGCAGCAGGCTGGACTGGTCGTCGGAGATCAGCGTGGTGACCAGCGTGGCGCCGGCCTGGTAGGCGTGCGCGGTGATGCGGCGGGCGAGCGGCAGCGCCTCCAGCGGCGAGGTCATGAACAATTCCTGGCCTGGGTGGAAGCCGCCCAGGCCGACGCGCACCGCGACCTGCGCCAGGCGGTCGAGGCGGGTTTCGTGGTCGGTGGCGAGGGAAGTGGCGATGTCCATTGGCGCTGGCTCCGGCGGGGCGGGAAAGGATGTTGTGGGCGGGGATATGGGGTGGCGCAAGGTGGGCGCCCGGATTAACCCCCTGCTAACCGTGCTGCCGCATGTTCCCCACGCTTGACAGATTGTCTTCCATAGGAGACGGCTTGGCGTGGTCGAGGTGCGGCAGACCGAGTTCTTCGATCGCTGGTTCCGCAAGCTTCGCGACCGCCGGGCGAAGGCGCGCATCCAGGTCCGCATTGATCGGTTAGGTTTGGGCCTGCCGGGCGACGTGAGGCCGGTCGGCGAGGGGGTTGCTGAATTGCGTATCGATTATGGCCCTGGCTATCGCGTCTATTTCGTGCGCCAGGGTGCGGCAGCAGTGGTACTGCTCTGCGGCGGCGACAAGTCGACGCAGGACGAAGACGTCGCGACCGCCCTGGCGTTCGCCCGATCATTGTAAAGGTCACATCATGCCAGGCAGCAAGACGATACCGTGGGATTCGGCCGATCACCTGGAAACCGCGGAGGACCTCGCCGCGTACCTGGATGCGGTGTTCGAAGACGGCGATCCCGCACTGATCAGCCATGCGCTTGGCGTTGTCGCGCGTGCGCGCGGCATGGCTGACATTGCGCAGTGCACGGGGCTGGGTCGGCAGAGCCTTTACAAGGCGCTGTCTGCCGACGGACATCCGGAGTTCAGCACGGTGCTGAGGGTCGTGCGCGCCCTCGGCCTGAAGCTGACCGTGACGCCGGTCTGAGCGGGGCCAGTCCGAAGGGCAAATTCGGCTTGTTGGCGGGCAAAGACCGTCCCCGAAGGCGCTGCCGCGTGACCGATCGTTACATTTCGTGAGATCAGCGGCTTTATGCTCAGCTCATCGCCGCTTCGTTGAATCGCGGCTTCTGCGGCCTGCCCACGAACAATTCTCTGCACGCACGACGCGACCAGACCCGATGCTGATGCCATCTCCGGTCGCCAGGCGTGACAGGATGATGACCTGCAAAAAAACCGTAATCATCATGTCATTAGTGCATCTCCGCCACGGCATCTACGAAGCCCCGCCACACGACAATGAATTCGGGGGAGTCAAAAGATGTCGGGCAGCATTGCCACCCTGACAGCGTTTACGCCTGGCGATCTGGTGATCAGCATTTCCGGCGACGGGAACGACAGCGGCAGCTACGGCGACAACCAGGCCTCCCCGATCACCCTCGAGGAACTGACCACCTCCGGCTCCATCGTCGGCCAGTTGGTGCTGCCGCAGACCACCACCATCGTGAACGGCGTAACCCAGTACGCGGTTTCCGGCGAATACGGCTCCTCGTCGGAAGGCTCGCTGGAACTGGCCGGGAACGGCCAGTCGCTGGTGATCATGGGCTATGGCGTCAACGCCAACACGTACAACACCGGCGGTGCCGCGGTTTATGGCAACGCCGCGCTGGCGCAGTCCACGAGCATTCCCGGCGGGCAATTCACCGCGGTGGCACGCGTCGTCGCCGATATCAGCTATAACACGACGATCGACACCAGCACCGCGCTCTACAACATCGACAACACCAACAACCCGCGCAGCGTCGCCACTGTCAACGGCACCACCTTCTATATCTCCGGCCAGGGCGTGAAGGGCGACAAGACCCAGGGCGTGTTCGTCGCCCATGATGGCGCGAGCAGTGCCACCGCGATCGACAACAGCACCGACACGCGCACGGTGGAGATCGTCAACGGCGAACTCTATGTCTCGCGCGACAGCTCGCAGGGCGTGTCCAACATTGCCAATTACGGCAGCGTGCTGCCGACATCGGCCACCGCGCCCGAACCGCTGCCCGGCTTCACCGGCAGCGTGACGCTGACCGCCGCGATGGAGAACGGCGCCAACGACGCCGATCTCGGCAAGCCCGTCAGCCTCAGCGCCGAGAACTACTTCTTCGCCAGCCCCACGGTGCTGTATGTCGCCGATGGCGGCACGCCGAAGGCCGGCGGCCTGGGCGACGGCGGCCTGCAAAAATGGGTGCTCAATGGCGGCACCTGGGATTTGGAATACACGCTGTCGGCCGGACTCGACCTGATTCCCAACACCGATACCGTCACCACCAGCGGTCCCGCCTCGACCGGACTGATCGGCCTGACCGGCACTGTCATTGACGGCAACGTCTTTCTGTATACCACCAACGAGACGCTGGGCGATCTCAACTCCACCTACGTCTATGCCATCGAAGATTCGTTGAATGCCACGGCGCCCGCCGATGGCGAAGCCTTTGTCGCCATCGCGACGGCCGCCGCCGACAGCAACATTCGCGGCATCTCGTTCGCTCCCTCGGCGCCGGTCGCTGCCACGCCGACCGTCGTTGCGGTTGCCAGCGGCGTCACCTCCAGCTTCGTCGTCATCTCCGCCGGCAGCACGCTCGATGTCCTGAACGGCGGCACCGCGGTCGGCGCGACCATCCTGGCGGGTGGCACCGCCATGGTTGCGGTGGGCGGGCTGGACAGCGGCACCGACATTGCGAACGGCGCCACCGAAACGGTCTCGGGTTCGGCCACCGGCGATTTCGTCGACGGCGTGCAATTGCTCAACGTGTCCACCGGCATTGTCAGCAACGAGCAGATCCTCAATGGCGGCAGCGTCGATCTGTTCCAGAAGGGCGCCATCGCCAACGCGCTGACCATCCAGACCGGCGGCGAACTCAACATCAGCGGCAATGCCACGGCCAATGCCTCGTTCATTAGCGGCGGCCTGATCGACCTGGCGTCGTCGAAAAGCGTCATCGCCAATGGCGCGACCTTCTCCGGCGGCGGCACCATCGAATTCACCTCGCTCATGAGCGCCGGTTATGGCGACCTGGCCGTCATTGCCGATTTCGGCACCGGCGATGTGGTGGATGAGCGCGTCATCGGGTCGGGTGCCTCGCTGGTAACGTCGTTCGGCGGCATCGACACCACCGCGACGGTGATCAGCGGCGGCGTCAGCCAGACGCTGACCTTTGCCGGCAATCTGACGTCCAACCTGGAATTGATCGGCGACGGCAGCGGCGGTGTGGAGATCACGTTTTCTTCCCCGCCGCCGGTCGAGATCGTCATCTCCGCCGGCACAACGTCGAACGGCCTGGTCATTACCAGCGGCAGTGTGCTGGATGTTCTGGCAGGCGGCACCGCCGTTGCCACCACGGTCCAGGCCGATGCAACGGCCAAGATCGAATTGGGCGGCGTCGATTCTTCCGGCGTCATCTCGTCCGGCGGCTTCGAGACCGTGTCAGGCTCGGCGACCGGTGATGCGATCTATGGCGTGCAGCTTGTCAGCGCCGGTACTGCCGTCGTCTCCAACGAGATCGTCTACAACGGCGGTTCTCTCGATCTGTTCTTGAAGGGCGCTGTCGCCAACGCGATCACGGTGCAGGCCGGCGGCCAGCTCAACATCAACGGCAATGCCACCGCCAACGCCACGGTGCTCAGCGGCGGCCTGATCGATCTGCAATCGCCCAAGGCGACGCTTGGCGGCACGGTGACCATCGCCACCACCGGCACGATCGAATTCACCGACACAAGCAGTGCGGGCTACGGCGACCTGGCGGTGATCGAGAACTTCGGCACCGGCGATGCGGTGGACTGGACGGTCATCGGCTCGGGCGCGTCGCTCGGCACCACGCTGTCGGGCGGCAACACGTTTGCCACGGTCACCAGCGGCGGCGTGAGCCAATCGGCAACCTTCGCCGGCGATGTCGGAGCCAGCCTCGGTCTGGTCGGCGACGGCAATGGCGGCGTTGAGATCGTGTTCGGTTCCGGCTCCTCCTCGTCGTCGTCCTCCTCCGCGACGTCGGTCGGCAATGGCGTGACGTCGAGCGGCCTGGTGGTCAACGGCGGCAGCATCGTGGACGTGCTGTCGGGCGGCACCATCGTCGGCGCGACGATCGAGGCCGGCGGTTCGATCTCGGTCGCGACCGGCGGTATCGATTCAAGCACCACCATTGCCTTGGGCGGCATCGAGACGGTCGCCGGGTCGGCCACGGCTGACCAAGTCCACGGCTCGCAGGCAGTCGGCGGATTCAGCAGCGACGAGATGGTGTTCTCCGGCGGCGTGCAAACCGTGCAGGCCAGCGGCATCGACTCCGGCAGCACCATCGCGGCGGGCGGCAGCCAGACGGTACTCGGCTCGGCCACCGGGGACCAGGTCTACGGAACGCAGCTTGTCAGCGCCGGCTCGGCCGTGGTTACCAGCGAAACGGTGTACTCGGGCGGTGCGGTCGAATTGTTCCTGGCCGGCGTGGTCGGCAGCGGCATTACCGTGAACACTGGCGGCGAGCTGCTGATCAGCGGCCGCGGCACGGCCGAAGCGACGGTGATGAACGGCGGTTCGCTGGTACTCCAATCGCCCAAGTCGACGCTGTCAGGGACGCTGACATTCTCCGGCGCGGCGACGCTGCAGGAGACCGCGACCATCGATCCGATCTCGAGCGGCGTGTCGTTCGGCGACCAGGCGGTGATTTTCGGCTTCGGCGCGGGCGACGTCATCGACCTGACCGCCGCGACGGCGGTCGGCTCGGCCGGGTCGGCGGCGATGATGTCGACGACGACTTCGGGCGGCAACACCTTTGAAACGCTGACCGGTGGCGGCTCTTCGGAGACCTTCATCTTCGCCGGCACGTCGATCGCGCCGTACCTCTCGCTGCAATCCGACGGCGCCGGCGGCGAGGAGATCGTCTACACGACGCCCGCCGGCATCTGGGGCTATGACGAACCGGGCGATTTCGACACCGCCGCGAACTGGACCGGCAACGCCGTGCCGAGCAGCCTGACCAACGCGGTGATCGACTTCCCCGACGACCCGGTGGTGCTGCACGACACCGGCAACGACGCGGTGAACCGGCTGACCAACATCGCCGGCGATTTCGAGATGACGGGCGGCACGCTGACCACGCCGTTCATTACCAACGACTCGCTGATGTCGTGGATCGGTGGTTCGCTGGTGTTGAATACTGGAACGACCGCGACGGCTGCGCTGACCAACGCCGCGGGCGCGACGCTGACCATCGCGCCGGATGGCCAGACGCTGAGCGTGATCGGCAGCGGCACCGCGTCTGTCGTCAACCAGGGAACCATCGTGGTCACCGGGGGCAACGGCACCGCCACGATTGCGGCGCCGCTTGCCAATACCGGCAGCATCATCGTGAGCCAGGGCACGCTGGCGGTCGGCGATGGCGGCAGTTCCAACGGTGCCGGACTCGCTGGCGGTGCCGGCGGCACCTGGGCGTTCGATGGCGGCGACTTCGCCGTCACCGGCGGCGAGTATCAGGTGCTGAACACCGATATTGGCGGCGGCACGCTCGACCTGTCCGGCGCATCGAGCATCTTCTTCGTCAATTCGCTGAGCCTGGGCAGTGGATCGCTGTTGCTGGGTGCGCAGAACGCCACGGCGCAGAATGGCTTCGATCAATACCAGGGCATTGTCCCGTCGGGCGGTGCGTTCACCGAGACAGGCTCTGGCATGTTGCTGCCGGCGAGCCCCTACGTTTCCGGCTCCGGCACGCTCACCGTGTTCGGCGGCGGCAATTTGCTGGGCGGTGTCGAGAGCGGCACGGGCCTGACACGCCTGATCGGCACCAGCGTGATCGGCAGCACCGATCTCGATGGTGGCCGCACCGTGGAGAACGACGGCTGGCTGAACTGGTCCGCTGGCACCATCAACCTGGGCGCCGGCGATCCTTCTGCCGCGGTGCAGGCCGGTACGCTGACCAACATCTCCGGTGCCACGTTCTATGTCACCGCCGATGCCGACATCGCCAATGCCGGCACCGGTGTCAGCGTGTTCAACAATGCCGGCGTGGCGGCGTTCTTCTCCGGCGCCGGTGTCACCGATATCGACGCCGCGGTGGACAACACCGGGTTCATCCAGGTGCAGACCGGCACGCTGTCGCTGAATGGCGGCGGCAGTTCCGACGGCGCGCACTTGTTCATCGGCGGCAACGCGGTGTTGCAGTTCGGCACGCAGGCTTCCGGCGCCGCCGGCGGGACGTTCCGCATCACCGGCGATCAGTACACCGCCGGCAACACCGAGATCACCGGCGGCACGCTGGACGTGACGGCCGCGAGCGGCGCGATCTTCGTGTCGGAACTGGATGTCTCGGCGGGCGCGCTGCTGCTGGGCGCGCAGCCGAACGCACAGGTGCAGGGCGCGCTGGTGCAGACCGGCGGGCTGATCAGCGGCACCACGCTGCTGACCGTGTTTGGCGGCGCGTCGCTGACCGGCGGCACCGAGAGCGGCAGCGGCACCACGCAATTGCTCGGCACCAGCGTGATCGGCGGCGGGTTCACGATCGATGGCGGGCGCACGCTGCAGAACAGCGGCTGGCTGAACTGGTCGTCGGGTTCGATCAACCTGGGCGCGACTTCGCCCAACCAGGGCGGCACGCTGACGAACAGTTCGGGCGCCACGTTCTACATCACCTCGGATGGCTGGATCACCAACGCTGGTGCCGGCGTGGTGAACAATGCCGGCGTGGTCGCGGTGTTTACCGGCGCGGGCGTCACCAATATCGATGCAGCGCTGGACAGCACGGGCCAGTTGCAGGTGCAAAGCGGCGTGCTGAGCCTGAACGGCGGCGGCACGATCACAGCGGGCAGCAACCTGTTCGTGGCCTCCGGCGCGGTGCTGCAATTTGGCACGCAGTTGCTGTCGGGGCAGGGCGGTGCGTTCAGCTTCACCGGCGGCGGCTACATTGCCGCGAACACGGCGGTGCAGGCCGGAACGGTGGATCTGTCGGGCGCAACGGGCGTGTCGTTCGGCAATTCGTTGAACCTGTCGGGCGGCATTCTGCTGCTGGGCACGAACGTCGCCAGCACCACGAACTTCATCCAGAGCGGCGGCACGCTGTCGGGCAGTGGCTATGTCTATGCGAGCGGCGCGGCGGTACTGAGCGGCGGTTTGGACACCGGCAGCGGACGCACGGTGCTGCAGGACGGCGGCGCGATGAGCGGCCCGATATCGTTCGACGGCGGGTGGTCGGTGGAAAACCAGGGCGTGCTGACGGAGACGGGGGGCGCGTTGATGCTTGGTGGCGGCGATCCCAATGCCGGCACGCACACCGCGACCCTGTTCAATGACCCCGCGGCGGTGCTGGCGATCGAAGGCGGCGGTACGGTGACCACCGCGGGCAGCGGCAGCATTGTGAATCAGGGGACGCTGCTGGCGTCCGGCGCGCAGGCGACCACGATCTCGGTTGGGCTGGAGAATTTCGGCACGATCGATGCGTCGTTCGGGACGCTGAATTTGACGCAGGCGGTGGGCGGCAACGGCACCTTCCTGCTTGGCGGCGGCGCGTCGATCGATTTCGGCGGGACAGTGGGGGCCGGCAGCACGCTGCAGTTCGTGCATCCGGGCGGAACGCTGGAGGCGCAGACGCTGGGGTCGTTCGGCGCGACGATCCTGTCGTTTGCCAGCGGCGATACGATCGATGCGGCGGGGGTTGGCTTTGTCACCGGGACGACGACCGCCGGGTTCAACAATGGCACGCTGACGGTTGCCAACGCGACGGAAAGCGCGGGGTTTGTGCTGACGGGCACGTATGCCTCGGGCGGGTTCCAGGTCGCGTCCGATGGTCATGGCGGAACGGCGGTGACGTATAGCTGATCGTTCGGTGGGGAGCGATTTGAGCGGGGTGGCGTGCGGCTGTGCGATGGCAGGACGTGTGCCGACCCGATCACCCTCGCCCTCGGCGCTTAGGGCTTGTTCGAATACAATCGAGCCGGTTGCACGGTCGAACAAGCCCTGAGCCTTTGTTTTGATCGGCAGCTTTGTCGGCGTGCTGACGCACTTATTTGCCGATGCTGCCTTACGCGCCTCGACCTCTCCCGCGCCGTGCGAACAGCGCGGCGCGGGAGAGGTTAGTGTGGCGGCTTTACCGCACCGTCGGGGTGCCGCTGCAATGGGCTTACCGCCAGCACGGCTGTCATCGGCAGCGGACCATAGCAATGCGGGAACAGGTCCCCTCCGCGTGAAGGCTCCCAACGCACCGCGGCGCCCAGCCGGTGCAGATCGATCGCGGCGACCACAAGGTCCGTCTGACCGCGAAAGTGCTTGTCCACCGTGGCGGTGAGTTGCGCAGCGGTCGACATATGGATGAAGCCGTCAGCAAGATCATCGGGTGAGGCAGGGAACGTTTGCTCGCGCTGCATGCTGGCGAACGCAGCTTCGGTCATGACTTTGTAGGCAACAGCGTCGCGGGTAACTGGCTTGGACATGCGATTTTCCTCACGCCATGACGTGGCCCGGATTGCCAGATCGCACGTCCGCGCGAGCAGAGTGAGCCTGGGGCGGCTGGTCCGGCAAGATTCGCTTGCGACATCTTGTCCCCCGACACGCGGTCCGGCAGAAGCGGCATAGGAGGCCCGTCCATGCTCACTGCATTCACCCGGGATGGAGACAAACTGCGCCGCAGCGATGCTCCATCGGACGATGCCTTGCATGAGGCATGCTGGACCGACATGGTCGCGCCTACGGATGCCGAAATTCAACGCGTCCAGGCTGCCACCGGCCTGACCCTGCCCATGCGCGACCGGCTTGCGGAAATCGAAAGTTCCAGCCGGCTTTCCGCCACCGACGGCGTGCTGAGCCTCAGCATGCCGCTGCTGAGCGCGATCGATACCGATCCCAAGCCTCTGCCAGGCGGTTTCGTGCTGTCGCGCGACCGGTTGGTCACCATCCGGTTCGCGCCCAGCCGCTTGTTCGACAGCTTCGCCGCCCGCGAAGTCGCCACGACGCCACAGGGTACCGGGCCCGCGCATGTCTTCGTCGGCCTGCTGGAGGCGATCGTGGATCGCCACGCCGATGTCCTGGAGCAGGCGCGCGCCGAGCTCGACGGCATTTCCCATCAGATCTTTGCCCAGCAGGCGATGAAGCTTGGCGGCGGCAAGCAGGAAGACCGGATGCTGCGCCGGACGCTGGCGGCGATCGGCCACATTGGCGAGATGCTGTCGTTCATTCGCGACAGCCAGGTCATCGCCGGCCGGATGGTTCCCTATGTGCAGGCCACGGCCAAGGACTGGCTGCCGGCGGACCTTGCGCCGCATTTCGACGTGCTGACCCGCGACATCGCCTCGCTCAACGATTTCGAATCGCATCTCAACAACAAGCTTCAATTTCTGCTCGATGCGACGCTGGGCTTTATCAATATCGCGCAGAACAACGTGATGAAGGTGCTGACCGTGGCTTCGGTCGTCGGCATCCCCCCGGTGCTGATCGCCGGCATTTACGGCATGAACTTCAAATCGATACCGGAATACGACTGGGCCTGGGGCTACGCCTATGGTCTTGGCGTCATCGCGCTGTCGGCGCTGATCACGCTGGCCTGGTTCAGGTGGCGCGACTGGATCTGATGGCTCCCTGCCGCCGGTCCACAGGCCGGGCGGCTGCTTCGGCCCGGGGCAAGACCTGTCCCGGGGCAATGACCTGTCCCGGAACAGCGGCCCGTTCTGGGGCAGCGGCCCGTCGCGGAGCAGGGGTGCCGTGCCCGGCAGGGCGCGGGATTGGCCGGGCGATTGACCCTTCGGCGAAACGCCCGTACCACTTTCCCATGCCAAACCTCGATCGCTGCCTCAACATTCACGACCTGCGCGCCGCGGCGCAGCGCCGCCTGCCGCGCGGCGTGTTCGAATTCGTCGACCGCGCCACCGAAGACCACATCGCCGTTGCCAACAACCGCAGCGCCTTCGAGGGCATCAAGCTGCGCCATCGCGCCCTGGTGGACGTCTCCCACCGCAGCGTTGCCACAACCCTGTTCGGCAAGCCCGCCAGCCTGCCGATGGCGATCGCTCCCACCGGCGCCGCCGGCCTCTGCTGGCATGAAGGCGAACTGGAACTTGCGAAGGCCGCGGCGCGGGCAAAAATTCCGCTGACGCTGTCCACCGCCTCGATGACCGCGATGGAAAAGATCGCGCAGGCTGGCGGGCCGGAACAAGGCGGCCGGCTGTGGTTCCAGCTCTACGTCTGGAAGCAGCGCGAGCTGTCGCATGCGCTGATCCAGCGCGCCCACCGCAACGGCTTCGAGGCGCTGATCGTTACCGTGGATTCTCCCGTCTCGCCCAATCGCGAATACAACACGCATAACGGCTTCGGCCTGCCGTTCACGCCGACGCCGCGGTTCGTGCTCGACGTGATGCGCCATCCGATGTGGGCGAAGGACGTGCTGCTGAAATACTTCACCACCATCGGCATGCCGCGGCACGAGAACTACCCGCCGGAGTTCCAGAAATCGATTCTCAGCGGCGTTGGCAGCCGCGATGCGCTGCGCGCGGATTCGCTGGATTGGAACGATCTGGCGAAGTTCCGCGACATGTGGCCGGGCATTCTGATGATCAAGGGCGTCAACCGGCCGGACGATGCGGTGAAGGCCATCGAATACGGCGTGGACGGCATCATCGTTTCCAACCATGGCGGCCGCAACATGGACAGTTCGGTCGCCACCATCGACGTGCTGCCGGAGATCGCCGAAGCGGTGGGCGATCGCGCCACGGTCATTCTCGATTCCGGGATCCGCCGCGGGTCCGACATTGCCAAGGCACTGGCGCTGGGCGCGAAGGCGGTGCTGACCGGCCGCGCCACGCTGTACGGCACCGCCGCCGGCGGCTCGGATGGGGCCGTGCGCGCCATCTCGCTGCTGCGTAACGAACTCGACAAGACGATGGCCTATACCGGCTGCAATACGGTGGACGAGCTCAGCCCCGACATCTTCTGGGGCGTGCGCGACGGCAACCGGCTGCGCAGCCGCGCCATGAGCACGGCATAACCGCGCCGCCTGCTACGTTCGCGGCTTCAGGCCGGTCAGCGCCAGGCCGGCGCCGAGCGCGATCGCGCCGCTCGCCATGCCCAGAAGCGTCAGCCCGATCGCCGCGCCCGCCAGCCATGGCGGCTCCGGCTTGGCATCAGGCCCACCGCCGGCGCTTGCTTTTCCGTGCATCGTGTCAGTCCTCCAATGGGCCATGACAAGGGCATGACGCGACGCAATGCAAGCCCTGCCGCGGTGATTGCGAACCGGCCGCAACGTGCATCATGCAATGTTTCGCCCGCCATCCACGTAGACGTTCGCGCCGGTGATGTAGCGCCCGGCATCGGAGCAAAGCAGCAGCGCCGTCCCCACCAGGTCGTCCGGCGTGCCGAGCCGCCCCACCGGCACGCGCGCGGCGATCGCGGCGCCCTCGTGCACGAGCTGGTCCCGGTTGCGCGCGGTGCGGATCGCGCCCGGTGCCATATTGTTCGCGGTCACGCCCTGGCCGCCATACTGCCGCGCCAGATTCATCACCCAGTTGAACTGCGCCGCCTTGGTGCCGGCGTAGACCAGCATCCGCGGATGCGGCAGCTCCTGCTGCACGCTGCCGATCGTCAGCACGCGGCCCCAGCCGCGCTCGCCCATCGGCGGCACCAGCGCCTGCAGCAGCTCGAGTGTCGAGCGCAGGTTCACCGCGATCTGCCGGTCGAAATGCTCGCGGCTGACCTCGCGCCAATCCTCCGGCAGTTCGATCGAGGCGTTCAGCACCAGGATGTCCACCGGCGCCCAGCCGGTGACCGCCGCCGCCAGCCGCGTGCCCGCGGCGTCCAGCGCAAAGTCCTGCGCGAATGGGCGGGCATCGCCACCGCCGGCGCGGATCTCCGCGGCGACCGCATCGGCGTCGCGCGTTTCCTCCTCGGTGCCGGCGTGGTGGATCGCCAGTCGCGCGCCCACGCCCGCGAGCGCCAGGGCGATGGCGCGCCCGATCTCTCGCCGCGCTCCCGTCACCAGGGCGGCGCGGCCATCGAGGCGGAAATGCAACAGCGGATCGTCCATGGGCAAGTCTCGCATTCGGGTGGGAAGCAGCAGTCGCATGCGGCACTGGCATTGTCGATCTTGCGGCGATGGCAGCGATGCCTCGCTGCTGCCTGCGCGGTCCGCGAGCCAACCGCCGGCGCCGCCTTGCCCGGGTGATGTGCCGGCATCGCGATCGCCTGCACGCCGCGGGCCGGCTGCGGTCAGGGCCGCGGCCACGCGCCGCCCCGGCGATGCCAGTCGGGCGATGCCAGTCGGGCGATGCCAGTCGGGCGATGCCAGGCGCGCCGGCGCAGGCAGCGGGTCAGGCGGCCTGGCTTGCCCCTGCCGGCAGCAGGTCCGCCTGGTAACCCCGGCGCTTCATGTGCCCCAGCGACAAGTCCACCGGCTTGCCGAGCCACAGCGCATAGATCGTGTGATCGTCCACCATGTCGTTGGTCAGCGGATGCACCAGGATGTCGAGGCCCTCGCGGTTCAGCATCAGCCACGGCACCAGGCGCTGAAATTCCTCGGCCTGGAAGATCACGTTGAACTGCGAGACCGGGTGCGGCCCGATCGGGTCCACGCTGAAGCGGCCGAGTTCCACGGTGAAATCGGCGGCGATCGTGTCGCGCAGGCGTTCGGCGGCGGCCTGGGTCGCGGCGTCGAAATAGACATGGGCGTGATAGCCGGTCACTTCTGGCATGACAGCCTCCCATCGGTTCTTCGTTCTTGCCTGATGCCACGATAGCAGGCCCCGGGGCGCCGTTCAAAACCCCCAACTGCGGTCCGCGCCCGCCCATCCGGCGGGCCCGTAACGCAATCGCCACAATCACCCCAGGTGACACGCAAACCCGCGCCGAGGTAAGGGAGCGCCACCCGCAAGCCGCCAGCCAGAGCCAGCATGTCCGCCACGATTCACCCTGCGCTGGCTACGGGCCGGCGTTTGCCCAATGTGTGGGATGCCGCCGCAATCATCTGCGTGTTCGGCGTATTGGTGGCGGTGGCCGAGGTCGCGCGCGGCACCTTCGCGCCGATCAGTGCGCCCGGCGCCACGCATATCAGCCTCGACCCTGTCAACCTGCCGGAATATGCGGTCCGCACGACACTGCGGATGTTCGCCGCCCTGGTCGCCTCGCTGGTGTTCACCTTCACCTACGGCACCGCCGCCGCGAAAAGCCGCCGCGCCGGGCTGGTGCTGATCCCGGTGCTGGACATCCTGCAATCGGTGCCGATCCTCGGCTTCCTCACCTTCACCGTCGTGTTCTTCATGCACCTGTTCCCCGGCCAGGTGATGGGACTCGAACTGGCCTCGATCTTCGCGATCTTCACCAGCCAGGCCTGGAACATGGCGTTCAGCCTGTACCAGTCGCTGCACACCGTGCCCGCCGACCTGATGGAGGCAGCCGACAGTTTCCATCTCAGCGCCTGGCAGCGGTTCTGGCGGCTGGAAGTGCCGTTCGCCACGCCCGGCCTGGTGTGGAACACCATGATGTCGATGTCGGGCGGATGGTTCTTCGTGGTTGCCTCGGAAGCGGTCTCGGTCGGCAACAACACCTGGACGCTGCCGGGCATCGGCTCCTACGTCGCGGTGGCGCTCGATCATCGTGACATCGTTGCCGTTGCCTGGGCCATCCTCGCGATGCTGGTGGTGATCCTGCTTTACGACCAACTGCTGTTCCGGCCGCTGGTCGCGTGGTCCGCCAAGTTCCGCTTCGAAACCACCGCGGCGGCCACCGCGGTCGATCCCTGGGTGCTGCGCCTGATGCGCCGCACGCGCTGGCTGGCCGCGATCGGCGGTTTCATCGGCGACGCCGCCACGGCGGCGGGCGGGCTGCGGCTGTCGTTCACCCTGCGGCGCAATGCCGCGGCCGACCGCCGCCCCTCGCGCCTGCTCGACGCGGCCTGGCTCGCGGTACTGTTCTTGATCCTCGCCTGGGCGATGGGGCGCGTCGCCGGCTTCGTCGCCGGCGAATTGTCCTGGTCCGACCTCGGAACAGCGGTGCTGCTTGGCGTGTTCACGTTGGTGCGCGTGGCGGTGCTGATGGTGGTGGCCAGCCTGATCTGGGTGCCGATCGGCGTCTCGATCGGCCTGCGCCCGGTCTGGGCGCGGCGCGCGCAGCCACTGGCCCAGTTCCTCGCCGCGTTCCCCGCCAACCTGCTGTTCCCGCCGTTTGTCGTGGCGATCGTCTATTTCCACCTGAACGCCGACATCTGGCTGACCCCGCTGATGGTGCTGGGCACGCAGTGGTACATCCTGTTCAACGTGATCGCCGGCGCCGCCGCCTATCCCGGCGACCTGCGCGAGGCCGCCGCCAATTTCCGCGTCGGTGGCTTCCTGTGGTGGCGCAAGGTGATCCTGCCGGGCATCTTCCCCTATTTCGTCACCGGTGCGATCACCGCGTCGGGCGGGTCCTGGAACGCCGCCATCGTCGCCGAGGTCGCCTCGTGGGGTAACACGAAGCTGCAGGCGCACGGCCTGGGCGCCTACATCGCCGAAGCGACCGAAAAAGGCGACATGGCGCGGGTGGTGCTGGGCGTGGTGGTGATGTCCGCCTTCGTCGTGTTGTTCAACCGATTGCTTTGGCGCCCGCTTTACGCCTATTCGCAGCGCCGCCTGACGCTGGGTTAAGGAGACCGCGAATGGATGCTGCCGTTGCCACGCAAGACACGCCCCCGTTGCTGGAAGTGCGCGACTGCCGGCAGGCCTATCACAAGGACGCCAGCGCCGACCTGGTGGTTTTGGAGAATGTCAATCTGACGTTGCGGCAGGGCGAAATGGTCGCATTGCTCGGCCGTTCGGGTTCCGGCAAATCGACGCTACTGCGCATCGTGTCCGGCCTGCTGGAGCCGACGGCCGGCGAAGTTTTGTGGTGCGGACACCGCATCTCGGGTCCCGCCGAGGGCGTCGCCATGGTGTTCCAGAGCTTCGCGCTGTTTCCCTGGCTAACGGTGCGGGAGAATGTCGAACTCGGCCTGGAGGCGCGCCGCGTGCCGAAGGCGGAACGCGAGAAGCGTGCCGAGGACGCGATCGACCTGATCGGCCTGGGCGGGTTCGAAAATGCCTATCCCAAGGAGCTGTCCGGCGGCATGCGCCAGCGCGTCGGCCTGGCACGCGCGCTGGTGGTGCATCCCGACCTGCTGCTGATGGACGAGCCGTTCAGCGCTTTGGATGTCCTGACCGCGGAGACGCTACGCACCGACCTGATCGACCTTTGGGTGGAAGGCCGCCTGCCGGTGAAGTCGGTGCTGATGGTGACCCACAACATCGAGGAGGCGGTGCTGATGTGCGACCGCATCCTGGTGTTCTCCTCGAACCCCGGCCGGATTGCCAGCGAGCTGCCGGTGAATCTGCCGCATCCGCGCAACCGCCTGGATCCGGTGTTCCGCCAACTGGTCGACGACATCTACGGGCTGATGACCCGCCGCGCCCAGCCCGGGCCGCGCGCGCCGGCGGCGGCGCCCGCGCCCACGATCGGCACGCCGCTGCAACGCGTCGGTACCAACCTGATGTCGGGCATGATGGAGACGCTGGCGGGCGAACCCTATAACGGCCGCGCCGACCTGCCGGCTTTGGCGGCCTCCTTGCAGTACGAGGTGGACGAACTGCTGCCGCTGGGCGAGGCGCTGCAGATGCTGCATTTCGCCGTGCTGGAGGAGGGCGACATCGCCCTGACCGAAGACGGACGGAAATTCGTCGCCGCCGATACCGAGGAGCGCAAGCAGTTCTTCGCCACGGCGCTGCGCGCGCATGTGCCGATCATCAACATGATCCGCCAGGTGCTGGAGCAACGCTGGAACCACCGCGCGTCCGCCGAGCGGTTCCGCGACGAACTGGAGGATTACATGTCCCCGGACTACGCCGAGGACACGCTGCGCGCCGCGATCGGCTGGGGGCGGTATGCGGAGTTGTTCAGTTACGACGAGGAGGCGGGACAGTTCAGCCTGGAGGAGCCGGAGTAGGCGTGGAGCCGGTGTCGTTTGTGTGGTGCGGGCGAAGTTCCGGTGGCGGAGTCGTTTGGGTGGAGACGTCGTGCGTGTGGAGGCGGCGTGCGTGTGGAGGCGGCGTGGTTCGTGTGTAGGGGGCGTCGTTTGTGTGTAGGCGGCCTCGCCTGCCTGGCGCCGGAATGATTGCGGCGCTCGGCTCGTTGGCCGCGCCTGCCGCCGGCCGCATCCGCTAGAATCCCGCTTCGGCCTGCGCCAGATACCGCTGTTCTTCCGCCGTGTTCTCCCGGCCCAGTGCCGCGTTTCGATGCGGAAAGCGGCCAAACCGACGGATGACGTCGCGATGGCTATAGGCATACTCGATCGTGGCATCGCCGAGCGCCAGCCGCATCGGTTCGAACAGGCGTACGGCCTCGTGTTGGTCGGCCAGGTCTTCGGAATGTTGGAACGGCAGGTAGATGAACATCCGCTCGATCGGATGAAGCTGCCGATCGATACCGCGCGCCACGGCGTCACGCGCCAGGCCGCGCGCCTTGGCATCGGCGGCGAAGGCGAGCGGCGATCCACGGTGCAGGTTCCGCGTGAACTGGTCGAGCAACAGGATCAAGGCCAGGGCGCCCTGTGGCGTCGCGGCCCAGTGATCGAGCGATCCCTCCCGCGCCGCCTGCAACGCGACGGCGAATTGACCGCACGCGGCGTCGAATGCCGCATCCTTTTCGAACCACGCGTCGCGGAAGCGCGTGGCGTCGCCTGCGAACCAGAACGCCAGCACGTCATCGGGCGCGATCATGCCAGGGCACGTTCCAGAACGCGCACCGAGTGTACCGCATGGCGGCCCGACAGTTCGCGGATCTGGTGCCGGCAGGATGTCCCGTCGGCGACGATCACGTCCTCTGCCGCGGCCTGGCGCACCGCTGGCAGCAACGATGCCTCTGCCATCGCGCGTGACACGTCCTG
>Ga0335072_10001849_pt1 | contig 33653 bp, 29 predicted proteins | sample Lox_Sample_21_FD_206725 | JGI IMG/M metagenome (GOLD analysis project Ga0335072, IMG submission 206725) | Soil microbial communities from Loxahatchee National Wildlife Refuge, Florida, United States - Lox_Sample_2.1 | ecosystem: Environmental > Terrestrial > Soil > Wetlands | place: USA... | reverse complement strand
TCGTTGATGGGCTGCTGTTCAGGCGGCAGATTCGGCACGATCAGGTTGGGCAGGCGCTCGGCGTTGATCTGAGCGGCCTTTTGCTGCTGCTCGATGGCCGCAGCCTGCGCGCCTTCGAGGGCCTCGCTGGTGGCCTCGTCCTGTTTCTCCTGCTGAGAGAAACGCGGCTCCATCGAAGTGATCACCAGAACCTCATCGAGGCGATCGAGATGGGCGGCAGGTTCGACCATAATATCGATGAAAGCGTCGCGCTCGGGATCGGGCACCACCTTGGCAACCTCGCCCACCGGGAGTCCGCGGGGAAAGATGAGATCGCCGCCAGCAGTGAGAACCTTTTCGCCCGGCTTGATGCGTTCGTCGGCCAGAACGCCAACCACTTCCAGTTGGCCATTCGCGTTGCCGCGGAGGATACCGCGAATGCGTGTGGTGGCCAAAATGACCCCCGCACCGCTGGTCTGGTCGTTAATGGCGAGCACCTGCGCGGAGCGTGGAAAGACGTCGCGGACCTTGCCCACGATGCCGTTGGCGGTCACGACTGCCATATCGCGCCTGAGGCCGTCGGCCGAGCCTTTGTCGATGTAGAAGACGTGAGACTGGGCGCTGCCACCGGAGCCGTAGACCTGCGCCGCGACCGTCTTGTAGATGTAGTGCTCCTGGAAGCCCAGTAGCGCCTGTAGCCGCTGGCCCTGCTCGGCATCCTGCAGCAACTCGGCCTGCTCAAGCCGCAAGCGGCCGATGGTCTTCTCGAGTTCGGCATTCTGCTGGCGAACCCCTTGTAGATCAACGTAGTTCTGCCAGAGGTCGATGGCGCCCATCCTGGCAAAGTGAACGGCCTCTTCGGGAGGTGAAACCACTGCATTGGCCCACAGCCGGATCAGGCGGACGCCCGATTGGTCCCGCGGATCGAGGGTGTTGCGGCCCTCCGCCGAGTGCCGGACCTGCGTGGCGAGCCCGATCATCTGCGCGACCAGCAGGACGAGCAGCACCACGAGGTTTCGGTAGCGGACGAAGAGAGATTCCATAACACCAAGTGGTCAGTGGTCAGTTTGTAAGAAATGCCGCACTTCCATCGACCTGCGCTCAAAGAGAATTCGGCGGATATTAAATCAAAGGCCATGCTGCGTTCTTGATCGCTGACGACTGTTCACTGACCACTGTCTTCAGTCGATCTTGATCTTCCGGAGCAGGCGGAAGTCGGAAAGCATCTTGCCGGTGCCGAGCACCACGGAGGCCAGTGGATCGTCGGCTACTGAAACCGGCAACCCTGTCTCCTCGCGGATACGCTTGTCGAGGTTCTTGATGAGGGCGCCTCCGCCGGTGAGGACGATGCCGCGGTCGCTGATGTCGGCCGAAAGTTCGGGCGGGGTGCGCTCCAGGGCTACGCGGATAGCGTTCATGATGACCGCTATGGACTCGCCGAGCGACTCGCGGACCTCGCTGTCGTCGATCGTGATGGTCTTGGGCACGCCCTCGATCAGGTTGCGGCCCTTGATTTCCATAGCGAGCGGCTTGTCCAGCGGAAACGCCGAGCCGATTTCGATCTTGATCTGCTCGGCGGTGCGCTCGCCGATGAGCAGGTTGTACTTGCGCTTGAGGTAATTGGTGATGGCCTCGTCCATCTGGTTGCCGGCCATGCGCACGGAGCGCGAGTAGACGATGCCGGAGAGCGAGATGACGGCGATGTCGGTGGTGCCGCCGCCGATGTCGACGACCATGTTGCCCGAAGGCTCGGTGATGGGCAGGCCGGCGCCGATAGCTGCCACCATGGCCTGCTCGACGAGATAGACTTCGCTGGCTTTGGCGCGGTAAGCCGAGTCTTCGACGGCGCGCTTTTCTACTTGCGTGATCTCGGAAGGCACGCCGATGACAATGCGCGGATGCACCAGCATCTTGCGGTTGTGCGCCTTCTGGATGAAGTAGTTCAGCATCTTCTCAGTGACTTTGAAGTCAGCGATGACGCCGTCTTTCATGGGCTTGATGGCAACGATGTTGCCGGGTGTCCGGCCCAGCATCTCCTTGGCTTCCTTGCCGACAGCCTCGACCTCGCCGGTGTTTTTGTTAATGGCCACGATAGAGGGTTCGTTGACAACGATGCCTTTGCCTGCCGCATAGACGAGAGTGTTGGCCGTGCCAAGATCGATGGCCAGGTCGCTGGAAAACATGCTGAAGAGCGAGCGCAGGCCGTGCGACCGCGAAGAGCGCGAGGGATAGCCGTTCAATGACATTGGGGGCTTGGTTTTACCTCAAAGAGTATTGTACGGCCAACTGGCTTTGGCCGCTAATAAGGGAGCAATGGTTGATAACAGGGCTGGGAGCCTCGAAAACGCAGTTGTGCAGGACCGTTGCGCAGAGCCGCTCCCACGCCGCCAACACCGTCCTGGACGGGACAGGAGAGCCGGATTTGTCGAATGTGCGGGGTCGGGGTTTACCCTGTTGCGGTCGTTCTTCCCTTCCCTGCGAACCCTTCATGACCCTGGACCTTGAAACCCGCGTGGTGCGCAAGCTGAACTGGCGGATTCTCCCGTTCGCCGTGCTCCTTTACTTTGTGAGCTTTCTGGACCGCGTGAACGTGGGATTCGCTGCCTTCAGCATGAACAAGGCCATCGGGCTGACGCCGGCCGAGTTCGGTATTGGTGGGGGAATCTTCTTCTTCGGCTATGTGCTGTTCCAAGTTCCTTCGAACCTGATGATGCTGCGGGCGGGCGCGCGGCTGTGGATCGCGTGGGTGGTGGTGGTGTGGGGGATTGTTTCGGTGTGTTCGGCCTTTGTGGTGGGCCCGCACAGCTTCTACGCGATGCGCTTTCTGCTGGGGCTGGCGGAGTCTGGTTATTTTCCGGGCACCATCCTCTATCTGACTCTCTGGTTCCCGGCGCGGTACAAGGCCAACGCCATCGCCGTGTTTATGGCGGCTGCACCGCTGTCAGCGGCCATCGGCTCGCCCATCTCCGGCGCCATTATGGAGCTGCCCCGCATTGCCGGCCTGAGCGACTGGCAGTGGCTCTTCATCGTCGAGGGCCTGCCCGCCGTAGTCCTCGGCTTTCTTGTGTTGAAGGTGCTTACCAACCGCCCCGAAGAGGCTCACTGGCTCGACACAGAAGAGCGCCAGTGGCTCATCGCCCGGCTCGAGGCGGAACGCGCTCCCTGCGAGTCTCAAAGCGGTTTTCCCAGCGCCTGGAGGGCCCTCGCCGATCCCCGCGTGTTGATCCTCGTGCTCATTTACGGCGGCACCTCAACCGGGCTCTACGCCATGGGCCTCTGGTCTCCGCTTCTCATCAAGCAATTCGGCTTCCCGCCGCTGACCGTAGGCTGGCTCAATGCCATACCCAGCCTGGTTGGGGCGGTGGGGATGGTGCTATGGGCGCGCAACTCCGACCGTACGCAGGAGCGCATCTGGCACACCGCCATTCCCTGCATCGTCGCCTGCGCGGGCCTGATCTGGGCCGGCGACGCCCAGAGCGCCGCCGCCGCCATCCTCGCCCTCTGCGTGGTCACCTGGGCAGTCAACGGAACCAAGGGCCCGGTTTGGGCGTTGCCCAGCCTTTTTCTCTCCGGCGCCACGGCCGCCGCCGGCATCGGCTGGATTAATGCCTTAGGCAACCTCGGCGGTTTCGTCGGCCCCGCCCTCATCGGTTGGCTCAAGACCAAAACCGGCAGCTACGGCCCAGGCCTCGATGCGGTCGGCGCCATGATGGCGGCTTCCGGCCTGCTGATGTTTGTCCTCAGCTGGCAGATGGCAAAAAGCAGGGAATAGGGTCCAGCGAACAGGAAATAAAGCCAAGGATTATTTGATCGAGGGCTCCGTCGTCGGTCCTCGACTCCGCAGGCCACGGAAAAACCCAGGGCGCGCGAGGCCTTGTGCCACCAGCGTTTCTGACTTCAATGAATGAAACGCGCCTCTCGATGGCCCTCTATTTAGTCGGACTGGCATTTTAGTTCCTCTCAGGGTACGGCTTCCAGTCGTGCCCTGAGCTTCACAACAGGTAACGTGAGCTTTGGCCCCTGAGGGCCATTCGTGGCCCAATCTTCGGTTGAAAGGCGGTCGCAAGTCACAATCCAGGAACACTCCGTCCGCACTTCAACCAATCAGAGGGGCGCAGCATACCGGCGAATTTGTAAGGCACTTCCTTCGACCGCGGTGAGCGGTGTAACTGGCAAAGCAAGGCTCCGGAGATTTCTCGGCGGGTTCGCCGCTTCTATCAATTAGCCCATCAGAGATGATGTGGCCACACCTGAACGCTGGGTTGCAGATCTTACCCGCGGATCTCACGACCACCCGATCGTCTCTGTCTGGCGCGCTCGCGGACGACCGACACTGAGGCGCGACGATTTTGCGCGTATCGAGCCAGTGGTCGACCGCAGCTTACATCGCTGTTGTATGGTTACCAGTCGTCCGATCGACGTGAACCGAATCACCCACGGGGCGCCGTTGGCAGTTACACATCCAGAACGTGATTTTGACTCGGCTAGTCACTCATCCAAAACTGACCGACCCAAATCTCCTTGTTCCATTGAGTTACACGAAGCGCCCAGTAATTAATCAGTCTGCCGGCTATCGCGATATAACTGGTCCAATCTGTGCGCATGCCCCTAATTCCGTCATTCCGATTGGATCATCTACGCGAGGGCATCACGATTGTCCAGTTATAACGATTTCGCGCCAATGGAAAAACTTGTCGTGAAGAATTTGGAGACGGCGTTAGCGCAGGTTCAATTTCAGGCGCCAAACTGTCTCAGATGATGATCAAGGTGCTTGTACCCCATGATAGCCCATTCGATTGGAGTCATAGACCCGAAAAAGCTGTGCGGGTGGGTCGTACATTGTTCTGGACCTCCCTTCGAAAACCGGTCGACCCAGCCGAGCAAGCGTTGCTGCTCTGCGGCAAAATTCTTCTCGCCTTCTATGATCAAACTCTTGTCTGTTGGCATGTTCCGGCGTATCGGCTCTTTTCCTAAAATGGATTTCTTCGCCATCTTTCCGAAAATTCGCCCGATGAAGCTCCGCGGCGGCAACGCCAGGCCTGCAGCCATTTCCATCCATGCGGAGCAGTGCGCAAGCATTTGCGCGACGTTCATAGCGCCCCATTGCCCTTCGCTGTTTGGCCTCAATGTCTCGGTCCGCCGTTTAATTTCCGTCGCCGAGGGGGCTTCAAACAGATTTTTCACGGATACTCTCCTCCAGCGTCATCTCGTCGACTGCCTATCATGGGTTTAAGTACTAGACTGTCTAGTACTAAGCATTGCTATGAGACTAGGCCGTCCGGTGCCGTATGTCAAGAGCAGAGATGAGTCTCGGCGAGAGACGCATGACGCGTTCCGTTTCGGCAAACAAAGCTGCGATCGCTGGGGAAATGGATAATACTGACAAGAAGCGCAAATCGATTTTCGCAGCTGCAATGAGCGCTTTTTGAAGAGCGGATACCTTGGCGCGAGTATGGACAAAATTGCCGCCCTGGCGCACGTATCGAAGCAGACCGTGTATAAGCAGTTCTCCAGCAAGAGTCGCTAATCGTCGAAATTGTCACGAGCATGAGCGATATGGCGAGTGACAGAGTGCAGAAGAAAGTTCCGGAACTCGCAGAGCGCGGCGAGATTTCGGATTACCTTGGGAGGTACGCCTTCTGGCAGCGGACCGTGGTTCTTACGCCGCCAAGCATACATTTGTGGCGTCTCGTGGCTGGTGAGGCAAGCCGCTTTCCAGAACTGGCGCAAATTCTCTACGTGCGCGGACCACAGCGGGAGATAGCATCGTTCGCCAAGGTCCTCGAACAACTGGCCGCCCGCGATTTGCTGACGATCGACGATCCGAAGACGGCGGCCTCTCACTTCAATCAGCGGGTGACGTCTGCGCCTCTGAAACGCGCCATGCTACTTGGAGACGATGCGATTCCAAAGCATGCGGCGCTTCGCTGCCGTGCCGCAGAGTGTGTGTGGGTCTTGCTTGCTGCATATGGGAACAAAGCAATCGGTGCAGCACCCGGCGGCCGCTAACCTGTGCCGGGGTCGGAGATCGGAGATCGGAATAGAAACAGCTTCGCGGCGACAGAGAATGATGGGTTCGAAGATAAGACCAGTTTATGTGTCCAAACCGCCTTCTGCCGGTTCTTAACTGTTGTGTACAGGAAGATCATGCTCCCATTGACAAACCGGACGAGTCGTAAGGGCAGCGACTATAACCACAGCGGACATCTCAAGGCTCGGCGTTATTCCCGACGATATTGCCCGCCGAAGACCTGATCAAGCCAATCGCCAACCGATTCGTTAGACCTTTCCTGAATAGCAATGCGGCCCATCCCGGTGGCGGGAGTTGCGCCATGCCAACGCTTTTCACAGGGTGCCAACCAAACCACATTGCCAAGACTGCACAAAACGAACAACCAGCGCTACCGTTCCGGGTTATTCTTGTTGTTGAATTTTGAACGCGAGTCACGCATGAGCACCCTTTCCGTTACTTTCAGGAAGCATTCTGTTCTTTGGCGGCGCGTATTCCAGATCGAGCTGACGGTGGTGTTTGTCGGGCTCGTGGTCTATGCCTTCCTGGCCTCGATCAACCAACCGGTTTCGCTGTTCGTCATCATGATTGCCAGCCTCACGGTGGGCAACCTTCTCGTTCCTCTCCAATTCGCCAGTCATCGCCTGTGTGCGGTGCTCCGGTTCCCGTGGAATTGGGGGGCGTTCTTCCCTATCCAAATCATGTTTGGGACAATTTGCGCCGTCGCCGCGATACTCTTCCTGCAGTTGACCAAAGTTGATCGCGAGCCGTTCTCTTCTCAATTCACCAGGTTCGGTTATTTCGTTATTGTCGTCGTGGTGGTCACCAATGTTGTCCTGTTTGGCGTGGAAGAATTACACAGAAGGCTGAGAAAACGCAATCAACAATTGGAGCAGACTGTCGAGAAAGGGACCATCGCGCTACAGCAGCAGGAGGAAGAACTCCAGCGAGCGCGCGAGATTCAGCAAATGCTGCTGCCGAGCACGTTGCCGCAGCTTGCCAGAGTTCAGATCGCCGGGGCTTGGCAGCCCGCGCGTGAAGTCGGTGGCGACTACTTCGACGTAATTCAACTGGACAGAGACCGCCTGGGCATTTGCATGGGCGATGTGGCCGGAAAAGGAATCACGGCCGCGTTGCTCATGGCGAATCTCCAGGCATCCTTTCGTGCCTTCGCTACCACCGAGGCATCGCCCCAGGTGGTCTGTACCAAACTGAACAAGTTCCTTTGTACAAACATTGCTTCGGGAAAGTTTGTAACTTTCTTCTACGCGGTTCTCGACGCCGACGCGCGCACGCTCACCTACGAGAATGCCGGGCACTCACCCGGACTTTTGTTGCGGAGCACGGGCACAACAGCAACTTTGCAAGGAGGAGGAGCCGTGCTGGGCGCGCTGCCTGATTGGACCTACCAGGACTACACCGCGCAACTTCAGCCGGGCGACCAGCTAATCCTCTCAACTGACGGCATCACCGAAGCCGAAAATCCCAAACTCGAGGAGTTCGGCGAGGAGCGCCTGCTGGAAGTCGCACGCGGGCGGCATGGAAGCGCGCTCGAAGTTCAACGCGCCATCATGGAGCAGGTCACAGCCTTCTGCGGTGGAAATTTCCGCGACGACGCAACCTTACTTGTCCTACGAATCTCTTGAGCGACGCCGGAAAGCCACTCCCCGATACGGCCGGGGGAGCACAGAGAGTTTCTGGATATCGAGACGCTGCTGCTTAACCGGACAAGTCAGCCGGGTGGAGTTCGAACCGGTTGAAATGTTGTTCCGATTCGCAATTCCGACCCGCATCGATCTCAGTGGCCGGCCTGTGCCCACTGGAGCCTTGTCAATGTCAATTGTTGTGCTCACAAGGGGAACTTGGCATGGAAACAAGAGCATTTATCGAATGAGTCGTCTTATATGGTCGTGGACTTTTGCCCCGGTCCGCCATGATCGGCACCATAGCCACTGGGCATAAATATGTTATTGAAGCCCGATTCAGCTGAGGTCTCGGTTAAAAGAAGTTTTTGAGACTGCCGGCGCGTGGGTTTTCCAGAGGTTTACATAGAGCAGAACGGCCCTTTGGGAATGTTTCGGCGCTAACCTTTCCCAACTTCTTATCCAAGCTGGGAGCCGGTTCCGTTCGCTGGCCGCGGAGGAACAGGCGCGAAAGGTTCGTGACTCCAAAGGCCCCCGGATGCTGCCGGCTTACGGGAATCAGCGGAAACGGGCGAACTCTGCGGCTGGATTATAGCGTTTCCAGGGTTGCTGTAATGCGAAGCGATACCACTAAGTCGCCACGACCATCAGGAGTGGCGACCTTGGCCGATAGTCAAAAGAACACAGCAATCCCGGTTTGCTTTAATATTCAAGCGGTGCGGAGGTGGTCTCTCCTCCCGATTGGCCCCAGAGAGCCGTTTGGGCGTCGGGGATATTTTGGCCCCACAATGCAGTCTCGGCTTGCGGCGACCCTTGGCCCCAAAGCGCGGTCTGGCCCCACAGAGCGGTGAATCCATCCGGGTCGCCTTGGCCCCACAGGGCGGTCTCTCCCCAGAGTGCGCAGGTATTCGTGCTGGGAACGAAGGCGTTCGCTCCATAGACTCCAGACGCTGACCACGGGCCAGTAGACTGCCACAGTGTGCCCTGTTCAGCTACGGCGGTGGTTGCGCCAGTATTGGGGTTATAAGTCGCAACCGGCGACATCGCCGTCCCTGAAGGGACAGTTTCGCCCCTCGTCAGGGCGGCACCGACCGTCTTTGCGACATCGAGATAGCCGGCTCCGACGGTGAAAACATCGTAATTCGCTTTGTAGACAATGCCGTTCGCCGTCACGCTGCTGGAAGCCGGGAAATAGCTTCGATCTGCGTTGGCCATCAGCAGGGCCTTGGCCTGGTCGGGCGTAAGCCGCGGAGCGGCCTGGAGCAAATCAGCCACGGCGCCGCTGGCCACGCCGGCGGCCATACTGGTTCCGCTCATCGGAAAGTAATCCTGCGACGGGGTATCGGAACCGTTGATCTGGTAGAAGGCGTAGGAGGTGTAGAACTGCGGGTTGCCGATCGCGAGCGGGTCGCCGGAAAACTCGAGGCTGGTGACCAAGTTGCCGGGCGCGACGATATCCGGCTTCACAAAGTGATCGATAAACGATGGCCCCTTCGAGCTGTAGCTGGCAATGATGTCATCGTTGATCTGCGGCGTGAACTCCGTATTCATGGCGCCCACCGTGAGGGCGTAGGGGTCATTGCCCGGTGACTCGATCGTACCGTAGCCCTCGGGATTGAGATTCAGATCGCGCCCATCGTTGCCTGCGGCCACTACCACCACGATGCCCGCCTGCCACGCCTTTTCCACCGCCTGGCAAAGCGGATCGAGCTTGTAGCTCTCATAGACCGGGCGGCCCAGCGAAAGATTGATGACTCGGATATTGAAGCTGTTCTTGAGCGCAATCGCGCGATCGATTGCCGTGATGACGGCGGAATCCGTTCCCGCCCCATTCTGGTCGAGGACGCGCAAGTTGATAAGATTCGCATTGGGCGCGGAACCATAAAAAGTCCTGAAGTATTCCCGGCCCGTGGATTCTGCGCCGTTCCCGGCAATCAGGCCGGCGACCAGAGTTCCGTGGCCATAGTGGTCGTATGCATCGTTCTGGCCGGAAACAAAATTCTGGCTGTAAACAATGCGACCGATGGCGCCGGGAGCCGATTGGTTCGGCAGGGAAACGAGCTCGGCCACAGTCTGGCCAAGCGAAAGGGACAGCGAGTTACTTTCGAGATCCGGAACCGGGGTAATACCGCTGTCGATGACGGCGACGCCAATGTTGGTGCCGCTATAGCCCTTTTGCCAGACGGCGGGAGCATCGATCGGCTCGGTCGTGTATTCGGCGCCGGTGATGGTCATCGCCTGCTTCGCGCCAACGGTGCGATCGAGCGAAATGTACTTCACGTTCGGATCCGCGGCGATGGAATGGAGCTGAGTCACCGGGACCGTCGCAACCACCGCGTTAATGATGTTCAACACAGTGATAACGAGCCCTCCCAGCAGACCCAGCAGACCGGTCTCCAGAGAAGACGGCGGGTTCACATACTGCACGATGACGGGGACCGATCCGGTTCTGCCTACCAGATCGGGCGAGATCTTGCTGCTGGTTCCTTGAGCGCTGGATTCAGTGACACCGACGAACGCAAGCAACAAACCGAAGACGAGAACCAGGCGCAGTTTGGGAAGTGACATGTGGCAACCCCCAGGGAATATAGGCAATACCCTAGTGCTAAATGCTGTGAACGCGGCAGTACCTTTTAGGGAAGTCTTTACGGTTCACACTGCCAACATTACCCGTGCAAGATGCATCGATCCAATCACTAGCAGGTTGTAGGCATCCGATACTTAGTAACCCTGAAAACAGAACCTTAGTAACATAACGACTCGCCATGGTGACGCATTAGTAGTCTTAAAGTGGAGCTTTTCACCGTTTGTGTTGTTCTCAACAAACGGTCAGATGGTTTCATCCCGGAATCTCAGCAAAATTTGCGGCGGAACAGGAAGCGATCTCAGAAGGCTGAGCGTAGACGGGTGCTGCGCGCGGGCTAGCTCGGTTACCGGCAGATCTTCCACCATTGCGCCATCCGCGAGAACGGCAATGCGGTGGCCCAACCGGATGGCCGAGACCAAGTCGTGTGAGACATAGAGAATCGCCGTGCCGTGGTTGCGGTTGACGCGTTTGAGAAGTTCGACGATCTGGACCTGAGTGACGGGATCGAGAGCGCTGGTGGGCTCGTCGGCAACGATCAGCAATGGCCTGTGCAGCAGCGCCATGGCGATGAGCACGCGTTGCGCCTGCCCCACGCTGATCTGGGAGGGTTTCCTGCGCAGGAAATCCTCCGTCGCTGGCAGTTGGACTTCCTCGAGTAGTCCTTCCGATCTTTCCCGGAATTCTCCCTGCCGGCTCTCGTGCGCTCTCCACGCTTCGGCGAACTGGCGCTTCAGACTCATGGCGGGGTTAAGAGCCGTCATGGGGCTTTGCGGAATCAGGCTGATCCGGCGCCCACGCAACCGGCGCAAATGGGAATCGCCGAGTGCGAGCAGGTTCTCATTCTCCATCTCAACCTTGCCACGCAGCCAGCCGCCGCGCCAGGGCAAAAGGCCGAGTAAGGCCAGCACCAGGGTGCTCTTCCCCGCCCCGCTTGCACCCGCGAGACCGAGGATTTCGCCGTGACGAATTTCGAAGCGAAGATCATCGAGGATGGTCTTGTCTCCATAACCGGCCTGGAGGGCCACGCGGAGAAGCGGCTTGCCAGTCATTGCATGCCTCGCAGACGAAGTCTGTCCGCGTTCCACGCCAGTCGCGGTGCGAGCCCAGCCGGATGGACGCCCTCGAGCCGGGGGGAAACTGCGAACAGGATGTTCGGGTACACCAGATAAATGAAGGGCTGTTGATCGGCAACGATCTGCTGCACGCGATCCATAGCCGCTTCGCGCTTGATCTGGTTCGAGGTGCTGGCCTGCAGTTGCATGAGCCGGTCGATCTCCGCCTCCCAGGCGGTCGCAGGCTTCTTTTCCGAAGGATTCCATTGGTGATTCGGAGAAGAACTGAGCCACAGGTTCATCATGGCGTTTGGATCGGGATCGACGTTCGCGAGACCCAGCAAGCAGGCCTCATAATCCTGCGTATGCATCAGGCGTTCGATTAGTGCTGGAAAATCGAGAGTCACGACCGTGACCTGCATCCCCAGCGCGCTCAGATCCTGCTGAATCAGAGTGGCCATCTTGAGCCGTGCGGCGTTGCCGGCATTGGTCAGGATTGAGAACTTTACTGGGTGTCCGTCCGCATCTTGCAATTGCGAGCCGCGGAGATGAAAGCCTGCTCGCGCGAGTGCCGATCTTGCAGCGTTCACGTCCTCATGGGGCACCTCAATGTTGCGGTCGTACCAGGTTACGTTGGCCGGCGAGATGAACGCGTAAGCCGGCGTTGCATGACCTTCGTAAGCCAGCCGGGCCAGGTCGGCGCGGTGAATCGCCAGTGAGATAGCGGTACGGAATACCCGGCTTTGGAACCAGAGTTTCTCCCATTGGGGAAGAGGAGCCGATGGGGCCTGATTGAACCAGAGTTGCTCTGTGTTGAGCGAGGGCCCGAGGTCTCGAACCAGGGAGGGATCCTTGCGCTTGAGCATCTCGAAATAATCGGGGGGAAGATTGTCGATGAAGTCGTAGTCACCGCGCAGAAAGAGGCGCACTTGCTGCTCAGGGTCCTGGAGAATGTCGAGCCGGATGCCGGAGGCGTACGGAAGCACAGCTCCAGATCGATCCCGCCCGAAATAATGAGGGTTGCGAGTCAACCGAATGTATCGCAGCCGCTGGTAATCGGCGATCACAAAGGGGCCGGCTGTGACTCGTCCTTCTGACGGATGATCGGCCGGCTCGATGGCGATCTCATCGAATACTTTGCCGATGCCGATGACCCTGGCTGGTAGATGGACGACGACTGTTCGCGAATCCGGCGTCTCAACGGTGACTTTGTCCGGCGTCAGGAATTCTTCAGCCACCGGCGCGCCGGTGGCGGGGAGGAGAACCCGTCGAATCGACCAGGCGGCGTCTCGCGACGTGAGGCTGGCGCCGCTGGAGAACTGGAGCCCGGCGCGCAGCCTGAATCGGACTGTCTTGCCGTCCGCCGATTGGCTCCAGCTCTCCGCCAGCGCGGGCTCAACCGACTGGGTGAGCCGGTTGAAACGGACGAGAACCCCGGCGGTAAGATAACGCACCAACTCCGACCATTGATCGTCCACCTTCGCTGGATCGAAGGTTCTGGGGTCGGAGCCGATGGTCCACGACAACTCACCAGGCAGGCGAGAGGCTGCCTGCGCGCTGCAGACGGTCCCGATTGCAGCGGCCAAAACACAGCCAAGAGCGATACGCCTTGAGAGATACACCTTCAGACCTCCACTGCAACTGCTTCAAGAAGCAGCAGAACAACGACCAGGAGCAGGATGGGCAGGTAGACCCACCGGGTTTCGAGGAGCATCGCGGAGTCATCGAGTTCCAGCAGCATGCCGCCCCATGAGGGCAATGGCTCACCGATGCCGAGCCCGAGGGCACCCAGATTGGCCTCGGCAATGATAAAGGCAGGAATGCAGACGAGAAACTGCGGCAGAAGGAGCGGCGCCAGATTCGGAATTGCAGCGCGCGCGACCTGGTGAGGATGGAGCCCCGCCGCGCGCGCCTGCAGCATCCATCCTGAACGCTTGAGACGAAGCGCACCGCGATATACGGCGCGTGCGCAGGCCGGCCAGCCGAGCGCCGCGAGGACCAGAAAAGTGATCGCTGCCGAATCCGCCGGCGACGTGGTCAACGGCAGAACGGAGCGGACCATCATCAAAAGGAACAGCCAGGGCAAGGCGAGAAATACGTCGCAGACGAGAACAACGAACCATCCGCAGCCGGCAGGTCCGAAGGCGCCGAGGACACCCGCGCCCGCGGCGGCCGCTGTGGTAACGGCCGACGCCGCCAGTGAGCCGGCAAGGCTGAGTAGCAGAGCCGCCGAGACACGAACCATGCGGTCGCGGCCGAGCGCATCGGTGCCCGCTGGGTGAGCCGTCGATGCACCGGCAAAAGGCTGAGAACGATCCTGGTGCGAGTAGCTGGATCCAGGTGCGGCCAGGATAAGCGCTGCGGCCAATAGCAGCCCGATCAGCAGCCCGGCGGCTATGCGTCTTACCGTCATGCGCGATTCCACTCCGAGGATTGATCTTCACGATTGGCCACCGTGCCCGAGACAATGACCGCAAGGGCCATGATCATGGTGGCTCCGAGCAGGACGGGGAGATCACGGTTCATGGCCGCATTCCATGCCAGCTGACCGATCCCTTCGACATTGAAGATCACCTCGACCGGCACGATTGCGCTCAGAGCTGTAACGATGGAGAGCGGTATGAGCGCAGCCAACCGCGGAGCAATATCCGGAAGGACGTGGGACCAGAGCAATCGTCCGGTTGGAATTCCCAGGGCGCGCGCGTGAAGCAGATGCGGCTCAAGCCATGACGCTCGCAGCGTGCGCTGCAGGAATTTGAAATCGCGCGCCGCCAAGAGCAACGCCATCACCAGGACCGGGCCTCCGTGCTCGATCAGCAAACAGAGTGTCGCCAAGGCTGCGGTTGGAATGGCCAGCAGGAGTGCGGCAGGTGCGTGCCAGATCAGCGACGGTTTGCGGCCCAGACTCGCGCAAATCGACCCGGATGCAGCCAGAAACCAGGCAATCGGAAGAGCGCACAAAAGCAGTCTTCCTGAGACCGCCAACCGCGGCAAAATCAATTCAGAAACCGGAACACCATATTGGCGCGATACACCCCCGCTGCCGTGCATCCAGCCTTCCATCTCAGAGGTGGTCATCCGGATTAGCGAACTGCTTTGCGCAGCTTCGATGGACAGTTCAGCTCGGGCGCCACTGGCGTAGCGCGCATCCATCTCGCGCTCATCGGTCAGGTAGCCCGGCGCATAGCGAACCAGCAGGTTGGTGCCGATGATGACCAGGAGAAGGATCAGAAGCGCGCGCGCCACCCAATGCGCCACTCGCAGCCCGAATCTCATACCGCGGCCCTGCTCCATGCCGCTGACGGGATATCGCCCCTGAGAGGATCGCACTTGCCGGATCTCGCGAACTCCGGGCCGCATTTGAGCACTCTTGCAAATCTCGACTGATTTTCTTCGAGAAGAAGAAGATGTTCCTTCGAGAATGCGGCAGGTTGGGCGGAGTACAGCGTCAATACTCCAAGCAATTCGCCTTCCGGATCGATGAGTGGGACAGAAAGAGCGGAGCTGTTGGCGCTGAAGGCCTCGCTCGCCTGGACGAAGTTCGGCTCGACGGTAGGGTTCCCGTTCAGAATCGGGCGCCGGTTCTCCGCAACCCATCCGGACAACCCCTCTGCAATGGGTATCCCTTGCGCTGAAAAAGCCTCGGCCAGTGGTCCACACACATATTGCGCGACGATTGAATCGTCGGACTTGTTATAAATGGCCAGGCAATCGAAGCCAATGCGCGACTCGAGAAACAGCGAGAGCATTGTGGGTGTCTCCGCTTCGGGGAAGCGAATCACCGCATTTTCCCGGGCAGCCGGTTTCTGCGTAGGATCGCCCGTCCTGATCGCGCGACTGGCGGTGTGTTCAGAGCGCTCTGCCTCGATGCGAGCAGGCTCGTGTGCAGTTTGTCCTCTCGAATCCATGGCTGCCGGAGTTGGATCGGGCGCGAAACCTGCGCCGGGGGCATGGCCGCGTTCGACAATCATCTCCGTCTCCAGCGGCGCCATGGCATCGATTTGCCGTCGCGCCTTGGCCTCAAAGTCGCGATAGTGTCGCTCGAGAAGTGCGACCACTTCGGGATCAAATTGCTGGCCAGCCTTGTTCATGAGATGAGCCATCGCTTCCTCGGGCGGCATCGCTTTCCGGTAAGGCCGGTCGGAGGCAAGGGCATCGAAGCAGTCCACAGCGGTCAGGATGCGTGCTCCAATCGGAATCTCGCTGCCCGTCAGGCCGTCCGGATAGCCGCTGCCGTCCCATGCCTCGTGGTGCGATCGCACGATGGGTACGACGGGATAGGGGAACCTGACTCGCGCCAGGATGTCAGCGCCCACGGCCGGATGGATCTTCATCTTTTCGAATTCTTCGCGCGTCAGCTTCCCGGGCTTGTTGATGATGTACTCCGGTACCGCCAGTTTGCCAATGTCGTGCAGAACAGAGGCAGTTTCCAAGGCCTTCATCGTCGAGGAATCGAGGCCCATCACCTTGCCCAGTTCCGTGACGTACACGCGTACCCGCATAAGGTGCTCATGTGTATTCTTGTCTTTGGCCTCGACGGCCATGGCCAGGCCTTCGATGGTGCGCAGATAAAGCGCCTCCATCTCAACGATGTGGCGTTCGCGATCGCGAACGATTTCCTTCTGCTCTGTATAGACGCGGTAAATGACGTAAACTACCGGAATCAGCAACAGAGAAGTGAGCCACCCGAATTGCACGCCGATAAAATTCGCGGCAGCGGCCAGCGCCGCGCCCACCAGGTAGAAAGGAAAGTACCAGACAAACTCCCGCCGCCAGTGAAGAATGGGGTTGGCGTTCGATTCCAGGGCGATGATCAGTGCAACGGGAAACGTGTTGGCCAGAAAGTACACTGCGGATGCCGCGGCCAGCGCCGGTGCAACTTCCGGCCACAGAGACATACAGCGCTCGTAGGCGTACCAGGCAAGCACAGTCGCCGTGATGACGTTGGCAACATTAAAGAGAATCTGGACGGTCGAAAAGGACCGGACTACGCGAATGCGGCATTGCGCGAGCACGCTGCACGCGGCCAGGATGACCACCTGATGCGGAGAAAGCTCCACAATGCTCAGCAGGAGGAACGGGAAGTTGACGCACATGGTCCCGTTGCTCTTCGGCATGGCAACTTTCATTCCAGAGCTAAGGAGAATGGCGACAAGGTACACGAGGAAGTGGAGCCACGGACCGGAGTTGTGCCCACGAACTAGGATAAGGCTCGCGAACGCCCCGGCTAGTACTGAAACAACAAGGCCTTTGGCTCCATTACTCATCGTATGTTTCCAATGTTGTCATCGAGTTTATCGACCCGGCGCGCTCCTACCCGCCGGAACCGGTCACAACTTCGCTCCTCTGGACCTGAGTACCCATAGAACCTATAAAACATTTCGGGAGGAGAAGGATATGTATCTTTTGTTGCATTTTGGGTCAGAAGAACCGCGGTACAGAGTCCCGATTTCATGAATGCGCCTTCCAGATAAGGACCTTTGCACGCGAACCTTGAAGGACGGCAGGGGTCGGATCGGACCTTGAAATGGGCTTGGGAAGACGGGAAAACGGCTCAGAGGAAGTATTGACGGCCACTCTCGGGTGCGGACGACTTTGCTTCTGTCGGAGCGCCCAAGACCCGCAAAGATCGACGAGAAACCCCCTGCCAACGCTCTCTCAATCGGTCCCAAGCGGTTATTCTCGTCAATTCTCAACAGGTTTCCACAAGCCGTCGTCCAGCTTGGGGAGCAGAGTGCCGGGCTACAGCAAAACCTGGATAGGTGTATTCCGGAGACGCTACCTTCAAGTCGACGCGACCGACAGCAGGCGGCGACTTTGACCTACACCCAAACAGGACACAGTAAACCCGGTTTTGCTTTAGTGCCTTCGGCGCGGATCGGCGATGATACTTCGGCGAGTGTCCAGAGACTCGTGCATACACTTCGAAAAGATCGACTTAGCCGCGCCTCAACGGTGGCGCCGCCGGTTCATCGGCCATGCTGGCATTACCCATCAATAAAAACCTGGAGCCGGGCAATCCGATTGTATCTTCCAATCGGCCGCCGGAAAGACCCAACCGAACTCTTGGCAGCAAAGCAGGATACCGAGTGGCCAGGTCACTGTAACCAGCGGCAGGCACGCCCCATCGGGCTTCCATGCCTCAACCCATTCCCGTATGTGCACCAGTTGCGTGCTACCCAATCCGCAGGTCGATGCTCCTGCCTATTCGCCGCCAGTGGCGGCCAGATTCCTGAATTCTTTCCACGGCCCCTCTATTTCGGGAGGAAGGGGTCGTGACATTCAACCTCTTGCTTTGACCGATGAAAAACTACAATCCATCGCCTTGAAGACGGTGGCGCTGGTGAAGGTCGCGGTCTCCGTTATATCGAGCTGGTGGCGGGCTTACCACGGATTCACTCCCAGCGCCTGATAGTGCGCCCAGTCGAAATCGACAGCGCCCGGATCGGTGGCCTGTGTTGTATAGGCAAAGAGCGCCGGCCGCGATCCCTTCCACCAACTGAAGTGGATCGGGGTCGGCGGGCCGAGCAATTGAAAGGTCCGCCCATCGTCCAGGCTGTACGAGTAAAGCGCCGCGTCGCCATCTACGCACACGCGCAGTTCAAGAACGGATTGCTGGAGCGCCGGCCCCGTCATGCGATCTGCGAGATGAAAGTAGTCCAGCCTACGCTGCGCGCCGGACTGCACCACTTCCAGGCCGCTCGCGGATTTCTCGAGCATCGCCAGGCCCACATGAACACCGCTCTTCATTGCCTTCAGATCGAGGCGTCCCGTGAAATCAAAGGCATTGTCCTGCATGGACTGCGTGAGCGTGTCGCGCGCGCTTAAGAGTTCCTCGGCGCGCAGGGGAATCAGCCGCAGATAACCGCGCCGCGCGCAGCGACCAATGCCCGTTGTCCGGGTTGTGATTCCACTCCCATTGTGGCCCCAGTCGGGACGAGCTGAACTCGTCCGAGGTCTGCGGCCTCTGCAGCCGGTCCGCATCAGTCCCACCGGGAATCGGCCCGGAGCGCACCGGCTCGCCCGTAACCGCGTCGTCCGGATACTTGCCCACCACGGGCCATCCGTTCTCCCATCGCACCGGCTCCAGATGCACGATGCGCCCATGCGCCCCGTCGAACTGGAAGTGAACGAACCACCCCTTGCCGTCAGGCGACTCCACGTACGCGCCCTGGTGCGGTCCGTTGATCTTTGTCTCACCCTGTGCCAGCACCACGCGATACGCGTAAGGCCCATAAATGCGGCGCGAGCACAGCACCGCCTGCGCCCCCGTGTTCACGCCACCGAACGGCGCAAAGATGTAATAGTAGCCGTCGCGCTTGTATAGCTTCGGTCCTTCGAGGACCAGCAGATGCACCGGGTCGTCCACGATCGTCTTTCCCGCGTCGAGCACACGCATCCCGTCGGCCGACATCCGGTGCAGAATCAGGAGGCCTGCGCCGGTCTTCGAGTGAATCAGGTAGGCGCTTCCATCGTCATCCCAGAAAGGGCATGGGTCTTCGAGTCCCGCCTGGGCAATCACCGCGTGCGGCGCGCTCCACGGCCCGGCGATTGCCGGCGCCGCGCTCACAAAAATCCCCTCGCCCGGGGTGGGAAGTAGACGTAAAACAGGCCGTTATGTTTCCGGATCGACGGCGCCCAGATCCCCATCCCATAGCGGTTGCCGCCGATCATGCTATAGCGCGGATCCATGTCGAGCCGGGTCACGACATGGCCCAGGATCGTCCAGTGCACCAGGTCCGGCGACTCCAGGATGGGAATCCCGGGCACGAAATGAAAGGTCGAAGCGACAAGGTAGTAGAGTGTCCCGTCGCGGATGACGTCGGGATCGGAGTAATCGGCAAAGAGAATCGGGTTGCGGTAGGACGCGGCCGCGTCTGCGGGCCCCGCCTGCGGCCGTCCGCAACCGGCCGCCAGAAAAGAGGCCGCGGCCAGCACGGCCGCTCTCATTACGCCTGGCTCCCCTCGTGTCGGAATCTTCATCGTGTCCCTTTGCGACCGGCGGGATTCAACCCATCTGGATTGCATCGCCTCGTTGCGCCGCACCCATGCGCCCCGCCCGCGCGCTTCAGAAGACCAGCTTCAACGACAACTGCGCGATGCGCGGGTCGTTCTGGGGCGCCGTGCCGGCCAAGTTCTGCGGGCTGGTGCTGGTGATCTTGCCGAACGACGACCCCAGCGTCGTGCCCGGATCGCCCAGGTTGGTGTGGTTCAGCAGATTGAAGTAATCCGCCTCGAAGCTCAGGTATCTACCCTCGGTGATCGGAAACTTGCGTGTCAGGCTGCCGTCCCAGTCCACATAGTGCGGGCCTGCAAAGGAGCCTTTTACGACGTTGCCGAAGGTACCGGCGGGATTGACCGAAAAGCTGGCCGGATTCAGCCAGTTTCTGCAATTCACACTGGTTGTACACGGCGTGCCGCCGTAGGGCGTCGCCCCCGACCACACGGCGCGGTCGCGATTCTGGCCGGAGCCGGAGTTATTGGACTGGCTCGACCAGACGGTCAACGGGTCGCCGCTGCGGTACTGGAAGATTCCGCTAGTTCCCCAATCGTTGAGAACATACCGCACCGGGCCCGGCGCGCTGTTGAGAAACTTGGGAATCGTGTAGACGTAGGAGAGAGCCGTGACGTTGGGATGATTGAAGTCCGCCGGCCCGTAGTCGAGCGCCTTAAAATTCGCCATCGTGATTGGATAGACAAATGAGTTGCCGCCGCCGATTGAGGTCGCCGCCTGGTTCCACGGCATGTCATTGAGCGCCCTTGACCAGGTGTAGTTGAAGAGCACGTTCAGGCCATAGCGCATGCGCTGTTCCACGGAAAGCTGCATGGAGTTGTAATTCGTGTTGCCCCCGGTGTTGGCCACTGGTCCCGCCCAGTGCAACCGGACCGAACTGATGCGGTGCGCCGTGCGCCCCATCGCCCCGCGTGCTTTCGACGGGGCCAGGGGCTTCTTCGCCACCCGGCTCCGTCGTCGCATGACCCGCCTGGCTGGGGAGCATGAACCTGGGAATTTAAGAGCCGGGCACCAAGCTCATCCGCAGCTCGGATCGATGCTTCTCGTCCACGTAGTAAGTCGCAAGCCGCTTGCGCAGCTCCGCCGCTGCCGTGCGCACAATATGATCGGTGTTCGTGTCGTACGACGGGTCCCTGCCAAAGACCTCGATCCCGATCGACCGCTCCTTGATCTGCTCCGTCTGCCCGCTCAGCGTCTGCTCCACCACGTAGCGCAGAAAGCCCACCGAGCGCTCGCTCGAACGGAAGACGTCGTCGCGCACTAATAATTCGAGCTGTGCGCGAATCGCCTCCGCGGGCAAATCACCTGTAGCGCCGTACTCGACCTCGACCTCGACCTCGATCATCGCCCGCCCGGTGACAGCCATTCTAGCATAGGAAATAGACGACTGGCGCGCTCGCGCTCCTGAGTCCATGTCGAATAAATCAATTAAAATCATTTACTTGTGCTCGATGTTCTGCTGCTCGCTCGCCCGCGATTGCAACCGGGGCAGAAGCGCTGGATCCAGGCCAAGGGCAGCAGGGCACCGTGAGAAACCGCTGCTAGAGCGGCGGGGCACACAAACATGTGGCCGGCGCTCACCGCGCATCGCCACAGCTCCCGTGGGCGTCTGGCGCAGCTCCGTAGCGACAAGCGCGCCGGATGGGACCCAAACGAGAGACCGGGACATCGGCGCACATTGGGCATGATCGTTCGTTCGAGCGGCAAGTGGAAAACTGCTACTACGCTAACCGATACTTCTTCCTGTTGCTCAAATGGCTGTCTCTGCACAGGAATCACTCGCTCATAACCGGTGGCTACCGCGAGAAAACTTGTAAGGGCATGCAACGCAGTCGTGCATTCACCTCATCGCCTCGTAGAGATTAAGCGCAACCCGCAGAGAAACGTCTTGTTCGCTCTGAAGCTGACAGATGGTACGGCAGACACCGTATTCGCCTACCCTTACAAATAAGAAATTGGCCACATCCTATTGACATAAGATACGCATCGTATCTAATATTGGCAGAGTTCGTAAGTTCGACGGCGGGCTGACCAGTGAGGCGAGAGGAGTGGGGAGCCGTAGACGGGGTAAGGTCTTGGAGGCGGCGATCTTCGAGGTCGTGCTGCGAGAACTTGCTGAAACGGGGTACGTCAACTTCTCGATCGAGAGGGTCGCGGCCAGAGCGGGCACAAGCAAGCCGGTGATTTACCGGCGCTGGCAAACGCGCGCCCGGCTCGTATACGCCGCATTGAGAGCAAAACAACCGGTTCTTTCGTCCGAGGCGCCGGATACTGGAACTGTCCGCGGCGATCTCATGGCCATTCTGAACGGCGTTTCAGAAATGGTGGACGAATTAAGTCCGGAAGTAATCTTCAGCCTGATTGCAGAACTTCTTCACGACAGCGAGTCATTGCTCTTTGCAGAGGTGCATGAACGCAACGCCAAAATTATGACGGAGATTCTAACCCGCGGCATCGCACGGGGCGAAATTGCCGCGGAGAAGCTGACGCCTCGCCTGGCTGCGCTCCCTTTCGACCTTGTGCGCTATCAGCTCATGGTATTGCGGCAGCCGTTGTCGGCGCAGGACATAGGAGAGATCGTTGATCGGATTTTTCTCCCTTTGGTCCGCGCCGGTTGAGCGCGAAATATCGATTTCAGCAGAAGATACCGACAGCGCTCTAACGTTTATTCCCACCTGAACTCCAGGAGCACGTCCCCCCCTTTCCATCCTCACTCACATCCCGCCTTTTCGCAGGTGAACATGACCATTGCCGAACTCAAAGAGAAAAATATTACAGAACTGAGCCGCATCGCGCGGACACTTGAAATCCCCGGAACCAGCGGTCTTCGCAAACAGGATCTGATCTTCAAGATCCTGCAGGCGCAGAGCGAGAAGGAGGGCCATATCTTCGCCGAGGGCGTGCTGGAGATCCTGCCCGACGGCTATGGTTTCCTGCGCTCCCCTGATTACAACTACCTTCCCGGTCCCGACGACATTTACGTATCGCCCTCGCAGATCCGCAAGTTCGACCTGAAGACCGGGGACTCGATCAGCGGCAACGTGCGGCCGCCGCACGAGGGCGAGAAGTACTTCGCGCTGGTCAAGATCGAGGCCATCAACTTCGAGTCGCCCGAGGAGACGCGTAACAAGATTCTCTTCGACAACCTGACGCCGCTCTATCCCGAGGAGCGCATCAAGATGGAGACGGTGCGCGAGGCGACCAGCGGGCGGGTGATGGACCTGCTGACGCCGGTGGGCAAGGGCCAGCGCGGGCTGATCGTGGCGCCGCCGCGCACCGGCAAGACCATGCTGCTGCAGTCGATCGCGAACTCCATCACGTCGAACCACCCCGAGGTTGTCCTCATTGTGCTGCTCATCGACGAGCGCCCGGAAGAGGTCACCGACATGCAGCGGTCGGTGAAGGGCGAGGTCATCTCGTCCACCTTCGACGAGCCGGCCGCCCGCCACGTGCAGGTGGCCGAGATGGTCATCGAGAAGGCCAAGCGGCTGGTCGAGCACAAGCGCGACGTGGTGATCCTGCTGGATTCGATCACGCGCCTGGCGCGGGCCTACAACACCATCGTTCCGCCTTCGGGCAAGGTGCTCTCGGGCGGCGTGGACTCGAATGCACTGCAGCGGCCGAAGCGGTTCTTTGGCGCGGCCCGGAACATCGAAGAGGGCGGGTCGTTGACCATCATTGCGACGGCGCTGGTGGACACCGGCTCGCGCATGGACGAAGTGATCTTCGAAGAGTTCAAGGGCACGGGCAACATGGAGATCATCCTCGACCGCAAGCTGGTGGACAAGCGCGTCTTCCCGGCCATCGACATCCAGCGCTCGGGCACGCGCAAGGAAGAGCTGCTCATCCCCAAGGAAGACCTGCAGCGCATCTTCGTGCTGCGCCGCGTGCTCAATCCGCTGTCGCCGGTAGAGGCCATGGAACTGCTGATCACGCGGCTCGAGAAGGTGCGCAACAACGCCGAGTTCCTGACCAACATGAACCAGCTGTAGCAGCATCCCAGCAGGCTGGGGCAATGGCCGGTCAATGGCGCCGGCGTTCGGTGGTCAATCCCGGAATGATGAGACGGAATCTGATTTTGGGTACGGTGCTGGCGCTGAGCGCCGGCGTGTTGTTTATGGCGCAGGGCTCCGGCGCGCAGGATCTGGGCTACTGGCGCGCCGCGAGCAATACCGCCAATGCGATCACCGGAGACATCGCCATCTCCGGCACTCGGCTGACGATCGACTTTACCGGATTTCCGCTGGTGGCGGTGCGGGCGCTGAAGCCGGCCGAGGTGAGCGCCGTCTTCGACGCGGACGTGAATGCGAATCCCAGCGGCACGCTGTATCGGATCAATATTCCCGCCACCAAGCTCTTTCTGCACCGCAACACGCTCTGCGGAGGCGAAGACACGGAGTGGATGGCGGCCTATGCATCGGGCAAGACGCTGCAGGTGGCGTTCTTCTCCGGCGACGACCCGCCGGTGTTCACGATGGATGCGATCTCGCACTCGTCGGCGCTGTGCGGGACGTATGTGTACTCGCGTTGAACGGTTTCAAAGAGCCGAAGCCGTCTTCGGTGGCGCAGTGACTTCCCCGGCTCACCACCATCCGTTTTCCAGTCAGGCTTCTGATAAGATGGATAAGTCGTGGGGCTGTAGCTCAGCTGGGAGAGCGCCTCGTTCGCAACGAGGAGGTCAGCGGTTCGATCCCGCTCAGCTCCACCAACTTTGTGTTTTGCGGATTTATAACGCTCAATAAATAGAAAAATAGAGGACTTGGATCGGCTCAAACTTCCAAAGTCACGCCATATCCGGCAAACGACTAAAGCCGGACCAATCCCCGTCCATTCGTCAGCGCCAATCCAGCGCCGTTTCGCTTGCGCACTCCGACGGTGGTCATGGTGGTGTTCCCGACCGCGGCGCCAGGCTGTCAAACTTGACACTTTGATTCTCAAAGAGCGTATCGAGCGGGCTTCCAGTGTGTTGAATCGTCAAACGCAGCGAAAGTCGGCAAGTGAGAAGTTTGCCGGTTCTTGAATCCCGAAGCGCAACCGCAAATCCCCCGCGCGCTGGATGACAACATGGGAGGGAGAGGCAGCGCCGCAGATGCGAGATGCAGATGCGGCCCGCTCGTCGGCTAACCGGAAACTACCCATTACGCAGCATGGCAACACGCAGCCCGCGCATCGCAGGGCCCGGTATAACTCGCCGTCCGCCGTCCACCTTACGCTTGTTCTTCGGCAGCGCTACTCCCGCTCTGCCATCAGCAGCCGCAGGTCGCGCAGATTATGCCCCGTCGGCCCCGTCACCACCGCGTCTCCGATCGCCGTGAACAGCGGGCACGCGTTGAACGCGGCCAGCGACTCCTCCGGGTCGAACCCGAAGGCCAGTGCCCGCGCCACCGTCGACGGATCGGCGATCGCCCCCGCCGTCCGCGTGTTCCCGTCGATCCCGTCCGATCCCGCGCTCAGCACTGTCAGGTGTTCCCCCGGGTACTTGGCCAGCTCCAGCGCACACTTCAGCGCGAACTGCTGGTTCCGTCCTCCCGCGCCCGGCGTCCGGTTCAGCGTCACCGTCACCTCGCCCACTGAGATCAGGCAGAGCCGCGCCTGCTGCGCCCGCAGCGCGTGGAACCGCTCCAGCAGGTACCGCGCCGCCTCCGCATAGTCCCAGTCGTCGCAGCTATTGTCCACCACCGCAAAGTACCCGTGCTTCTGCGCCAGCGCCCGCGCGTTCTCCACCAGGTCGTGGGTCGAAAGCAGGATCTCGAAGACTGAATCCCGGAACGCCGGGTCCTCGCTGCTCATGCTCTCCGCCGCGGTCATCTTGCGCGCCGGCGCGGGCGGTCCCGTCTTTCCGCCCTTGGGAAAGAACGGCGGCAGCCAGCCCTTGTTTCCCGGCGACTCCGGCAGATCCTCCCGCTCAAAGAACTCCCGCACTGCCGGCGGAAACTTCTCCGCCAGCTTGTAGCGCTCGATCAGCTCCCGGGCATCGGCCACCGTCGAGTGGTCCGGCGACGTCGGCCCGCTCGCCAGCGCGTCCAGCGTCCGCAGTGGCACATCCGGCAGCAGGAAGTTCACCTTCGCCGCCTCCGGCGCCGCCATGGCCAGCCGTCCGCCCTTCACCGCGGAGAAATGCTTGCGCAGCGTATTGATCTCGTTGATCGGCGCACCCGAGCCCAGCAGCGCCTCGTGAAACGCGATCGTCTCGTCGAGCGTGATCTGCGGCGCCAGCGGCAGGTCGAACAGCGCCGATCCCCCGCCCGAGATCAGGAAGAAGACCAGCGTGTCTTTCCTGGCCTTCTTCAAGAGCGCCAGCGCCGCCCGCGCCGCGCTGAAGCTGTCCTCGTTCGGCAGCGGATGCCCGCCCTCGAAGTACCGTATCCGCCAGTTGCGCCGTTCCGGAATCTGGTTCGAGCAGCAGATGCCGCGCAGCCCCTGGCGCCGCTTCATCCGTTCCAGCAGTGTCTCCAGCATCGGTACCGCGGCCTTGCCCAGCGCCACCACAAAGATCCGCTTGTACGCCGCCAGGTCAATCGCATCCGGCCCGCTCCCATCCGGCAGCAGCCGCTGCATCGTCGCCCCTTCGAACCGGATCCGCCGGTCGAACGCCGACGCGATGTTGCACGCATCCAGCGCCCCCGTAAAGATCTCCGTTGCCGTCGTGTGCAGTGTGTCCAGCGCGACTTCGCTCGCCGGTGTCATGGCGCCTTCTCCTTGACCCAGCCAGCCAGAGTTCGTTGCATCGCTCGCAGTTGGCCTGTAAAAAAGTGATCGGCGCCCGGTACAAGCACCACTCGTTTGGGCTCGGCGGCGCCCGCAGTTACGCGCGCCAGCTCCGCCGCCGGGGCAAACGCATCGCGCTCCCCGCTCAGGAACAGCTTGGGTATCGTGCAACTCTTCAGGAACGCGTAGCTGTACCCGCGCCCCGCCGCTTCGGTCGGCAGCCCCAGCGCAACCAGCGCCCGCACTGTCTCCCGCGGCCGCTCGCAGCAGGCCCGCAGCACCGTGGCCGCGCCAAAGCTGAAACCCGCCGCCACAATCGGCAGACCGTATTCGCTTTCAAGCCAGTCGAGCGCCGCCCACACATCCTCGGTCTCGGCCGCTCCATCGTGCTGCCCCTCGCTCAACCCCGCCCCGCGAAAGTTGAACCGCAGCACCGTCAGTTCCAGTTCGAACTCCGGCGCATTCAGCGCCTTCATGGCGCGGTACACCACCTTGTTGTGCAGTGTCCCGCCGCCCAGCGGGTGGGGATGGCATAACAGCACCGCCGCCGGCGCATGCGGCGCTCCCTCGTTCACCAGTGCCTCCAGCCGCCCGGCCGGACCCCGCAGCTCTACCCGGCGCTGCCATCCGGTCCCTCGCGCCCTGTTCCCGCGAGAACTTTCAGGAGGCTGTTCTTCGAGACAATCCGGTTGACCCCAAACCAAAGCCCCGCTCATTTCACACATCATTCTACGCGCATCTGAATCGGTTTCCTCGGTCCGCGGTCCTAAAGTAATCCTTTTCGGCCCCGGCTTTTTGATCCCGCGCACGCATCCCATCCAGTCACGACGCGCCATCCGCCACCCGGTCCGACCACCCGGGAACCCCGCGCCCTGTACGGTATTCTGGCTGCATCATGACCGAAAGTTCGCACTCCGGCCTTATGCCCTCCGGTTCTACGCTCAGCCCCATCGCCCTCACCCGGCAGCTCTGCGAGATCGAATCCACCACCTATCACGAGGGCCCTGTCGGCGACTTCCTCGCCGCCTTCCTCGCCGCCCGCGGCTGGGCCGTCGAAAAGACCCCCGTCCCGCAGCCGCCCGAGAGCGCCTCGACCTCCGCGCGCTGGAACGTCTACGCCGGTCCCTCCGGTCAAGCCCCCGATCTCGTCTTCTCCACCCACCTGGACACCGTCCCGCCCTACATCCCTTTCACGGAAGACGAAGAGTTTATGTACGGCCGCGGCGTCTCCGACGCCAAGGGCATCCTCGCCGCCCAGGTCGCCGCCGCCGAGGCCCTGCGGTCAGCGGGCTTTCGAGTCGGTCTTTTGTTTGTATCCGGCGAAGAGCGTGACTCCGCCGGCGCCAAGATCGCCAACCTCGCTCCCAAAGGCAGCCGATTCCTCATCAACGGCGAGCCCACTGACAACCGCCTCGCCCTCGCCTCCAAAGGCTCGCTCCGCGTCGCCGTCCGCACCTCAGGCAAGATGGCCCACTCCGCCTATCCCGAGCTCGGCGACAGCGCCGTCCACAAGCTCGTCGAAGTCCTCCAGCGCCTCCTCGCCCTTGATCTGCCCGTCACCGAGGACATCGGCCCCAGTACCCTCAACATCGGCCAGATCCACGGCGGCCACGCCCCCAACGTCATCGCCGACAAAGCCGAAGCCCAGATCCTCGTCCGCCTCGTCGGCGACTCCGCTCCCATCCGCGCCGCCATCCTCGAGGCCGCCCAGGGCCTTGCCCACGTCGACTTCACCCTCGAAATCCCCTTCGTCCGCCTCCGCGCCGTCCCCGGCCTGCCCACCATGGTCGCCAAGTTCACCACCGACATTCCCCAGCTCTCCAACTGGGGCGAGCCATTATTGCTTGGCCCCGGCTCCATCCAGGTCGCCCACACGCCTGCCGAAAAGCTCGCCAAAAAAGAGCTCCTCGAAGCCGTCGATCTCTATATCCAGGTCGCCAGTCAGTTATTAGGCTAAGCCGCAATCGAACGCTCTGATTAAGCCTCTGTTTTGAAAGGGCACGAATTCAAGGCAGTTGAAAATCTCGCTGTTTTGAAAGGGCACGACTTCAGTCGTGCCGCGCATCCCGCGAGACCGGCGCGGCTTCAGCCGCTGAGGGGGGGTTGCGGAGCCTTGGCTTGCGCCACGGGCTGTCAGCCGTACCCCTGTCGCGGCCCTCGTCCCGGAGGGACGAACCGGCAATAGCCCAGGAGAAGCGCAGCGCACTCCTGGGAGGGCGTGCACGAAAGAAGAAAATCCGCCCCGTAGGGGCGGTGCGAAGCGCACCCCGCACCCCGCGCCTGTTTGTGTGATTGCCCTGCGTGAGAAAAATGCACCGCGCCGCTCCAGCCTCTGCTATGCTTCCGTTGCGCCTTTCCCCACGCATCTTCCCCGCATGAAACGGAGGTCGACTATGTCCACGGCTGCCGCGGCCGCTGCCGTCACGCCCGAGCGCATCTTCCAGTTCGCCTGGGGCTACGCGGCCCCCTTCATCCTCGAAGCCGCCCTCCGTCACCGCGTCTTCGACGTGCTCGACAACGGCCCCATGTCTCTCGCCGAGGTCAGCCAGGCCACCGGCGCCTCCGAGCGCGGTCTCTCCGCCATCATGAACGTCCTGGTCGGCCTCGACTTCCTCGCCGTCGACGCCGAAGGCAGCTACAGCCTCACCCCGGAGAGCGGCGCCTTCCTCGTCAGCACCCGCCCTGGATTCCTGGGCGGTTTCATCCGCCACACCAGCGAGCACCTCGTCCCCAAGTGGCTTGACCTCAATCAGATCGTCGCCACCGGCCGCCCCGTCGAAGCCGTCAATCAGCAAAGCAAGGGCGCCGAGTTCTTCCACAAGTTCGTCAACGACATCTTCCCCATGAGCTACCCCTCCGCCCAGGTGCTGGCCCGGCACCTCGACTTCGACGGCGCCGAGGGCGCGGTCAGCGTCCTCGATCTCGCCGCCGGCTCCGGTGTCTGGGGCATCGCCCTCGCCCAGTCCAGCTCGCGGGTGCGCGTCACCGCCGTCGACTGGCACGGCGTCCTCCCCGTCGCCCGCGCCAACGCCGCCCGCTTCGGCCTCTCCGATCGCTTCACCTTCGTTGAGGGCGACCTGCTCGAAGCCGACTTCGGCTCCGGCCACGAGGTCGCCACCCTCGGCCACATCCTCCACAGCGAGGGCGCCGAGCGCAGCCGCAGGATCCTTCACAAGACCTTCGCCGCCCTCGCCCCCGGCGCCACCGTCGCCATCGCCGAGTTCCTCGTCGACCCCGGCCGCAAGAGCCCCGTCCCCGGCCTCATCTTCGCCGTCAACATGCTCGTCAACACCGAGAACGGCAACACCTTCACCTTCGACGAGATCGCCTCCTGGCTCGCCGAGACCGGCTTCGTCGACCCCCGCGCCCTTCCCGCGCCCGGCCCTTCGCCGCTGATCCTCGCCACAAAGCCTTAGGGCCTGATAAGGCCTCTCACCAACCCGGATGGGCCCTCGGTGCGCCTGGGGAGGTTCCTTGCGGATGGCCCGGCACTCCTTCTGCCCGCGCAGAGAAAAACGGGGGCAGGGAAGCCTCTACTCGTCGTAGTGCAGCAGGCTGAAGACGTCGTACTCCTTGAACCGGTCGCGGCCCTTCAGGAAGTCCAGCTCCACCGCGAATCCCAGCCCGGCAATGTTGCCGTGGAGCTGCCTGACCAGCTTGACCGTCGCCTCCATGGTGCCGCCCGTGGCCAGCAGGTCGTCCACCAGCACCACGTTTTGCCCCGCGTGGATCGCGTCCATGTGAATCTCCAGCGTGTCCGACCCGTATTCCAGGTCATAGGTCACGCGCGCCACCGGAGCGGGCAGTTTGCGCGGCTTCCGCACCGGCACAAAGCCCGCGTTCAGCCGGTAGGCCAGCGCCGGCCCAAAGATGAACCCCCGCGCCTCGATGCCCAGCACCAGGTCCACCTTGCGTTCGATGTAGTGCGCCGCCAGCGCGTCGATGAGCTGCGCAAAGCCGGTCTTGTCCTTGAGCAGCGTGGTGATGTCGTAGAACAGAATCCCCGGCTTGGGAAAATCCGGCACCGTGCGCACCAGCCGCTTCAGCGCCTCAACGTTGACATCCTTCTTCGCTTCGGTCATGGCTTGATCCACTTCGATTATAGGGGCCGGAGCTGAGCCCGCACGATGAAGCCAGCATCGCCGCCACCGCAACTGACCACTGACCACTGACCACTGATCACTGATCACTGGCCTACCACGCCCCTTCAATCCGGAACGCATTCAGCCCCGCCGCCTCTCGTTCATCGAGAAAATGCTCGACCACCCGGTCCACGCGGCTGCCTCGCGGCCCTTTGCGCAGGCTCGCCCTGAGCTCCGCCAGGTCCTCCGGATGCCCCGACGCCACCACTTCCACGTCGCCGTCTTCGGTATTGCGGACCCACCCGTGCAAATCCAGTTCGCTGGCCTCGCGGTGCACAAACCACCGGAACCCGACCCCCTGCACGCGCCCCTGAACGAGGAAGTGAAGCACCATCGCCGCCGACCCCTCGCCAGTTTTGCAGATGCGCGCACCCTCCGGCAACCGCCGCGCCTCAACCCTGCTCCAGCAGTTCCCGCAGCCGGCCGACAGCCCGCGCCATCTCCTCGCGCTCGCCGGCCCGGGCCCGCGCCAGCGCGGTCTGCAGCGGTCCCGCCTGCAGCGCCGGCAGCGCGTCCCGCACAAACCCGGTCACCACCGCCGCGGGGTAGATCCGGCTCACCCGGCCATCCTCCGGGTCCGTGCGCCGCTCGATCATCCCGCGCTTCTCCAGCCGGTCCACAATTCCGCTCGCCGTCGAGTGCGCCAGGCTCACCGCGCGCCCCAGGTCCTTCAGCCGGATCCCCGGGCTCGCCACCACCTCGCGCATCACCGCCATCTGCGGCACGGTCAGCTCGCTGCGCGCAATCTCGCTCTCGAGCGGCCTCCCCATCGCCCGCCGGATCGCCCGCAGGTCGCGCTCCATCTGCGCCGCCAGTGCGCCCCGCCGCGCCGTCTTTCGATCGCCTTTCGTCATCGCACAGCCTCAAAGAATCCCCGGTATCAGCGCCTTCACCCGCTCCCGGTAGCGCGGATACGCTTCCGGAAACGTCTGCAACATCATCCGCTCCTCCTGCCGCATCTTCGCCGCAAACGCAATCGCCAGCACCAGCACTCCCACGACCGCCCGCCACTTGCCCACCGCCAGCGCCGTTCCCGCCACGCCCAGCAAGAGCCCGGTATAAATCGGGTGCCGCGCCAGCGCGTAGGGCCCGTTCATTATCAGCTCATGCCCCTCCTTCACGCTCGGCCGCCCGCTCCAGTTCGTTCCCAGCTTCAACCGCGCCCACGCCGCAAACGCCGCTCCGCACACCGTCACGATCAGCCCTGCCATGCGCACGGCTTCCGTATCCGGTGCAAAACGTATTCCCAGCCATCCCCAGTCAAACCACGGCATCCCCAGCATCGCGAACCCCAGAAACCCGGTGGCGATATTCGCCGCGCGCGGACCCAGCGGCTCCTTGCTCACAGTGCGCTTGGTAAAGGCAAAGCCGGCCAGCCACAGCGCCCCCAGCCCCTCCCACGTCCACGCAATCGCCGATAGCTCGTCGAATCTCATCATCGCTCATCTCCGTCGCATACGATACGTCGCATACGACGTATATTGCCGCACTCCGTCCCGCCTGTCAAGAGCCCTCCCCGTCAATCCCCCCGCGCTACACTGAATCCAGCATGGTCTTCGTCCTCGACAACTACGACTCCTTCACCTACAACCTCGTCCAGTACCTCGGCGAGCTGGGCGCTGAAGTCCTCGTCCGCCGCAACGACGAGCTCTCCGTCGACGAGGTCGAAGCCCTCCATCCCGACCGCATCCTGCTCTCGCCCGGCCCCTGCACGCCCGCCGATGCCGGCATCCTCGTCCCGCTCATCCGGCGCATGGCCGGCAAGGCGCCTATTCTCGGAGTTTGTTTAGGCCACCAGGCCATCGGCGAGGCCTTCGGCGGCCAGGTGGTCCGCGCCCACACCCTCATGCACGGCAAAACCAGCCCCGTCGACCACGACGGCAAGGGCATCTTCGCCGGCCTGCCCACCCCGCTCACCTGCACCCGCTATCACTCGCTCATCGTGGCTGAAGACACCCTCCCCGCCGACCTCGAAATCACCGCCCGCACCCCCGAAGCCGACGGCTCCGTCATCATGGGCCTCCGCCATCGCACCCTCCCCGTTGAAGGCGTCCAGTTCCACCCCGAGAGCGTGCTCACCGAGGGCGGCCACCAGATGATCAAGAATTTCCTGGAAATGTAAGCCGCATGGGGCAGGGAACCGGCAAGCTCATCGGCAGCGCACGTCAGCGCGCCGCGGCACTTTTGGCCGTCGTCGCGCTTACCGTCATCCAGCCCGCGCCCTCCCAGAACACCCCCGCGCCCGCCGCGGCTGAAACGCCCGCCGTCCCCGCTGCCGCCACTATCGCGCCTCCGACAGCCGCTCCCATCGCCGTCATCTCTCTCGCCGGCAAATCCGGAGCCCAGGCCCCCACCGTCACCGGAGCCCTCGAAGTCACCGCCGACAAAGCCATCATCGCCGCCAGCGGCGCCGTCACCGCCGGAGACTCGACCACCGCCGTCATCCTCCCCAACCGCGGTTCTCTTCTTGTCTGCCCGCGCACCACCGTCAAGCTCGCCGCCGACTCGAGCGTCCCCGCCGCCGGCCTGCCCGGCCTGCTCATGGCCCTTGACCGCGGCGCCCTCGAAGCCACCCTAAAAACCGGCCCCAACGCCGACGTCGTCCTCACCCCCGACTTCCGCATCCTCATCGCCGGCCCCGGCACCGCCGACTTCAAGCTCCGCCTCGCCGCCAACGGCGACACCTGCGTCGACAACCCCGGCGCCAACGCCCCGTATGTGGTCGTCACCAGCCTCTTCCAGGGCGGCGTCTACCGCGTCCAGCCCGGCCAGCGCGTCCTCTTCGAGCACGGCAGCCTCTCCACGGTGGTCGACAACGAAAAGGAGCCCTGCGGCTGTCCCGCGCCGGAGAAGGGAACCAACCCCTTTCCCGTAGCCCAGAGCGAGGGCCTCGCGCCCCTGGCCAAGCCCATCGCGCCCGCCTCGGGCGCACCCGCCCCTGCCACTGCGCCTCTGGTCTACAACTCCGCCGCACACCAGCCGAAGCCGGCTCCCGTCACCCAACCCCCAGTCGCATCGGCAGCCGCGCCGCCAACGCAGCCCGCACCCAGGAAGAAGCCCAACCTATTCGTCCGCATCGGCCGCTTCTTCAAGCGCCTCTTCGGCGCCGAATGAGTCTTTAAAGTGTTTCTTGAAGATTTCGCTGTTCAGCCCAACTGAATCCGAGCCCCCAGGCTGCGATTCACGGCTCACCGTCCCCGGTCCACGCTTCACCGCGCAAGAGCAACTGATCCCTGATCACTGCGTCAAGCTCCCCATCGCGCAGTTCTCCCTGTGGATCGTCCCGCTATGCCGGTCGAGCTCGAACATAAAGCTGCAATGCAGCACCGCGTTCCCGGTCGTCGCCCCCTGGTACACGTACACGGTGCTGTGGGCCGGCTGGTACACCAGCAATGCGCTTGACGGCTTTACATCTGTCAATTGGAACTCGAGGCCGCCGCCGCCGAAGTCGGAGGCCCGCACCGTCCGCCCCGCGCCCAGCCAGAACCCCAGCGCCACCAGCCCCACCACCGCCAGCC
>Ga0335072_10001848_pt1 | contig 33664 bp, 38 predicted proteins | sample Lox_Sample_21_FD_206725 | JGI IMG/M metagenome (GOLD analysis project Ga0335072, IMG submission 206725) | Soil microbial communities from Loxahatchee National Wildlife Refuge, Florida, United States - Lox_Sample_2.1 | ecosystem: Environmental > Terrestrial > Soil > Wetlands | place: USA... | reverse complement strand
GCTCCACAAGGCTTTCTTCCTCCAAACCTTTGCACTGCATTCCCGACGCCGAGAAGCATCATCTCAATGTGACCTTCACGAAGCCTTAACTGACGACCATGGCTAGTCTTCAATTGCCCTTACCTGCCACCGTCCGGCCATATAAGGTACACAATGGCTTGTCCCAAATGTTTCAGTGGCCATAAGCACGACGGTGAAACGCTAGGCAAAGAAGAGAAGATCCACGGACTTGACACTTACGTGACAGAAGGCATCAATCCAAAAGCTATACTCATCTACGTTCCTGATGCTTTCGGCTGGAAGTTTAACAACGCTCGTATCCTGGCTGACCACTATGCTTCTCGCATTCCAGCGAGAGTGTATGTGGCTGAGTTCATGGATGGTAATCTTCCGCTTCACCTCCCTCCTCCATCGGCTGTTATAGATAAGAGCAACTCCGCGATAAAGAGCAGAGCAAGGAGCAGAGCTAAGAGCAGAGGACACAATTGTACGCTAGGAGTAAGGTTCAAGGCTGACACAACGCACCAGGCGTGCCCATCCCAGAATGGATGCTACCAGTTCTCCCGAACATCAAGGACCTCTCGTTGTCCATCACGAACTGGCTTCTGAAGCCTTATTACATTGCGCAGCTCCTATATGGCGGAATTCCCTTTATGATTTACAATCGGCTGGCAGTCTCACACCCTCGTGTCAAGAACTTCGTCACGGCAGTGCGCGAATCTCAAGATCCAGCTGAGAAGGACCTGCCGATTGGTGTAGTCGGCTTCTGGTAAGTCAACCTTTGAATTTATGCGCATCCTAGATGCCAACATCATGCAGCTGGGGCGGCAAGCATGTGACTCTGCTTTCTGCAAAGGATGCTGTCACGCCGACAGGCAAGCCATTGGTGGACGCGACGTTCACAGGTCACCCGTCGATGCTGTCACTGCCAGCGGACATCGAACCCATCGCCAGACCTTATAGCGTGGCCATCGGCGACAAGGACATGATGCTTGACATCAAAGGCATCGACAAGCTCAAATCGCTGCTCGAGGCCAAGCCCGACGTCCCGTCCGAGGTTACCGTCTACGAGGGCGCTGAGCATGGCTTTTGCGTTCGCGAGAACATCGCCGAGGGTGGAAAGCTGCTCCAGAATGCCATAGACAGTGAGGATCAGGCTGTCAAGTGGTTCCAGACCCATCTGAAATAGTATGCTTTGTCCAGACAATGGATCGGAGCAATCACGGGATTTTGGCGCTATGAGATCAGTAGAATACCTTATGTTGTGATTTGGGAACCGCTGCTGCTTCTGGATCTTTGATAAGTCTGTTCTGGATAGAACGTTTTACTAGGATATATTGTGGGATGTGCCTGCGTATGACGAGAGGCAAAGTTTCACGATGATCTTCCCCGTTGATCGAGTTCTTCATCACTTGCCAAAACATCGCCAGATGCCTCTCTTTAAGAGTTTCGCATTGTTCCAATCTCTCGACAATACTATAGAAAGTCCTTGGCTTGCATAATGCATTATGCGAGATTCTGAAGGTGTCCTCTTGGCTTTCATATGTAGACCTTCGGCTGACCTTTTGAACACGCTTGCATAGTGCTCTACTTATGGCACTATGCGTCAGCCTATGTCAGACCTTCCAATGATAGCTCTGGCTCTCCTCAACCGGCTAGGAGACTTTATAGATCGACATATTATTGACCGACCTTGTCTTTCTTTGTAGTGTTTGAGCAAAGAGATTTCAAAGTGGAAATCATGCTAACGCCGTGGTGGACTCACCCTCCTTTCCTTGCGAACCTCGCCAATGCTGGACCATACTCTGCTTCTTGTTGCTTAAGCCTCTCTTGCTCTTTAGCACTTTTCTTTTTCCTCAGTTCTTCAATCCGCAACCTCTGCTCATCAATGATATTCTTCCCTCCTCGCTTCCTTTGCAGTCGTCTGAGAGCGCTATTTCTGCCTCGGCCTCTATCTTTCAGTTGTTCAATCTTGTCTACCGGTTTTCGATCCAAGTCTTTTTCGCGCATTCTTTTTTCGTGGCTGGCGAGATCGAGGTTGCCGACAAAGTTAGGATCGAGAGATATCATGCCTGGCTGTAGCTTATTCAGAAGCATCTTGACTTCCGCTTCTTGCCGTTGCTTCTTAGTCTCGTATGGATTCAGTTCCATGGCATCAAAGTTGGCTTCGCCAGCACCCGGAACCAATATGCTTGAGAAACCCTTGTCATGGCCAATTCCTAGCACGTCTTCGAATGGGCACCATCGCACGCTTTCCACCTTTTGGCCTTCACCACCCCAACCCATGTAAGGACTTTGTATCTTCTCTTGGTCCTCTTTGGACTTTGTGAAGAGATCTCGCCAAATCGAGACCTGTGTACCCCATCCGACAGCCGTTAAGTTCGTGTCCGATATGGCAATGCTAGCTCCAGGCTGTCGCATGAAGTACCGGTGTACAGGCTTGAACGTTCTGATATCCCAAATGGCCATCTTCATATCGCTACCGGAACTGACCATGTACCTGCCTTCTCTGTCGATTGCCATGCTCCTCACGGGTCCATGATGAGCCAAGATTTTGACCAGTGGTGTCGTTGAATTCGGTGACCAGAACGTAACAGTACCGTTTCGATGTCCTGCTTGTATGATTGCGTTATGCGGATTCTGCGCTAGACTCGTCGGTCCTCCCAGCTTAGTTGGAAATTCTGCGACTATGGTACCAGTACTCGTATCCAAGTATTTCAGCACACCGGAACTTCCCATAGTGACGAGCAGGAAGTGATATGGCAGAAATTCCATATGTGTAACTTCAACATGTCGATCCAGCTTGTGCAATTCCACACCAGCGGCATCGTAAATATACGTGTGCGTTTTCTGCGCGACTGCAAAGCTCTGGTTGTTGTGCAACCACGTTGCCGCACGCGCCGTCTCTCCCAGCTGTATTTCACAGCCCAACTTGCCATCTCGCCAGTTGATTGTCGCAATGTGTCCTTTTCGTCCTGCCAATAGCAGATCTCGTCCGTTGCGAGTATATGATGCTGTATACGGCCCAAGCTCGCTAAGCTTTAGCTCAAAGCCTTTCTTCGCTGTCTCGAGTGGAACTGCATTCCTGATATCTGCCTGCCGTGCCTTGTACGTTCGTTCGAGTCCGGTCTCAGGTTCGAGGAAGCCTGCGGTATTCTCATGAAGGATTTCGGCATCTTTGGCTCGGAGCGTTGCGACTTTATATTTTGCTTCAAGGGCTTTGAGATTGCCTCTGAGCTTCCTATCTTTGATGGATTTTACACGTATTTTCTTTCCCCTGCCATAGACATCGTGAGCTTCTTTCGTTCGTTTTGTTTCTTCTATATTTTCTGGAGGATTTCGTTTGGTAGCCGCTTTTGAAGGCTTTGGATTGTCGCTCGGATTCGTGCTGGATCTGGAAAGCCTTTTGATGGCTCTTCGTGACTCGAGATCCATACCGAAATGCTGCAATTATCTCGAGGTCACCTCCATCGTAGAGTTGTGGAATTGCTCGTCACTACCAGATAGAACAAAGTTTGCTGAAGTTGAAAATCCTACGCCACAAAAATTCGTGGAACAGCGGCGTTAGCGGAGCTATGAACGACATCCCAACTGCATAGAACTCAAACTATGTTCAAATGTCACATTCAATGATCAGAGAGTATACTTGAATTCCAGCTAGCATTAGAATTCATACAATGGTAATGACTTTCTCTGTTACACCTTCGAACCAATCCAATACCTCTTGGCCGTGTGCTTCGAGATATCCAATGCACTCATAATTCGAGCCTGATGCCTTCAATACAAGAGCTCTAAGATTTGGTTCGATAATCTTAGGAGCGCCTACTTTCAGTCTTTCTGCGTGGCTTAATCGGAGAAGAAAGTGCGTTTGCTTTGATGCTGGTGGTTGAAGATTCCCTTCCGGCGGGTAGTCAGCGTGAAAGACTTTATTAACGCCATTCACAGAGACAGAATGATCTCCCCCAGAGCCTGGGTTAGAATATTCCGCTTGAACCAGGGTACTTTTAACCGTGATTCTACCGTCTCGAACTGCACCGAACGGATCGTGTGTTTTGGGAGTGCAACGGGCTTGAACGACTTCCGCATCAAATCTTCCGAATTCAACATACGTTGACCATTGCACCGGTTGGTTGATAGACACCCAAGACCAAGTTGGTGCGATATACTCATTAAGACATTTTTTGAGTTCTCCTCCAGATGGTCGCAAATACCAACAAAGACCATTCAGCAGATCTCGCTCCCAGAGTCCTGCTAAATACGTACTTTGGTATGCGGAATGGAACACTCTTGCCACACCGGAGAGTCCCACAAGGCGGTCAGACGAGTATTTGAGCAGTCGAGCAGCATATTTGCGAACAATTGTATCATACCAAACACTGTGAACGCTCTGCAATTCTCCTGGATCCGTTGATCGAGTCTCTTGGTACTGTTGGAGGAACTTTGCAAGACCCGACTTCGGAGAATGACCTGGGCAAACTTGTCCATATGGACATTTCAATCCTGCGTTGCATTCCAAAACAGCCTCATATGGTCCAAATTGGATTATTCGAGGAGACAAAATGTGCTCTTGAAAACACCATGCCCGTTTTAGGAGAGGAAAGTTCGGTCCAACATCAAGAAATGCTCCAAGTATTTCATAAGCATCATGTGGCGGTAATGCTACAGCATATGCAGATGCTTTTCTGTTTCCGTCAATGATCACCTTCAATTCATGAGGCCCAGTGATCTGCTGAGTCGAATTGCTGTATAACCCTTGGGTACAGTTGAGAGCAGCCGTGGCGGCGATTGTGAGATAGGACTTGCCATATATGTCAGCCATCTCTGCAGCTTCCCGTTCCCAGTCCTTGAGATCATCTTGGATAATACAAAGACTATCAATCCACAAAAATCGAACGTCGAGGAATCTCGCAAGATCAACTGTGTCTTGGAAAGTCTTGGGAAGTGATTTCCACGGAATACTCTTCTTATAGTCTTTGATATTGACTGTGGTGGTACAAATTGGTTGGAAGTTACCCCAACAATGACTCAAGCAAATATATCGTTCTGATTCACCATTTGTCTCGTACAGTCGTAAATCAGAATTCCCAGAAGAGTTCCCTATGTCGATCACTCTTGTCGGTAATGGCTCTCCAAGGGTGCGACAGAGCAAGTCATGACTTGAGAAGCATTCGCTCAGTCAAACAGGAAGATATTTTCGTATTGAAGTCTGAACTGGTTCTTGCAGATGAGGGTGAGTCCTTATTGCTTTCCATGGGAGTTCGAAAGCACCTGTTCTAGTGGTTAGGCTCTTGGTACGTTAAGCCCGCAGCTTGAATCACAGAATGGGAACGAGAGCTATTAGATATGGAAGTTATGAATCGGCCTAGTATTACGGGGGAGGACGTAAAATTCTAATTTTTTTTTTCCCACGATTGTTTTCACATATCGTGCTTCATCTGCTCCAAGAGTGGGATTAGGCATAGCCCAAACCGTTATGTCGACTTCTAAACTTTGGTGCCCTATTCCTATCCAGAGTTGGTGATGATATGCTTCCTTTTCATTCATATATTTCTCTAGCTCAGACAAACTGAAAAATTGAAGAAGCCCATGTCTGATGAGGTCGCATGATTGACAGCGAGCATCATCTATGCTGGAGGTGAAGCGTAGAAAGGGGCCCAAATCGCCTTTGTAGTATTTACCTCAAGCGTCTTCATTTCTAGGATCAAGATTTTTGCAAACTAAACAATGAAACATTAGGATGATGAGAAGAAGAGTGTCTTGCAATTGTCGATGGCGCTCAGAATGCGACAAATCTCACGCCACCGGGTGACCAAACCTGCACTAATTATAATGATACCTGATAAACTTAAATATTTTAGATATCCTTATCGCGAGGCGTCCTCTCCGGAGCGAACATTCAATGCTACCCTTCACATTGTTTTGTGCCTGAAGCCGATCTCGATTTGTGGTCATGACTACCGGAATGCTACCGTATGTCTGCTCAGCGAGTAGAGCGAGGAGGTGTCCGAACATCAAACAACTGTCGTGGCTTCACTTCCGCACTGGTAGTGCTAGACGAAGCTTCAGTACAAGTTTAAAATGGCAAATTTCAACTTCAGAAATGTCCGAGGCGGACCTTTCATCGCTCAAGGTGAAGCAGGGCCGGTTGATGTCCGACATCCATTACACATGTCAATGGGGTACGGGAGCACGTTGGGGAAAAGCTCCTACGGAGACGGGTATGTCACGACTCGCACTCTCAGACGCCGATAAACAAGCCCGAGACTGGTTCGTTGAGACGACAAAAGCTCTTGGGTGCCACATCACAATCGACTCCATGGGCAACATTTTCGCGGTGCGACCGGGAAATCGGGACGGACCTCCAACGTTCGCAGGTAGCCACATGGATACTCAGCCTACTGGAGGGCGATATGATGGCATATTGGGGGTGACAGCTGCAGTGGAGATGTTGAGGGTTCTCCAGGATAATTGGGTGAATACCGAGTATCCTGTAGGCATTGTGAACTGGACCAATGAGGAAGGAGCTAGATTTCCCATTTCGATGGTTTCGAGCGGAGTCTGGGCAGGCAAAATACCACTGGAGCGTGCTCACTCTCTACAGGAGGCTGGAGGTGGAACAGCAACGCTGAAATCAGAGCTGGAGAGGATAGGTTATCTAGGCTCGATTCCTGCTAGTCATGAGAACATTCCCATGGCAGCGCATTTTGAGCTTCACATCGAACAGGGTCCTATTCTTGAGCAAGAGAAGAAAAAAGTAGGCATTGTCAAAGGCGTTCAGGCGTATAGGTGGTATACGGTCGAGGTTACTGGACGAGATACGCATACTGGTACAACACCTTTCTCCGCGCGTAGTGACGCCATACTGGCCGCTTCCAAAATGATTCTACATTCCCATCGAGCTGCTACCAAGATGAAAGCTTTGGCTTCAACAGGTATATTGACACTGACTCCCGGATCTACAAACACAGTTCCTGGGAGCGTCAAATTCAGCCTCGACATCAGAGCACCGGCAGACGAGACGGTACAAGCCATGGAAGACGAGATTAAAGATTCGTTCGCTTTGATCGCTTCTGGAGCAGATGTCGGCGGTCTCAACCAAGACGGCACTCAAGGAAAGCCGTGTAAGGTGAAATTTCAAACGGATAGCGTCTCAGAGGCGACGTTGTTCCATGAAGACTGCATACGCTGCGTTTCCGATTCGGCTGCTTCAATTTTTGGACCAGAGGCTTTAGACCTGACCAAGCCAATGACTAGTGGAGCTGGACACGACTCTGTCTTCGCAAGCAAGATATGCCCAACGAGTATGATATTTATTCCGTGTAGAGATGGTGTTAGTCACAACCCCGCTGAGTATTCCAGCCCCGAAGACTGTGCCATCGGAGCTCAGGTGTTGATGGGAGCTGTGGTCCGATATGATAGGCTGAGGCATCAAAGAGAAGAATGAAACACAGAAGCAGTATTGAATGAGTGAGATAGCCGTAATAAGTGAAAGAAGAAGTTTGAGATGCTGGTTTTGAAATGCGACTACATCCCTATGAGATCTCCATGACGCCCTTTAACCGCAATCCGGTATCTGAAGGCCGAGTAGTTTGACTTTACTGGCCACTGTTGATATTCTACAACTTCACGATTCCCTGAACTGCCATCGCACCAGTCTGATCTTAAGGTCGAGCAACTTCATGCCTGGAGCTTATGATGGAGGAGCACCGCGTCCACGACCGAAGCCACCACGGAACTGTGGATTGAATTCTCCTGGGGCACCACCCTCCTTCTCGCCTTGGTCGCGTCTCCTGTAGCTGTCACGATCACCACGATCACCGCGGTCACCACGATCACCACGGTCACCACGAGGGCCACCACGGCCTCGTGGTCCACGATCATCACCAGTCATCATGCCACGCGGAGGTGCGTGCGAGCGTTGTTGCTTGATATGAGTCTGGGGAACGATTTCGGCGGGGACGTGGAGCCATTCACGGAGGTAATCGAGACCTTCAGGAGTGAGGGTGTAGTAGTAATATTGCCATGAGAAGCGGGTCTTGACGTAACCCTTCGAGTTCAAAGATTGCATCGCCTTGATGACCTATGGTTCACGATAAGTCCAATGTTCAAAGGTAAACCGCAACCTGGCATTCGCCATTGCGGAAGGAGAAGGTGTGTATTACAAAAAGGTTCTTTGTATCGATCTGGCCATGATTCGGGAGGTTGAAGTCTTTCTTTGCGACGAGGACACCCTCTGAAATTCAGTCAGTATGTGAATATATGTATGGACTCAATTTTAGAGTGTAGAAGGGAGAAGGTCTTGGAATTTGCCATGCATACCTCGAAAAAGATACTCGTGGATCTTCTTGCGATCCGCCTTTGGAATGAGCCTACATACAAATGTCAGCTCTAGAGTTCGTTTTCACTTATAGTTGTAGCGCTATTGATTGATTTTGACTTACATCTTGCCGGTCTTAAAGTTGGCTATGCTCTGAGGAGTGAATCGTTGACGATCGCAGGTGAACAGAAGCAGTGACGGTCCAAAGTTGACGATTTCGTTTTGCAGTGGGAGCTGATGGTGATTCGCTTAGATAAGATTAGATTTCTCAACCAAGCGTTGATGCCTTGGCGCCTTGGGCTTTGATTTCTGATGGCAATCGCAAGACGAGAACAACTTTTCCTTTGTATCATAGATTGGCTGGTTCCTCTATTTCGTACACGAGCATTCTTTCGGAGTGCCGAAGCACCTGATATCTCCGTGATCCCGCCCATCGTCTTGTCCACCAAACTTCACACTCCGAAAATGCCTTCCCAATCCATTAACCTTTTGGTGTCAACATTCCCCGGCCTCAGACTGCCTTCGACTCTATGTCTGCCAGTTCCTGCTTCTTCTACTATCGCTGACATATGTACCGTCATCGCGAGGCATCTGCCTACTCAAATCCAGCGAAAAGTCATCGTCACAACCCTTACCAATCATCAACTACTTTCAACCTCGAACAAGCCGCTTACTACACTTCTCAGCAATCCTGATGATTCATTCCTTACACTTCGACTCTCAGTTCCACTATGTGGCGGCAAAGGAGGCTTTGGTTCGCAACTACGAGCTGCAGGAGGAAAGATGTCAAGTCGCAAGAGGAGGCAGCAGGGAGAACAGAACGGCTCTAGCCGCAACCTCGATGGTCGACGGCTTCGTACGGTGGCAGAAGCGAAGGCGTTGGCGGAGTACCTTGCAATAAAACCAGAGATGGATAAGAGAGAGAAAGAGGAAAGGAGAAAGCGATGGCAAGCAATTGTAGATATGGCGGAGAAAAAGACGGAGGAGATGAAGGACGGAGGGAAAACGAGATTGGACTCGAAATATTTCGAGACGCTTGAGGAGACGACTGAAAAGACACGCATGGCAGTGCTTTCGGCCTTGGCTCAGGGTCAGATTAAGAATGTGTTCGGCTCTGTAACGACGGGCAGCGCGGAGAGCGATGAGTCTGCAGAGACATCTGGTGATACGGATGACGATGAAAGTGATGAGGTACCGGCCGTGGGTCCTTCGGAAGCAAAGAAACCTGCAAGACGACCGCGAGCTAAGAAGCTTTTTGGTTGGGATGACGATGATGATATGAGCGATGATGATGAGGATGAAGAGGACGAGGATGAAGATGAGCAGGATGAAGGGAATCATGAGGGCGAAAATCTACTTGAGCAAGCTGACGTCGGCAAAGGGAAGGCAAAGGCATAAGTCAATGGATGTTTTTAATCTATAGGCGTTGGCGAAGCATCTAGCAGCCTTCTTTTGGCAAAAAGTTTCCTATTTGATACCCAGGTAGAATATGGCGTTTTCGATGGTTTGATTGAGCAATATCAGTCGAATCCAACAGCTATGTCGTTGATAACATGAAAATCTCAACCAATTTGCCGCCCATTATATTGAGTTGGACTAGGTCTTTTACCGTATGACTAGACTTGAAATCAATGAGCATGTCCTATAGCATCTTACGACACAACGCCTTTACTCCGTAGGAGTCTATTTTGTTGGTGATATGCGATCACGTGCTGCGGAACTGTTTCGCGATGGCGCGTTCCGCCATACCGCGTCACCTTTTAACCTCGTTCCATCTCAAGCTCAATCACATCCACAATGGCATTGCTAGTCGACAAGCACCGACCGCGGTCGTTGGATACTCTCAGCTATCATTCAGATCTCTCACAACGCCTAAAGGCGCTTGCACAAAGCGGCGATTTTCCACACCTACTTGTCTACGGGCCGTCCGGAGCTGGCAAGAAGACACGCATCATTGCAACACTAAAAGAACTCTTCGGGCCTGGAGTTGAGAAAATAAAGATTGATGCACGCGTTTTTCAGACGACCACCAATCGCAAACTCGAATTTAACATTGTATCCTCCGTATATCACCTCGAAATTACTCCTTCAGATGTTGGTAATTACGATCGCGTTGTTGTTCAAGACCTCCTCAAAGAAGTCGCCCAGACACAACAAGTTGATTTGTCGGCAAAACAGAGATTTAAGGTTGTGGTAATCAATGAGGCGGACCACCTTACAAGAGATGCACAAGCGGCGTTGAGACGAACAATGGAAAAGTACAGTCCAAACCTAAGGCTGATACTCTTGGCCAACTCAACCAGCAATATCATCGCACCTATACGGAGTAGAACTCTGCTTGTGAGGGTTGCCGCTCCCACTGAGGAAGAGATAGTCACCGTACTCGAGAAGGTTGGCAAGGCCGAGAGATTCACAGACTCAAAGACATTGCGAGAGAGGATTGCAAAAGAGAGCGGCAGAAATCTTCGCAAGGCCTTGCTAATGTTCGAAGCCGTCTATGCTCAGAATGAGCAGGTCAGTGACAAGACTCCTATTCCACCTCCGGACTGGGAGGCTTTGATATCGCAAATTGCGGAGGATATTATTACGGAACACACTCCTGCGAGGATATTGCAAGTTCGTGCGAAGTTGTACGATCTTTTGACCCACTGCATTCCGCCGTCAGTTATCCTGAAAACACTCGCATTCAAGCTTGTGATGCGCGTTGATGACGACTTGAAAGCGGACATTGTCAAGTGGTCCGCATTCTACGAACATAGGATCCGGCTAGGAAGTGTGAGTTTCTCATATCAGTGTAGGAGAACATAATGCTAACATTAGAACAGAAATATATCTTCCACCTTGAAGCATTTGTCGCCAAGGTCATGAGAATCCTAGAATCGTACGTATTGTTTTCTTTCAAGTAGCATGGTCTTGCTTACATTTAACAGACATGATATGGGAATGGATTTCTAGAGGAAAGTCGGACTCTACCACATGAATTAGCATTGCGTTGGCGTTTTGGACTCTCAGCGATACTACTCTCTTCCGACGAGGCCAAGGCTTCTGAGATACAGAAGTAAATCAGATGAAGTCATAAGCCTGTTCTGCTCATGTCGAAAATAACATGCAAAGTACGTTACTCACGAGTTGTGTACTTACATCTACGGTGTAGAGGTCGCTTAAAGCTTGCTTCTATGCACAATTCTTTATCCTTTGTCTTAAACTTTCCATTCTTCCACGAACTCATTAATCTCTTTGTTCATATGCTAGGTAAAGAAGACATGTTCACATCTCACAATCTCGTCAATGCTTTATGGAGGACTGAGAAGGTTCCCATAGCGTCCTGCACCTACTTTTGGCGTTTTTGCAGGACGAGGCTGCCAGAGTAGCTTCAGCCAATACTCCATCTCCCCAATTGTATCTTCTGTGCACTTTAGCTGAACACTAACTCTCCGAATGGCATGCTTTGTGTGGAAGTTTGCACAAGGACACAAAGGTAACGTTCTGAGAAAGAAACGACACGTACGCAATACCAGGCAGGCTCCGAATGTTTCTACGACCAGATCACCTTCACACTTGGTAAGTACTGGTCGCTGCAGAATGCCTACGGCGTCATCTCTGTATTTAACCTGGCTTCCTCCGCAATACCCTTTGGCTTCGCTGTCACCAAAGACAACGTATCCGACTGTAAGGGACATCCCGACTTGGCTCCGCGTTACGCCCGTATCTGAAGTTTTTGGAGAAACTTATCTCGTTCCGTCGCAAGGACCACAGACTGATATTTACGATGCCAATGCCACCAACCCTGCAGCAAATCCCCCCCGGAGACCGCGTCCAGAGGATCTTCACCTCAACAGTCCTATTCACCGCAAGGCCACGGCAGCATCATCTCTTAATGACAGAAATCCGCCTGGAATCACGCCACGCAAGAACGCATTGCCTTGTAGCGCTCGGCAAGCCAAAGCTGATCGACGCCATTCTAGAGGTCAAGGTAAAAGAATGAGAGTCATAATTAATCTGAACAAGCCGCTTCCCGCAATACCTCAAACTTCGCCTTCCATCGAATTGTTTTCGAACATCGGATCAAATGTCGTTTGCACCACTGGAACGCGCGCAGATGTGATGATACAAGTAGGGGAATGGATATGATACAGGGAGGAGGCTAAAGAAAGTTGGTGAAGAAACACATAGAAAGGAGTTGGAGTCATTTTGGAGCGACGTGGCGAATTACAATGCAATGGACTATACAAGGATACTAAGGATGTTAAGCAGCCATATTGGTTTGAGTGGATGAATAGGTGAAATATCAAGTTGGCCTGTGCTGGACTTTTCACTGATTCAACTAAGCCACGATAAACTGCGTTGTATCTGTCTGGTTCATTATCATAGACTCATCTCTGTCCATTTGGGTATATATGCTATCTGCCATACCAACGCCGTACTTTTATTTGAGAATGATAAAGACTTATTCATGATGCTGCTGGCAACTCGTATGTCTCTCCCACTCCCTGACCATACATCCTCTTCTGATACTCATTCAAACTTTGCTTGCTAACGAAGTACTCGCCTCCAGCAATAGTAGATCGCGTAGATCGCGGAGAACCTTGCCCTGGCATCAACGCCATTGGTATCTGCTCAATCGAGACGGGCTTTTGCGCATGTGGTGGTGTCCAAAGTGATTCTGTGGAGGATATATTATTGGTATTAAGTGGGCTGTTCGATTGGCGGTGCTCTTGAGTGGACTGGTCGGAAGAGTCTGCATCATCTGGTGAAGATACACTCTCGCTGTTGCTCAGCGGGGAGGGCTTGCGTGGCGCATAAGGTGTGAATGTCTCTGAAGTAGTTTTCGGACGGATCGTGTTAAGGTCAATGTGTTGAGACCTTCGAGATTCAAGAGAGAGCTGAGTAGATGTGTGATTTATTGTGAGAGGAACGAAGGTTTGAGGAGGAAGGCGGTACGCATCGAAGCTCGTTTCTGATTGGTATGGGTAGTGGTCGTCTTTGGCAGAGAAATCTATACTTTGCCTCCTCCCAGCGACCCTGGTTCCATGAAAAACGATGGATGAATAGATGAGAAGACCTATAAATACAGCAAGAGTGATGAAGCTGACAATCCAGCCTCCGTAGTTTTTGTAGATTGATGATTCGTCGTCATTGTTTTCGATAGCGCCGAGAAGATCCAGCACAAATAGTGCGATCCAAACGCCGGTCTGGATGATATTGAAGATAAGAAAGAGAAGAGGGTTTAAGGAATGATAGGCGAACATAAAGACGGCGGTAATATCGAGAAATAAGCAGAATCCTATTAATGCAATGATCACTATTGCTGCACTGCATAGACGTCAGCGTTGCAAAAGTATCAGTGGTAAGAGGCTGGAATACATGATAGTTGAGGTCAAAGAAGAACCATTCTCTTCAAGCCCTTGAATTGCAATGACGACTGCATAAATGTAGACTGAGAGAAGAAAGCCCATGAGGAGAAATCTCAGGATCCAGAAAGGGATTAAGACTCGCTTCAGCCATGGTGTTCTTCTGTACGCCGCCATTGTCAATGAATATGGAGGCCTGGGCTTAGATTGAGAGAGAAAAAGCAGAGCGGAATGAAAGCTATCAAAGCACTTCAGAGGAGGGGTTGAAGCACACCAGAAAAATTCCAAAATGCGGTGTAATCACGTTCTTGTAGAACTGTTTCACGGCATGGTCAAGGTGGAGGAGAAGGAGGTATATGACCAGTCATTGTAGAGGCTGTGAAACACGTTGCTCTCGGAGTTGCAAGGAACCGGTTCACTAAGACACTACTACAAGCAAAGGTGTCGACGATTCTGAGCCTCAACTGTGTTGTTCGTTGTTCATCGTGGAGAGGTTTGATCTATTCTTGGCCGAGATAGAGTAAGGCCGCGGGAAATCTGCTGCGCATGGCGGAGCAGAAGCGATTCGGGGGCTGAGCCACCATTATCACGTCCCTTCAACCGCAAAAACAACCCAAACCTCAGGCAAATGCTTACTCTGAGCAGTAGAATGATAAGTAATACGAAAGTCTGCGCAGCTTGCCTGAAGTGGGCTTTTCGGATCGTGCTGCTCCGAAGCGTAGTCATGTCGGCAGTCGTAAGGGAGAATTTCAGCTGCCTTCATCGCGATGCACAGTAATCAGCCACGATGAAATACGTGTTGCAATCACCAGAGACTTGGCTTGGGTACGGATGGGGCCAAAAATGCTCGCATTGACATGTAGTCTTTTCAAGGCTGTTCGACCTTGTACCGTCAGCTGCACGTACCTACGCGTTCCGAAGAAGCGTGGCGACATTCGGCTTCAAAAACAGATGCTGCACTTAATTTGTAATTACTTTCTGAAACAGGTATTTCTGTCCATATAGTACAATTGTCTCTGTCCGAGAACGAGAGTGATAGGGTACACTCGACTGGTCATTACATCCACCAAATATCTCTTCGGACTCAGAAAATCTTACTCTACACGACTCCACCTTGTGCTACCTGACTCAATCTCCGATCCTCTTCAGTTTCTCTCTCATATAATATTTCTGGTTTGACCTTTTGCCTGAGGATATACCTCCTGAAGAAATAGGGTATCTGTCTGAGACCATATGCCGCGTGCAAATGCGTCGGTACGGAGAAGACCTGATCCAATTCTTCCAAAGTCTTGCCCTTAGTCTCGGGCATGAAAAGCAGTACAAGGAAAAAGCCGATGACGTTCCATGCGGCGTACCATCCAAACGCACCTTGTGGTTTGAAAGCTGTCAGCAGTGAAGGCCATGTAACCGACAAAACAAAGTTGAAGAACCAGGTTGTTGCGGTAGCAAGACTCATGCCCACATTACGGATATACAATGGGTACGCTTCAGCAGAGTACGTGAACGGCACAGGACCTTCACCAGGCGAGTACACCATACCGAATAGGTAGATACCGAGAGCAATGCAGGCGACTCGAGCTGTGCGCTGAGTTTGCTCGTTGAACCAGAAACTAAAGCCGGTAAAGAGAAGGAAGATTGACATGAGCGGGAATGTGGTGAGGAGGAGATTGCGTCGACCAAAAGTATCAATGGTGTAGACCGCAGGCAAGGCAAAGAGAAAATTGATGACTCCGAAGCCCAGTGATGCAGCCAGTGCGGAGATTTCAGAGAAACCTGAGTTTTTGAAGACGGAGCTGCTATAGTACGCGATGACGTTGACACCACAGAATTGCTGCGGACTGGTTAGATACTTCGATTGATAGATGGAAGAGAAAACGATGACTGACCTGCATGAACATGACAATCTCGGAAGCAAGCATGGCTCGACGGTTTCGCGGTACGCGTATGATCTCTAGGATCTTGCTCTGTCCCATCTGGATTCCCTCCTCAGCCTTAAGCAGTTCAGCCATGTAGAAAAGATCACGAGCGGCTTGAATCTTATTGTATCGAAGGCGGCACATGGAATGGTAAGCTGCGTGATGGCGACCCTTGGACATGTACCAGCGCGGAGATTCCGGGCACATGAACACGAAGCAACAGACGATAACGGCTGGAAGCATGGCGGATGCCATCATAAGACGCCAGTTGAGACCAACGATATTAGGCCTGTCTGGGACGTAATAGAACGCAAGATCAGCTGCATAACCGACCATGATACCGAAAGCAGTCCACATCTGAGGTGCTGTCAGTTAATGATTTCAACCGAGAATGTACTAACCGTACCTGCCACTGCATGACAAGAGCACCTCGAATAGCAGGTGGAGTGGTCTCGGCGGCATAGATAGGCACAGTTGCGCTCTTTGGACCGATACCCAGACCAAGAGCGAAACGTGCAATGAACATATGCCACCAAGTGTTGACAAAGCCTTGCCAGAAGCAAGCAATCGCAGAAAATGTGCAAGTGATGAAGATGGTACCACGACGGCCAAAGAAGTGGTTGTATGGTTCAGTTAGCCAACATCCGATGAAGGCACAGCAAAGATAAGGAGCGCTGTTGACCAGACCGGTAAGCCAAGTAGACCTAGAGTCTTTTCCACCGATACCGAATTGAGGCGTATAGAACTGTTGGGCGCCATTGACGACCGTTTCGTCTATAGCATGTCAGTGGCCATTTAATTGCTATGGACAAATACTAAAGGTTACATACCCATTCCTTGGACAGCAGCACACGTGGAGCAGAGAATAATGACCAAGTACATTATCGCAGGTTGACTCCATCGATTTTTGTACTCCTTCTCAAGGACAGCCATTTCTTCTGGGCTGGTGTCGTTGCTAATTCGTCTAAAGTCTTCTGGATTCTGTGCAAGGACTGCTCCAAGTTCGAATGCGCGGACATCTTCAGGTTCGGCGATGCCATGCATTTTCGCGTAGTTGCTACCCATTGCTCTTAGCTCGGATTCGGTGTAGCCATCCAATGGGTTATTGATTTTCATATTGACATTTCGTCTGGCCCTGTCTGCAGCTGTAGAAGCTACGGAACCACGATAGCGCCTAGTCTCAGAATCTCTGCGCTCATGATCGATAGATGACTTCTCTTGAGTATCTCCTTTCTCGGAGATCTCATCTCTGTGTTCGACCTCTTTCATGATTGCTATGTTGTAACAATTTGGACTCAGTTGTCAAAAATGATATTACGGATGCAGTCAACACAGCATCCAAAAGCAAGATGACGTCCTTGCTCTTTTATTCTCTGAGGTTAGGACTTTATGAGTGAAAATGGCAAATCAGAATTAAAACAGTATTTCCATATACAGAGGGGAAGGCGTCTACATATGTACGTAGAGCACTGATGACGGAATCTCCGAGTAGACAGGAAAATAGACAGCTAGGAGAAATGGCCCCATACCCCATGCGAATGAGATGGTTACTATTAGTGCGGTTCGAATGTCTCCATGATCGTCGCGATGCACACTTGTGGAGTGTAGATACAACAACGGTTCGATGATAGGAATGGACTACGAATACATCGTATTTATTGATTTGACGCCGCGTCTAAATCAAGGTGATACAGATGCCACAACCTACTACATGAATACTATAGCAATTTTTTCAATTTGTTTACCTTTACCTTGAAAATGTCATGCGTATTGATCAAGAAGATTAGCAAAGACTCCAAAAGTGGTGTCCTCCACCATGACGTCAAGCGTAGATGACGGGTTAGTCTCGTGCTATTGAGGAAATTTGAGCGCGCGGCGTAAAGGCAAGGCTGACTGGGTATTGCTGATCGTTAGAATATCACCCTCGTGGAGTTACCGCTTTTCAAAAGCTGTCAGCGGTTGTGGTCGTTGTGCTACAGCTGAGTGAATAGACAGCGTTGAGCTAAATGTTCTTTTGAACCGCCTGTGAGCCACATTGCCACAGCATTCGTATTGAGGGCAGCGTAAATGAAGCTCTATACAAAGTCAACGAGGTGGAAATGCGAAATGCCTTGTCGTATATCGAGCAAAATACGGGGTGATGGGAAACAATGGGCAGTCTTTGGTTTCGCCACATGGCGAAGTGGAGTCGGGATATCGGCAGCCCTTACTCTACTCTAGTTAGCGGCCCGTGTTTGACTGACATCACTGAAAGAAATCTTTTAACCAAAGGCGCGACCGAATAATCCAATTGATGTTCTCTGACTCGATAATGGGATGCGGCTAGGATTCCCAAGATCCATGCTTAAGGTTGTCGAAGTAGGAGACGTTGCTTGTGAGGTCCGCTCTTTGCCAGTAGCTCCACTGTTTTTACTGTTTGACATGCAAGATGAAGATCTGTCTACGTCAGACTTGTCAGAGACGTTGGAAGGAAGCCAAGAGCCTTGGCTGACTCCAGAGCGCGGGAATTACGGAGTACTACATTTCCTGGTAGGTGTGGAGAGCTGATCCGGTATGGCATCCGATGATGATTGGGACTCAGTTAATGAATTGACTGATGTCTTTGTAGACCTTGTATAGCGAAGGCTGATTCAATGGCCTTCTAACGGTTTATATCGCGGAAAACCAGAAACGTGGTTCGCTTGCAAATACTGCTGGATTTCACTTATTATACAAATTGCATATCTATTGGGCAATGAAAAGTATTCAAGCCTTCATAGATGATATGCCTCGTAACCATACCCTGTATCATTGTTTCGAAGGTCCCCGAACGCCCTAATCAGAATCGTTCTCACACATTCAGTCACTCTTCAACATGCTATCCACCAAGTCACCCAAAGGTCCCCAAAAGTCTCTGCCCATAGCAAGGTTATGTTCGTCCACAAAAAGGACATAGTGCTTGAAGCTTGTGTTCAAATGTGGCTCGAGACCTAGGTTGATAATGACGGGATAATGGTGGCAGTATATGTGAGCGTACACACGGTAGAGTCTCTTGAAGATTTGCAGAAGCAGCGGTTTGAAGGTCTTGGGAAACGGAACACCTTTGGTGCTTTGTCAGTCATAAAATGAATCACATATAGGAAACGAGAACGTACCGATTCTGCTAGGGAACATCTGCTCATTGTCGACATTTGATTGAACCCATGCCATCAGGTGCTCGATATACTCTGGAGCTGGCATCTTAGTAGGCTTCTTGAAATTCTCATTGTCCTGCCACAGATATTCGAACTCATCGGTCGCCTTCATTTCGGGACAGCTTTGCGGTGAGCAAAACTCAGTGATACTGCCGTAGAGCAGATTGATTTGGTTGTAGAAATCGACCACTGCGTGCAAAAGATATGTCAGCTCTTGTCAACGAGTGTGGGTGTTCAGGAATGCTTGAGCAGCGAGACTTACCATTGACAGCTAGCCACTCGTTCTCATCCTCTCCCTCAGGTAACTTGACAGCTTTTCTTAAGCTTCCACTGCCTAGTGTAGCTTCCGCAAATTGTTTCAACTGCCAACTTGTGGTACCACGACTAGCATTCTTAGGCTTGAAGGGTGCGCCTGCCCGAGTTCTCGAATTGCTAGAAAGAAAATCGTCAACTGTGTTGCTCCTTCGCAATAGTGATGTATCATGGGTTGCATTGTTATTCTTCTGCGGCTCAAAGATCTGAGAAGATGAGGGAGGCTGCTTGTTGCCGTAGATGACTTTGTTAAGGAACTTCTTCACCGGTGAGGTCGACCGCTTCTGTCCGAGACTATCCATTTCTTTGATAGTTGAGGATGAAGACGTCCACGAAGCTGCTTCGTACAGGCTACGTATCGAAGAAGAAGATGGTCGTTGGATACATGGTGAAGGCTCGCCCGGAGTGAAGATTGGTTCCAGAGGTTTTGGAGGGGAGACATGTGCAGCTAGGGAAGGAGATTCGGGAACCAACATTGTTGTGATGAAGCTTGCCATGTTCTTACTATCAATGTGAACTTATTGTGAGCCTGTTTATTGTTGTGAGCTTGGAATGTTGGAGAATGAAAGACTGGACTAACAGTGTAAACAAACAACAATAGTGCAGTGTCGCAGCTAGGCGAGGCAACGAAACTTCTGTGAATGAAGGATCAGAAGTTCGGAGATAAGCTTGTTAGCTTTGAACAGTTTTAAATCGAATCTTGTATGTGTGTAGAAAAGAAGTGCGCAAAGTAGTGGAGGTTGTGGGTACTGGATTAAGGGAAAGATTGGTAGATGGTGGAGTATGATGGGTGTCCTGGATACGCCCAAGCTTCAGCCTTTGATTGGTTGGCACCGGAACTCCAACTTCGTCCCATATCAAAATGTTTGGCACTGGTTGTCGATTTCATTCTTTTGCAAGTTTTATTTTACTTCTCGATACCTGTTTTTCACCCTTAAAAGGATTAAATGCATGAATCTTCTGCCGGAAAGTGGCAGGTGGAGCGTGGACACTACGATCCAAGATCACCAACTTCTTAAGATGATAGGAGGATAAGGTTACATTGGAGGGTTTATAGGTACTAGAAATCTTCGGCTTTAGGTATATGATCGGTAACAGCCGAGATACAAAGAATACAATAGAATTCGCTCATGAAGCGTCCATCAGGCTGACATGCACTGCCAGTATGGCCATTGAGAGGAAAAGCCAACCATCACGCGGTAATGCATCATCATGAACGACTTTGGACCTCCCATTCCGACGTTCGCTCCCAGTCATACGTACCATCAAGCTGTGCCTCAAGCTCATCCTGCATACCGTTGACACCAGCCGAATCGTTGGTTCGGAGACGATGTAGCTGGTCAGCTACGTAATTTGCAACATGTTGATCGAGTTGTTCCTTTATCTTAAGTGCTTCTTCGTCAGGGTAACCGATTGAATTGACACGGCGGAAGGCCATTGTTGGTGCATCTTCGTCATCGCTGATTTGTCCATTGCCTAGATTACGAGTCGTAGAAGAGCGGCGAAGCGGACGTGGTCCATCCTTCTTCTGTTTTGTGAAGACATCATCGAAGTAATGTGCGGCTGTGGTTGCTGGTGTGCGTGGCGTTTGAGGTAGACGGCAATTGACTCTGTTTTTACATTAATCCATTTAGTCCTGTTAATTTCATGCTAAAAGCAAAACGTACCCTGTGTCATGGATCATCTTCGCAATAAGGCCCGTCCATCCGGTTTGATGTGAAGCACCCAAACCTCGTCCAGTATCTCCGTCGAAGAATTCGTAGAACCATAGATAGTCCTTCCAGTGCGGATCAAAGTCAAGCATTTCGTGCCCGGCGTTAATAGCTCGACAACCATCATTGTCACGGACGAATAAGTGCGTCAATCGATGTTGGATTTCTTCTGCCACATGGCCAAGATGCATTTCGTATCCCGATCCGGTTGGACATTCGATCTTGAAACTGTCGCCGTAGTACATGTAGAAACGAAGGCATGACTCGACCAGTAACATGTTGACAGCCATCCAAATTGGTCCTCTCCAATTGCTATTGCCGCCGAACAATCCACTATTGGAGTCACCAGGCACATAGCTTACTTCGAAGCGTTGACCATTAACATCCATGGAATATGGGTGATCCTTGTGGTATTTTGAAAGTGACCGGATGCCATAGTCAGCGAAGAACTCATCTTCATCCAGCATTCGAGTAAGGATCTTGCGTAGTCGATCCTCGCTGACCAAAGAAAGCAAGATCCGATCGCCTTTGCCGCGTTTCGCCATGCTATGGATGTTGCGCTCTGCAACGTCAGGCTTGTTTTTGATGAACCAGTCCATGCGCCGTTTGAATGATGGAAATGAATTGATGACTTCTGGTTCGAGGGTTAGAGTCGCATACATTGGAATCAACCCAACTAGCGATCTAACGGGCATTTGATGTGACCATGGACCTCCCCATGAAATGGCGTCGTAGTAGAATCCGTCCTCGTTGTTCCACAAGGATTTGGCATCACTACCTGTCCGGTACTGCATAGCATCGCTGATCATGATGAAGTGTTCGTAAAATTTGGATGCGATATCCTCATAAGTACGACGATGTTTCGCAAGTTCAAGTGCGATATTCAGCATGCACAAGCAATAAAATGCCATCCATCCAGTACTATCCGCTTGCTCCAGAACACCACCAGTAGGGAGTGGATCCGATCGATTGAAAAGACCTATGTTGTCAAGACCAAGGAAACCACCTTCGAAAATGTTCTTTCCATCGGTATCTTTGCGATTGACCCACCAGGTGAAATTCAACAAGAGTTTCTGGAAGACGCGTTCGAGGAAATCAAGGTCCTCATGGCCATACATCTTGCGTTCAATTTTGAATGTTCTGAAAGTTGACCATGCGTGAACCGGAGGATTGACATCACCAAAGTTCCATTCGTAGGCAGGTAATTGACCGTTGGGATGCATGTACCACTCGCGAGTGAACAAATCCAGTTGTTTCTTTGCGAATTCCGGATCAACCATAGCAAGAGGAATGCAATGGAATGCCGAGTCCCAAGCAGCAAAGAAAGGATACTCCCAAGAATCCGGCATTGAGAGAATATCGTCGAGGTACATATGTTTCCACGCTCCATTGCGAACATTTTTCCTGCTTTGTGGAGGTGGTGGCATTCCAGGATCTCCGTTAGCCCATTGATCCCAAATGAAGTAGTAGTGTTGTTTGCACCATAGCATGCCGGAGAAAGCTTGTCGTTGGATGTTCCGTAGGTCTTCGGCCATTGGCATGGGACTAATACGGTAGTAGAATTCATCAGCCTCAATACGTCGTCGTTCGATTATATCGTCGAAGAGTTCTTCATCAACGTAATCCTCGCATCGGTGTGAAAGTCTAAATCGAACCACTGCACATTCGCCAGGTGGGACTCCATCACCCTCGTCGAAAGCATACCAAGCCGCACACTTGGTACCAATCATTTTCGGGTTGACAGCAGACTTATCACCATCGACGATGTACTTGTGAAAAGCGTCCTTGACATAAGCGGATTTATTCTGTCCCCATCCGAGAGATTCAAAGTCGGTATCGTTGTCTGTAAAAAGCCACTTCGGCTGAACGTCATTCTCAGAAGGTCCAATACCAGGAGACGGTGATAGTTCAATGTATCGTTCGCCGAGCTTGTGGTGTCTAGATTCGGCAGTGGTTGGTCCCATGACACGGATGGAAGGCTTTTTGTCTGCACTCTCTCGACCCCAAGACCAGGTATTCCGAAACCAAATGTGTGGCAGGATGTGGAGTGGAGCAGGTTCGGGTCCACGGTTGTATGCCGTCACACGGAAAAGTAGCTCTTCGGGGTCATCTGCTTCTTTCGCAGTCTCAATGAAGATGTCCCAATATCTATTATCGTCAAAGACGCCAGTGTCAATGAGATTGTATTCACGCTCTTGTTTGGATCGACGTGCGTTCTCTTTGATGAGGTCCTCGTATGGGAACTTCCGTTGTGGGTATTTGTAGAGGAATTTCATGTAGGAGTGGGTAGGAATGTTGTCGAGGTGAAAATGAGCTTCTTTGATTGACTCGCCGTGATTACCCTGAGGATTGGAGAGACCAAACAATCGTTCTTTGAGATGATCATCTTTTTCATTCCAGAACGCGAAGGCGATGTTTTGCAAGCCATGTGTATCAGAAACTCCAGCAATTCCATCTTCTCCCCAACGGTAAGCTCGGCGTCGAGATTGAGGGTAGGAGAAGTGACTCCAGGCATCTCCATCAGGTCTGAAAGAAATTAGAAGGGATTGACAAGTGGAATTGCTCATTTAGCTTACGAATAATCCTCACGACAAGTGGCCCATTGTCTCTCTGCAACGTAAGGACCCCATTTTTTCCAGTATTTGGACCTCTCACGATCCTCTTTTAGACGTCTTTCCTCTTCACCGAGACATTCTTGTTTGTCGACGATGACCATGGTGAATTTCTCAGCTTAATCAGCCAAAGGCCGAATAGCAATGGATCGCAGAACTCTGAGCAGTGCAATTTGAGTGTTGTAGGTTAAGGTAAGCTTGAAAGGGTAGCGATGGTTGCTGATAGTTGAAATTTTTAGCTCAACAATTTACTGACGTTCGAATTTTGCTCAGCAACAATTACAGCAGATAAACTGAAGGTTTTAGTGAGATAATTGAAGGGTATATGGAATGATGGAGAAAAGAAGAGGAAAAGAGTCGAGGCGGGAGAAAAGTTGAAAATGCGAGATGGCAGGAATAAGCTTGCAAGAGCAAGGAACGGTTCACTTGCCTTCCAACCCACTATTTTGCGGGTATCGCTTCTGGGAGAGGCAGCTAGTATGCACAAGGTACAGAGTACTTGCATCATCTCGTAAAATACCCATTTTCATTTCTATTCTCTTCATGATCGGGATTGATGGCTGTGTTGTGAGTATCGATATGTTTATCTGTATTCACAATGCCAATGGAAAGAACAAGAAGATGTCAATGTAAAAAGAGCAGGAAGCATTAACCCTGATCTACAGAATGCGAAAGGCACAATTCCATAGTTCCCGAATATCAGGTCGAAGCTCCACTTCCTTGTCGCTTGTCTGCAGCCACAGCCGTCATTGGTGCATGATACTTCATGAGCTGTGCGTTAAACTTTCATGGAGTCTACGATGTACACTTTTGGATTTGACATAGAGTGATTGTGGATATCTTTTCTGCAGTGAGCGATGGACTAGGTATACCGAACTGAAGGCTTGAGAGTAGCTACTTGCGAATGTTGTAGAACGAGAGATAGAATGTAAAGAATCACATTTGAATTTGCGATTGTGGCGGCTACTGGCTATCATACATCTACTATTTTCAAGGCTAATGTCCTGGAAACGGACACTGGAAGCATAACGTATCTACACATGCCAAGAGAGCATTCTGCAGAGCATTCTGCAAAGCATAGGGTTTCATTGTTGGTATCTCTTTAAACTCAGCTACGCAACAGTATCCAAACTCCCTTTTCCTGGACTTGTTGGTGGTGGTTCGCGGCCCTGCATGCGTAATCGCTCTTCGAACCTCTGAAACTCTTTCATGGCAATTTCCTCTTCCTCATCCATGACCTGCTGCACACCTTGCACTTCGGGTATATAATGCATCATCATACTTTCAATGCCGTTGCGTAGAGTCACAGTCGACGAGTCGCAAGTGCGGCACGCACCTCTTAGTTTTAGCAGTACTTGGCCATTGTCGAAGCCTCGAAATTCAATATCACCACCATCGTCCTGGATGGCGGGTCGGATGCGTGTTTCAAGCAGTTCTTTGATCATTCCAACCACCTCGCTGTCATTCTCGTCGTATGCCAGACTATCCTTCTCCACCTGATCCTCGATACCTTCCTGCTGTTCGCCACGTCCTGCCGGTGAGTTGACGATGGGTGCACCGCTCGTAATGGCTTCAGTGATGAGTGCGAATACTTCAGGTTTTACGTGTGCCCATTGTGAAGCCGAGTCCTTGGTCACTGTGATGTAGTCTTGCCCAAAGAACACTGCCGTTACACCATCGACGTTTAGTAGTTGTCCTGCTAGAGGAGATGGGTGAGGTGGTTTCAATGTTGCCGCTGGCGAAAGGTATTCAAGGAATGGAGTTGGGAGGTTTTCTGGTAGGATGCGCTGATTCGGTTTGAATTTAAGGGCGTCAGGATTTGGTGTTTCCTCTGTTTGGATGAAAATCGTACGGCGAGAAGAAAGAAACGGTGATCTTGGGATAGATTGAAGTCTTGGTCGTGCTGGTGATGCAGCATGGTGGATTGTTCGAGATGGAGGAATGTAGATGCGTCGGCCAGTTAAGGTGACTACTGATGTTCGTTTCGCCGAGGATAGGAGTCGTGTGGCTCGGCGGGAGATGGACTTTGATGCCATCTTGGTGAAGGACAGGAACGTGTGGATAAGAAAGCAATGAAGTGAATAAAAAGGTTGAGATGTAATATGGATAAGGTATGAAGGACGTTTGATTAGAAAGAAAACTCACCCTCGCTGATGACATCGACATCCAAGCGGCGAAACGACGAAATGTCCCGACAACGGCCCGAATTCAACTCCCAAGGAATTTAAATGCTCAGTTCGCTATTTCCATTAAGTTCATACCCAACAATGTCTGATTTACATAGTGGCGACTACTAGTATGTTGCCAAAGAGCCTATCAACATCATAAGTCATCACTACACGTCGACATCTCGCCAGCGAACGGCGTGCCAATATAGCATAGCCAAAGGCTAAAATATGCCAAAGGCGCTGAAGAATAGATCCTAGAGCCATCACTCAAAATCAATCGGAGATGTCAAGTTCGTGGCTGTGTCGTGCAGTCGTTTCTCTAAGCGCCCCAGACGTCAATCTGCAGAGCGAGACCCATCGCTGCCAGGGCATCAAAACTTGCTGCCCACTTATTCAACCTTCGGCTCTTTGGCCTGTTTATCTGTTGGCGCAACCTATACGGCAAATGATATGTTCTCGATCGTCATCTTCCGCTACCAGATAACCGTTCAGCCTGTCAGGGTACCATTGAGCTGATCACCGCTCTACCAATGGATTTCTTTTATGAACCCAACGACGCGTCAGAACCTGCTTTGCCAAACATGCCGATCCAACCAAGCTCTATGGATGTAGAGGAGCATGAATCAGATATGAATGAGTGGTCCTAGGGCGTCGGGCTTGGGTATTGTAACCGTATCAGCTATTGCTATCTTTCTGAAAGCCTCAAATTAGATCGATTGCTGTCTACCTACTGAATTTCTTCCACTATTCAAGCAAAATCTACCGATATGACATTCTCCAATCGTATCAAATTTTTGGTCGGAGAGCATCCTTCAAGTTCAGCGTCTGCGTCGAAACGTTCAGTAGATTCCGAACGTACAGCGACTGAGCAAATCACTGTAACTAATGCCAGCAAAACCCGAACCAAATCACAACCATCTCGAAAGACGAGTGGAATAAATACTTCAGATGGACGTCCACAGCCTCTACAGCGAATTCCTTCGGTACAAACTCGTTATATGGACATGCTCCTATCCCAAGACACGATACCAAGGCTACACAATATCTTAGCGTCCTTCTTCCAGTGGATTCTCCTGGCCGGATATCTTGTATTACCGGCGACTTTCAACTCTATCTCACAATCTAATGAAGTTCAAACTTCTTCGAAAGGTGGAAACTTTGCAGCAAAAGCCGCTCTCACTGTCGTGAAGAATGTGCCACTACTGTACGTTGGTGCATTTGGTGCAGGAGTTGGATTGATTGGCAAAGCTTGTTTGTTCATGGTACACAGACAGAACTATATCTGGCTTGTCAATAAGATATTCATGTATGAAATTTTCGTCTCTACGTTTTTCTCTGTTGACTGTTAACAGGCCAGGCTTTATGAATTCCGCTGCTGGACTCATCTCGACCGTCGTGAACATCTACTCGGATCAAGGTGGTACCATGTCGATTACTGCAAAAGTGACACTTTGCGTAACAGGTGGATTAACGGGAATATTTTTGATCTTGTTTGTACTTTACAACTTCTGGGCGTTGAAAAGGGTGAAAAGTCTCCATGATCGACAACTACGACTGGATATGGAAAGGGGAATGGAGGAAGAAAGGCATCATGAAGGAACAATTGAGAAGGTTAAGCGACTCGTACAAGAACCTGCAGTGGAGCCTAGTAGTATAATATAGATGTACTCGTTAGATGTATTCATTCTATGTACTCATAGTGTTTAGAAACCATCTACTCTGGACAAAAATAATAATAGACTAGTGGTTGAAATAGACAAGAATTGGTCAAAACGATACGTGTTTATCATGCCAAATTGAAGAGTTGCCTTCAGTCTTCGAACATTATTTGTTCTTGAAATGAAGTAGAAAGGAAGCGGATATGCTTACAAGCTTGTAAGCTTGCTTGTAGGTCAATTATTTGAACGGAAATGGTGGTTTGTATTAGATGAAGTGTAAGATATCCTTTCTATATTGCGAATGCGATACCAAAACACAACTCAATTTTTCATCATCTTCTTCCTCACCATTATAGTCTGGCGTTGGATATTTTCAAACGTGCTTAATGGCCCATCTCGTTTCCTTGCCTAGAAGAGAAGGGAACCTTCCGAAACCTTCGAGAACTGACAGTCCACTGAAGTCGAAGAAAAATCTGAGCTAATGCAGAGTCTCATCGTTTTCCCATGGAATATTATGGAACTTCCGTCTTTCCTTCTTTACCAGGTCTACTCACCGCTATTCCCATTTCTGCGGTTCTGATGATGATGGTAGATGCCTTGCGTTTCGACCAGCAAAGAGACGTGCCATGCAATTGATTGATATTCAAAAGATCGGAATGTCAGAGTACATGGAATCCTACTATCCCAAGAGTATGAGGAAAGTCACGGAAGAAGGTGTGTTGGTAATTCTTAAGTAAGTGCCCAGCCACGTAATCGTAAATTGATCCGGTGTTGGCTTCTGCATTCCAGAAAGGAAAAGATGGTAGATATCCAGTACAATAGATAATGGCATCGATGTCATTTAAACCGGTGCCATCTGAGAAGATAACCTCTCCTGTGACGTGATTGTATTCCTCGATCACAGGTTTCCATTCGATACCCATTGGTGATTTTGTACCATCCCAACGTGACTTTAATATTAAGAAGGTACTTGCCCTTCGGTAATTATGGAGTTATCGCCAACATGTAGTAGCAGGAGGTCACGAAGGTGGAGCGTTATGTACCATGAGTAAACAGTGCGAACCGCTAGACCTCCCGAGGCCCAGCTGGGTTCGTCCCTTTTATTATTATGCTATGTCGCCTCCTAACGCCGTATGGTTACCCCTTCACTTCCTATTCGAGTTGGGTGTAATGTCCTGAAACGTCTCGTGTTATAATGGCGTCGGGGCTGGAAGTACTCGCCATAGAGCTCCTTACATTTAACCTTCGAGATTGGTAGAGAGGCAACTTTAACTTACCAGATTTTACCAATTGAGTTGTAATGTCATGTCCTGAAGCTGAATTGCCCACTACAATTACTCGCTTGTTGATGTATAGGTCTGTAGATCGGTATGATTTGGAGTGAATAATTCGATTCGGAAACTTGAGAATATATTCCTCCAGACCTTTGACTGCGGGCACCTTATTTATAATCATACGTTAGCACTCTAGAATACAAGAAAGAACAACGTAGGCAAATCATTGTAAATACGAAACAGGGTGACGTACGAATGGAATAGAGTAGTGACTGTTGGCAATGATGATAGCGTCAAATTCTTCCTCCCACCAAACATTAACGTCTCTTGCGAGATCAGATCGTCTCAGCACCAACTTCCACCTTTTATAGCTGCCGTCATTTGCCGGAATTTTGGATAGATCTTCGACTGTGGTATTCAAAACTAGATAAGAATCAGTTCGATGTCTTGAAAAATAGTTCTCGACATATTGCTTTGGTATCCAATGTAGTACGAATGGTCCATATGGAAATGGTATGTCAGAGAATGATATTGCAATAGCAGGAATGTTCGTACTAGATACCACTGTGAGAAAGTACTCTCGTCTGAACACAAATTGAACATACGTAAGCTCCGCATAGATTGGAGTTCTACCATAACGATGTTGTGAAATTGGCGGTATTATTTTAGGTAAGTTGTTTGGGACTTTCAATGGTGGATCGGTATCTAGAGGTAGTTTCCCATGATGAGGGTGAGGAATTGGTCCTGGATTTGGATCGTATATCCTGAATACTGTTAGACAAGATCTTTAAATCTTCAGTTCATCGACCAAACATGTTCCTCCAGGAGTCTCTCGACGTTTGAACACACGTATACGTTCGAAAACTTCCTCGGAGGCTAAAACCGCTGCAGCCGCTGCACCTTTGAAATATTAGACGTTTTGACATGACTGGCTGGAGATTGAATATCGAGCATATCAGCCGCGCCGGCGCCAATTACGCCAACTGATTTGATTGGTGAGTTGGGCATACGTTCTGTATAATAAAGTCCAGCAATACAAAACATTCCAAGGATGAAATATTAAGTATTGAAAGATTCAATGAACCTAATAAAGGTCACCTATCTTTGGTGAGCACAGAGCAACATGTCATGCGTTGGAGAGTGAGCACTTTCGTAGATACGTTAGTTACGACATAAATTGCGTGCTATATCTTCGTACCAAATGAAAGTCCCATGGAAATTTTATTTCTGTAGTTCCGCTTCAGCCCATTTCATACGCTTTTTCGTGCTTTCCAGCTGTACGAAGAACACAGCTATTCATTTGTGATTGACAGATGAAGCTTGAACACTTTCGAAGGCAAAACCTAAAGTTCTAGCAGTAGATACATGATATGAACGTCATGGCACCGTTTAGTGACTCTTCGCGCATGACCTTTTCCAGTTCTATTCAGGATCAATGGTAAATGCGGTGCAAGAAAGGCTATTTTGGATCTGAATACGGAGTATAGAGGAATATCGATGGTCCGATTTCAATAGCCGTAGACAATAGCCCTTTCAAGAAGAGAAGATAGTACCCAATCTTACCTTAGTCTTCATGGAGTAATAGAAATAGTAAGGCACCAGGTAATCGTATATTTAAGGGACTTTCAATTGTCGACCTAAGGTGTCTTTGCTGTGTGGAATGCTTGTTGGCTACGAAATCTTGCGACATTTCATTTGAAGAAGTCTTAAACGCTGTGAAATCTTTGAGCAATTGATAGCAATCGATTTCCATGCAATGAAGGAGAATATAATGCCTATGATGGAAATCAAATGGCTTTTGGTTGAACCTTTTCAACATCGTTGAACCACATGTATCGACTGACAAGCACATATAGCCATCTATCCCAGTCTCTTTGGCTATCATGTTCCCAAAAGGCTCTCACGTTTTGAAACCATATTCGAACGCTACTGACTATGAGTCCTTTATCATCATACTTCTTCCAAAACTGAGATTGCTGTGCAGAGTTGGATAGAAAGAATGCCCGAAGAATTCGGAAGGTAAATCGTAAGCTGCTCAGAGGCAAGTCATATACTCCGATGTATTTTCGAGGGGGTAGAAATGTAGGCACTGTATGAAGAATGAATGTAGGTGGGAATATAGGTTCGGTAGAGGCGTGATTACTAAATTTAAGTACGAGTCAGCGCTGTTGGTTTGGAGACATATCTTTGGATTTATGACTTACACAAGAGCGGAACTGACAGCTCGATGGTTGATATGACCTGATATGCCACCGGAATCGAAAGTGATAACCTGACGTAAGCGTCACGTTAGTTAATAGCCAACTTACAAGGGCAGTCGTAAGACATCAAAGAGCGACATTGGCTTACCACATCGGCTTTTACCTTCGCAATCCATGATTTGACAAGTGGAATGATAATGTCTTCATCCCACCATTGTGTCGGATTGTCTTGGATGTCTTTCTTGTCGAGAACTGTGCAACCTTGAGCTCCAAGTCGCTTACATGCTTTCAACATCTCATCTTTGCGAGTACTTCCAATGCCATAGTTGTTACCTTTCGTATTGGTTATTCCATTGTCACAAATGATAATAAATGACTTACCACACGAGAGTACCAAGATGGTCAATGACTTTGTTTCATCTTGAGTAAGACTTAGTATCGTGGGGCCAAAAAATAATGACTCATCATCTGGATGTGCAATAACAAGCAAGGGCCGTGATGCAAATAAGAGTGAGGCGGGAATAAGAGCAGGAGACCCTGGTAGGACGTATGCTAGGATGAAGTACAGAATCCATGACCAAACAAGGACGAAACAAAATAGGGTTTTGAGAAGGGTAAGACGTTTTCGATGAAAGCGAGAAGAGAACAGTTGGGCAGCTCGTATGAGTAAACGAGATGCCAGCTTCGAAACCATCGCCAGGTCTGGACTCACCCAAATGGGTAGAGTGATTTTATGCCTGCATGCCGTCTTGCAGCGAAAGGAGATTGTAAAAGGAAAAAGTGCATCCGGACGCCGGTCGACATAAGTTCCGTAAGCCGTCGAGCAAATTACGATCATTCGATGGAAAGAGCGAAGAGGGCAATGCGGCGCGTGAGAACAAACCCTACGGCACCAATCCGTAGTCATCCGACAGGCGCCAGATGTGGGTGACAACTGGCATCATTTAGGCTACGGCATCTAAATGGCCAGTAAGCTTAGCAAAAGCTTGAATTGTTCTGCAGGGACCGAACTCCTTACGAGACAATCTGAGCACAAAAGTTAAGCCACAATGTCGCAACCTGGTCTTGTCTAGGTAACCTTTCCATTCGTGATCCAGAGTTTGCCCAACACGGCCTAACTGGCCACTTCTTATTGAATGATCGGTTTCGGAGCTAAGGTTGTTTAAAATGGAGAAAGTTGATCCAGACCGCCCTCGGACGCCGAGGAAGACTTTCATAAGTGGCTCATATACCGTAGCTGTTCTGCTAAACATGGCTCATTTCGCTGTAATCTTTGCGAGACGAGAATGAATTTCTCTCTTTCTACCCGCCATCGTCGGCGAACAAAATTGCTTCTTACTTTTGCCACTTTTCTAGTTTTGTTTTTGATTTCTGGTTACCTACAAATCACTTTCGCCATTCTTATTCAAGGACCTGCTATTTCACGTTGGCATTCTGATCACATTCGAATATCTAAGGAAAGAGATGGTTTTGACATAACCTTTCGATCGTATCCGGAAGAGCCGGAAGTCGAAGTAAATCGAAATCTTCCTATACCACCGATATTACACCATATCTTCCTTGGACGAAACCATCGACGCAATGATACCTTGACATTATGTCGTGCTTCATGTATGGACATGCATCCACAATACGATTTTATGTTTTGGGATGATGATAATTCGAAAGAGTTTGTTGCGCAAGAGTTTCCTGAGATACTACCTACGTGGAATTCATATCCACATCTCATCCAAAGAGCAGATAGTTTGAGGTATATGGTATTATACAAGTATGGAGGTAAGTAGCTTAGGAAACGCTTCTGGTAGATCAAAAAAAGTGGGAGTGATTATTAACGAGGAGATTGTTGTCAGGTATTTTCCTTGATCTCGACCTACGATGCCTACGACCATTAGATCCTTTACGACAGTTTGAATTTGTTTCAGTAGCCGCCACACCTATGGGTATCTCGAATGGTTTTCTAATGTCTTCACCAAGACATCCATTTTTGGAGAGTGTAGTAAAAAGTTTACCATGGTACAATATCAATTGGCTTGGTTTACCGTATGCGACAGTAATGTTTACCACTGGATGTCATTTTCTTTCGTATGTATCTCAATTTTCTTTGAGATCTATAGCTAATCATTTTAGAACCATGCATGCTCTCTTTCCGGGAAGAAATGATTTACGTATTCTATGGGGACCTAATCGTCTTCATCATCTTTCTGGAGCAGTGACAACTCCATTATTTCAGCATCTTGGTTTGTCTTCATGGCATTCATTTGATGGAGTAGTTATTACATCGGCATTACCTCTTTTCATTTTCATTGCGGCATTTGTAATTAGTTCAATGGTATTTGTCGTGATAGGATTGATCAAATATAGACACAAAGCCCAACATTTGTTCTTGGCTTAGGTAGATATCAAAGGAATAGTCATGAGATAAGAAGTGAAATTAATAATATATTCGTTGAAAGATATTTACCGATATACGATGGAACTTTTCATTTTCCACACAACTTACAAGATCCTTCAAAGGATGTTTCTATTTTATGTGTTACGAGTATGGATCATTTCTGTCATCATATCCACACGATTCAATATTATTCATACCTACTTGTTTTGTATTTGTTTCCCTAATCCATGACCAAACGTCTTCGGTGTCTCAATGATGTTTTACTGACAATGATATCTGTGCATGAATGTTCCGTGACATAGCATCCATCTATTTTATGCAAAATATTTGAATAAACAAGTTTATCATTCTATATGCTACAGCCTTACGAGATCATGAACTGCTCTCAAAGTAATCTTCAGGAATTTCGTGTGGAATTAAACCAATGCCTAGGTATTTAGTTCGTATAGATAAACTTTGTGAGTGTACAGCTCATCTGACCACGCGATTTATTTAAATCTATCACTCACGCGCAAATCTATCAGCGTGGCTTGCCAAGACCGGTAGATTTAAATTAGTGGCACCCACTAATATTTACT